>Ga0208646_1000424_pt1 | contig 27419 bp, 28 predicted proteins | sample AntAceMetag02UK8_FD_184762 | JGI IMG/M metagenome (GOLD analysis project Ga0208646, IMG submission 184762) | Saline lake microbial communities from Ace Lake, Antarctica - Antarctic Ace Lake Metagenome 02UK8 (SPAdes) (version 2) | ecosystem: Environmental > Aquatic > Non-marine Saline and... | reverse complement strand
ATAGTTGTTATCGTTCCACTGATGATGTAATACTTGGTGCCATCCCCATTCAGCACCCATAAGATTTTTTTCTGCAAAAAGTTTTTCTACATTTTTTAGTTTATGTCTTGGGTGAAATATAATGTGATCCCAAAGATATGGTCCAGGACATCTTTTACAGTCTTGATATGTGTGTATCTTCAATGGAGCATCAACATCTACACCAGGAGCACTTCCTGCTATACCAATCACAGTATTGTCTTTAATACATTTTTCTAGCAACGGGTAAAAGTCTACTTTGGTTGATAACAAAGTGTCATATCTCAATTTAATTATTGTGGTATACTTTTCAGGCAGTTTGTTTACCAGCCAATAGTGTGCTAATATTTGTTTTGCTGTGATTCCTGTTTTGTTAAAAAGTTCAGGTCGTCTAAAAATTTTTCCTGTCTTAGGTTTTGTATATCTACGCCATATGTGACAATCTGGTTTGTAAATTGTATCTGTAAGATTATGATAAGGAATATCTGGTTCATCAAAGTAATGACAATTTTTTACATCGGGATTATTATATCCTTTCCAGTGCATAAAAAAAGTATCAAAAGGAAAAATTTTAGAAGCAATTTGGATTGCTGTTTGGTATCCTGATCTTGCTAGTCCTGATACACAAACTGCTGTAAGACTTTTATCTATCAACTTTTAATATTTGCCTTTGTAGTTTGATAAAAAGTGCTTTAAATCTTCAGGCGTACCTAATCCCCACATACCGTCTGTATTGATATGTTTGATTCTTACTTTTCCACCATCTTGAATTAATTCGTTAAACACAGGACAAACATAAAATTCGTTGTTGGTTCTAATATTTTTTTCAATCATTCTTTCTGCACATCTTACATATTGCTTTCCTTTATCCCAATAATATATTCCAACAGTTGCGTTTTTGCTTATTGGTTGTTTTTCTGCTACCTGACTCACAAATCCAGATTCTGATAATTTAGCATAACTCCATTTGGGATGAGTGCTAGGAAATGTTAGAATTCCTCCATCTATACCTTCTGTGGTAAAAGCATATAATACTTCATTACTGTTCCATTCAACAAATTGATCGCTATTTGCAATTATTAACGGATTATCATTGTCTATGTATTGTTTTGCTAATAAAGTTGTACAGGCCGCACCCTCAGTCATTCCGTCTATTTGTACTATTTTACAACCAGGAGCAACCATGTTCAAAACAGTTTCTAGATTATATTGTTCATACTGTGACCTTTGAACAATAAAAATATAATTTGCTTGTATGTTTAGATTGTCAACAACTACTTGAATCATTGGTTTGTTTCCTACTTCTATTAAAGGTTTTGGAAATGTGTACCCTTGTTCGGCAAATCTACTTCCGGCTCCTGCCATAGGAATTAATACATTCATTGCTTTACTTTTCCATGGGATTTTTTTTGTATTATTGCTGTTATGTTCTTCTATAGCATTTAAAATTAATGTAAGATTAACATCATTAGGATTTTCAACTGCTAATAAGTTGGCACCTGCATCTATAACTGCTTGCCTACCAATGTGACTGTCTTCTATAATTAATGTTTCGCTTGGTTTACAATTAGATTTCAACATACATTTAAAATACATTTCGAAATGAGGTTTTGATTTTACAACATCTTGATTGCTGTACCAAAAATCAAAATATTCTATTATACCTAATTGCAATAAACTCATTTTTACAGTATCTCTCACAGAGTTACTTGCACAAGCAAGAATAAATCCCCTATCTTTAATTTCTCTACACATATCGATAAAGTCTTTATTTTTAATAACAGTTTCTTTTAATATGTCTACAGTATATTTTTGTTTATCTCTGGCAATTTGTGCATGTCTATCTGTTGGTAATCCTTTTAATTCGGTTAATAAATTTAATTTTGATTTAGTTGGCAAGGCATCATATGTGCTCAAATGTTCTTCTAGAGATATAGCATATTCTTTGCCTAGTGCTCGATTTAATGATTCGTAATGAGTTTGTTTGCTATCAATTAAAACTCCGTCCAGATCAAAAATTATAAGTTTTATCATTTGTATCTTTCTATGTAATCACTGCATATACCAGCAAACTTGTCTACTGAAGTACCATGGCATTCTGGCAAAACTGCTATACAATTTAGACCTGCTGCCGGCATATTTGGATAAGCCCATACCCACCCTTTGCTTGTTATTGTGTAATTATCTGTGTTGTGCCAGAACCAGTGCAGATTGTGATATTCGAGAAGAGGTATTGCTAAATTGTTTTTTGCATGAACTATAAATGGGCCTTGTGATAAAAAATTTATTGTTACAGGATATTGTGATTGATCATGACCTAAGTACAATTTACCTTTGTCATCGCCCCATGCATCTATTTCTACATGATATCCCATTTCCGCAGCTTCCTGAATATACTGTGGTGTATTTTCTTTTTCAGGTATTTTTCCGTTGATATTACCTCTGTGTGCTATCAATATCATTCAATACAAATCAATCTTGCCATGGCTCATCTATTAGTAATTCTTTCTTATCCTCTTTGTAGTTTTCTGGTGAGTATTCGGTGGATTCTGGCAATGGGTCTTTCTTTTTAGTAATCACAGGCCATATTTCTGAACGTTCTGCATTGAACTTCATCCAATATTTTAATTCTGTGCCACCAACTGTGTCAGGAGCAATAGCATCGACTGGGCATTCAGGAACACATACTCCGCAATCGATACATTCGTCTGGATTAATGACTAACATGTTTTCCCCTTCATAGAAACAATCCACAGGACAAACTTCTACACAGTCAGTGTGTTTGCATTTGATACATTCTTGGCCTACTACATAAGTCATACTACTATCTATCCTTTACCATTTGTTATAAATTGGGCCACCGTAATCGACAATATTTTTGTATATGACTGTCTTTCCGATGCTTTCTGCCACCTGCAGGATGTATAAAATATGCGGTCTTGTTGTTGGGAACCAACTTGTCTCGCAATTTAAAGTTCCATTTTTGTGACACTTTTTCGTGTTTTACTCCAGAAGATATAAATGCCCAATTGATAATTTGTCCGTCATCCCATGAATCTAACATTCTAAAATTTTTAATGTAAGGTCTTAAACATCTTGCACTGTGTTTGGTTAATCCAAAAACCCCTGTTTGGAAAAATCTTTCTACACACTGTTTAGGATCAAGATTTTTGTAAAGACTGTGTGTGATATTTGCTCGCCACCATTTATCACTACTTGCGTTATATTTGGGATATATGGCCGTTTTCATGGACACAGGATTTGAATGTTCTTCGAAAAAATTTGGCACCGACTCATGTACAATTACATCTGAATCAACATGCAAAATTTGTTCATATTTGTTCCACCAAGCATCATTTAAAATTAAGTCAAATCTTTCAAACACTGGATGTTTTATGTTTTCTAGTTTAGGTTCTGTAATTACCACATGATCAATATTATATTTTTTACAGTATTCACCAATGCTGTGCGTTGAATACTTTACTATGTCAGATCTTGTCAAATTGTTGAATCGTGGATCATCATATTTGTTAGAGTCTACATCGTATTGTATTATTGCGTTTTTCATCGTAGTTTGATCGCCTTATAGTTTTGATCATAAGTCCAACTAAGTTTAAAGTATATAACATCTAGTTCATTTTGCAAATACAAAAAATTATAATATGAATCACCATCAATATCATTTTCTACTAACCATGCATCATACTGTGATTTTACTTTGAAGGCACGATGTGCTCCATTAATCCAACTGTCTACAGGGATTTCGATTCTCCAACTATATTTTGTATCAAAGTCTCTAGAATTTTGACTTGCCATGTTTTAGGTACCAGTTAGTTGCATGTAATCTTTGCATGGTATCTGGTGATATTTTTTTGTAAGTTTTTAACACCTCACTGGCCATATGCCAATATGTGCTCATATACACCCGGCCTGTTTGTGAAAATGTGTCTTCAAATTTTTTATATTCTGCCATAAACCAATTGTAATTAGATTCGCTTGGAGTATAAAAAGTTTCTACACAAGGAAAATGCTTAACGATATTTGCTATATTGTTTGATGTGTAATTTGCTATTTGAGTTTTAAGCCATTGCACATCAGTCAAGTCAAACCAAGTGTCGTAATTAATATCATCGAACTGTATGCTGTGCCACATATCATACCATTCTTTGTTTAAAAAAGGAGTGTATGTGCAATTGTATAACTCATCTTTGGTTAGTGATGGCCCTATATTGTGTTCTAGAGCAGGAGAAAATAACTGATGTTGAGCATGATCACAATTTCTCAATTTAGCATATTTTTTCCAAGTATCGCTATATCTGCCATTTAGGTAATCATAGTTGTTTAACATTGAATATGGAAAATGATTGTTTTCTAACCAGGTGCTATGTGTATTTGGTATCATTCTGTCCCATGTGCATTGGTTGTGTAAGAATAGATTATCACCACCGTTGGCTTCTATAACACATATACCATCGTAATTTTTTGATCTTGCATTTACTGATTGCAATGTCCATGTTGCTTCTACATGATGATTTGTCTGCGGAATAGCATAGTTGTCTGCACTACAATAATCCCTAATTGGGTTTATTCCATCATTGTATTCACTTGACACATCTACATATTCAAACGGTATGCCTAAAGCATCACAAATTTTTTGTGCAGTAATCTTGTATGTCAGTTTGTTATAATATCCGTCTATATGAACGTTTATCATCGAAAATCCAGTAAAATTTATCTTGTTATGATACAACCATGCCGCACACATGGTTGAGTCTATGCCACCACTCATTGCCAACCATATATTGTCTGTGTTTGCATATTCCACAATAGAACGCATCTGCTGGTCAAATTTTTCTAAAGCATAAGACTGATAATCTTTGAGACTAATTTTATTAACAGATGGTGTATAGTTCAGAGTTCGTTTGATTTGATCACAAACATCTACAGTTTTTGTGTCAAATCTAGAATTGCAGTAAAATGCTCGTTGATTGAACATGTTTTCGTGTGGAACAATATGCAAATTTTCCCAAAAATTTTGTAGTTGTTTAGGAGATGTAACCACAGTGTCCTGTAGACTCAAGGTCCAGGGCCACCAGAATAATTCTTTATTTGTATCAAACATAAAAATAGTTAGTTGGCACACACCCAAAACTGGTGCTCCTTGACAGAATCGAACTGCCAATTGATGATTACAAATCAACCGTTATACCGTTTAACTAAAGGAGCGTTGTGCTTTTAATTATAACTTAGAACAGTGCGTTTTGCAAACTTGATCAGCAGTTTTGTAATCTTGTGCATTTTCTATAAATTGTGTATGACAAGGCAAAAATGCAAAATTTTTATCTGTTATATGCAATCGGTTTTTAAAGAATACAGTTTTTCTTTTGGTTCTTTGAGCGGCTGTATAACAACATGGATATAAAAATCCTTCTGCATCGATGTATATTTCTTTTTCTTTTATACACTCTGGTTGCATATTTTGCCCTTCATGCTGTTTTGTGGTATATTTTTCATCAGGCATATAACCTTGTAAGCTGTCATCTTGCCATCTGTGACTTTTAAGAATCTTAAATTCATCTATACCCAATGTCTTAGACAGTTGTTCTGCTTCCTGTATCTGATCCTGATTGTATTTGAACACAATGTATTGCCAGCAAGTTTGCACATAAGATTGGCTGGTGATTTTGATTGCTTGTTCTACCTGTTTCCAATTGGAATTAATTCTATAAACATGATTGTTGCTAGGCAAGCCGTCGATAGCAAAAGTAATTTTATCTTTTGCACTTAAAAAAGTACACAATTCCTTCCAAAATTTTGGTGTTTTTGCTGAGCCGTTTGTATGTATGTGTAGAGTACTGCCTATGGCTTTTAATGCTTGTACTAGATAAATGAACTTTGGATGGTAGATAGGGTCACCATTATTTCCACACATTGATATGTCTTGGTCGGTAAAGTTGTTGTTTAAAAAAAAGTTTATAATCTCATCAACATCTAAATCATGTATAAGACTTTTTTTAAATGTTTTCTTAAACCAAGTTCTGTCACATCCCGGGCATTCTAAAGTACATCTTGAAGTTGGTTCTATGTGCCATTTTTGTGGAGTGTACATACATTTATGTACCTTATATTTGATCCATAGTTTCAGAAATAGTATTCATAAACTGCTTGTAATCATGATCTGACATAATATAAGGCAAACAATAGCACACACTGCTGATATTTTCACTACCAACTTCCAGCATGTAACCTTTTTCTCGCATTGCTTGTACAAACTTGAATGCTTGTGACATTCTAGTAAATTGTATTGCACCCATGCAACCTATGTGTCTGTGTTCAACTAGTTTTTCATGGCTTAGATGAATATCGAATCTTGAATGATCAAATCCTTTTTTACACAGTTTCAACATCTCTAGACCAACTGCACTACCAATTGGATGTCCGCTGGCAGTAAAACCATGATTAAAAAACTTTATCTGATCACTGACTTTTTTGTTTAACAGTGTAGCAGATAACGGAAAATAACCATTACTGATGCCTTTGCCTAAGACCAAAATATCAGGTTTAAAATTGTAATGATCTTGTGCAAACATTGGTCCAATCTTGCCAAATCCGGTCACTGTTTCATCAAAGATAATGATTATATCTTGATCTTGTGCTTGTTTTAGTAGTTTGAATACTTCTGGAGAGTGTTGGTACACACCTCCGGCTGCTATAATTGGTTCGACAATAATAAACGCTACGTCTAAATTAATTAATTGTTCTAATTCTTCTGCGTTTGCAAATTTGTGTGTGACTAAAGGATCTTGTATATTTCCTGCCCATTTGTTTATTTTGTGATCACTTGCGTTTGCTGATAGTATTGTAGAACCGTGATAACTGTGTTTGCACACAATGCATTGATTGGTGCTTGGATTTATGTGCAGAGCAATTTTTATTGCTGTTTCGACTGCGGCACTGCCCGATGTAGTAAAATATACACGTTCAGTGTCAGTAATTTCGCAAAGTTCTATGGCAAATTGTTCTGTCACTTCATTGTTGGTGTGTAGGTAATTGTTGTAGTAGGGATTGATTAAACTTTGTTCATATGCCGCAGTTTTTAGAGTGTCTTGACTGTACCCCAATGGAGTACACCATAGTCCACTCAATGTATCAACAAGTTTTGTACCGTCTTTTAGTTCAATGGTGTAATCATAAGTTTTGCTTACTAACTGACTGTTGATGTTAAATTTTTGGAAACTGTTTATTTCTCGCATTTAAAGTTAATTATATATGGTTTAAGGCTGTGTGTCAATGGCCGAGTGGCCCACGTAAGAGGTTTTATAACCCCATACGTGTAAGTTCTCTTTGTCTATATTCTAGATCAATAAGATCAACTGATTTAGAAAGATATGATTCTGCCCACTGTCTTCTTCGATCGTAATTACTTGTTAACAGTGAGTCTAATATTTTCTTCAATATTTTCAATTATTTTCCTCCATTTTATTTCATAGTGTGTGTCATGTGTTATGCATTTAGGATTATATCCCAAGCAAGTCATGTTGTTGTACATTCTCCAAGCCTGCCCCCAACTCTTGCTGGTGTAAGTCTCTTCCTTCACCCTACTCTTTTGCTCTTGTTGACTGGTTTGATTGTGCCAGCAAATTTTATTCTGAGTGGATTTAGGATAGAATTTTTGTAATCTTTAGTTTTTGTCATTTTATCTCTTTAGATGCGATAATGTTTTGGGGGTGTTCCTCGTTTTTTAAGTTCGCTGTACGCCCAATACCAGTCAGTCCCATATTCGGTTCTGCAAAAGTGTTCGATACCCTGATCAGGATTATTAAACAACATATTGCTAAACATACGACTAAGTTTCTTAAATTTCTTAAATTTCTTAAATTGTTCGGCCATTGTATTCCTTTCATTAACCAATGTACTTGAATGCTTTTTCCGGATTTTTCATTTGTCCTAATTGCATCATCTTGCTTAGGTTAAAAAAAAGTTTTGCAATGTAGTTTAGTTTTTCTATGTAGTTTAGTTTTTTCATGTGTCTCCTATAGACTGTTGTTACGCTCAGTACTAATTTATACTAGAAGATTAATAAAATACAGTGTTAATAGACTATGACTGTTGTGCAAAAAAAACACAACTATTATTCACATACGAATTATGCGATAATTTTATAGGCTAGCATCTTCCATGCCAGCGACTCTTAATTTTACAATGTTAGTAATATGCCACTGTTTTTGATCCAGTGCTTTAATAATACCCAACCATTTGTTTCTTAGCAGTGCCCATTCATTTACTATGGCTTCGAAGTCACACACTTCGTCTTCGCCTTCTGCATATTTTTCAGCATCACGTGATGTAAGAGCACGTTGATAATTTTCTAAATATTTTTTATAGTGTTTGGTTCTTATTCTTCGATGTTGTATTTCTAAATGTTTCAGTATACCTTCAACTTCTTGCAGTTGTCTAAATCGTGATTCTACAACACCAGGCATTGTTGCTGATTGTTTTTCTATGTTGCCATGAAGTTTTACTTCGTGTGAAGCCACCTCAAGTTCTGTTTCATAGTAAGCAATAGCGTCTGGGATTTTAGATATGTTTTGAGTTATTTGTGAAAACCAGTTCATTAACGTTCATACAGTTCTTCTTCATCATCTTCTTCAAGATCAAGACTATAACGGATTGCTTCATCTAGTTCATCGTCGTGGCCAATCATTTCTTGTATGTCTTCGTCAAGTACGCCATTATCCATGGCAATATCTACAAATCTTGTTGCGACAATGGCTTTGTCTTTTGCAGGTACGTAGGCCTTAATCAAATTCCAAGTATCAACTAGCATCTGCATCTCCATCTTCTTCTACAACAGTTTGTTCAACTGGCTCCTTTATAAGTCCATTACTTACCTCTTGCATGACAATTTCTAAATTATCTTTGCCCCAGGCTTTTCTGTAATCTAATATTTCTTTGCCTTCTATTGTTGTATATTTTAATCTATTTCCCTGCTGTTGAATTAGACCTTTTTTCTCAAACAAGTCCAACAGTCCTGAATATGGGTCCATTCCTGTTTCATACGGAATTTTTAGTTGTACTCCTTCGAACGGCTTTGCAAATCTTGTTTTCATAACTTTACAAGCGGCTCGAATACCCATAACTTCTGAAATTTTATTACCGTCTTCGTCCTCTTTCAGTTTAAGTTTTTTCATAGCGACCACAATACTTGATGCATATACAAATCCTTGTCCACCTGATATTTTATCATCTGGGTTAAACATGTCTTGTGATGCATATGTGTGATTGGTTGCTACCATACCCACGTTCAAAGTACCGAACATGTTAACACAATTTCTTACAAGTGCTGTTAGTGCCTTGGGTTTTCTACCTAGATCACCTTTCATATCACCCTTGTTAAACTGATCTACATCAGTCGGGGTCATCATCATACCAAGCGAGTCTAATACAAATAGTACTTTTGGTCTTTCTGAAGGATCTTTATCACCGTAATCTGTTTTGTATTCTTTAACAAAGTTTGATATTGTCTTTGCAACATCATCTATCATGCTCATGCTCAATCTTAACAGTTTATCTTCTGCTGTATCAACACCAACGGCTTTGAGCCATGCTTCATCTAGTGCATTTTCTGAATCTACTAGAATGACAAATATACCTAGTGCTTGTGCTTCTCTTATAATATTGCCTGAACAAATATAGGATTTACCAGAGCCAGATTCTCCTGCAAATACTGTAACTTTGCCTAGCGGAATGCCTTTGTAAAAATCTCCAGATATCAAATAGTTTAGTGCATGATTGCCAGTAGATATCCAATCAGTAGGATCGTTGAATCCTATACCTAAGCCATCAATAGACTTAGTAATACTCTTTCTAAATTTTGTTACGTCAAATGGTTTAACCATATTTTATACCTCTCTATTATTATATGTTCTATACAAGGGTGTGTCAACGGGGGTATTTCTACCCCCGATTGATTTATTTTTGTTGTCTTGCACGAATCATAGCAAGTATGTCTTCTGCTTTTGAATTACTTGGTGATTCAGGTTGTGGTGCAGGAGTTGCTTCTACTTGAGGTTGTGCTTGAGGTTGCGGAGTTGCCGGAGTTGGTGTAACTGGCAATGCAGTTGTACCACTTCCTGTAGCAGGTGCTCTTAACCCAGCAGGCCTAAAGTATTGTGAATACTTCTCAGCGTCGTAAGGCTCGCCATCTACTGATGCTCTAAACATTTCTTCCATCACTTTAAGTTCAACTTCTGTAGGTTTCTTTGGTAAGAAGTCTCCCATATTGTGTAAACCATGTGCTTCGATGGCTTGATTCTGTTCAGCAGTAAGTGGAGAAGTTTTTCTTGACCACTTAGAAGTTGAATAATCAGCATAACCACCTTTTGTAGTTTTGTTGATTCTAAAGTCAACACCTCTAGTATAGTCAGTTGGAAGATCTTCCATTTCTGGATCCATTAGTGCAGATTTAATAATATTAAAGATCTGTGGACCTATAATAAATCTTCTAATTGGATTGTCTGGTGTTGCATCTTCTTGTAGCGGCGAATTTACTACAAACCCTTGAAACACATATGAACGTTTTTTCCAATATTTTCTACCAAGATCTTCTAATGATTTGTCTTTAAACCACTGTCTAACCTCTGCAAGTATTGGACAAGCATCGCCATACATTTCCATACAAGGCACTTGTACCTGTACAGCACCTGCAGAAGCATCACCTTTTACTGAGTTGAATGGCAATTTAATCATTGCTCTTTCTACCCAGAAAAATGTATTGTTATGATCTTTATCTGGTAAAAATCTTAATACTGCTTCTGAATTTTCTGGAATGTTCCAGTGTGCATATATTGCATTGTCGCCGCCTTCACCTGAAGGTTTTGATGTTTGAGCCTGCAATTTTGCTCTTATTTCTGCTAGTGTTGCCATAATGTAAGCCTCCTTTGTTGCCTAGTGTGTATTATCACTATATCTGTATTATATACAGAAACTTGTATCTATGTCAAGAATTATTTTTAATTGGCAAAGGGATTGGCATATTGTGAGCGTTTAACTTCTTCATCGTCAAGATTTATTTCCATCTCACTTACTCTTGCATCAATCCATGCTTCGAACTGTTCTGATTCGTCTTTGTATTTTCTCTTGTATTGTGTTGCCAGTTTGCCTTTGTCTATTTCTTGCCCTTTGATATTTTTAAATGCCTTAATGTCTTCTGGTGATTTCCTTACTTGATCTGCATATTCGTCATCTATTTTAATCTTTTTCATGTCTTGCAAATATATGTTTGCCAGTTGGATTGCTGTGCCTTTTAATCTTTTCATTTCAGGATTTGGTTTTGAAAACAATTCACCACTCATTGATAGTTGTTGTTCCATGTCAGATGCAAAATTTGCTACAGCATCATCTTCTGAATTTGCGGAAAGAAATCTTGAAGCAATGTCTCTCATGATAGTGCCTAATTTTGTTTCTAAATCTTTTTGTTGTGATCTTAAACTATTTTGTAGTTCGTCTGTGCCTCTGTCTTTTTTAAGAATAAGTCTGCTTTCTGGGTTATTCACAAACTTTTCTACATAAGAAGCATATTTTGATGCAGTAGAAGAACCTGTCATGATATCAGTTCTGTCCATATCACCATCATCTGATGCATCATCTGCTGGTTTTAATTCATTAATTGGTAAAAATCTAAATGCGTCTACAATCGAATCATCAAAAGTTTCTTTTGTGAATAATTTTTTGAGTTCACTTAGATCTTCTTCACTTATGTTAGCATTCTGTATTTTTACTTCTTCGGCAGCTGATTCATATGTTGTAGATTTTTGCAATCTATGTAAAGTTTTTTTTGCTTCTGCTATCTTTTTTTGTGCGGCATCAATATAAGGTTGCGTGTTTTCATCTAACAGTCCTTTTGATACTGCATACTTGGTGAAGTTTCTTAACTGTGCAATTTCATGCACTTTTGTGATTATGGATTCGCCTATTGCATCATATGGATTGCCACCTTTTGCCACATGCATCTGCATGGCTCTAGCACCTTGTAGATAGTTGTACGGAAAACGGAATCTTTCACCTACTGCATTTTCAATGAATATAACATCAATATTCCTCGATCTTGCACCAGGCACTGTTTCGTCTACTTGTTTAGAGTGACGTATGATCATTTTAGTCTTGTCTAGTTTGTTGTAAGATGTTTTAGATGTTCCGTGCATGTTGTTTTCCTGTACTGTATTTACTTGAGACATGAATTCAAAGTCACCTTGTTCCAAGTCTAATTTTTCCACATCCTGTGGCTTAAATCCTAAGTTGTGTGTTACTGCAAATTCTCTCATGGTCTTTGCAAATTTATACCAGTTTTGTTCTTGCTCTTCTTCTAGTGAGTTGGTTAAATCTTTGTTGTAAACAAGTCTTAAAGTTTCTTCGTCTAGTGCAATACTGACTGCATTGTTGTTCCAAGAAAACTTAAAAAATCTGGCACTTTGTGGGTCGATTGTGGTTTGTGCTGTTTCGTCACCCAACGTTAGTTCGCTGTAACGACTCTTTAATTCGTCAAATAAGTCCTGTGCTACTGCGTTGAGATCCATGATTAATTATTATTCTCCTTGTAATTTGCTTATATTTATGACATTATAATAGGCATAGGCATTATTAGTTCTTCTGCGGAATCACGCAATCTTTCGAATAATTTTTGATCCCATGAACTAATTGTAGACGCCATACGCACTGCTAACAGTGTGCTCATGACAAGATCATCGTGCTCGCCTGGTTTGGCTTTAAAACTGTTGCCAGATGCTACAAAATTTTTCATTTCTGACACTAAATTTTTTGATTTTATAATCATACTGTCATTTTCAACCATCTGTTTAAACTTAGCACAAGCACTCATTTTAGAATTATGTGTGGTATTGTAACCTTTTCTGAATCTTCTCACATGTCCTTTTTTGACTGTTTCAGAAAGCAACTGTCCAGATATGTTTTCTTCTCCTATATCACTGATAGCAACTAATCCTGCTTCTCCTATTGTGTTATTTTCAATTGAGTAGTATATTTCAGGTTGTGCAATACCTTGCTGTTTAAGACTGTCGGAAACTTCTTCTATCATAGTTTTTAGTATTCTTACTTGCCCTTGAATTGGAGTATTGTTGTGTTGCCATTCTGCAACCTGTGTCATTGTTGGCAATTCATACACTTGTATTGCGGCAAAGTCTCCTCCTGTACCTAAAGAAGGGTCTAATGCAAAAATATATGCTTTGCCTTTTTGTACTTTTTTGTACCAACGCACATGTCCGTGTCTTTCTGTGGGTTCTACACCTTCTAGGTCAATTAATTTTGTTGCCTTGATCAGTGTTTCATCATAGATCAAAAATTCACAGTCGTGTTCACGTCTAAATCTTTCTTCACCAATTCTTGCACGTTCTTCTTTTGCCCATTGTTCTGTACGATCTGGATGTTCTCTCCATGAGGCACTAAATGCCGCAAATCCGTTTCTGCCTATGGGCAGTTCATTGCCATACTCATCTAATTTTTTGTTTGCTTCTTTCCAAATTAAAGCAAATTGATCTTCATCTGAGTTTGGTGTAGATGTAATAATACATTTACCACCAGTAGCCAGTGTGGGTGCTAACGAAGTCCAAAATTCACTTGCTTTTGAGGGTGGTTGCACAAATGCAAACTCATCACAGTATATTACAGACAATGACATACCTCTACCAGTATTTTCTGTTGTGGTGGTTGCTTTGATTCTTGATCCATTATCAAATTCTAATGTGTTTCTATTATAGGAATATGCACCAGCACGAATAAAATCAGGCAATGATTCATAGGTGAATCTTACTCTGTTCATTATATCTTGAGCGCCTGTAAACTTGTGTGCCGCAATCAGTATCTGCGAGTCTGGCACAAACATTGCATACCACACTAGATAAGCGGCGGCACATGTTGTTTTGCCTGTTTGTCTAGGCAACATCGCGATGGAAAATCTATTATTATGATATGTTGATACTAATCTAGACTGATAGTCAAACATTTCAAATGGCATTGATCCTTTGGTAGGGTGCTGTATCATGCAATACTTTTTCATAAAATATATTGGACCTGTTTTAGGATCCATACATCTATTAAGTTCAAGAATTTGATCTCCTGTAAACTTAACTTTAGAATGTGCTTTTTTGGTAAGATTACCCTGTAGACTCTGTGCCATACTGTTATTTAAGGTGTAATAATTTTAGTTGGAAGTCTTTGACCCGCCACTGAAATTGTCATTGGCATGCAATTTTGGAAAGTCTTTGTTTTTACTTGCATCACCCGGAATAGGTGATTTTTGATTATCTATAGGATGACTAACAATTTCGCCATTGCGTTCTTTGTCAACATCTTCGTTGCCAAATGCTCCTATTACTGGACTTGAGCGATCCTGCATTAATTCTTTGAACATACTCATGTTGTATTCATCACCAAATAATGTTCCTACTGCATCAGGTGCTTCTTTGAATTCATTGTCCTGTAATCTTGATTCATATTCGCCTTGGCCAGCTGGTAGCAGAGGCTCCTCTGTTGGATCAAAAGGATGTTTCACTTTTAAATGGTCTTGTGCAATACCAAACTCTTCTTTCAGTACATCTTCTAACACTTTAAATCCAATTGGGTAAGATGTTTCGATGTCATACATTGTAACTTCTTTGTTAACAATTCTTGGAAACTCATGTGGGTGTTCTTGTACAGGAGTTGATGCTACTTTTTTAAACTCAACTGTTTCGTATTTGGTCATAAAATCTTTTAATCTTGATTCGAAGTTTTCTGGTAATTCACCAGCAATCTTAATTCTGTGTGCATATGTCTTAGACGATTCTGCAAGAAATTGTTTGTAAGTTTTCATCATTTTATTTATCGTCTTTGCTTGCCGCGAGTATTTGTTTTATAAGTTCATTACGATCTGCTACCACTGTGCCAGTACCACTAACTGCTTCATCTTCTGGCTTGTTTTGGTCTAATTTTAACTTTTTTAACTGTAATTCTATCATTTTTAACTTCTTATCCACTTTGAGATTCTTTGCATTTATTGCATTTGCCATCATAGATGATGCTACTTCCATTATTCTACCTGCAAGTCTTGGCTCAATGTTCATACCTAGATCCATTAAGTCTTTGTATGCTTGGTATGAGTCTTCTGAATACTTGTCTATTTCTTGGTCATCTGCTAAACCGTCAACTTGCGGTAGTGCTGTATCTATTTTGTCTAGTCCTAATTTTTGTTGTATTAAAACGTTTGCCTCTGAGTCGTCTTTGGTTGACTGGTCATGGTCCATTTTTTCTGATAGTGCTTTGGGTGTGTCTTCAGCAGTGTTGTCTAAATTAAAGATTTCTTCAAGTTTTTTTGTCATGCGTTTTATTTAAAGATATCAGACTCGGTAATGACACGAAAGCGAATGCCTTTATTTTTACACCATTTGTTAGCCGCTTCCCACTTTGCTCTGTTAACGACATAGGCCGCTTGGTTTTGTTTATTTTTTCCTAATGATTCAAACTTGGCTTGATTGTTAGGTTTTATTTCTATCAATTCTCCCTTTCTTGCGCCGGACTTATCTTGATACACTAGGAAAAAATCTGGAACATATATTGTGTTCCGGCCAGTTAAAGGATTTCTATAAGGAATTTGTATTGACTCAGATGCCCATTGCATTATTGATGGGTTGTTGTCACAGAAACGCATAAATGCCCACTCCCATGATGATCTATATCTTGGCGTTTTTTTCCCTGCATACTTTTCCGGGTTTTTGGGTTGGTATAATCCTTGTGCCCAGTTTGGCATTACGCTATGATATTTCTAAATACGTGATCCTGTGCATCTCTATCGTTCTTAAAACCTATTATAGAAGTTTTGTATCTATACGCATTTAGGATTTCAGCAACAAGTTGCGATAGATCGGGTGCCCCAGATTTGTTTAAAGTGTCTAAAACAGTAAAAACATTTGCTCCGTCTATTTTGGCCTGTTTCATTAAGACATATGCAATTGACTCCGCTGATTGTCTTTCATAATCTCTACTTAAAAAGAATCCAACGGCGGCATCATATTGTGCACCATCTAATTCCGTTCTATCTGCTTCAAGACCACTTAAAAATTCAATGATGCTTTGTGTGCCTTGTGCTTTTTTTACTGCTAAGTTTGAAAACGGTGTCTTTGCACCTGAAGAAGTTGGTGGTGTGTATGCCATTAGTATGAATATCCTGATGATGATGTGATACTACCAGATGATGTCAATTGATCGGTTTCAGCATCATTATTGTTTACAACTGTGGTGGCAGATTCTTGTAAAGGTGCTTCCACAAATTTGGTGTATTCGCTAGGAGAAACCTCGTACACATATTGATTGTTTTTAATTAATCCCGATAAAACTTTTCCTGCATTTATTAGATATTCATTTTGTTTAGATGCAGTTAATGTGCTCCATTCCGTGTCTACTTCATTTATATCTATACTTGCGTCTAATCGATAACTTACATTTTTTGTAAACTTTAATTTTGCATTGTAATTTTTATTAAGATATATTTCGGCCTGTTTAGGATTCAAAACAATCTTGCCTTGAGATATGCTTCCTACACTAGTATTAACTCTAACGTTTTTTTCTATCTGTTTATTTGTTGTTTGTTGTTGTTTTAAATTTAAAGGAAAAGAAACGCCAGGTTTTGATGTAGCACCTAAATTGTTGGTGCCTTTTTTAATTGCATCTTTAGCAATTCCGATAATTTCTTCACGAGCACCTCTAGTAGCCTTGCCTGATTTAATTTTTTGATATGTGTTTATAGCACTTAACCCTGCTCCTAAAAAATTGCCAGATTGAAGTAAACTGGCTGTGTTTGTAATGCCACCTAATGCACCAAATATGCCGTTACCTCCTGTTTGATTTGGAGAAGGTGTGTTATCATAATGAAAAGTTGCAAACCCTTGCGGATCACCACCAACCGAACCGTTACGCATTAGCACTCCTGAATAAGAAATAGAAAATGTATGTTCGTTTAATCCTTGCCCATCTGCTTGATCCATAGATCCATTTGACCAATCGTTTACTATAGGGTTCATCATTTTGTATTCTGTAAAAAGTCCTCTGCTTAGTTGGAAAACAGATATAGAATTAAAAAATCTCGAATTGTTCCCGGTGTCTAACCCATACCTCAGTGGTGGACTGACATTGTCATAACCAGCCATCATGTATCCAGTTTGACCAAGATTAGTGTCTACGATATAGTGTTGATAATAGGATTTCCAGAATGCTGTGGCCACATCACCCATGTCGTCGTGTAAAGTTATAGTTACTGGCAGGTATGTGATACCTGTTTGTACATAATTTTTGTAGTTGTATTGATTTTTAGGTTCAACATTAAAGTTATAAGAAGGCAAGTCGGTTCTTTTTACAATCATGCCCAATTCAATTTTTTCAGTACCGCTCACTGCTGACCCAGTGGCTGCTGGATTGATGTTAAACACCACATGATATAAAAATTTATTTTTTGGGGACAGTCTGAAAGAATCATCTAGATACAGTCTAGCCGCATGTTGATAATCTTTCATGGTGTCTCCACCGACTAATTGTTTTAGAAAGTTAGAACGCCAGTTTGCCATCTATAATATTTATTGTCATAAAAAAAGCGCCTATAAAAGACGCTTTTTTAAAGAATTTAAAGATTAAATTAAATACCGCCGCCAGTAGCCGCTGTAGATATTGTTCTTGCTACTGCTGAACCAATTCCTGTTCCTCTAGGAGTTTGGATTGCATTATCGTATCTAACTGACAATGTAATCTGTACAGGCTCTGATGTTGCATATGCAAGTGTACCATACTGAACGTTGTCTAAGTAACAACCATACAGTTCATATGTTTCTAATATAGTAGGAGTATTTGCTCCGTTACCACCATCAAGCATTTCAATTCTACTTGTAAATTTGTAGTCTTGTCCTGATGCCGCTGATGACTGTTCAAAGAAATCAAATTGTTTCTGTAATTGTTCACCAACAAGTTTTGTAACTTCGTTGTTCACATCGTCTCTTACATTTATTGTGATAGGATCCCATGTGTGTTTACCAGCCATGTATACTCTTGAGTTATATGCATCAAGTGTAATTTGGTCAAAAGTAATATTTGGTCTTGTAACATCTACAACCTGTTTAGTAAGTTCAGATCTAGGAGTTGATATTCCAAAATTTTCAAGGATAATCCTAAACCTATATTGTAGTTTAGGCATTAAAAGGCCTTGTGAGGCAGATGATTGATCACTTGCCAATGGTACTGTAAATTTTGATAGTGTTGATACTGCCATTTGTTTCTCCTAGTATGAATATTTACTATTCATTTATTTTTTGCTTCACTTAAACCTTTAAAGGCCTAGTGCAGCTATCTCTCCTGTATTCTTAAGTCTAATAGGAATGAATATAAACTCAACTGCTTTAACAGGCTCTATAGCCACGTCTACATACAGTTCGTTCCTGTCTATTCTTCCTGGTGTGTTGTTTGATTCATCACAAACCACAGCAAAGTCAAATAGTGCTCTTTGTGCTGTTAGTTCTAACAAGAATGATTCAATTGATTGTCTAATTTCATTTCTTGTGAGTACATCGTTTGGCTCAAAGATAAACGGTCTTGCAATCTTATCTAGTTGTAGTCTTACAAATGCAACTAGTCTTGCAACGTTTATTCTATCCAGTGCTGATGGTGTTAGTTGTCTTGTTTTTTGTCCAAATGCAACTAAGCCTGCTCCTGTCACAAAAGAAATTGGATTAACGTGTACACTGTAAAGTGCATCTCTTAATCCCTCTGAAACAGCAGTGGTTTCAAATTCGCCTTCGCCGTTAATGAATCCTACTGAAGAAGCATTATCAATAGCACCACGTCTTATACCTGCTGGAGCAAACCACGGAAACGCTACCTGATCATTATACGCAATAGTTCTCATCATCATGTGTGATGAAGGAACAGCAACAGAGCTGCCTGTTAGATCAGTAGTTAATCCAGGTGGGTAGTAAACGCCTGTAAACGAATCAGTTGTTAAAAGTCCATCTTCTCCGTTATCTGCCGCACCTGCTGTGTTGTTTGCCCAGTTTGTAACCTCAGTTGATGTTGGTGCTAATCTAAATGGACTATCGCCTAGCACAAATGCAGTGTCTTTTCTGTCTGCATTCAGAGTTTCTAAGTTAGAAATAAGTTCTGGATAGGATGGAGACGCAAGTAAGTTGAACTCACGCTGTTCTTCTCTTAAGGCAGTAGTTGATTCAACTGTTGCTTTAAGTGCCTGTACAATCATATTTCTTTGTGCTTTTCTTCCCATATATGGTGCACCATCTAGTTTTAATCCTGAAGCAGTAACCCATGCATCTTTTTCGGTAGGTAACGTTGGATATGTCACTGTGCTTGGAAAATTAGTTCTTGTAAAGTACTCATTTCTAAATGCTTTTACATTGTAACCTGAACGTCTTAGGTTAAATCCTAACATGCCTTTTGGATATAATGCTGAATCTGGAGCATCTATATCTAAGTATGTAGATGTTAGTAAGTCAGTAATCAAAGTTTCTTCGTTTACTGCATCTTTTGTACCATCTGAATGATATCTAAAGTCTGCAAACAATATGCCATCTTGTGAAGTTTGGTCTCTGTTGTCGATTAACACAAACTCTGCTCCATCATCTTGTGATGAATCATATCTGTAAAGTCTTGGATAGTTTTCTAAGTCAGATGTATCTAACCAAAGGTCTCCATCAACAAGTGCTGTACCGTCTAACTGTGTTGTTGGTTCTGAAGCAGAAATAATAGGACCATTTGGATCTGTGCCTGCTAAATTAAATCCTCTAGCATCTGCGGAAACATTCTGATATCCAGTCCAGGCAGAGCCGTTATGAATAAGAATATCTACTTCATCAACAGTTGTGTTGTACCAATTTTGTAAATCTGCTGGATCTTTTACAGGCTGATTCACTGACTGTATTGGCGTATAAGTTGTACCACTGTTTGGTAAGTTTGATACTGGTGTCCAAAGTGTTGCCACAAAAGCAAATGTTCTATTTGCCTCAGTTTGATCTGCTGTGGATGAAAAGTCATCTTTGTCGCCTGCTGGTGCAATGTACAAGTTAGCAATTTTATCTGAAGCAAGATTTAGATCATCACCGTATGTGTTTGCAAAAGTTGAATTGAATCCCAAGTCATCCATTGCAGTACCACTTACATCTGAGAAGTAAATGTTACCACCCAGTGCATGTGACAGAGTAATCCTTTTTGAAGTTGTATCATAGTTTGCACTAACGTTTGCAAACCCTGCGGCTGATATTGCTGTGACAAAGTCATCTGCGTCTTCGCCACCAATTGTTACTGTTTTAGTAACCAACTGATTGGATGCTGTTGTAGATGTGTTGCTAGTGTCTAGAATGGTTTCTGCCATTCTAATTGTATCACCATTTGAGAAGCCTGCCGCTGTTTTTGTTGTGATTTTGCTTGAAGTAATTGTGGTTGTTGAACCAACTCCTGCGGATCTTTTGAAAGCAACATAGTCAATTAATTCACCTGAGTCTTGTGTCGAGTCGTTCCATTCTGATTCGCCAGTGTTTACTTGAATATATGTGTCATTTACAGTAAGATTAATACCGCCACCTGTTCTGTCTAACTGTTGAATTGCTTGTTCATGATTTTTGTATACAGGCGTTGCTTGTGATTCAAATAATCCTGCAGTCTCTGAGTATTTTTTTAAAGCAAAGTCAGCACCACCATTTGGCTCTGTCTGTTGAATCCAAACTGATCCTGAAGGTCTTGGAGTAGTATCGCTTGTTCTAAAACCGTGATCTTCAGTGTGTTGTCCTATGAACACTTTCGGTATGTAATATCTACCTGGTGTGATTCCAACATCAGTAAATGCTGTACCATCTACTTCGGTAATGATGATTGAAGACACTACAGCAGTTGTAGATGAGTCATTGCCTGTTGCTGAAGGTATAGCGTATATTTCTAATCGGCCATTAACTGCCGCGGCACTTACGCCCGCCGCTGAATTATTAATTGCTGCCGCAAATGTTGCTACAGTGGTACCAAGTGTGCCAATGAGGTTACCATTGATGTTCACTGAGTCAGCACTGGTCACTGTTGGATTTGTTGATGTTCCTGTCACTGTTGCGTGTGCAGTTGACCATGACCCATCAGCTGTCTCTGAAGAAGCTGAACCAACTTGTACCCATGTGTTTGATCTTGTTTTGTAGTACAATCTGTTGAATGGATTTGTTGCTACTACAGCGTAGTCACCAATTGATCCAAAATCTGATTTTGGTGCTGTGCCTGACACATCATCTGTGCTGGTTACAAGTTTTGGTGTTATAACTGTGAATGATTGAGTGGCTTCGTCCCATTCTTTAATTCCAAAAGATGTTGAAACAAGATCTAACCAGTAAAATCCATTGCTAGGTGTGCCACCAGGTGCATCTGCTGATCCTGTTAGTTCTGCTGTATCTACGTTTGCTCTGATTACGAACGCTCTGTTTGCGATGCCCAAGAAGGAGTAAGCGGCTTGGAGACCGTATTCATTTAGTTCGTACCCTTGTATTGGTGTTCCTGATGCATCCGTGTAGAATGTTGGATTACCAAATGTTTGGGTTAATTCTCTCTGTGAAGATATTAGAAATATTTCACCTGCATTTGTGCTCAGCGTACCTGTCGCTGTGCCTGTGCCTGTGCCTGATTTTTTGTTTTGGGAAGTTGCCACTACTACTAGTGGTACTGCTCCTGGGATACCTGGCACGTAGAATGATTCATCTACTACGGTAACCGCTACTCCGGGTGATATTAAAGCCATGTGTCGTTTACTCCTTGTTGCGAATATTTATGGCGATTGGACTGATTTATTAAAAAAAATAAAGAGTGCCTAAAAGGTGTTAATAAATAAGTACGTGCTTTATTCAAACGGATCAACAAGACCCTTGTGTCAAGAGTGTAACAGCAAGCCAGCTGCCTACAACTATCGCCGAGGCAACAAGGTGTATTACAGAAAAAAATGTGATGCTTGTATAAGAAAATCTTCTAAGTCAACAATTACTACGCCAGCATGGCAACGTGCAGGTTATACAAAAAAATCAAATTGTGAAATGTGTGGATTTATAGCACAACATCCGTATCAGTTAGATGTGCATTATCTAGATGGCAATATGAATAATAATAGCAATGGAAATCTTAAAACTGTTTGTGCAAATTGCAACCGACTAATACATGTGAAAAAACAAAAGTGGCGCCAGGGCGATCTGGTTGCTGATCGTTAAAAAAATATTTCTACTTGCTGATGCAGATCTTCTAGTGTGCCATTATTACGTAAAATAATATCAAAGTTAGTTTTTGCCCATGACCATTCTGATGCATGAACGTCTATAGGTTTTATTCCTTTATTTTCATAATCTGTAAACCACTGAGGATCTTCTCCTCTTTTTACAAGCGCCATCTTTCCTTGTAAAGATTTAATTATCTCAACTTCATTTGGAAAACGCACATCCGGAATTACATAATTTTGTGTTGGATTATCAATAATTTTTTGTTTTACTAGACTCACCCAAATGCCATCAAAAAAACCATGTCTCATACATTCAGTACCAAACACCTGTAACACATGTCTTGGAGTAATTTCTTGTTTACATTCATTTGTCCAAAACGTGTCTGGTTGTTCTCTCCAGTTACGACCTTCTAGAGTATTACCTTCTAACAAATCTCTTGGCCAGTCGAATATTGACGCTACACCATCCTTTAATTTGTCTGCAAAACTAATTTTTTGGAAATTGTGTTTCTCAACAAGAGTGTCTGCTACAGTGCCTTTTCCAGACCCTATCAACCCGCATAATCCTATAAGCATGTCTTAGTATAAAATATTTTAAGAAAAAAGTCTAGCCTATTGTAAAACTAAGTGGGGTTCCGCCCTCTGAGTAGTTACCAATTTCTTGTTCAAGTTTGGTCATTTCGTTGATTGCTTCATTTTTTAATGCATCACCATTTAATGTGCCGCCACCTTGTGGGCCTGCAATTTGAGAAAATTTAGATCTTGCTTCTCCTAGTGTATATTTGGACACTGCTAGAGTATATTCTCTAACCCATGGTTTTGCAAAAACATCATTTAATAATATAAAATCCGGACGATAATTATATTGTTCGATTAACACAGTTTCTTTGTGCCGCTGTCTTCTAAAAATTGTTAATCGTCTTGTTGGTTGGTCATATTTGAAATTTATAAATCCGCCGAACATTCTTGCTACTAATTCTTGATAACCAGCAAACATATCGTATGTGGCCAATCCACCAATTTTTCCTGTTTGTAACAGATACACATTGGTATAGGCCAATTCAAATGGATCAAATGACGTACCTCCCTCTGATGAGGAAGCGCCACCAACAGTTCTTCTGTATATTTGTTTTACATTCATAATTTCTGCCGGCAGTACATAGGTTGTTTGATCAGGCTGGAGATCTAAAAATCCATATGACTCTTCTACAGAATTACTAGATCGCTGTCTAAATTTATCAACCGCTGTTACAAAGGCATTTTCTAAATGTTTTGGATCAAGTTCAACTTCGATCATGCCATCACCCAAGCGTGTTTTCACATAATCGTATATTTCGTGTTTTGCCGCGTTTATTTGATTGTCTGTGGCTTCTGATAGTGCTGTGTCTGGCATATGTGTATTTATAGAACGGTAAATATGTAGAATGCCAAGACTGTCTTTATACAAACCCGAAAAAGGTAATGATTTCACTTTTCAGGATCGCAATATTGCCGAAATGTTCCAAATAGGTGGAACAGATGCTTATATTCACAAGTACGTATCCCCAGTTGATCAAGGTGAACTTAATGATGCATCACAGCCTCAAAGATCCGGAGACTCTCTTAACGAACTAGCAATACAGGATATGTTGCTTTTGGAAAACAGAGATCGCAAGTATGAGTCAGATGTATATCACACTCGTGTAATTTACAATGTGTCTGACATAGATTTTGATCTTTCTCAGTTTGGATTATTTTTACAAAATGATCAACTGTTTATGACTTTTCATATTAAAGACATTGTTGAATCATTAGGTAGAAAAATTATGTCTGGAGATGTCATCGAACTACCACACCTTAACGATGAACATTCTTTGGATGAAACAGATACAGCAGTACTAAAAAGATATTATGTGGTTGAAGATGTGGCACGTTCAGCAGAAGGATTTTCTAAAACATGGTGGCCACACCTTTATAGAGTAAGATGTAAAGGCATCACAGACGCACAAGAGTTTAGAGATATACTTGGCGACAAGGATGAAAATGTATCACAAAAATCTAGAGACAAAGATTTAGAAATTAACACAGCAGTGGTTGCTCAAGCAGAATCAGATGCACCGTCATCTGGTTACAACACAAAACAGTTACATGTGATGCCCACCGACGAAGAAGGCAAAGTTGCACTAGTCACAGTAGACGATGATGATTTACTAACAGACACAGGACATCTCAATGTTGACAAAGTGTATCAAACACCTCAAGCCAATGGCTATCTAGAAGGTTATCTCACAGGAGATGGGATTCCAGCCAATGGAGAAACCTATACAGCGGCTACAACATTTCCTGCCAATCCAGTTGTAGGAATGTTTGTACTACGTACTGATTATGCACCAAATAGATTGTTTAGATATGATGGAAAAAGATTTGTGAAAATAGAAGATAACGTAAGACAGACAATGACACAGAGCAGTACCAAAAACACACAGAAAACTGGCTTTATTAACAACAACAACACCACTACACTTGCTGACGGATCATCAACTACTGCTGAACGTGTAGCACTTAGCAAGTTGTTAAAACCACAGGCGGATAATTAATGCACATCTATAAGTTTACAAACACTGTTAATAATATGGATAAGGAGGCTGTGGCTTAACACCACTGAAGAACAATCGATCACTTTTATGACGGCCAAGTAAGAAGATACATTTTACAATTCATAAGAATGATGTCTAATTTTTCCTATATCACAGGAAAAAATTCTAAAGGCACCAGTGAGACTTTGCAGGTACCTGTGAAGTATGGAGACATGTCAAGACAGGTTGCACAGATCATCAAGAAAGGATCTGAAAATACGTTGATAGCCGCACCACAAATTTCTTGCTATATTACAAATTTTGCATATGATAGAGATAGAATGCAGAATCCTTATCATATTGATAAAACACATATTCGTGAAAGACAGTTTGACGATGCTACACAAACTTATACAGGAGCGCCAGGCCAGGCTCATACCATCGAAAGAATTATGCCTACACCATTTGAATTAACTTTCAACGCAGATATTTTTACTACTAATACAGATCAAAAATTACAAATACTAGAACAAATACTAGTATTGTTCAATCCTGCACTAGAACTGCAAACCACTGACAATTTTTTAGATTGGACTTCGTTAAGTTTTGTAGAAATAACTAATATTCTTTACACATCAAGAGCAATACCATCAGGTATAGCAGATGACATTGATGTTGCAACATTAACATTTAGAACACCGATATGGTTATCACCGCCAGCGAAGTTGAAGAAACTTGGCGTGATCGAAAAAATTGTTATGAGTATATTTGACGAAGAAGCAGGCACTGTTGATGTTGATGGTATTCTTGGAGAAAGCATAATTTCTAGACAAAATGTAACTCCGGGGCAGTTTGGTTTACTAGTGCTTGGTAACAGGATCACACTGTTGGGTCAAGCATCTCCTACACATGCAGACAATATAGAAAATAGAGCATTTGTTTCACAGTCACAGTATGGCACAAAGATCAATTGGCACAAATTGGAAGCACTGTATTCAAAAACAATACTTGGTGGTGCAACTCAAGTAAAACTACAACAATCAGCAACAAATATAAATGGCGATGACATTATAGTAAATGTAACTGGCACAGTGGCCATTGATCCACAAGACGAAACAACACTGCTGTTCACTGTTGACGTTGACACAGTGCCAACTAACACAATGAATGCTGTTGATGCGGTAATAAATCCATTAACTTTTAACCCAGTAAATGCACCAAATGGCACAAGATATTTGCTAACAGAATCTATTGGTAGTGCCAGTGATGACTCAACTGTTAATGTAGGACCGAGTGCTTGGGGTAATCTAATTGCAAATGCAAATGACATCGTAGAAAAAGTCGGCAATGATTTTGTTGTAGACTTTAATGCGGATTTTAATGATGGGTCTACGCAACTACTTAGAGGCAGTTTAGATTCTTCATCTTTGGGTGACAGCACTTTCGATCAAGTGCATTATGTCACTAACCTAACAAGTGGTATTCAATACAAGTGGTTGCCTGAAAACAGCATGTGGGTTAAATCTTTCGAAGGTTTTTACGAGCCAGGCACTTGGTCTATAGAATTTTAGAGTATACAATACTTGTATGAGTGAAATAATTTGTTCTGGTTGTTTATTCTATGCCAAACTTACAAAAAGATTTTTGTTTTTAAATCGTTCGGCTAAACAAAAAGGCACATGGGGTATGGTTGGTGGTAAGTCAATTGATACAGAAACACCATGGCAGGGACTTCAAAGAGAAATCACCGAAGAGGTTGGCTTTGCTCCTACCATCTTAAAAACTATGCCATTAGAACTATTTGTATCCAAAGACACTAAATTTAAGTTTCATACCTTTGTATGCGTAGTAGATCATGAATTTACACCCAAACTGAACCAAGAGCACTCAGGATATGCATGGGTGTCTATGAATGCATGGCCACTGCCTTTGCATGAAGGTGTTAGAAAAACTTTACAAAACAAACAGATAAAAACTAAGTTGCAAACTATTTTAGACTTGATAGTCTAATTACATCATTGTGATCATGATGTCGATGACAGCGTCACCGGCAGTATCTTTACTCTCTAATGCTTTACCTATTACTGTACCAATAGATGGATTTGCTTCTGCTCTGGCTCTACCGTTGCCTGCAGATACCAACAAGTCTCCTGGATTGATTGTGCCAGTAACTTTGCAAGGCACACGTCCAGTCATTGCCAGTTTTACACCAACTGCTCCTTCATTTAAAAGGAAGCCTGGTTCAGTAGATATTACACCTGCAACAGATGAATGAGCATCTTCATTGCACTTGCCAACTTTTTTGTTGCCGGTGAAATGCACAACATCTCCTGATTCTAGATCGGTCTCGTCTGTTGGAAATATCTCAGCCAAGTCAGCATATTGTGCCGATGTAACTGTACCAGTTATTGTACCTGTGACTCTTAAGGCTTCATTTATTAATATCTCAGCCGAGTCAGTTGATTGAATTATGTTCACATCCAGTGTGGTAGTGACCAATGAAGTACAATCGGCTATGATTGTGCCACCTGATGTGAGTGTTAGGTTTGTGTCATCCCCTTCAATTTTCT
>Ga0208646_1000420_pt1 | contig 27709 bp, 46 predicted proteins | sample AntAceMetag02UK8_FD_184762 | JGI IMG/M metagenome (GOLD analysis project Ga0208646, IMG submission 184762) | Saline lake microbial communities from Ace Lake, Antarctica - Antarctic Ace Lake Metagenome 02UK8 (SPAdes) (version 2) | ecosystem: Environmental > Aquatic > Non-marine Saline and... | reverse complement strand
GCACTCCCTGTGGTTAGAGTGAAACCTAGATTGGGCTAGCGTAGTTTACATGCAACCAGCAATCATGCATCTCGTAGGGTGAGATGAGGCCAATGATCTGGAAGGTTGGATTTGAACCAACGACTTTCTAGCTCCAAACTAGACACTCTAACCAAACTGAGCTACTCCCAGGTGTATACAACTAGACCTTCCACGGTCGTGGAATGGGTCGCTTGCTGTAGTTGTTCTGTGAGTTGTTCATGACTGTATTATGTGTCCGTTCGTCGTTTTCGTCCGTGTTTTCTGTAAAAAGTGAGGTGCAAGCCAAACCGAAGCCGAGTTTTGTAGTCAGCTTCCGGGTTCGTCTTAGCTAGTGAAGGGCGCTCATATTTCAACTACGCCAGCCGCCATCGTCGTGAGACAGGACAACACCTCTAGTGTTCCAACATTATACACTATAGCTAGAGGCGAGTCAAGCATTTTGTTCAAGAATCTTCGAGTGCTTTTTTGGCTCGCTCATACAGGCTCGTTAATGGGCTCCAAAGGACTTCGGCTACTTGGTCTACCTCAGCCTTAATGCTGTCTAGATGTAAACTGTTCCGGAACTGTCGAGTAAAGTAGGACTTGACTCCTTCGCCCAGCACGGGATCGCCATCGATCTGAGAGAACTTCCATCCCATCCCTGTCGGACCCATACTAGTTGAGTCTGACTATATCCACCATCAGTGCAGGGCATGACTTACTCCTTATCGTCCTAGTAGAACAAGTGCGGGCGACATGGCATCATAACCACCATTAGTAGCTAGCATAACTCCAACGACACCAGCAACCACCGCAATCACTCCAACGAAGAATGTCGCACCATCGTCTTCATTTCCAGCCTTATATGACTTTATGCAGCTCCGGGCGAATAGGGTCGAGATTACTAGTAGGATCAAACCCATTACTGTAATGAATACCCCTCGGCTTACCACCTCGCCACAAAGATGCTCCCATACTTCTGGAGCGCCTTCATGCATGGCTTTTAGGGCGGCTAGAATTTCGTTCTTGATATCTTCGTCCATTCTCGTTTTCTATTGTTGATGTCTATTGTGATGTGGGTTCAACCCCACCATGTTTACTTAAGTATACCACAGCATTTTGTATGATGCTGACATTATCTTTGAAAAATCCCTTAGCTCTTTCTTTAGGTAACAAGCTAGGCAGGTTTTATGCATGATGATCTATACCAAGCTTACCGCCCATGATGGCAATGATCTTTTCAAGCGCTACTGGCTCCCAATTATTACAATCTACCCCAACATCCATACGTCTTATTGACTTATTCAAGTCTTGAATACTTCCGTGACAGTGACCGTGTAACATAATAGAGCTTGGGTCGCGATAACTGCCATGCCATGATAACATGGGAAAATGGCAAAGAATCAGCTTGTGCTTCTTCCCATCCACTTCGAAGGTGCGCTCTGCATAGTCTTTGATCCATCTTACTTTAGCCTTAGCCTTATCACTCAGTCGATCGAAACGCTTGATCCAATCATCGTGATTACCCTTGATTAGACGGATCTCCCCATTAAGACGAGTCAACCACGAGTCTACTAAATCTATCTTCTTAGTTAAGCAGAAGTCACCTAGATGATAGACAGTATCGCCGGGTTTAACCTTAGAGTTCCACCTTTCGATTAGACCCTCGTTCATCTCCTCGACAGAAGACCAAGGTCTTGAGTTATACTCGATGACGTTTTTATGACCAAAATCTTCAATGACTGTCCGAGGTGAACCAAATATCAGACATTTGATCCTCCATGGACAGTCTTATTTCCTTTGCTTAGCATTATTCTTACCTTTATAAGTCGGAGTTTGTGAATGACAATTAGCCCAAGTTCTGTGCTAGGTGGTAGTCTACTCATCGAAGCTTGCTGATTAGTTCATCTAGGTCTATGTTAGCGAGGTCCGTCTCGCTGATTGGCGGGAGCCCCTGAAATTTGCGATACTCTTCTACATTAGACATCTCAACATACTCCCTAGCGCCAGAGGGTGCTGGATCTCCCGTCAAACTTGGGATGTTACTCATTGCGCTGAGCGCAACGTGAGTTAAGGCGATGGTTCGTTTTAGATCTGCGATAATCCGATCAACACCAGCGATGTTCACATCTGGTTCCGTTCGCATCAACTTTAGTTTTTCGATTGTTACTTGAGTTACCGCAATCAATGCGCGGAGTTTAAGGGTCAGTTTACGTCTGTTTAGATCGGTCATAGTGGATTATTTTTCGTGACGTTTTGAACTTTTGGGACACCCTAAATACTCTGGAACGCCAAACCTAATGGGTTTTCTTGCACAACTAGATAGATGAATTGCATCTAAGATATCAATTACATCAACCCTAATCCCATCCGGACCCTGCCCAAGATTAAAGAATTTTCCTAGACCCTGAGAAATCGTATCTCCGGTTTTCACACACTCTACACGTGAACGCAACCAGAGGTTGTCTCGCTCCCAGGCATCATTTGACCCAGCCGTAGAGTGATGCGGCATGATTAGACGGAGACCGTCTACTTCAGTTACCTTAAATGCTTCTGTATCCATAATTATTCTCCATCCAACCCCATCCAGTTTGGTTCCTCTTTTGGGTTTCGTGCGCGATTCTTAGCGATCTGAATAATGCGATCACAAGTCTCTAAGTCGGGAGTTCTTTTTAGCCTGTCGCGGTATTTTCCAAGACGCCTAATGAGGTTATCTGGGTTGTCATGAACAAAGTTGATGTTCACCTTAGGCACGGTCAGCAAGGCGTCCTTATGAACATGGATTCTGACGTGGCCAAGATTGATTCCAGCCATACACCAGTTGAGGTCAAAACGCGAGAGTAATTGGGATACGTCGTGCGATGCGGATACGTTGGTGGCATCTACTAGATGATAGCTAATCCCGTTTAGATCTAGCTTCACCGCCTTTGAGTAGCCAGTGTCAACTTCCTCTATGATGACACATCCGTGCTTCAAGAGATGGGTCTTTGCGCGTGTGAACACATTGTCTTGTGTGCAGAAGAGATCAACATCACCATGACTAGTTGTAATCCCGGCAACGTGAGCTGCAAAGCCACCAGCAATAAACAAGTGACTGAATAGGTCGCTTGGGAGCATGGCTCGAATCTCATCAACCACAAGCTTAGTATGCCCTGATAGATAGCCATCCAGGTCATCTGACTCGAAGTCTTGACTCATGGCTCTCCACTGGGGATACTCCTTCGTTTTGGTATCCACCCCAACTTTGTCTTTAAATGGCCACATCTTATTTGTCTAGTAGCGAACTCCAGTTACCCTTCGCATAATCCTTATACGCGATGGTTCTACCAAGCACATGGTCAGTGACTTGATCGTCACCTACGCGGATGGTGCGACGCTTGTCACCCCTCATACCGCAACCAACTTGGTCTCGTCTATCCTCGTTACGCTTTAGTATACCACACTGAGACTGAGAGTCAAGTAATCTTGCTCGAAGAATTTCCATCGCACTAATCTTGTTCTGGTATTGAGACCTACTATCAGCCGTTACCTTAATTCCAGTCGGTGGGTCTTCAATTCATGCAGACCAACAACTGCTACCGGTATGTTAATATTTGCTAGTTTTGAAATTCTCCTATCGTGACAAGCAGGATTCGAACCCACATGCTCTTAGCGCCGGACTGTAAGTCCGGTGTGTCTACCAGTTTCACCATTGACACGGCTAGGCCAATGCAGACTAGCAACTGCTCCTCGGTTGTTACACCTTGGTTGTCTCTTTTGCTTTAGCAAGCCATACATCGAACAGACGCTTAGCCTCCTCCTTATGCTCTTGCTGGCGCTTTCTGTAGTCGTCATTCGTTTCGCTACTAGGGTCCCAGAAGACATACGCACCATATCGATCGACCATCTTACGCACCTTCTCCCAGTTGGGAGTTTCATGCGTGCACGATTCCATCTGCGCGTATTCTCGTCCACGGATAAAGCCATAGGCTAGATGTGTGTGACGTGACTCAGTGCGAACGATTCCCTTACGGTGATCTTGCAGCCCCATCCGTAATGCAGTGCGCCCTCGCGCATACGCTCGTCTTTCCTCTGTGCGAATGATCAAAGCCTCTGCTGCCAGTGACTTGATCTTAACTTTCAAATACGTTCTCTTGTCCATTATTCCTCCAATACAGTCTCTCTAGGTTGTAAGTTGTTAAAACAGCTACTAGAGGTTGTTGGAGGGCTACGGGGAGCCTTGAATTCAATTGTTACGCATTAGTCTATCCTATCAAGCAGTGCCGATTGGCGCAAGGCGTAAAAGCAGTCGTCTCATCAGCTCACGTCCAGCAGCTCCGGCGAGTGGACCACCAATAAATAAGGTCACAAGCGTTAGAAGAATCATGACAGCAGCTAGCGAGAAGCGAATAGGAATACACTTACAAAACTGACCACCCTGCGTGTCACAGTGACCTAGTTGAATTTGATCGCGATGGACAACCAGAGCGGCGTGCTTAACGATACATTGAATCTTGGGGACACAGGTTAGAGAGGTCCACCACAAGAACTGAAGATAAACGGGGGCGCATGATGGGTCGTGTGCATGCTCCTTCTCCTTACAGCAATCAGAGACGTAGTCCGAAGCTTCAAATGAGTTAGCGAGCTTGGCGCAGATGGCGTCGAGACCCACGCTGTCGTGTGAGTTAATTGCGCTCTCAATAGCCTTTACGTGACCTAGCATTGCACCAAGATCTTTATCACTGTCAATCATACCATCCGGCATGTCTGGCAGAAGCTTGATCATAGTATTCGCAACGTCAGCATAATACTGCTGTTGCTCGACTGGCATTTGAACTCCAAACTCGAAGCTCGGATGAGAGAGACTGAGGTTCTCAATTTGACAGACTATGTCACTTAGGTTGAATTTACGCTGCATAATATTGATGGAGTTAAGGGCATAATGGGATTCTAACCCATATCACCAGAGTTGAAATTCCGTTGCTCTAACGTTGAGCTATACGCCCATACTGTATCATACACTAAGATAGAACTGACAGCCTAGCCGATGTCCATCTCAAATAAAGCGTCTGTAAAGAGTCTTGACTCTTGAGTGCTAAAGTCTGAGGATTGATATCTTAAGGTTTGAATTTTTGCGCTATCTTGATCGGTCATATGATTTTGTTGCTTTAACCTCACGGCTAGAGCGGTTGTGACACTTCGTCCGATCAGGACACCGACTAAACTGTCAACTCAGATGTCAAATGTGAGTTCGATGCTGGTGGTCGCGTTATGCGCGTCGATATTATCCTGAAGAGTGTCGATCTCTTGCTCAAGCTCTGCTACGCTGTTGTCCCGAGTGAGCTTATCAATAGTGGCGACGTATTCCCGGGTCGTGTCCTGTCCTTCGCCGTAGCGAGGCTCGACAATCTTGCCCTTAGTTACGCTCATGCTGTTCAACAGCACAATCTCGGTGCGAATCTCACCCATCATGGCGATATCCTTGTGAATCGGAGCGTTAGCTACCTGGATCTTGGACTTAAGCTCTACTAGCTGTTCCTGAATCTTTCCGTATTCTGCAAAGACCTTGACGGTATCATACGGACTATGCGTGCCATCCACGTATGAGTTGTGCGAGACTGCGCGACTGCCGACCTTCGTGAGCTGACCGGCGAGACGATTCTTGAGCTTGAGCGCTCGTGCTAGTGTGATCTTCATTGTTCTAGTTGTTCGTTGTTTTCCAAAGAAGGAAAAATGTGGTGGTTTTGAAATTCACTATAATCTCCCAGGTAATGCTCCTGGTTCTCCGGGTTTTTCCGGCGTGTTTCTTTTACACTATCTGTAAGCGATATGCAGACCACCAACTGCGCTCTCTTTCTATCTCTACTTTATAAATTATGCTAGGTATACAGTATAAATGCATAGCCTATCTGTCAACGTAAACTTGCAGTTCTCTCTGCGTCAAGGAGTTTGAAACGTCTAGTTGATTCTCATCTTATGTCTATCAAGCTAATTGATAGGTCTAAAAATTACGTCCGTCTCTCCGGACTGCTAAGCCTAGAATAAACATCACCAACTCGCAATGAGCTAGCTCAGCTTGGTCCAGCGGCTTCCCTGGATAGTGTATCCGTCTCTCCGGATCGTCAAGCCTGAATCTTGTTTGACTTATGTCTAGGTCGGTTCACGCATCCGTGAATCTCACCCTGGCTTTCGGATTGATTGGTAGCGGGAAACGGAGTCGCGCCGTTGGAGGAAAGCTTATGAGACTTTCTTGAATACTCATTCTCCCCGCTTTAATGTTTTATGCTTCTCTTGTATGTTCTTTTCTTGTGGCAGTTTGCACAAACCACATCACACTTTGCTATCTCCGCCTTCATGCTTGGGGCGTCGATTGAACGACCACCAGCCATACTTGAGACGTTAGCTATTTTTTCTTCCCCTCTCCGGAACATGGTCAAAATCCATGACGTAATGAGGATATGTGTTATTGCAGTCGGCACAAGGAGCTGACTTAAGTTTTTGCAGTGCCTTTTGATTCCTATCGAATCGGCGCTTGTTCCACTTGTTCCAATCTTCCTTACTATTGTATGGCATGCTACTCATCTAGATGACACTTACACTTACATTCGTAATCTGCATCACCAACGTAGCCATCACAATCAACGCAGTCAGTGAAGCGACATTCGTGACTGTTCGTCGTGCCTTCGTCTCGCATGCTGAAGTATACCCTATCCTGCTCTGCTTGTCAAGTTTTTCAACTAGAAAATGGTGCCCAGGTGAGGACTCGAACCTCAATCTCTCGAAATCAACCTTAAGCTATTTGAATAACACTCAAGGTGGTCATGCAGTTGTCTCTGCATATCTAGAAGATCAGTTTGAGTGACCGTCTAACGACTGTTCTGCCAATTGAACTACCCAGGCAAATATGGTGGACCCAGCAGGACTCGAACCTGCATTTCTCAGGGACTTAGTATGCCCTAAGTGTTCTATCTGTCTCAGACATGCAGTTGTCTCTGCTTATCTAGATGATCGGTTTGAATCGTGATGGACAGTCCGATTAAACTACAGGCCCGTGTATGATAGATGATCTGTTTTTACACCAGTTGAGCCACGTCGGGCATGGCATGCAGTTGACTCTGCGTATCATCAGTTGTATTGGAGCCAAGGAGAGGATTTACACCCCTATTTCCGATCCCCGGGGGAATCAGCGTATTGGTTATACGACCTTGGTATGGTCGCAAGAAGAAGACTCGATACTCCTATTAACAACCCCATGGCTGCCGTGTTCAATTACACTATCTCGCGTTATTTTGGCGAATCACCTACGAATCGAACGCAGTCTTAACGGATTTGGAAGCCGTTGTGCTAACCATTACACTAATGACCCATGTTTTTGCGAGGAGCGCTCGTGTTTGATGCCATCGATGTTGCGTTTGGTGTTTCATTGTCTTGTATGATACACTAAGTCTGTTCAGCTAGGTGTCTCTTTTCCTTCTTTTTCGAAAGCATCACATGCGAAGAAACCCGATTCTCCGAAGGATGGTGGACAGAAATGTGTTCCTGGCTTGCCACAGTTGACGCAAATTACTTCATTCTGACGGCGGATACGTTCCTCTTCGGCGCGACGTTTCTTCTTCTTCGACTCTGTATTCATCCTATCTACAAACGTGAATGACTGGATTGTATCTACAGGGCTTCCAGTTTAACCACCTCTGATAACGAATGCACGTAGTGCAACGATGAGCGTGATGATTTCTGCGATGCTTAACGCGATTAAAATGCCGTGCGTCCCTTACTCTGACTGGTGGACGAACCTGACAGCCTCGACGATGAACGTGTCTCGTAGGTGTCACTCGACGTTGTCGTGGTGTTTCACACCTACTACGTGTCTGAGTCACAACGATGACGGTCTTCCCGTTCCTCTTAACTACGATCCTCGACTGTGCTTCTACACTAGATGACAACAGCATGGCAACCACCATGGCGGCTGTAGTGATAAGTTTTTCAAACATGCTTTTCATCTTCCCTATCCTTAACCGACCCCTACCTCTGCAAGAGAGCACGCGGGGTCACCCCCGCATGCACGCTTATACGATGAGTGCTTATGCAAACTCAAAGAGTTAAAAATCACCCCCTTCGAAGGCCCATCGGTTTTCACCGGGTGAGCTGACCACTTGATGCTGACGGAACGTTGTTTGATGCATATGCAAACCTCCTGTTGCTGGTGGTAATCGAAGTGAGAGACTCGCGCCCCTCTACACTGTTATTATGTGGCAACTAGCTTATTTCGTGCGGTAAATCTCTATCGGATTAACGATTTTCTCGTAAAACCACGATAGCACCCATAGCTTTGTCCCCAGAAGTAGGTGTATCAGATAAGCACTTACAAAACTCTCGTCCATAAACAACACGATGCTTTAACCCTACCTCTCCACAGAAGATGTTGCGACAACTTTGATCCGCTATGACTATAGGGATATTTCCATATTGGCTCCTAAGTGCAACTAGCTGTTCCACTACATCATCAATCTTCATGATTGCTTAACTCCTCGTGAGTGCCATCCATCTTTTGCTTGTAGTAAGCCATCTTGAGGATGAGACCACCAATCACTGCGTCCCTAGTGTCTTGACCATCTGTGTTAAAGATCTCGTTTGCGCGCCGGATAAACCCGATCATCTCCAGGTTATTATGCGTGTCGCCGTTACAACACTCCCTAGTGAAGGCGTTCATCTTCTCGCCGAAATCGCTGTCATACAATGATGTGCGGTATTCCATTAGTCTAGTAGATCGAGATTAGTAGTGACTCGACAGGTTGGCGTAAGGACTCAAAGTCACCACCGCATTCTTCTGATGTGATCTCATGATGGATTAGGCTTACTTGACCATTCCAGTGACAGAATCCATATTGTGTAGTTCCCCACATAATGGTAGCTGGCATGTCTCCATGCTTATCCCTATACTTGGTGAGCCTCTTAATTAGACCATCTACCGTTATGTCGTATGGCCCCTCAGTTCCGTCTTCTAGTGTTGGGTGTTCACTCATAGCTTCATCTTCTCTAGTTGAATGTCATCAAGAGTCTCACAGTTGACTGTATAAAAGACCTTACGGATACCAAACTGGCGCAGGATCCTCTCGCATACCTCACATGGTTTAGCCAACCCGGGCTTCCCGGAAGGTTTAGAACGCGCCACAATCATCTCGACACCCTCCGTATTACCACACCTCAACAAAGCGTCACATTCGGCATGTAGCATCTTCATGTGGCTATTATTCATAATAGTGTGAGTTTTACGAGAGTTGTAACCAATAGAGAGCACGCGATTCTTTCGAACAACTAGAGCACATAGAGAGTGAGCCATGTCGTTGTCAGATATATTCGCTAACTCAAGTGCTGTCTTAGCAAGTCGATAGTATCGAATCGGCAATTGTATTCTTGCGGTCGAGTCTAGTGCCATACTATGTTTTCTAAATCCATTTCCAACTTCTACCATGCTTAATGTCGCTTATCGTTGAACGGCTGACATTATGGTTACGGGCAATATCTATAATCTTTTCTTGATTTTGAATGCGTCGCCAGTTTTCATGCATTGTTATACACTAACTATGACCAAATAGGAGTGCCTCCACGGATACACTCCCACCGATTCTGAGTCATATTAAAGACAACATCGCCGTGGGGAATGTAGAACGTCTCGGTCTTGTTACCCGCCTCGTATACATTATTGTTATCTCTGAGAACGAAGACGGTATGCCACCCTGCGTCATAAACGTGGATGGGTGTAGCGAGAACAATCTTAGGCATTAAGAATACTTTGTCATGACACTCTACTAGTTGCTTGGACTTCTCAAAGACATCACGGAGAGCGTCGTTGTTAGTGACATCTAGTCTACCCGTCCCATGACATCTAGAGCACGGCTCAAGCTTAGTATTGAAACCCTGATAGGTTTTCTTACCGTTACAGTCCGAACACACCTCACTCATTGGAGGATCTCTACGATCTCTTTGCGACAACAATAGCTGAAGCTGGCTAGGATAAGCACGATCCACCCAAGGGTATGCCACATCTGAACCCAGCCATTGTTAGTTGTTTCGTCGTTCTGCATCATATCCTTACTAGTTCTGAATTTGAATGTCACAGGTTGCCTCGATACTCGCCAAAGCTAAATGCCCCGCTCTGGATGTCTAGTATTATGGTTGATACTGGAATGCGAACGGCTTCGTTACAGCGAACTTATTCTGGGTAAGGTCCCATAGAATACCTTGCGAGAAGAAGGCCACCCCAGCAAGACCGGGAAGCGGTGGTAGCACTGTGAATGGAGTAAAGTAGCACGAGCTATTAACGACAACTAGAACCTGCCACAGAGTGACCGTAGGACTAACAGTCATAAAACAGTTCGGATGCGTGAACCCGGGGATTACATACGGTGGCGGCTGGGTCAAGTCAATAGCCACGAGCCCTACGTAGGTCCCTGGTGCGGTTGCGTAGTTAGGGATCCTAGACCATACAAACGATAACGGACCACCAGCACTGGCACTAGGTGCTGCGCCGATAGAAAGGAATGGCGCTGGTTGTGAGGGGTTGATCTCATTACAGCCGGGAGCTGGAACACCCACGATACCAACAACACCGGGGGTGGGATGAATACCGTTACATTGCGCGGTAGACATGCCGATAAGAAATAACACTGACAAAACTGCTCGAATCATATTACTCATAGTCCTTCAAATACTGTCCAATCTTCTGAAATAGCTCACCATTCTTTTCAAGTGAACCAGTGAAACGATTGCACTTGTCACACAACATGCCACGTATCTTACCCGTAGTATGATTATGATCAACGCACAAAATCTTTTTACTCCCCGGTGGCTGCTTGCATATCTGACATACACCGCTCTGGGACTCTATCATCGCTGCGACCTCGTCTTCCGTGTAGAACTCGTCGATCTCCAGATCTTGATCACAGCACCAACAAAGCATTTACTCGTAGTCTTTTAGGAGGTAATGCTTGGACTCATCCGGAATACAGCTAAGATTCTTGTGGGTGAGGAACCAATGCCAGCGAGAAGGAAACTCAGCCTGCATCTTACCCCAAGCCTCGCCGTCAGTGACGACAAAGACAGCCTGGGGGTATTTGGTTTTAGGCTCATCCTTAAGGATGGCTTGGATCTTATCTTCCATAGGTTGGAACGCCGTGCCACCAAAGCCGTATAGTTTACCTGACTTGAGGCTCGTCTCATACACCTTGGTGTCGAAGCAGAACATCCTGATGCGGAATCGATCTTCTGGGATGGAAGCAGCAGCCGCAAAGAATCGCCTAGCAAGGTCTACGCACGACCCTGACGTGTCTTGGAAGAACCATACGTCAACACGATCTCGAACGGGGATAGTCTCGGTAACGTCAGCAGGGAGAATAAGATCGTCTCCCATACCTGCGAGGCGACGATTAGGACGAGTCCAAAGTTGTAGGTCTACGTCTTGTTGCCTACCCTGGAAGCGCCCTAGCTCTTTAGCGATCACGGTTTCCCATTTAGGCTTCTTGACAATACGACCAAGCCTGATGCGCTTCTGCATAGCACCAGCCATAGCTCCAGCATTACTTCGTTTTTGTTCCTCTAACTTGCCAGACTCGTCATTATTGCCCTTTTCAACGATCTCTTCGAAGTTATCAACCTCACCTTCGGTGATACGATCCATAAGGTCATCAGCCGCCTTTTGGATAGCGTCGAGAAGATCTTCGTCAACCTCGTCATCGTCATCACCAACAAAGTCGTGAACGTCTACGGTCTGGTTGCCGCCGCCTTCCCCAGGCTGCCCAGGGCCTCCTGGTTGACCTTCGCCTTCACCAGCCTCTCCCTCGCCCTCTCCACTTTCAGGGGCACCACCCTGCTCCTGGAGCTTCTCGTAGTAGTATTCAAAGCAGCGGTTAGCCTCAATGTCGGTGCGTCCCGGGAAGACGGTATCACGCCAGCAGTATTTATCCGCAAACGTGATCTCGTTTCGATCGAAGTCAAAGCAATCAACTAGATAGTGATTGATGACAACGTCCTGAGCGATGTTAGCCATCTTGGGATCGAAGGCTAGTGACCTACGACCATGGTCAAGATAGACATGCATGATCTCATGGGCAATAACGAACGCCTTGCTGTGACTGTTAAGGGTAGCCCAAAACTGGGGGTTAACACAGAACTGAACGCCAGCGCCAGACTTCTTATCGAAGCGAACACAAGCGGTCGGCATCTTTGGATGGTCAACCTCAAGAATGTGGCCAACCGTCCAAAACTGTGCGAACAGGGAGTGATGCTTGCGTAGCTCTTTTACGATTTCGAAGTATTCGTTTTTCATGATAACCTAGTATACCACACTGGACGGGAATGTCAAGTTTTGCTACTTCTTAGAGTTAGCAAACGTCGACTTCAGTCCCTTCTCAGCTACGGGTGTCTCTAGTTGCTGAACGATCTTGTAGAAGTCCTGTTCGCTAAGGATCTCAATACCCTGACGCTTCGCTCGCACGATCTTCGCACCAGTCTTATCGCCACTGATGACGTGGGTCGTTTGGAAGCTTACATCGTTAGTGGTAGAGCCACCGTATCGGTTGATAATCTCCTCAGCCTCGTGTCGCTTGTAGCTCGCCAGCTTGCCGGTAAAGCAGAACGCAAGCTTATTCATACCGAACTCTCGCCCCCTGATGTTAACCTTGCGATTCTCAGTAAGTGCCGCACCCATGTTGTTGCTCTTACGGTATGTATTGAAAGCCTCAACAACTCGCCCACTGTATGCCGTAGCGTTCTGAATGACAGACGGGATCAAGTGCTTGAAGCGCTCAACGTTTGCGACTACGTGCCCGATCAGCTTGTTGCCCTTCTTGTCGCGAAGGTCTCTCATAAGCTCGATCTCGGGAAGCAAGTGTGCCATATCCTTAAGGTAACGTTCCTTACCCATAAGATCCTTACGGACATGCTTGAGTTGGTTCGGATCACTTAGGAACTTGACCTTCTCCGCGTCGGTCTTTGAGATGAGACCATCGAGCAATGCGATGGGGTCTGGCTTATCCAGGTATTCACTGAACTCACCGATGTTGACCTTCTCGGCATCAAACACATACTGCGGATCACCCTGCGCTTGCCATACTCGCAAGCCAGCCTCAAGGCGACGTGGACTAATCAACACCTTGACTTCAGCGGTTTGGTCTTGCCACCACTTTACAGCCAGCGTTCCAACGCTACCGTAGGTGTTCTTGAAGAAGTAGGGGCAGGGCTCGTTCGGAACCGGAAGGTGAATATGAAAGCGATCGACCTGTGCCGGGTCAAGCTTCTCAACATCGTAGCTGACTTCGTCGTCGTCATCCGGATTGATAGCAGCAAAGACGACCTTGAGCTTGGGAAACTTTTTGCCGTTAATGGACTGGAATTGAATCAGCTCCATCACAGCGTTACGCACCTTCCTCGGAGCGCGGTTGTATTCGTCAAGGAAGATAGCCTCAACGTTTTCAAAGTCGAGCGATGCTGGGCGAATAAGCTCCAAGACGCCGTCCTTCTCCTTAGGCACACCGACAAGGTCAACCCACGGATCAATGGTCGAAGCACTGAAATACTTCCAGGTCCATCCGAGACCGTCGAACACCTCTTTGACCATAGCGGTCTTGCCAACACCATGCCCGCCCACCAAGAGAACGTTAAAGCCATTGGTTGCTGAGTGAGTCAGGATACTTACTTCTTTCGATGTCATCGTTGCTGTCCTTGTAACTAAGTGATTGTTGCTTCCTAGCTGACTAAGTATACCCCATCGAGGGCACCTTGTCAAGCATGCGGGCTATATTTTCTAGTCTTCTAGTTGCGCAGCGATATCTGCGATGGCGTCAGCCGTCCGAGCGCCTTCACTCATAAGGTCTGTGAGTTTAGCGTCCATGGCGGTCAGCTTTTTCTTATCACTTTCCCAAGAAAGCAATTGAACTCGCAGCTTGATATCAGCGATCCACTCAGTGGTAGTAAAGTCACCTACCTTAGGCTTGATGTTAGTGCCGAGCAGCTCGTTAGCCTTAGAATTGTAATCGCTTTGAGCCAGCAATCGTGTAACCAAGTCAACACACTGATCTTCATTCAGGGTGTTAAGGTTGATACGCACCGTGTCTATCACGATAGATGCATTGGTTACATATCCTAGCTTCGGCTTAGTGCCTAGCGCGGCTCGCTTCGTCTCAATTGTTTTGCGGAACTTCTTGATTTGTGCGTCGTTTGACATAGTTGTATATTCCTTCTTGCTTCTTTGATTCTAGTTGGATTTCGGGGGTGAATAGTTCCTTGCCTTCAAGGTAACTCTTAGAAACAGCGTATCGAGAATCGGCACGCAAGTGGTTACGGTTACTAGTCGACATATTACGGATAGTGCGCTCGTCGACTTCTGCAACGATTACGGGTTGTATTGGCCAAAAATAGTTGTCCGATTGCCCTTCCGGGGCTGGAATCGCAGCACTGGGATAGCGACGATCATAAGTATGAATAGGACGCTTCTCCTCGATAGTGACAAGCTGATATCCCTTATCTACCTTGATAAAGAATCCGTCCCTGTTAGCCCAAGCACTTTGAGGAATCGCGGCATCTTCAGCGGTGATCGGCGACAAGACAACCTTCGCAGCCTTACTCATATACTTGCCGCCTACAAGATTGGTATGAAGATTAGCGAAGTCAGCATGACACTCTTCGTTGACGATAACGGCAAGCTTGGTGAAGCCCTTTTCGAAATGCCAATCCTGATTCTCAATATGCCAGAACACATGCCTCATCACGGTTGGGTCTAGTAGCTTAGTTAACGTCTCATCACCACCCCAGCCACTAAACTCACGGACCTTTTGTCGACCCATGTATACCATCGTGCTGGTATCCTTATGCTGATAGGTCAAGCCTTCCTTCATGTCCTTCTTAGTGACCTTCATCGACTTAAGCGCCGTGAACTCGGTTGATGTCTTGTATTCTACACAACCAACAGGTAGGAGAATCAACTCAGTGCCATCCCACGCATAGATAAACTCGCCCTCGATACCCTTACCCTTGAATGCGTTACACTCCGTCAGGATAAACAATAGGTTAGCGACAGAGATTTCGAACTCAAACCCTCGCGGGTCGTAGATACGAATGTATTCGTTGCGAACATTGCTACTGCTCCAACTACCTCGTGCGCCACCGACACCCTTGTTTAGGACGAAGCCAGAGGTTGGTTCGTTGTCGAAGTCTTCCGGAGTAATCTTATGATCACGCCAGCTATTCCAACTGATCTCCTTGCGCTTCTTGCCCTTCTCATCAGTGTAGATGACATAGGCTAGCTTCTTGGTATACGTGTCGGAGCGATTTCGATAACCAACGTGGATTACCTTTGGGATGTTGAGTTTTTCAGTAGTCATAGTTAGTTACTAAATACAGCGTGAGCAATGGCACTGACTATCAGGTCAATAAGGAATAAAGCAACTAGCCATCGCGTTCGTCACTCGAAGGAGGGTGGACTAGTAAGTCAGGTCTCGACCTTAACCATTGAAGACCCTCTGAAAGATTAGAAAACGCGCCGTCAAGCTGAGCCTCTAGCGCACTTGCAATAGCGTCGCCCATTTCCCTACCAGGACTCATACCTAGTTGAATTAGGTCACGCCCCCTGATGATGGGAACTGCTGGTTGACTAACAACATCAAGCTCAATAGCTCTCTTGGCCCAGTCTGCTAACGGATTTCCCTTCGGTAAAGGAGGGCGTCCGTTATGGTCCGATTCAACCACCATCGACAACATCTTAATGCTAGAGGGGTAAAGCCTCTTAGCTAGTCGACGAATAGCCTTGTCGGATGGATCCTTAACACCAGCATGCACTAGATGATCTGAGATAAGCGGAAGAACCTCTACGATGACCGCAGCAGGCGCACCAATACTCTCCAGGAAGCGCCTAGCAGGCTCTACACCGGCTTCGCAGTGACCTCTGGCTCTCCAACGCCCATCAATCTTTGCCGTCGTCTCAGGCTTACCGAAGTCGTGACAAAGCGCCGCGAAGATAAGCACAAGACGATCATGATCACCTAGTTGCTCTCGATCTGCAATGTTAGCAGCCGCGTCGACTACATGACACGTATGGATAAATACATCGCCTTGAGTGATTTTAGTGTAGAATAGTAAAGGATCATCTTTATCCACAACTAGGAAATCGCCATGAATAAAGTCAACATCACTTTTGAAACCAAAATCGAAACTAATGATTACATTACTATTAACGGACGCACTAGTCGTATTCATTACACTGGCGGTTATGCCAAGACTAGTAAACCGGGCCAAAATGGAAGTGTTTTTCTCCATCGTATTTTGATGGAATTGCATTTGGGACGACCCCTTACCACCAAAGAGCATGTTCATCATAAAGATGGAAATAGGCTCAACAATAGTATTGATAATCTTGAAGTCGTTGACGGCAGAGCGCATAATGCAGAGCATACCAGATTGAGAAATCTCAAGCATGACCCTGACAATTTTACCTGCTCTTGGTGCGACAGGACTAATGTTACCCACAAGGCTCACGGATTGTGTGATAACTGCTTCGCTAAAAGCCGTAGGCAAATCAAAGCGAAGCGTCCTTGTCGAAGATGCCGCCGAGACACCACTAATCGCGCTATTTATCTCGGAGGACTGTGTGCTGGTTGTGCTACTGCTTTGTGGTCTGCTTGCCGACTTTGTAAACGCACCTTGCAAGAATTGCCTAAGGGTAGTAGTATTATCATCCACCCCAATGGACTGTGTAGGGCTTGTCAAGCAAGAATTGACCGCAAGAATCTCTTGCTCACTAGGAGTAAAGGCTGACCAGCCTTCAGGATGCCACTCAGGATCTTGTGGCACGTCAACTAGCGCCTGAATCTCAGGATCAGCCCAGCCCGTATCAATAAGTAACTTAAGACCTAGTGACGGCTTAACGCCCTTAAGAGCCCACTTCTTCCACTCCTCCCAGATACGCTCTTTGGGTAGTTCTGACTTCAGTGGAGCCATATCACGGCAAAGTCGCTCCGTGACCATATCAATCCCCAGGCGAAAACGCGCAGCAAACTGCATGGCACGCATAACCCGAAGTGGGTCTTCGTTGAATGCTTCAGACGTAGCGCGAAGAATGCTATCTCTCAGGTCTTGCATGCCATTGAATGGATCGATAATCTCACCGTCCAAACGCATAGCCATTGAGTTAACCGTGAAGTCGCGACGACTAGCAGCCTCCTTGATGCTCATGTCCGGATCAGGAGTAACATCGAAACCCTTGTGACCAACACCAATCTTGTTCTCACGGCGAGGAACTGAAATATCCAGTTCATTATCGATCTTAAGCACGCCAAACGCCTTACCAACAGAGTTGACCTTGAAGCCATTAGCCAGTAGCGCGAACTTGATGGAGTCGATGTCCATGCCGTATACCTCGATATCGATATCCTTGTTTTCGACACCTAGTAGACTATCGCGAACGAAACCACCAACGATAAGCACATCCTTGGCGGGATCCATCATCCGACCGCTTGGAGCCATCCATGGACTGAGCAGGATGCTCATGATCTGTCGGGCTTTGTCTGGGATCTTCGTCATGCTGAAGTATACCACACCAGGGTTACCGAGGCGGGTTTGGGTTCTGATTATTTTTCCTCTGCCTTTAGTCGAAGCGCGACAGCTTCCTTAAGAAGCACCTCCGCTTTCTCCTCTCTAATCTCAGCAAGCTTATTGCAGGCATCACCCCACGATAAGTATACCTTATCACCAGAGATGAACTTAGTTCGATTATTAGACTCTGGACGACGACCAAAATGACGACACGTTAAGAACCTATCCCGCTCATGAATGAACGGACCATTAGGCTCATGATCACCAAGTGTATAGAATCGATCTCCTAACTCGATCTCCCTAAGGTTAGTTGGTATTATCTTTGCCATCTTTCTCTTCCTCAGCCTTATTCATTCCGTCAACGATCGCCTGAAAGATTCTCTCACTTTGCTTCTTATCTTTTTGAAGCACATTCAGCAGTAGGGAAATAGTCTTGTAGTCCTCGTTACTCATTAGGACACAACAGACTGGCTCCATCGTTAGATCACCAGTCCGTAATAGATCAACCGCAAGAGCAGACCAAGCAGCACCATCTACATAGCGCTGGATCATATCGTGAAGCTCTTTCAAAAAGGCTTCGTCCTTACGGATTGGATTATGCTCTTCCAAAATCATCCTCGTAGCGAGTAATGTCGTCCTCTTCAAATGATGTGCCAGTCTGAATCTCAATAAAGACCAGATCCTGACATGGTGATGCTAAGACGCGGTGGATAGTTCCAGCCGAGATATCAACTGAAGAGCGTGAGCTATGCTCAATACGACTACTAAAACCTACTACTTCTAGAGTTTGTGTAGTCTTCCCCAGGGTTATCAGTCCTTTACCTGAGATGCAAACCCACTTCTCCGAACGATACTTGTGGCGTTGAAGACTTAGGCGTTGCCCCGCCTTAACGGTGATACGTTTAACCTTACAGTCGGGGGCATCTAGTAGCACCGTAAACTCCCCCCACGGTCTTTGCTCTGTATACAATTCACTCATCGCGCTTCACCACACCAAGCAGGACGTAATACACTCTCACGGAAGACTATTAGAGGCATATCGATAACAGCATGGAGCGTTCCCTTACTGTGAGGATTAGGGCTCTCGAAGTTGACGAATGTCTTATCGTGATCGAGCACGTCATTGGATTGATAAGTCTCAGTATGAATAATCCGTTCCCGTGGTAATGTGAACGTCTTGCCATCCACGTTAGTAAACGTCACGTATGGAAAAACTACTCTTACTTGCTCTGTATATTCAGACTGCATGCTATACCCTTAACGTAAGCTGTTCTGCCAAGGACATAACATCGCTTGGCCTCATGAATGGCTTGATCGCCTACCATGAAGCGATCGACCTTGTATGGATTGAAGTATGCCTTTACCCACTCAGGGTTACCCAACACCTTATCACCATTGCTAGTTGCGTAGTCACCCTCGATAAAGGCAATGACGCTCTTGCGTTGGTTGAGTCGCACACGCTCCAGCCCTGCTTGTGACACAACGAACTTCACGTTCTCTAGGTTGATAGCATCGCAGTGATCGATGACCAATCCTGTCTTTTTATCCATCACAGATAAGCACTTCTTACGAAGGTTGTAGTAGACGCGAACACGTTGTCCTAGATCAATCATCGTAGTCTTGATTCGATAGCCCTGATGGCTTGTTCCATTCGAGCACGTCCAGCAGGGTTAGCTGAGTGAATACTGAATGCGATGTTGGGGCGGAAGTCTGTAGTTGCAACATCCTTCTCAATCCAGTTCAGCAAATCATAACTGGTAGGGATAAACTCACCCAGGTCATGATCCAAGCTAATGACGATAGCGATGTCTTCCTTAACAGCCGCGATCACTAGCTCGTAAGCCTCTTCAGCCGTTCGGGCAGTAATCCATGTGCGGCTCGGGGCGATCCGCACGTCATCTAGAAAGATGAAGGTTGTGTTGTCAAGGACGCCCATTAGACTTCGAGCTGAACGTAGTTGCAACCCTTAAACGTTGCGTCAACAGTGATTTCAGCGCACGTCATGGCATCCTCACATCCGAAGATGACCGTGTAGCCACCAGAGCTAATGTAGCTCGAAGTGCTCTTCGCTCCACTCTTGATGAGCTTAGTAAGAAAAGCCGCGCCCTCCGCCCAGGTTCTTACACCGAGCAGATGGTTATGGGTCATCACGTGAGTAACAGCAGCGTCGAACTGCACTTTGTCGTATGTAACAATCATCTTAGACTTTCAGGATTGAGCGCATCATCTTAGTGGCGACTAGAGTGTTGTCAACCAGAGACTCTGCTCTATTAGTTTGTCCCGCCTCCCAACAAATGCCCAAGGCTACGTTCCAGACACTTAGCGGCGCACCGAACTTGTTCTGTCGCAGTTTGGTAGCCTCAATAGCAGCCTTAGCGTCGCTAGCGGACATCTTCAGCTCCTTGTTGAGACGCTGGATAGCAGCATCTTCGTCAGCAGCATATGGCGTGACAGCAGCAATCTCAAACTGCTCGATGTCATTCAGGAAGCGAGGCTGGAAGTTATCCGCAACGTCTTCGAGGGTCGTCACGTATTCCTTGAACGCCTTCTGAATATCACCACGGTGAACAAAGCGCTTACGACCGTGCTTAGCCGGAGTCCAGATGATAATACTACCAGACTGTTCGTGGTAGTAGAAGGTGTGATAGCCGAAGCTACGTGCGCCAACTTCGGAGTTGAACACCATCATACCGGGCTTTAGACCACCAAGAGATTTGGTGTAACCCTGCATGTCTTGGTTGACGAAGAAGAAGCCAAACGAGCACTGGTCGCCTCGGAACAATCCGGTGTTGAGGCCGTGCATGAAACCGCTACGCATAGCGTCAGAGCGTAGTGCCGGAAGTTGCGGCGTGAAGCCACGTGGTAGCAAGAAGTCTTGCATCTCAGTAAAGACCTGAAAGTCCCACAGACGCGAGTATGCACCACCGTTGATGGCTCGTGCGACACTCTCGATACCGGTGCCGTCTTCGTCGTAGTGGTCACGCACCAGGATGTGCTTCTCGTGACCACTCACGTTTGAGAACAACGTGTTGAGGTTATCAACCACCAAGTCATCGCGTTCGCGTTGATGCAAGCGCTCAAGGGTGTGCGTTTGGATCTTAGCCATACCCGCAGCTTGCGTCATCGAGTAGCTAGTGAGTGGAAGTCCAATGTGGCCATCGGTGCTCATGGAAAAGCGACCACCACTAGCGGCAAACGTGATCTTATCACTAGTAGTCTTAACCGTTCGCGATTGGTCCATCTCTGTTTCGGCAGCATCCAGCAACTCCTGCATGGAGTCGTGGTTAGCATCGGAAGGGCGTGCAAAGACGTTTGCGATTGACTGGGTAATGACGTGATTCATGATCTCTGTAAGTAAGGGGTTTCGTTTCTCGACACACAAGTATACCCCAGATCCTGAGGATGTCAAGCGACGGGGGGAAGAAAACCTACTGTGCCGCTTCTGAAACCTCGGTGTCATCGGAGTCTTGCTGCTCACTCGCAAGTTTGGTAATTTTAATCCTGGCATCCGCGATGGCATTCTTTGCATATTGGTGGCTATTCTTTGACTTAATCTTGGGTTCAATAGCATTCACCCAATACTTAATAGAGTCTAGTTGCTTTAGCATCTCACCAACAGTAAACTTATCTGGATACTTTCTTGAAGCAACCCATTGATCAAAGCAGTTACGCACTAACTCTTCTGCATTCTTAATGAACTCATGACACTCTACCATCGTGCCAGTGAAGCCCTTTGTTACGTCACCTGCATCAACTTGATTACCAAACTCGTCACCCTCGATAATAAACCTCCATCCGTAGTAGCTCGTCTTAGCGACATGATACTTACCACGAACTAAACCAGTGCCGTCACTTACAAGCCCAACGTGATGACACAGATCCTTAGCGAGTTTATTTACAACGAACTCACCGTCTACCTTGAAGTATGCGACCATCCTATCATCATAGTGACGAATTGGGATTAGGCGATCATCAGCAGGGTATTCAATATCAATGATCTCAAATTCGTGCTTAATTAAGGTCTTAACCATTTGTCGGTCTTCCCTCCACCCCTCTCTTAGTTGACGTAGGCCAACTTCTGCGCGAACCTCTCCATCCATATCATTTGTTTGTGTCGCTGCCGTCTTCTCGTGAAGTAGCTTTAGCTTCCTTGCTTCATAGTCATCAACAGAGATCTTACAGCCATCCTTAGACGTTAGGCTAATGTAGTTGACAACCTCTTCTTGAGTTCTTAGAGTAGAAATACTCTCTGGCTCTGGGATGACCGAATTTTCGTTGACGTTGAACTCGATGTCACGATTAAGCACATAGTTATCACCCCTCAACCCCTGATTCATGCCAGCGTAGTAGACATAGATACCCATCTTGTCACGATGAAATTTTAGTTTATCCATTAATAGTTCTCCCGCGACTCAAGCTCTCCGCCCATAGGATCAATCGGACCCTTTGCGTTACGAACAGCGGCTAGTGTGCGTAGTAGGTTCTGCAACCCTAACTGCGTATGCGGATAGAGCACACTCTCAGATGCAAACAGACTGCCAATCGTGAGGCGATACTTCATCTCGGGTGAAAGCTCACCGGTATCGATTTGCTCTACTTCTACACTCATACCGTCACCGATATAGAACTCGCAAATTGTATCTGCGCTTACTACGTGTTGTTGATCGTTCCAGCGTGCCATTAGTATTCCTCGCTTAACCTAGTTGTCAAGCAGTTTCCAATCAAAATTCTTATCAGTAGGGGATTCGACCCATCGAACGTCAGGCATACGCCCGTCATCGTTACGCACTTCAACTAGCATAAAGCCAGCGTTGTCGCCTAGGCACATGACGGAGTCACAGACCTGAGCTACCTTCCATACGTTAGTCTTATTCTGTAACGCATCCTTACCCCTGCGGGTTTTTGGAGTTAATTCCACTAGTTGTCCTGTCTGGATACTTATCATCTTCACGTTGGGATTGAAGAACTTAACGAACTTGCCTCTGTCAATGATCACACCAGTGAATACAGACATTGAGTCGTAGTAGTAAAACGACCTATCGGTGTTGAACGGGAGTAGTCCATCTTCAACTAACTCCCTAATCACGTTCTCGATGTCGTTAGTAACAGTAAGCTTGTAGTCCCAAGGACCCTCGTCGCGGATGATGAGGTTGGGACGTTCTTGAACTACGGAGTATGTTGCTTTTCGCATTTAATAATATGGGTGCGTTTTGCTACACACAAGTATACCCCAGATTCTGAGGATGTCAAGCGACGGGGGAAGAAAACCTACTGTGCCGCGAGTGTCATTTTAATTGCCTAGGTGATGGTGTATGTGTAGCCTTTCCCGCCAGCCTTAACGTCCTTCTGAGCACTCTTTTCAGCGCTCACATAAGACCCTGAGGTATAGGCTAGGATGAGACACTCGTTGAAGTAAACCTTAACCTTGTAGGTTTTGGAAGAGTCTTCGAGCCCGATATAAGACGTAGGTGTGGGCATGTCAGAGCCAGTTATAGCCGGTCACACGATAGCATTTACCACTAGATGCCTCAACATCAGCGGTCCCAAAAGGATGAACTACAAGGATGACGACCACGCCCAAACGGGCTATGTTCATGGTCATTCCGGGAGCGGGACGAGCGTTGTTTACGATGCTTGGCACACTCTAGTATACCACATCATATAGGTTGTGGTGTCTCTAATTACCGTTTCTAGTTGCTCTTAACAACCCCCATCTAGTTGTCCTGTTTCATATCGCTACTTAGACTACAGAAACGTAGCTTTCTGGCGGCATGAATACTATACCACACCCTAGGCGTGACGCCACAATTTTCCTCTTTTAATCGCTGATATGACAGAGTGAGAAACGCCATATTGAGATGCTAGCTCCTTACCCGTCTTGCCGTTAGCTAGCGCAATTTTAATTTCGCGAGCCTTTTCGGTCGTTAATTTACGTCCTATTCCACGATGCGCTTCTGACATTCGTTTTCTAGTAGCCTTACTGACTAATGTTCCTGTTTTTGCCTTACGTCGTTCACGTAATGCTTCCCGCATCTTCTTTTGTTGGGCGGGTGGAATACCCCGCCTTTTAGCTGCTATGCTTTGTCTTTTACGCATACGCTGTCTTGCCTCTTCATCCATACCACGAGTGCCACCTACGCCGTTATATCTTGGTTTGAGTGTTTCAATCCAGTATTTCTCTCGTTCTATAAGAGCTGACTTCTTACACTCTTCTACGATTTCGAGCCTTACTGACTAATGTTCCTGCTGATTCCATGCTGCTTGTAGAAGACGACTGTGATGCCTATTGTTGCGCAGTAAAGATACATGTGGACCCCACCTTACACCTACGTTTTTACTACACCCGATATACAGTTCTTCTGTTTTGAGGTTGCGTATCTTATACACTCCACAAGTTTCGTTGTGTATATGCTGGTTTTGCTGTGTCATTTGTTACTGCGATGGGTTTAGATCAAGAATTAGTCTAATACACTAAGCCTATCTCATTCGCTAGATAACCGAATCGCTTTATGACATGCCTAATCTTTGACTTTGTCGATTTAGACTTAAAGTCCCATAACAACAAGACTTACATGTTTCTAGATGTTCCTACTATGAAGCATATACCCATAGCACTAAAGAAAGAAACACAGAGTAAGGCGAAGGTGAAGGTGGCGCGATGCGACCGTTATTCGATTATGGTCAGGAGATTTCGTGTTTTAACTAGTGAGCGCATTTTAACTTAACGCACGCTTAACTCACAGGGATTAGCCGCTTAACTCACAGGGATTAGCGAAGCCAGCATAGCATACACCACCACCACCACCAGCATAATCAGCACAGTTTTAACGAAACACTCCACGAGCATCAGAACGATATCCATCTTACTCATAGTTGCGTCCCCATGGTAAAGCAGACAGCCATTACAACTAGAAAGATAAAGAGGCGGCGAAAGTCACGCTTAGTATCAGCCCGGAGAATAGCGGTCTCTATTTCCAGCCTATTCAACTTACCTTCTACCCCTTCCCTCAAACGCTCAAATTGAATGTTATCCATCTTAACCTCTCATGATAAAGACTGCGTAGCTGACCATCAGCCACGAGCCAGCTACTAATGCGCTCACGATAAGGACCCAGGCTATGGCACCCATCAGGATGTCAATCCCTCTCCCTAGCCAGTCCATGAAGTATTCGAATCGTTCCATTATGATGTGAGGATTAAGAAGGCAACTAGAAGTAAAACTGTGACGGTTATAACCTTGACCTCAAGCTTATCCAGGTCAGGTCGCGGCTTCTCTTGCGGGTCGTTCATCGCCTCAGCACCCACCCCAACCCACAGACAACCAACACGTAGCCTACAGCGAATATGTATGCTGCTACTTGGACGATAAGGACACCTAGGATTTTCAGAATGATCATTTTAGTCGTTTTGGGTTGATTAGAGTCTCTTTCGCGTAATCTCAGCAATCTGCCTTATCCTGCCAGGATTAGTCCTGAGAAGTGGTCGGCGTCCATAGACGCTTACGATCGTCCCACCATAACCAGCCAGCGTCAGTCCTTACATACCAGTCGTTAATGCCAGATACGTATCTGGCATCTAGAAGATGCTTATCTGGCACGGTTAAGCCAGCCTTTTCAATCGCGTTTTTGATGTCTTGTTCTTGCACTCTCTATCCTACCATACGGACAGCCTTCTGTCAACTAGATGATCCAAGTTTAAGTATAGCCATAAAAGAAACACTAGATATTGTCGCACGAAAAACGCAAAGTGACACATAATTGAAGTAAACGCTGACCCACACTCTCATCTGCTCACAAGGTCACTACCGTTCCCTTATGTTCGGTTAAGTGTCAACTAACGATCACGCCTCCAGTGCTACTAGTAAAGAAAAGGGCAATGAGGCACCCAGGGTAATGAGGCAGGGATAAGGGCAGGGCTCTCCAATTAACAAGTCTAGATGCCCACTATGACTAAGGAGACTAGAAAAGAAACTAGAAAGATACGCTAGGAGTCTTGGTATGCCTTGTATAATGTCAGGAGTTAAGCAGAGCGACATATACGAAAAGTCTCAGGAGTCTCGGTATAAAGCGATATATAGCTGCCAGGCAGGCGCGAGCTGGCTAGGTGTCTCAAATAAAATCTCAAAATGGGACTCCCGGCAAGCGCGAGCCCCCGCGCTGTCTCAGATGAGGACGGTCTCAGATGAGGACGGTCCCCTTAAAACGTCCGCATCCCCTCAGCAGAAACGACGACATATCGGGATCGTCATAAAGTTTCACTTCGAGACGCATGGCATCTGGATAGTTCTTGGTCAGTTGTGCCATCACCCTACCGATAGGCCAACCAGATAGAATCTGCTTGATATGCTTATCGTCAACGAACAGGTCATACTTCTTACGCTTAACTCTCATCGGTCATCCTCCTGTAGATTGTCACACTAATCATGTAACCGGCTACTAGTAGTAAAATAGCAGTGATCTCGAAAGTATCACGGGATAGGAACGGGGAAGGCTCAGGCAAGGGCCAACACCTTAGGCTTATCAACGCATAGGTGACACTTGGCACACGAGAAGCTCTTAGGCATATTCGTGCCGCGTTCAAACGGGCAGACGGTTGCTTTGCCTAGCTTATGAACGAGAGGGGCGACCTTATCGGGATTGTCACCCTTAGTGACGGCATTCTTGCGCTTCCACTTATGTCCGCCCTTTCCCGCGCCAGTATTAGACCGGAAAGCGATATCACGTTCGCGCAACCATTCGGGCGCGTTATCGTCGTGAGTTAAGTAGCACCAACGCATGACGCTAGCACCAAAGACTCGCGGAGCACCGGTATCGTCATCCACTGATAGGTTGACGTTTACGTTATCCAACGCGTCGAGGTGTAGGATCCGTTGCCAGATATCCGGCTTTTGCCACGAACGGGTATACGTGTAGAAGATTACGTCCGTTCGGCGCTTGGCAATCTCAATCCAGTCATCGACATATTTGGTGCTGTAAAAGTCACCGCTTACGTGCATACGAAACTCGCAACGTGGTGGGATGTCGCGAACCATACGCATAACGAAGTCATCGCTATTCGCCAGCTCAAGGTTACGCGCATACTTAGCGGCAACGCCCTGATAGATCCGCATTATGCTAGCTGCATAACACTTAGAGCCACAAGCCTCAGTCATTCCGGGGCAAGTAATCTTCGCGGGTAGGTCAAACGAGAAGCAACCCGTTTTGTCATTCCCTTTCGATACGTGGTATAGGTCGGTCATCGCTGAAGTATACCCCATCGTGCGGTAAAAGTCAAGTAAAGCACCAAGGAATCCCATTCTGATACTATCTCATTTTCTAGTTGACAAGTAGCTGTAACCATGGTATACTTAGAAGAGAGGCTCAGGTGTCGCATATATGGGCAATATGTGACGGCAAGCGGGAGCCCCCGCGCTGTCTCACTCAAACTTTCTCGGAAGCCCAATCTCTTCATCCATCTCAGGTTGAGACTCCACCGAGGGTGAGCTGGGTGAGTAGTCCCTTACTGATACGCCCACAATCCCTACAAAACGTTCGTTGAAGCATTCCCTTTTTGAGCTTCCGATGTCTTTTAGCGATTGTGCCATGGGTTTGACATTGGATCTCATACTTGTGCGGGACCTCATAAGAGAGGCTATCCGCATACTGTTTCGGTTGCGCTCCGATCTCGCGACACTTTGCACGCCAGACGCAATTATGCCCATGTCCACCACCGACTAGGGCGTGCGCAATCTCATGCAACACCGTATCGGTAATTTCGTAGTCGGTTCCTTGCCCGATCAGATGCTTCGATATCTTGATCGTTTTCGCCTGGTAACTGCATTGCCCTAGTAGCTCTTTTTCATGCCCTAGGATAAACGTCCACCCCTTAGCATATAGCCCGAAGTGAGTTAGTAGCTTAACAGTCAGATCTTTTGTTTGTTGGACGTTCACGCTCTAAGTATACCCCACGATCGTTATCGTGTCAAGTTAAGCATCTAGTATTCCCATTGTGCGACACTCTTCATTTTCTAGTTGTCTACTAACTAACTGTGTAAAGGGGAGCGCCAAGAAAACAACGTGCGCTTTTGTATGGTTGCAATACCATCTGGCTTATGGTTTTGATAGCATTGTCTTTTGCGACCTTAAAAAGGATATCGACAATAGGCATC
>Ga0208646_1000416_pt1 | contig 27894 bp, 43 predicted proteins | sample AntAceMetag02UK8_FD_184762 | JGI IMG/M metagenome (GOLD analysis project Ga0208646, IMG submission 184762) | Saline lake microbial communities from Ace Lake, Antarctica - Antarctic Ace Lake Metagenome 02UK8 (SPAdes) (version 2) | ecosystem: Environmental > Aquatic > Non-marine Saline and... | reverse complement strand
GGTTTCAATGCTGCGGCGAGAACCACTTCCATACCTTTGCTCAAATGTCTGCGGATGAGCAAGATGAGTTTTTTCAACAAGGAGAAGAACAATGGCTAAGTTAATCGACTTCCCCATCAGCCTAGATGCAGGCGAGACGCGCCTTGACCTTGAACCAGACGCGGTATTGACTGGGGCAGTAGGAATGCTAAAAGAGGTGGTGGTCGTGGGCTACGAAGCTGATGGCTTATTGTATTTTGCAAGCACCCGCGCCAATGGGCCGGATGTGCTGTGGCTATTGAAACAGGCCGAGCAACGCCTGCTGGCTATTGAAAGGGAGAAGAACACATGAGCATAGAAAAAGTTATTGCAATGGCGCAGGAGGCTGGTGCATTTTGTAGGGGGCGGAGCGGCCTGTTGTTGCGCGAGCAGTATTTCGAACACTTTGCCAAACTCGTCAGGAGCGACTACAGCAACAAGCACTCCGAGTTTTGGCTCAAGCAGATTGACAAAGCAGTGAATGGGGAGCGTGAGGCGTGTGCAAAGGTGTGTGATGACATTGACGCCGAATACGGCGGCGAGGATGTGCTGGCGACTTGGTGCGCCAAAGCCATACGTGCAAGGGGCGGTGTTTAAGCTACTACTGGCCGTGTTGATGCTACCGGCATCGGCATTGGCTGTGCCGTACTCGCCACAGGCCAAGTGTCTGGCTGATAATTTGCACTATGAGGCAAGGGGAGAGAGCCTGGCCGGCATCAGAGCTGTGGCCTCGGTGGTCTTAAACCGAGTAGCAAGTAAGCGCTGGCCAAACTCAATTTGCAGGGTTGTGTATCAAAGCAAGCAGTTTAGTTGGGCTAACAATTACAGAGCTAGAAACCCAAGGTTGGTGGCGTACACGCCGAAAGTGCAACGGGTAGTGGCTAAGGCAATCGCAGGCAGGTTAAAGGACAACACAAGAAAGTCAACGCACTACCACACACTAGCTGTCTACCCTCGCTGGGCGGGCAGGTTGGAAATGACTAAAGTAATTGGTTTTCACGTGTTTTATAAGTACAAAAGGAGAGAGCAATGAGCGCAGAAAAAGAAATTAGAAGAACAAATGCTTGGCTACAACGCCGAGTTAGGGCAAGTCAAATACCAATTGACGCAGAGCCATACATCAATTATCAACATCAAAGCCCACAGCGCTGGCGCAATGTTTTATTAAAACTATCGGTTGTTGCTGTAATTCTGTTTGCAGTAGGGCTTGTCACTTGCGGATTAATTACACTCAATTTATGGCTTGCTATATGAAAAAAGAATCAATACCAAATGCATTTACGATGTTTATTGGGAAAAGTATTATTAGCGATGACACTAGTTTCAGACGTTCGAGAGCTGGAACGGTCGGTGGCAAGGCTAGGTCAAAGAATTTAAACGGTGATGGAATACAAAATGTCCATCAACTAAAAGTGAATTCAAAACTTACAGAAAAGCAAAAGCGTTGTCTTTAATACCCTGGGGCACAAAGAAAGAGCAAGCCGAGCGCCGAGTGCAACAAAGCATCGAGTCTAAAAGGTCGCAACAGGCCGCTGACGAGGGTTTGGCTCGCGATTTGGTGTACAGCTACAAGTGGCAGGCTGAAAAAGCGCCACAGTGGTTTAGGGGTGTGATGGATAAATTGGCTAAAAAATACGGCCAAAAATACGCGGACGATATTAGGGCGCTAATGACATTGGAGAAGAACAGAAAATGAAAATAACGCTACACAATGCGCAACAGGCGCACCAGGTGGTAACGGACATTTATCAAAAGATGAAGCCTCATCTGATAGGAGGTAAAAAATTTACATTGGAAGTCACAAGCGAGACTCGTAGCCAGCCACAAAATGAGATGTACCACGCAATTATTGGCCAGATTGCAAAGCAGGCAAACCATGCGGGCGCTAAGTGGGATGGCGAAAGCTGGAAGCGTTTTTTGATTGACCAGTGGGCAAGCGAGACTGGCAGGTCAGCAGGGAAGGTAGCGCCCAGCTTAGACGGTCAAAGGGTAGTTCAACTAGGTATACAGTCGCGCAAATTCAATAAGGCAGACGCAAGCGAGTTCACAGAGTGGCTCATTTGCTGGGCAACAGACAAAGGTTTTGAGGTGGGCGAATGAAAACAAAGAAGTGCAAGGTTTGCAAAAATACTTTTCAACCAGCCAGACCGCTACAGACATGTTGCAGCCCATCGTGTGCTATGCAACTGGTCAAGGCGGTTAAAGTCAAGAAAGACAAGCAAGAAACAAAATTAAAGTTAGATGCACTGCAAACCAAGCCGCAACTGGTTAAGAAGGCGCAGGCGGCGTTTAATGCGTACATCCGAGCTAGAGATACAGGCAAGCCATGCATATCGTGTGACAAGCCCCTGGGAGACACGCCAAACACATTTGACGCGGGTCACTACAGGTCGGTCGGCTCGGCTCCGCACATGAGGTTTGTCGAGGACAACGTTCATGGTCAATGCAAGCACTGCAATAACTGGCTTGGCGGAAACGTTGTTGAGTATCGTAAGCGACTCATAGAGCGCATTGGTGAACGCCAACTTAACTTACTCGAATCTGACAGCACGCTGAGGAAGTACACCAAAGAAGGGTTGATTGAGATTGCCAGGCACTACAACGCAGAAGCCAGGCGATTGCTCAAAGAGAGGTTACAATGAAGGCTCTTTCTCCTAGTCGTTTGTAGCGACTTTAGACCACTAACGCAGTGTTCTTTTTTTTGGTATGATGGTTTCACTTTGGATTTACCAATGGAGAACCCATGACGACAATGGATAAAGTCAGGAACAATTTAGAATATATTGCTCTTGAAACGCTAATTCCTTATGCCAGGAACAGCAGAACGCACTCAGACGCGCAAGTCGCGCAGATAGCAGCTAGCATACGCGAGTTCGGCTTCACAAACCCTATATTGATAGACGCAGACGGTGGCATCATTGCTGGCCACGGACGCACTATGGCTGCGCGTAAGCTAGGGTTGGGTGAAGTGCCATGCATACGGCTGACAAACCTTACTGGAGCGCAAAAGAAAGCCTACATCATTGCCGACAACAAGCTGGCTTTGAACGCTGGGTGGGATGATGAATTGTTAAAGATAGAGCTGTCCGACCTTGCAGAATTGCATCTTGAGCTAACAGGTTTTACGCAAATTGAAATAAACAGCTTACTTAATTTATACGTTGCAAATAATGAAACACCTGAAACCAGCTCTAAAGAAATTAACCCAGACGACTACAAGTTAGGCCATCAGTGTCCAAAATGTGGGTTTGAATTTGATGAAAAATAAACCAGACTGCGCATGGGATATAGCAGACCTACAAAATATCCCTAAACACAACTTAAAAGTAATGTCTACCTTTGCTTGCGGTGGCGGGTCAAGCATGGGCTATAAAAGAGCTGGATTTGATGTTATTGCTGCTAATGACATAGACCCAGAAATGGCGTGGCACTACAAGCTAAATATTAACCCTAAATACTACTTTCTTTGCCCTATTGGAGAATTGCTGAATAAAGATTTGCCTGAGGAGCTATATAACCTTGATGTTCTAGACGGTTCGCCTCCATGTTCTACATTTAGCATGGCAGGAAGCCGTGAGAAATCATGGGGAAAAGAAAAGCATTTCAGGGAGGGTCAATCTAAACAAGTATTGTCTGACTTATTTTTTGATTATCTTGACCTTGTAGGCAAGCTAAAGCCAAAAGTTGCTATTGCTGAAAACGTTAAAGGTATGCTAATCGGAAACGCTAAAGGCTATACAAAATTGGTTATGCAAAGGTTTAAAGAGCTTGGTTATAGGCCACAGTTGTTTTTGTTAAACGCGGCTGATTGCGGGGTTCCGCAGCGTAGAGAACGTGTGTTTTTTTGCGCTGTTCGCAATGATATTAATGTGCCGCCGCTAAAGCTAACCCCAACTCATAAATGGATTAGCGCAGGAGAGGCTACTCAAGACTTGCAGGCATTAACTGATGATGAGCTAAAAGAAACCAAAGCAACCGCAACAGACATTCAGTTTTGGCCAGGCACTAAGCCTGGCAGCAGTTATTCTAAAGAATGGGAAAGGTTACGAGGTAAACCATCAGGATTTAACATGGTTAGATTAAATAAAGAAAAACCATCAGTAACAGTTACTGCTACGGATGTTATTAGGCATTGGGATAAATGCAGGAAGTTAACTTATAGAGAGTGGAAGCGGCTTGGCTCATTCCCAGATGATTATCAGGCTAAATCAAACAACATTGGTAAGTACATGATTGGCATGAGTGTACCTCCTAAGATGACAGAGGCGGTAGCTTGTGCAGTCCGTGACCAGTGGTTAAAAGTAGGCGTATGAAAATACTTCCATGTAAAAGATGGTGTGTTGTGCATGACCACGATGGCTCTCCAATGGAGGGTTGCTTATACATTCACAAAGCCAAGGCAATTAAACGACAGCAAGGCGTGCCAAATCCAGAAAAGTTTAGGGTTGAGATGGTTGCCGTTATGAGCATTGAAATGGCTGATTCACTAATGAAAACTTATGGCTAAGATAGGAAACCAAGGCAAGACTTTACAGGTAAAATAGCAACTCACGCAGAAACTGGCGAACCTTTCGCGGAGGTAAAAGATGGCAACAAAGAAACCAAGAACTGAAAAATCGGTTGTAAAAAAGGCTGGCCCCAATGGGGGCGCTCGGGAAGGCGCAGGCCGCAAGCCGTTTGAGCCGACTGATACCGAGCGCAAACAGGTCGAAGCGCTGTCCGGCTACGGCCTTCCAATCGAGCAGATTGCAGTCCTGGTGCGCAACGGCATTGACACCGACACTCTGCGCAAGCACTTTGCAACCGAGCTAATCTCCGGCAAAGCCAAAGCCAACGGGCAGGTAGGAAAAACCCTATTCCAGAAGGCCATGGCAGGCGACACGACCGCAGCTATCTGGTGGAGCAAGACCCAGATGCGCTGGAAGGAAGTGCAGCACCACGAGCACAGCGGCGTTGATGGAGCACCCATCGAGTACCGCAAGATCGAGCGCGTGGTGGTCGGCAAGTGACAACCCTGCGCATTGAGACCCCAGCCTGGGCGCTACCGATGCTGGAGCCTTCGCGCTACAAAGGCGCTCACGGTGGCCGAGGCTCTGGTAAGTCGCACACCTTTGCTGAGATGATGATCGAGGCCCACATTATGGATCAGAAGCGGCGCAGTGTTTGCGTGCGTGAAATCCAAAAGTCACTCAGCCAGTCAGTCAAACGCTTGCTGGAGATTAAGATTCAAGCCATGAACGCTGGAGCCTACTTTGAGGTGCAGGATGCGGTTATTAAGTCCAAGAAGGCCGATGGCGCGATTATTTTCCAAGGTATGCAGAATCACACCGCCGACAGTATTAAGTCGCTAGAGGGCTACGACTGCGCCTGGGTGGAGGAAGCCCAAAGCCTGAGCCAGACCAGCCTTGACTTGTTGCGGCCAACTATTCGCAAGCCCGACAGTGAATTATGGTTTACGTGGAACCCAAGACAACAGTCCGACCCAGTTGACTTTCTCTTACGCGGCCCGACACCACCAAAAGACGCAAGCGTTATTAAGGTTAACTTTACTGATAACCCGTGGTTTCCAACCGTTTTGCGTGACGAGATGGAGTACGACAAGCGTCGCGACCCCGACAAATACTTGCACGTTTGGATGGGTGGGTATCTAACAAACAGCAACAGCCGCGTGTTTAAAAACTGGGTTGTGGACGACTTCGAAGCTCCAACAGACGCAATCCACCGTCTCGGCGCTGACTGGGGCTTCGCTGTTGACCCAACCACCTTGGTGCGTTGCCACATCATTGGGCGCAAGCTCTACATTGACTATGAGGCTTACATGGTCGGCTGTGAGATTGTCAACACGCCTGAACTATTTATGCAGGTGCCAGAGGCAGAAAAGTGGCCAATCGTTGCAGACTCAGCAAGACCGGAGACCATCAGCCACATGAAGCGCAACGGCTTTCCTAAGATAATGACAGCAGTCAAAGGGCCGAAGTCGGTAGAGGAGGGCATTGAGTTTTTAAAGAACTACGACATCGTGGTTCACCCTCGCTGCATCCATACAATTGATGAACTTATGCTGTACAGTTACAAGCAAGACGCATTAACGGGTAAAATCTTGCCAGTGCTTGAAGACAAGAAGAACCACGTCATAGATGCGCTGCGTTACGCCTGCGAAGGTGTCAGACGCGCAGCCATAACAAAACCGGCGATGTTCACGCCAATTGCCACCATGCACAAATGGTGAGAAAATTGCACAAAATGAGGATTTAACATGGCCAGACTTTCAAACGACCAGCGACTTGCTAATTTGCATGATGAGGCACTAATGCAATTTGATGATGTTCAAAGCGCATTGCGTGACGAGCGCCTTCAGTGCTTGCAAGACCGTCGCTTCTACTCGCTGGCAGGCAGTCAGTGGGAAGGCCCACTTTGGGACCAGTACGAGAACAAGCCCAAGTTTGAGGTTAATAAAATCATGCTGTCCGTGATTCGAGTAATCAACGAGTACCGCAACAACCGCATCACCGTGGACTTTGTGTCCAAAGACGGCACAGACAATGACAAGCTGGCCGAGGTTTGCGACGGGTTATACCGCGCAGATGAGCAAGCATCCGTGGCAGATGAAGCCTATGACAACGCTTTTGAGGAAGCTGTTGGAGGCGGCATTGGTGCCTGGCGCTTGCGTACCACCTACGAGGACGATGAAGACCCAGAAGATGACCGCCAACGCATACGCATAGAGCCTATTTTTGACGCTGACAGCTCGGTGTTTTTTGACCTCGGTGCTAAACGACAAGACAAGTCCGACGCAAAATTCTGTTTCGTTGTCACATCAATGACGCGCCAGGCTTACAAAGAAGCCTACAACGATGACCCTGCAAGCTGGCCAAAGATTATCCATCAGTATGAGTTTGACTGGTGTACGCCTGACGTTGTTTACGTGGCTGAGTATTACAAGGTTGAGGAAAAGAGCGAAACTATACGCATTTTCCAAACCATTACAGGCGAGGAAGAACGCTACACCCAGGCAGACTTTGCGAACGACGAGATGCTAGAGGAAACCCTAAGTGCTGTTGGCACGATAGAGGTGCGTCAAAAGCGCATCAAGACTAAGCGCGTGCACAAGTACGTTCTGTCCGGTGGCAAGGTGCTGGAAGACGCTGGCTACATTGCAGGAAAGTGCATCCCCATTGTCGTGGTGTACGGTAAACGCTGGTTTGTTGACAATATTGAGCGCTGCATGGGACACGTCAGGCTGGCCAAGGACGCGCAGAGACTTAAGAATATGCAGTTATCCAAGCTCGGTGAGATAAGCGCACTGTCAAGCGTTGAAAAGCCCATCCTTCTGCCTGAGCAGGTCGCTGGCCATCAAGTCATGTGGGCAGAGGATAACCTCAAAGACTATCCGTACTTGCTGATTAACCCAATCACTGACCAGAACGGCAACCAAGCAGTCAGTGGCCCAGTTGCCTACACCCGCAGCGCATCAATCCCACCAGCAATGGCAGCGCTCTTGCAGATAACCGAGACCGACATGCAGGACATCTTGGGCAACCAAGGTGGTGCCGACAAGATGGTTAGCAACATTTCAGGCAAAGCGGTGGAGATGATTCAGACCCGCGTTGATATGCAGTCATTTATCTACATGAGCAACTTTGCAAAAGGCATGAAGCGCTGCGGTGAAATCTGGCTGTCAATGGCCAAAGAGGTCTACATTGAGGACAAGCGCAAGATGAAGACCATTACACCAGTTGGTAAGTCTGGCATGGTTGAGCTAATGAAGCCTATGATTAACCAAGAATCCGGCGCTCTTGTTATTGAAAATGACATGAGCAATGCGACGTTTGAAATTGTGGCTGATGTTGGCCCATCTAGTTCAAGCAAAAGACAAGCTACCGTTCGCGCATTGACCGGCATGTTGCAGATTACCCAAGACCCAGAGACCGCGCAAGTCTTGACCGCAATGGCCATGATGAACATGGAAGGTGAGGGCTTGGCAGACACTAACGCTTATTTCCGCAAGAAGCTGCTCCGCATGGGAGTTGTAGAGCCAACAGATGCTGAACGCGAAGAACTTATGGCAGAAATGCAAGGCACACCGCAAGACCCCAATGCTATTTACTTGCAGGCAGCCGCAGAGGAAGCCACAGCTAAAGCGGCAAAGGCTCGCGCAGATACTGTTGAGACTATTGCAGACGCAGAACTAAAACGCGCTAAGACTGTTGAAACCCTTAACAAAGTGGACATAGACACGCAAGAGCTAGCACTTAAGGTTATGGAAAGTATGGTACAACCGACACAAAATTAAACCGCCTATTGTAAGATAATCGAAAACGGGCGACAATGTAACCAACGGCATCCACCCAGCCGTTCAATGGGTGAGTTTGATGGGGTCAAAGATGAACAAGGCAGAAGTGAGCGAGAACGAAGACGAGGACGTGGTTATTGAGGAAGAAGTCGAAACCAGCGAAGCGCCTAGCGACGAGTTGGACGATGAAACCGACGACACCGAAACCGACGACGTTATCGTAAGCATTGGTGAGGAAGCGCCGCCTCCCGAGGAACAGACTCAAGCCCCAGAGTGGGTTCGTGAGCTGCGTAAGACCAACCGTGAGCTACAGCGCCAGAACCGTGAACTGCAAGGCAAGCTGCAAACCACTACGACCGAGACCAAGCCAGTCGTATTAGGTAAAAAGCCAAGCCTTGAAGACCACGACTATGACTCTGAAAAGTACGAAGATGCATTAACTAATTGGTTTGACAGTAAACGTCGCGCTGATGAAATAAACGCCAGACAAGAAGCTGAAGTTATGACTCAGCAAAAAGACTGGCAAGCCAAACTGGACGGCTACAGCAAAGCGAAAGCAGAGCTGAAGGTCAAAGACTTTGAAGACGCTGAGGCCGTGGCCCAAGAGTTGTTCAACGTCACCCAGCAAGGCGTTATGCTTCAAGGTGCGGATAATCCCGCATTAGTGGTCTACGCGCTTGGTAAGAACCCAAAGAAGGCTAAAGAGCTGTCCGAAATCAAAGACCCCGTAAAGTTTGCCTTTGCGGTAGCGAAACTGGAGAAAGAATTGAAAGTTACAAACCGTAAGGCAGCCCCGCCACCCGAGAGAATTGTGTCAGGTACTGGCCGAACATCTGGGGCGGTGGACTCAACCCTTGAACGGCTGCGAGCAGAAGCGGAGAAGACTGGGAACATGACGAAAGTCATCCAGTACAAAGCGCAGAAACGAGCAGCTTCCAAATGATTTATTTAATTTAGGAGCCACTCATGGCAAATTCATTTTCCAAAGAAGAGCGCGTTGCGTTCGAAGACATCCTCGAAGGTTTCCAAGACTTATTGGTTTTGTCGCGTCACGTTAGCGTGTACAACACAAACCAGACTGAAATGGCTCGTACCAACGACACCATCTGGAGACCTATGCCTTACATCGCTCAGTCGATCGACAGCACACCAGGCACCAGCATTTCATCGTCTTACCAGAACATGACCCAGTTGTCTGTGCCATCTACCATTGGCTTCAGCAAGACTGTGCCTTGGACTATGACAACGCTTGATCTGCGTGATGCGTTGCAAGAAAATCGTTTGGGTGAGTCAGCCAAGCAAAAGCTCGCATCCGACATCAACGTCGCGATTATGAACACAGCAGCCGCCCAAGGCACGCTGGTTGTTCCAATTGGTGCTGCTGCCGGTGATTATGATGATGTCTCCTTGTGCGACACCATCATGAACGAGCAAGGCGTGCCTGATTACGACCGCTTCTTGGGTCTGTCAAGCCGCGATTACAACGGTTTAGCTGGCAACTTGTCACAAGCAAGCCGTTCGTTTGGCAATGCTAAGTCTGACAAGGCTTACGAGCGCAACTTTGTTGGCATGGTCGCAGGCTTTGACACCTACAAGTTTGACTATGCAAACCGCATTGGTGTGGCTGCTGGCAGTTCCATCACTATTGCAACAAATGGCTCACAGGCTGACTTCGTTCCTCAAGCTACATCGACCTCGGTCGGTGGACAGATCAACGTTGACAACCGTTACCAGTCTGTTGTTGTGTCTAGCACCACTGGCATTGTTGCTGGCGATGCGTTCACCATTGACGGCGTTGAGGCGGTGCACCACATCACCAAAGCGTCTACTGGCCAACTAAAGACATATCGTGTCCTTAGCGTGACCAATGGCACCACAATGGTGATTAGCCCTCCAATCATTGGCGCTACAAACTCGCCAACTGATGCTGAGTTGCAGTACAAGAACGTGGAAGTAGTTACCGAGTCGGCAACCGCAGCAATCACCTTCCTAAACACTGGTGCCTCGGCAATCAACGTGTTTTGGCAGAAAGATTCGCTGGAAATTCTCCCAGGCCGTTACGCCATCCCAGCCGATGCTGGCACCGCAGTGATGCGTGCCACCACCGACCAAGGTGTCGAGTTGGTCATGCAGAAGTTCTACGACATCGACTCCATGACGATCAAGTACCGCTTGGATACTCTGTTTGGCGTGGTCAACAAACAACCAGAAATGAGCGGCATCCTAATTTTTAATCAATAACCTAAACTAAGAGATGGGGCTTCGGCCTCATCTTTTATTTTTTAAGGAGTGCACCATGCCATTGACCAAGGGCTACTCATCCAAGTCCGTAAGCAAAAACATTGCAAAAGAGATGAAGTCAGGAATGCCTCAGAAGCAAGCTGTTGCCGTGGCACTTAATACTGCACGCAAAGCAGCCAATAGCGCAGGCAAGCCCAGCAAAGCACCCAAGAAGGCCGTGAAATGAAGACCGGCTTGTATGCTAATATCAATGCCAAGCGTGACCGTATTGCGGCACAGAAGGCCGCAGGCAAGACACCTGAGCGCATGAAAAAGCCTGGTGCAAAAGGCGCACCAACCAAGGCTGACTTTGTAGCATCTGCGAAAACTGCCAAGCCCATGAAGGCCAAGAAATGAGCGACTTGTTTCCAACTATGCTGTATCGCAGCCCAGGCCCACATAAAAAGCCAAGTGGCGGCACGTATGCTTACACGGGCGCAAAGACGCAAGAGGAATTCGACGAGAAACTAGCCACTGGCTGGTTTGCATCATCTGCCGATGCTATTGAAGCCGCAGGCGACAAGGCTACAACACCAAAGAGGGTTGCAGACTGGCGCATCAAGCTGAAAGCCAAAAAGACCAAGAAGCGCAAGCCATCCAAGCCACTAGGCTGGAAGCAGGTAGAACCAGAAATCGAAGCAGCGCCCGAAGCGGTGCCTGAACCAGTCATTGATGATGCAGCACCAACCCGCGCAGAGCTTGAGGCCAAGGCTAATGAGTTGAGCATCCGCTTTGACGGTAGGACAAGAGACAAAAAACTGGGACAATTGATTCAAGACAGATTGACCGAACCGACTACGGGAGAATGAAATGGGATGGACTAAGCGCCAATTCGTCACGCAAGCCTTTGAGGAAATTGGCCTTGCCTCCTACGTCTTTGACTTGACCCCAGAGCAATTGCAATCCGCACTGCGAAGGCTGGACACTATGCTTGCAGCATGGAACGCGCTAGGCATACGCTTAGGCTACCCTCTGCCATCAAGCCCACAGGACAGCGACTTGGACGAGCAGACTTACGTGCCAGACAGTTCAACTGAGGCTATTTACACCAACCTGGCCATCAAACTGGCACCCAGCTACGGCAAGCAGGTTATGCCAGACACCAAAACAACGGCCAAAGAGTCTTACAACACTTTGCTGTCTCTAGCCGCTATGCCATATGAGCAACAAATGCCTGGCACAATGCCAGCAGGCGCAGGCAATAAACCGTGGCGCGTTTATGACAACCCATTTCTTCGCCAGCCAGTTGACCCACTTCTTGCAGGTCAAGACGGTCAAATTGAATTATATTAAGGTTTAAATCATGCCAACCATCAATCAACTCGCAAGCCTCAGCCAAGTCTCTGGCGGCGACCAACTCCCGATTTACGTGCCAAACAATGGCGATGCTCGCAAGGTATCGGTCAGCCAATTGCTGGCCTACTTTCAAACCGTATTTGCAGCACCAACCGTTTCAACCACCCTGTACACACCTGGCGCTGGATTCAATATCACTGTGCCAACGCCGGTCAGTGAGCAGCAATGGATGCTTATCCAACCCGCAGGCACATTGGCCACAGGAACCGTCACCCTGCCACTGAACACCGGCGTGCCTGATGGCACTCAGGTGCTGATAACTAGCACGCAAACAATTACAGCGTTCACAATTGCGTTAAATGGCGCGGCTGCAATCTTTGGGGATGTCTCCACTATTACTGCTGGTAATGCTGTTCAGTATCGCTACTATTTAGCGACCAATAGTTGGTACAACATCACTAACGAGGCAGCGGGATTTGATGCGGCAATTCAAGATTTTCTAAACAACCCAACAAGCGCCAATTTGCTTGCGGCAATGACCGATGAGACAGGCACTGGTTTGCTGGTGTTTAACACCAGCCCAACCTTTGTTACGCCTGTGCTAGGTACAGTGACTAGCGGCAACATCAGCGCCTGCACAAGCACCAGCATGGTGATGGTCACTCCGATTCTTGGAACCCCAACATCTGGCACTCTTACCTCATGCACTGGCTTGCCGCTAACGACTGGCGTGACTGGTGCTTTGCCAGTTGCAAGTGGTGGCACTGGTGCATCAGGAACAGTGCAGGCATTAAGTGGCCCTGGCGCGGTAAATATCACAAGCCTGGCCACTTCTTTCACTTCGACTGCTACTGGTAATGCTTTGACGCTTGCTGATGGCGCGCAGGGGCAACTGAAAACGATTATTTATGTTGCAGAGGCGGCTGGTGGCGATACTGGTGTTTTAACTCCAGCCAATCTTGGGGGCGCAACCACAATTACTTTTAATGCTGTTGGAGATTCTGCAACGCTTCAGTTTATTGGAACTGACTGGTGGGTGGTCGGATTCCGTGGCGCTGTAGTGGCGTAATGAAAACTCCAGCCTATGCACGCAAAGCAGGACAGAACCCTAAAGGCGGCCTGAACGCTAAGGGGCGTGCTGCTGCTAAGGCTGATGGCATGAACCTGAAGCCTCCGGTTAAGACGGGCGACAACCCGCGCAGAGCATCGTTTCTGGCACGCATGAGTGGTAACGCTGGCCCTGAGTACAAAGACGGTGAACCTACTCGGTTGTTGTTGAGTCTAAGGGTTTGGGGCGCGTCGTCTAAGGCTGACGCACAAGCTAAAGCAAAGAAAATATCAGCCCGAAACAAGGCCAAGTAATGCAAATTCCAATCTTAAACGGGATATTTTCTGACAACACGCCAGAGCTTCGCACCTCGTACCCAGTAAATTTTGTTCCTGTTCCAAAGGTCTCAGGCATCAGCAATGGCTTCTTGCGTCCTGGTGATGGGATTGTGGCCAACGGTACTGGCCCAGGCATTGACCGTGGCGGCATCAACTGGCGCGGCAAACTGTATCGGGTTATGGGCACAAAGCTGGTCGAGATCGACAGCAACGGCGTTGTAACCGAGCTGGGCGATGTAGGCGGCCCGACCAACGAAATGGTCACAATGGACTACGGCTTTGGTCGTTTAGCAATTGCTTCTGGAGGTCGGCTTTACTACTGGGACGAATCATCTTTGGTGCAGGTAACAGACCCCGATCTTGGTCTTGTGCTGGATGTTGTCTGGGCAGATGGATACTACATGACCACAGACGGCAGCTCGCTTGTGGTGACAGAATTGTCAGACCCTACACAGATCAACCCTTTAAAGTACGGCAGCTCAGAGGTAGACCCTGACCCAATCGTTGCCCTGCTCAAGTTCAGAAACGAAATCTACGCGCTAAACCGCAACACCATCGAGGTGTTCGACAACGTGGGCGGCGAGTTTTTTCCATTCCAGCGCATCGAAGGCGCTCAAATCCAAAAAGGCGTAATTGGAACGTTTGGATGCTGCGTATTTGTCAATGGCATTGCCTTCTTGGGCAGCGGTCGAAATGAATCGCCTGGCATTTATGTTGGCGTTAACGCAACCTCCCAAAAACTCAGCACGCAAGAGATTGACCAAATATTGCTTGGCTACACAGAGGCTCAGCTTGTTACCGTCAAGCTCGAGGCACGCAACGACAAAAACCACAATCACCTTTACATCCATTTGCCGGACAGAACCATTGTCTATGACGCTACCGCATCGCAAGCGTTGCAAACGCCCGTATGGTTTACCCTGACAACCAGCACAATTGGTTTTGCACAATACCGCGCAAAAAACATGGTCTGGGCTTACGACAAGTGGCTTGTAGGTGACACGCAGTCAAACGCAATAGGCTATCTAGTCGACAACATTAGCAGCCACTGGGCGCAGATTGTGCGATGGGAGTTTGGCACGCTCATTGTGTACAACGAGGGCAACGGCGCAATTTTTAACGAGATGGAGCTTGTAAGTTTAACCGGCAGCGTAGCGCTTGGCGTTAACCCAATCATTTCGACCAGCTACAGCACAGACGGCCAGTCTTGGAGCCAAGACCGAGGCATCCGCGTGGGCACGACCGGCAACAGCCGCAAGCGCCTGGCGTGGTTTCAACAAGGCCACATGCGCAACTGGCGGATTCAGCGTTTCCGTGGCGACACGCAAGCGCATCTGTCATTTATCCGTCTTGAGGCTCAACTTGAGCCACTGGCCTATTAATGGCAACACAAAAGATAAATCTCACCCGCGACCAGTTTGCCACGTTCCTGAAAAATCAGGAGCAGATCAAGCAGTTTGAAAAGCTGTTTGAAATTGTTGATGAGGTTGCGCCATCCAGCGACACCACAGGCATTAGCATCCAAGCAGGTAATTCTCAAGCCTCTGCTAATGAGGCTTTAGCCTTAATACAAGCTATTAAGCAATCATTAGCAATAGATTCAAGCATTGCAGATCAAAAGGCTACGCAAACATTAGACACACTTGAGCGCATAGCAAATAAATTAGACCTGTTAAGCACAGCGCCTGTTATTGAAAACAACAACAGTGTAGAAGCTGATTACGTTGACTTTGAATTAGGTGCACCTTTTGCTCGTAAGATTGCGCGAATGGGTTGGAATAATACAGACCAGACGCTTAACTTGGGTATGGATTACGGTGTTACCCAACAGATCGGGCAAGAACAATACGCCCGTGTTGGCAACACTACTGGGGTCACGATTACCAATGGTACAGCCGTGGGCTTTGCAGGGGCGACTGCTAACGCGGTTTTAGTTGCTCCTTATTTGGCTAATGGAACACAACCAAGTCTTAATATTTTGGGCATCATGACGCATGACTTACCCGATTCAGGTGAGAAAGGGTACTGCGTAACGTTCGGCTTTGTTCGTGACCTTAATACCAGTGCATTCAGCGTGGGTGATATTCTTTACGTCTCCCCTACTGTTGCGGGTGGGTTAACTAATGTTAAGCCTACAGCACCAGATAACGTCATACCGATTGCCGCTTGTATTGTGTCAAATGCAACGACGGGTGTCATCTTTGTGCGACCTACCATTGCTCAAATGCAATATTACGGCATCTTTGCGCTAGAAACGGACACTAGCCCAGCGGTAATAAACACAGCATACCCAATTGTTTTTGATGTAACCAGAAATGGTAACGGTGTCGTTTTAGGCACACCCGCATCAAGGATTGTTGTGCCACAGTCAGGACTGTATCAATTTACGGCAACATTGCAATTTAGCAGTAATTCTGGGACAGACAAAAACATTTGGGTTTGGTTTCGCAAAAACGGCACAAACATTCCAGACTCGGCGCGGATTGTTACGGTGAGCGTGAATGGCGCATATACTCCGCTATCTGTAGCTGAAGCCGTATCATTGGCAGCAAACGGATATGTAGAGTTAGTCTATGCTGCCGACAGCACAAACGTTACACTTGACAACGTACCCGCTACAGCCTTTGCACCAGTAGCACCTGCTGTGGTAATAGAAGTTACGCAAGTTCAACAATAGAGGATAATTATGACCGTTACAGTAAAACCCCTCATCGGCTCAAAGCAAATGGAGGCCGCGCAAACCACTCAATACACAGTTGTTAATGCCACAGCTATCATTGACAAGTTCACAGCTACCAACACAACGGCTAGCAATGCTCTTATCAGCGTAAACTTGGTCAGCAGCGGCGGTACAGCGGGCGCAGCCAACCTGATTGTTGACAGCCGAGCCATTGCCCCTGATGAAACTTACACTTTCCCCGAGCTAGTAGGCCAAGTCTTGGCAACCGGCGGATTTATCAGCACCACAGGCACAGCAACAGCGCTGACCATTCGCGCATCTGGCCGCGAAGTAACTTAAAGGAACTGCCCGATGAAAGACTTTATGATGATTCCCAAGGGCTTTACCGGCCTGCCGATGGATGAGGCATTCATCACCAACGCAGAAAACAAGAAGAACTACGTCATTGCGGTGGAGGATTGGAACTACGGCCCCGAGGTGCCCACCAACGAGCCAGGCGCAAATAAGGAGTTCTACGCAGGTCTAGCAGAAGCTATGCAATCCGATGAAAAGGAGGCCAGACGCAAGCACTGCTCCAACTGCGGTTACTATGACAACAGCCTAATGGCACAGGTTCGCATCGAGCGCATCCCCCTTGCTGCCTACGACAAGGGCGCAGGCTTTCGTGGCCACTGCGAAAAGCTGGACTTTATCTGTAACGACATGCGTGTTTGCCAAGCATGGGAAGACCGAGAGTATGAAGATTGACCAAATGCTGAAATGTGCGACAATAAAGGCGCTGAGTCATCAGAGCCGCCAGCAACTCTTTCCGACTACGGAGAAAACATGTTGAACGCGGCCATCACTGAAGGAATCACAGCAGCGCACTTGCAAGAGGTTTACTCTGATTCCTACATCACAAAAGTGGGTCACGACCAACGTCCAGCCGCGCCTATTGACCATCCGAGCGTTACATATTTAAGTGCAACCGTAGGCGGTCACTTTGTTGGCGCATTTATGGCCATCCGTTTCTCAAGCATTGAGTTGGAGCTACATTCGCTTTTGCACAAAGCTGCCATTAAGCACTCTCGCGCTCTTGGCCGCGCTTTCCTAGCATGGGCATTTGCCCAACCTATTTTGCGCGTGACCGCTTACATTATTGAAGGCTTAGAGTCGGCAAAGAATTACTGCATAAAACTTGGTATGAAGCACGAAGGCACACGCCGACACGCTTGTGTGCAGGGCGGCATCATTAAAGACGTTTATGTGCTGGGCATGACTCGGCAAGACTGGAGCACATTATGAGTTTTATTGGAGACGTAATTGGTGACGTGGTTGGAGGCATCACCGGCGCAAAGCAAGCTGGAAAAGCAGCAGAAGCCGCAGGCCGAACACAGGCAGCAGCATCGCAAGCTGGTATAGACGAGCAGCGCAGACAGTTTGACGCATTAGTTGAACTCATGGCACCTTATGTTACTGCAGGGCAGGGTGCGCTAGGTGGCCAGCAGGCTTTGATTGGATTACAGGGGCAGGAGGCGCAGCAACAAGCAATCTCAGGCTTTGAGCAATCTCCATTTTTTCAGTCACTTACGCAGCAAGGTGAAAATGCTATCTTGCAAAACGCATCAGCCACAGGCGGTTTACGTGGCGGCAACACTCAAGCTGCGCTTGCACAGTTCCGGCCACAAATGCTGAACGCGCTTATCGAGCAGCAATACGGTCGCCTTGGTGGTCTTTCTGCGTTGGGCCAAGCGTCGGCAGCCGGACAAGCATCGCAAGGCATGTCTTCTGCAAGCAATATTGCAAATCTTTTAGCCAATCAAGGCCAAGCTATTGCAGGCGGTCAAATCGCCAGGGGCAATGTAAACAGGCAGGCATTTGGCGATGCGCTGCAAATTGGCAAAACAATCGCATCGTTTTAAGGCAAAAACATGGCCATCAATCCACTACAAGCACCAATTAATTACGCATCGCAGATGGTTGATCTTACCCCTGCTTTTGCAGGGTTTGGGCAAGCCGTGGCTCAACGCAGAGAACGCACGCAAGAGCAAGCTAGACAAGAAGAAGCCGCGACTATAAAAGCGCAATACGCTACCGACCTGCAAAATGCATTAGCCAACCCAACGCAGAGTTCATTTAATAAGTTGATTCTTACTTATCCGCAACAACGGCAAGCCCTTGAGTCAGCCCGCCAAAGTTTTGGCGAAGAACGCTTGACCAATGAATTCAAGCAAGGCTTTTCTGTTTCGATGGCTTTGGAAAACAACAATCCAACAGTTGCGATGGAACAACTTAAAACCATCATTGCGGCCAAAAAGAACGTAGGCGAGCCGACCCAGATTTATGACCAAGTGTTTGCCGCACTAGAGTCTGGCAACACAAAGGCTGCTCAAGCTGGCGTTAATATGGCGCTGACAATCTTAGACCCTGATCGTTATGAAAAGTCGGTCAAGGCTCGTTTGTCTCAAGCTACCGGCCAAGCAGCCCAAGACAAAGCTATCGCAGACGCTACAACAGCAGTAGCCAACGCGCAAAATGCACCAGAACAAGCCGCAGCAGAAGCCGCACTCGCCACAGCAAACGCCAACAAAGCTAAGATAGATCTTAAATATGCAGAGCGCGCAGCACTTAACAAACTTGAGCAAGACGCTGCAGCCCTTGGCTTAACAAAAGCACAAACTGGCTCAGCCCTAGCTCAAACAAGAAAACTTGGCGTTGATACTCAACAAGCCGCACTTCAACTTGAAGCACTTAAAGCGTCTGGCGGTGTTGACCCCAAGGAAAAGTTTGCTCAAGAAGAAAAAATCCGCAAAGAATATCAAGTCCGCAACAAAGTTTATGGAGAGTTGCAGGGTACTTTTGGAAATATTGAATCGTCGTCCAAGTCTGCCAACGGTCCAGGCGACATTGCGCTTATCACTTCATTCATGAAAATGCTTGACCCTGGCTCAGTTGTGCGCGAGTCAGAATTTGCCACTGCCCGAGACACGGCTGGTCTTTTCACTCAATTACAAAACAGACTGGAAAAGGCGCAAAGCGGACAATTGCTCAGCCCTAAACAGCGTTTGGAATACGTTGATTTATCTAAAAAGTATTTGAATTCTGCCAAAGACAAAGCAGCGCAAGAAAAGAGAGACTTGGGCCTTGTGGTAAAAAACTACAAGCTGAATCCTGAAAACGTGTTTGGCCAAGAAACTGGCACAGGCTCGAACCGCAACGTTACGGTGGATTACTAATATGGCATATTCCATCACGACAAAAGATGGCATCACAATCAACAACATTCCAGATGATGTTGCGCCAGACTCAGCCGACTTAAAAGCGCGGGTTGCGTCAATTCGTGCCGGTGGTGGGCCTGCTGCTTTAGAGGCTTCAGCGCCAGAGCCACAACCAGAAATGGGGTTTTTTGAAGGTATTGCTGAGTCGGTCACAGGAAGCGCACGCGCAACCCCAGAGACCCAAACTCTGCCAGAGTGGACATCAATGCCAGAACTCAATCAAATGAGCGTGGCATCCTTTAAAACGGCGCTTGGCACGCTTATGAGCAACCCCAAGGAAACGGTGCAGATTCTGCAATCTAATTTTCCTGGTGTACAGGTTCGTCAAGATGCTAAAGGCAATTACTTGATGCGCTCGTCAGTTGACAATCAGGAATATGCCATCCCACCAGGTCTTACGATGGGCGATGCGCCACGAGCTATAGGTGCTCTTGCAGCCTTTACGCCAGCAGGCCGAGCAGCAACCATCCCAGGCGCATTTATTGGTGCGGGTGCGACACAAGCAGTTATCGAGGGAACGCAAGCTGCAACTGGTGGAGAATTCAGCCCTACAGACGTTGGCGTGGCAGCCATCACAGGCCCAGCAGGGCAGATTATTGAGCGAGTACCTCCGGTTGTGCAGGCTGTAAAAAGAGGCGTACAGAGCGCCACAGGCCGCGCACCTATGCCAATACCAGCGGCTGGTGCCCCAGTAGCACCAACGGGCATGGCAATGCCAGAGGTAGCGCCAGCAGTCCCAGAGATTCCAGTGGCGCCAGCTGCACCAGCAGTTGCTCCAATCGTTGCAGAAGTCACCGAAGAATCTGTCAATAATCTTGTTCAAAAAGCAGCAGGCACCGGATTCGGCTCTGCTGGCGCAAGAAACCGGCTGGCCGACCTTGCTCAAGTCAACGTGGCGGCCAAAGAAGCAGCCCAGCGACTTGGCATTGAACTGCCTGCCGACGTATTTAGTGACAACCCGCAAGTCCGAGCAGCCGCAGGGCTAACACGCTCAGTAGCCGGCGGCGAGGCTGAAGCAGGCTGGCGCAACACTGTTACACAGGCTGTTGACAAAGCTGACGATGTAATCAAGCAGTTTGATGCAACTTTTGTTGAAGGTGCTGTTGCGCCTGGCGTGGTCTCGCAAAAGATCAAGGACTCGCTGACAGCGACTCGTTCATCCCTTAACGCGCAGGCTGGCAAAGTTTACGATGCGGTTGACGCAGTGGTGCCAAGGACATCGGTGGTTGACCTGCCAAAGCTCAAAGCAACGCTAGACGCTATTAAAGCCGAAGTCACCGACAAAGGCATGTCAGCAGCCGAGCGCAAGTTGGCCAACATGATTGAGCGCGGTAATGTGACCTATGGGCTACTTAAACGCGAAAAAGGATTGATTGGCAAGGCGCTTAATAATATGGAGTCGCCCTACGGCAGCATGGCCGAGGCAGATCTCAAGCGTCTTTATGCCGCACTTGCTGATGACCAGCTGACAAACGTGGGTAATATTGGTGGCGAGGAATTGCGCAAGCAACTGCGTGGAGCTAACCTTATTTACGCCAAAGAGCGAGCATTAGGCAAGCGTATTGTCAATGCGTTTGGCCAAGACATCGAAGGCAGCATTGCCAATAAAATGCGTACCGCCATCACTGGCGCTGCTAAGGGAGACGCTGGCGATTTTAACCGCCTACTCAAGACAGTACCAGAAGACCTACGCAAAGAAACAATAGCCACTGCACTGGCATCTGTTACACGCTCTGCCAGAGGCGCTGAAAAAGGTGGCTTTGGTTTCTCAGAGTTTGCAACAATCTACCCAAAGCTACGAGCCAACCCACCAGTCTATAAGATTATCGTGGACACGCTTGGTAAAGATTCGTCTGTTGTTTTGCGTGACCTGTTTGAGGTCTCCAAACGGATTACTGATGCTAGAGCCAATGTCTTGACCACTGGTAAAGCAAATCAAGCATTTGCAAATGCCGAAGGTCTAATTGGCAAAGTCATGGAAAGCAGCATCACGCAGCGAGCCGCAACAGCAGCAACCGGCTTTATTCCAGGCGGTGGATTGGTTGCACCAGACATTATTAAATTTATGTCGCAAGGCGCTGAAGACCGAGTAAAAGCGGCAGGAAAGCTGTTTGCTGATGAGGGATTCCAGAAACTTGCCATTGAAGCCGCAACCAAGGGAGCACCAAGCGCAGCCACTGTTCGAAAAACAGCCGCTTCACCAGCATTTCAAAAGTTTGCTGATGCGGTTAAACTACCTAAAACGCTTGACGCGCGAATCCAGTATTTGCAATCGTCCCTTCAAGCCGAGCGCCAATTTGACCAGGAGACCCCATAAATGTCCGCACTATCAGTATCCAGCCCATTCCCAATTTTTACCGACATTGACGGCCAGCCGCTTGAAGCCGGTTACGTCTGGATTGGCACAGCTAACCTTGACCCACAAGTCAACCCCATTGCCGTCTATTGGGACGCAGCACTAACCATTGTGGCAGTGCAGCCCATCCGCACGCTTGGCGGCTACCCAGCCAACAGCGGCACGCCTGCGCGTCTGTACGTTGACAGCGATTACAGCATCAGGGTAATGAATAAAAATGGCAGCGTGGTTTATTCTGCGCCTGCTGCTACTGAGCGTTATAGCGATGTAGTTATCGGTGACATCAATGCAAGTACTGTTATTTATGACCCCGCAGGCACTGGGGCTGTGGCTACTACGGTGCAGACGAAGTTGCGGGAGATTGTGAGTGTCAAGGACTTCGGGGCTGTGGGTGATGGGGTTGCAAACGATACGGCTGCTTTTCAATTGGCCGCAAATGCTGGCGGCCAGATTTTCGTACCGTCTGGCACATACAAAATTGTGGGTGAAGTTATTTTTGGTAGCAACACTACTCTTGAAGTCGCTAATGGTACAACATTTGAGATGGATTGTTCTGGCCAAAACGGGCGTGGTTTTTATTTTGAAGAAGCCATAAATAGTGGCATAAGAGGTGATTTTGTTATTAACGCTTCTGCCACTTCTCTTGGTACGGATGGCAGCAAGAACTCATGTATTCAGTTTGGTAACGCATCAAATTCCGCTTCACCAAGCATTACGCAATTTTGTTTTGCAAGCGGCAGTATTGAGATTAACATCAGCGGTAGTCAAAATGTTAAAGGCATTTACCTAAGCGGGTATGTAGAAGATACTGTAATTGAAGGTGTTGCAGTGACTGGTTTTACCAACTTTGCCATCACAGCGCATTGGTCATCAAACCTATTCCCAGCATTGCCAACACAAACATGGCACGCTAATAACATTACTATTCGCAATTGCAAGATTTATCAAAAGTCTGGTTTTAGTAAACCATTAAGAGGATTTACATTCGCAGCATCTGGCAGAGTTGTAGTTGATAACTGTTACGCTGATTGCACGACACTTGGCTACAACTTATTTGTTGGTGACTACGGATACACCTATGCGCAAAACTTGACGCAAGACGAAAGCTATGATTTTACCGTAGCCGACTGTTTTATAACTGGCGAAGGTGGCTTTTCTGCCGATGCTGTAAGCTCTGGCGTTAACGCGTCGCCAGTTTGGAATGGTTTTGACCATAAAGCATCCGTCCTTGTCAATGGCTTTGAAGTTGACGCTAACAATCACTCAACAGGTTTAATCTTTGGTATTACGGGTCTAGACATAGGTATTTTTAAAAATATCAAAATGTATTCAGATAATGTCACTCATACAAGAGAATATTTTTACCCACAGTTGTGTAATCAAATACAAGTTTTAAATAGTGTTTTTAAGCACCATCGCTATATGCGATTACGAACAACAAAATATTGTTTAGTAGACGGTTGCTTTTTAAGCAAGCCAGCAGCTACGCCCAACGCAACATCGTACAATATCACAGTTGAGGGTGTTGATTTTTGCAACATCACTAATAACACAATTAGAGATGCAAGGTTTGGTGTTTATTCTGTTGATAATTATGACAAAGCTGTTAGGTTAATCAATAATAATTTCGAACAAATAGGCGCAGCTTGTTTAGACATTGAGTATTGCAGCCAGTTAAATGTTGCAAATAACACATTTAAAAACGTAGGGACAACAACTACGAGCGTTAATATCAATTGTTTGCAATTTGGGGTTGATATTACTGGGTTTTCCGTCACAGGAAACATATTTTCCACTAATGATTACAGATATTTAATCTTTACAGCCGCTACAACTAAAGACGGCATTATTTCTGGCAATGCTTTCCTTGATTTAAATACTGCTGCAACAAACGCTGCGGCAGTATTTTTAAACGCTAGCGCGACAAACGTCTTAGTTATTGCTGCAAATAATGTGGTCGGTTCTGGCATTGCTTTAGTTTACCCATAAGGTGATTAAAATGGATAATTGTGAAATTATTGAAATAAACGACAACGTCATTAAATGCCGCTGCTTTATTTCTGGTAATTATTTTGAGGTAAAGTTAAATGGCTAACAGATATTGGGTTGGCGGTAGCGGGACATGGGATACAACATCTACGGCAAACTGGTCTGCAACGTCAGGCGGCGCGTCTGGCGCATCAGCACCGACCGCTGCCGACGTTGCCCTTTTTAACGCTAATGCAGGGGCGGGGACAATCACGATTGGAGAAGACGTCACTGTCTTAAGGATGACGTTTGCCAACTCATCTATTTTGACAGTTAACTGGAACAACAAGGTTGTAAATTTAGCTGGAAATGCCTCAACAATTTATGCTGGCAATTCGGCAATTGTTATGCTTAACAATCCAACAATAAATGCTAATTACGCGGGCGCAACAGGCACTAGAACAATTACTGCTGGCGTTGGAGTTTTGGAGGCCAACGCTATTAACGTTAATATTTTGTTGGGTACAGACATTGTTACTCTTGGCTCAGGAAACAATACCTACAAAAACGTTAACTTTACGGGTTTTGCTGGAACACTTAACACGGGGAACCGCGTTTTTTATGGTGGTTTAATTTATTCAGCCCTTATGACGTTGGCATCTGGTTCATTTGGGGGTCATCAATTTTTAGCAACATCCGGTGTATACACTTTAACAATGGCGGGAAAAGTGTTTGATGGGCTTTTCACTTTTAACGGTGCAGCCACTTGGGAATTTACAGATGCGTTAACAATTGCCGACACGCGGACACTTACATTGAGTAACGGAACACTAAAGTTAAAAAATGGCGTGACTAGCACTATGGGTGCGTTTGTTAGTGCTGGTGCTAATCAAAAGTTTTTGCAGTCTACGCTGGCGGGTTCACAGGCTACGTTGTCGCAGGCCAGCGGCACAGTTAGCACCAGCAACTTAACCATTCAAGATATTAACGCCATTGGCGGCGCAACGTGGAACGCTTACACTACGAACAATAACGTTGATGGTGGAAACAACGATGGGTGGGATTTTTCATTCCAACTTGGCAAGTACATCTACACTCGTCGAAAAAACAAGCGCATCTTGCCATGACGTTACGAAAATATTTAATGGGCATGTGGTCGGCAACGAGCCAGTGGCTCAATGTTGCCCTGCTGCTTGGGCATCCGAATGAGTCGATCAGTGGGCGCAGCCACCGAGAAGGCTGGCGATTCAAGCGGGTTATCAACGCGCTTTTATTTTGGCAAGTTGACCACTGCAAGAGCGCATACGAAAACGATTTAAAATGGGCGAAAGCCTACACCGAGCAAGACCTTTCAACCAAGGATTAATTTATGTCTACCAATTCACAAATTGCTTTCAATCCCCAAGGCAAAACAATCGTAGTCCCAGCCGCTGCAACAGCCCCGGCAGGCGTGCAAGCGCCGGTCTTGGTCCGGTTTGACCCGCAGGCTGTGGGCCAATACCGCATTGTTAATGCAGGCACTACAACCGTGTTTCTAGGCGCTGGAGTATCGGCGGCAGATGCTACAGATAAAGCAGTTGCGCCGGTGGCTGGTACGCCTTCTGACGCCATCGTTCTGCTGCCTGGTGCCGTAGAAATCTTGCGTTTCAACAAAGATACATGGTTCAGCGGCCTGGCTTCTAGTGCTACCACCGTTTACATCACGCCAGGCCAAGGCATCTAATGTTGGAGATTGGAATTATGGCCGAAGGCAACGAGATTGATCTTGTCAAATATGGCGTGCTTTGGCAAAAAGTTCAAGACATGGATAAGAAAATGGACAAAGTAGACCGACAACTTGAAGAACTGATGGCTTTGGCTAATAAAAGTAAAGGTGGGTTTTGGATGGGCATGTCAATAGCAAGCGTTATAAGCGGCTTTATGGCTTGGTTTGTTACATTTTTGAATAAGTAATGTTGATTGAGCTGGCTGCTGCAAATGCGTGTTTTGCAACAGTCAAGCTCGCGCTAAAAAATGGTTCTGAATTAGCTGCATGAGCATCAAAACTGGGTGAGTATTTTGGTTTAAAGGCTGAGATTGCAAAAAAGGCATCAAGCAAGGGCAGTGATTCAGATGCTTTTTGGGCGATGGAATCTTTGCGTGAAGCTGAAGCTGAGTTAAAAGAGATGCTTATCTACTCAGGGCGCCCAGGACTATACGATGATTTTTTGCAATATCAGTCTTTAAAAAAACGCGAGCGTGAGCAAGAGGTACGTGACAAAGCCTTAGCGATATACAAACGCAGGCAGAAGCTCTGGGGCTGGGTAAACGGAGTCATTATTGTTATATCAGTTGCAACTGGATTTTTTGTAGTCGCGTTGCTTATTTGGGCAATTTACACGAAAGGGCAATTCTAATGACTAGACAACTACCGGTTCGCAATATGCGAAAAGCCAAAAACAAAAAGCCACCAAAAAAATGATTGCACTAGCCGGACTACTTGAAATTGGCGGTAAGCTGATTGACAAACTCATTCCCGACCCAACGGCTAAGGCTAAGGCGCAGCTAGAACTGGCAGCACTTGTGCAAAGCGGCGAGTTAGCAAAGATGGCCAACGAAACCGACCTCTACAAGACAGAGCAAGGGAACCTCACAGAGCGCCTGAAAGCCGATATGGGTAGTGACAGTTGGCTGTCAAAGAATATACGCCCTATGACCCTTCTGGCCATCCTAGTGGGCTATTTTACGTTCGCTATGATGTCAGCATTCGGTCTTGAGGCAAATTCAGCCTACATTGAATTGCTTGGCCAGTGGGGTATGCTAATCATGTCGTTTTATTTTGGCGGTCGAACGCTTGAAAAAATCATTGACATGAAAGCAAAGAAATAATCTGGAGTACGTTATGTCTTTTTGGTTGCCTGTTGTTTTTATTTGCCTCAGTGGCGGCAATTGCGGGTTTGCCAGCGGCAGCTTAACGGCGACAGCCAGCCAGTGCGAAAAGACGAATTACGCGGTCAGACAAAAGCTGGCAACAGACTTAGATGTTGCAAGTTTTAAACTTGTCTGCATACAAATAAAAAAGGACGAATTTATATGAAGCTGTCGGCAAACTTCTCGCTGAACGAACTCACTAAGTCTGAGGCGGCAACTCGCAACGGCATATTTAACACCCCATCTGCGCTGGTTATTGAAAAGCTGCAAGCGTTGACTGACAATATCCTGCAACCCTTGCGCGACAAGTTCGGCGCAGTCATTGTTACAAGCGGCTACCGTTCGCCGGAGGTAAATAAAGCAATCGGTGGTAGCGCTACCTCGCATCACTGCTTTGGCTACGCAGCCGATTTTGAGGCGCTTGGCATGGATAATCGCGAGTTAGCTATATACATCCGAGACTCGTTAACTTATACCCAACTGATACTTGAGTTCTACAACGGCGACCCAGATTCAGGCTGGGTTCACTGTTCTTATGACGCGGCAGACCTAAAGTGCCAGACTCTTACTGCGCGGCGAGTCAATGGCCGGACTCAGTACTCCAACGGGATTCTTTGACCGACCCGCAACGACCAGTTCTTTTGTTGAAAAGAGGTGACCGTTGGCGCACACGTAACGCCTGTATGTAGACCCGTTTGCCCGCTGGCGAGTCTCTTTGACCTCGCACCAACCATTGCATTCTGGGCAGTTCATAAATCAATTTCCAACCAGCGGGCAATGCGTTGCCACAGCGTCTTTGGCCTGGCCAATAACGCTGTCTGCAAGAGCATCATGTCACGGCCAATATCCGCAGGTCGTACTGGTGGCGTGTAATGCAGGCCAATCTTGACCTTGCCGGTGTTGTAAATCATTTCACAAGCACCTTTCGGCCATCACGATAAAACAGCCACCTGCCAACGCGAGACGGAAAAGCTAGGTTTTCCTCGCTGCCCGCTCGAACAGGAGTTGAGCTAAAGTCCCGTGGCTCAAGCGTAGATTTGAAGTCACCAGTGTACCTGGTCGGGTTTACGTTTCCATTAGTGCTCATTTGCTCAACTCCAAAACAATCAAACCCGCAATAGTAACGGCTATCGCGACCACTGCACCCAGCTCAAACCATGAGCCTACACCTAGTGTTTTTAGTAAATTATTCATTTCTGTCTTTCTCAACGTCATGTTGCTCGTGTTCCCAGTCTTCACGCTCTTGACCAGCCTCTAGGTATTCCTCGTATTCGTCTTGACTATCAAAGTCCATTTTGCTTTCTCCTGTTTGTTTGTCCTGTATTTATTCTACACACAAATGCAGGACAAACAGGAGGTTTATTAAGCTGTTTTTCTAGGTGTTTACCCTATTGCTTTTTTGAGCAAAAACACGATTTGAGCAGTCAACGAGCGCTCATTTTGCTTTGCA
>Ga0208646_1000410_pt1 | contig 28220 bp, 21 predicted proteins | sample AntAceMetag02UK8_FD_184762 | JGI IMG/M metagenome (GOLD analysis project Ga0208646, IMG submission 184762) | Saline lake microbial communities from Ace Lake, Antarctica - Antarctic Ace Lake Metagenome 02UK8 (SPAdes) (version 2) | ecosystem: Environmental > Aquatic > Non-marine Saline and... | reverse complement strand
TCTTTAATTGGCACAATTGCGACCGGCAAACTCATCCAAAAAGGGCATAGTTGCGATCGGCAAACGGAGGCTCAAAAGTGGCACGGTATGACCGGCAAGGGTGGCACAGTTGCGACTGGCATATCCAAAAACTTCTCGCTTATAAAAAAAATGTCACCCAGGTTATCTTCGATCATGTATTTAATGTTTATCGTCGAATCAATGAACTCACGGAATTTTTGATGCTCCGTAAACGAATCTGTTTTTTTATCATAACCGAAAATGCCTTGAGATGTAGAGAAAATTAATTCTCCATCCACTTTAAAAGCATTAATTCCAAAATTCTCGGGAAACCCGTTCTTTTTGTTGTAAAAATTCACCTCAAGCAGACTATCATAATTAGGAGTGAAGTGAAAAGCATATACACCCTTATAACCATGACTCATCCATAATACATCATCATCATCAAATTGCATAATTCGAGAGGATTCAGTAAATCCAATAAAATGCTTTTCTATTGTCCATAACCCATCAATTTTTTTAACTAGAAAAATCCCAGAGTACCCACCAGCAATCGCCAAATTGGGATCAGTCGTTGTGATAAAGGTCCACCATCCAGCACCGTTAGAAATTTCAATGGCCTTTTCACCGTCCAATTGATAGGCTCCAATATGGCATGCTACAAGGATGTCGCCATTAACTTCTTGAATATTATAGACTTGTCCTTCAATACCGTCTATTTTTTTAATAGCAGCATTAGACAGTATTTCCTCTCTGTCATAATAATAGAGACCATTGTTAGTGCCCAAATAGATATACTTATCTGTTGCGTATGCAGTGTAGCCTGTACCTGGCAAGTCAATTTCCTCATTCAAAAACCTGAAAGGAGAATTCCACTCAATTTTGGATATCCCATTATTCTGACCAACCCATAGATTACCAAAAGAATCCTCAAATATATCTAGGACAGTCCTTGATTTAAGACCTGTACCTTTTGTGAAATGATAGATTAGGGTACCGTTTTCATTCAACAGATAAAGTCCATCTGTATCTGTACCAATAGCATACGTTCCATCTTTTAGCCGCTCGTTTAAAAGAATTTTATGCTGAGAAAAAGTACTGAGGTACGCTTCCGACCATGGGATAACCTCATGTTGTCCAACCAGAAATAGCCCATGTTCAAAGGTGCTTATCAAATCATATTTTTCGTTGTAAGTATTGATCCCTCTAACTTCCTTATCGAAAAAAAACCCACCTTGATTGGCTAAAATCCATGCTGATCCGTCTAAAACCAATAGACCTGCACCCATAACGTGGTTGTAGATTTTGTTGTTGTAATAATGTGATTGGATGGTCAGCTGTTCAAAAGGGATATAAGACATGGACTGTCCATCATAGGTAAATAACCCGGTCACATTTGAAAAGACTATTCCTTCAGAAGTCTTGAAAATATGCCAAATATCGTCAAAATCAATTTCCTCCTTTGGGATGAGATGATTTAGAGATTGAAACATATATTGACCTTTATTATCGGGCCATAAATACCCAAGCTGATTTTGTGTCCCAACAAAAATTTTACCGGATTCGTCGGGATAAATTGCTCGGGTTCGACTATTGCCATCAATACTATATTTGCGCCATCTCGTTCCGTCGTATTCTAAGACTCCTTTATTATTACCAACTAAAATGTATCCACGTTGATCTTGTGCTATGCAGTAATTAAGAATTCCACCGTTATAATCTTCTGGTGAAAAGTATTCTGTCATAGGTATTCCTAAGGAGATTTTTTGACCAAACAGCCCTGTTGGCCATGAAGCAACTAACAGTTGAAAAGTAAAAAATACGGTAGTCCATCTCGATCGAAACATATTTTTAAATATAGAAAATACGCACACCAAATGAAAAGGATAAACAAATAGATTGTGTAGCTATTTTTCACATAAATCACAGATCATTGACTTAAAAAGCAGTTTACTTCCAATTTTGTGTGGTAATGTGATAGTATAAAATATCAAAGCGTGTATGTATGTCGTATGTGATGACTAACCTTTTATCATTAATAACGAGTACCATTGTTATCTAATGTTATTACACAATGATTACCCCTTATGAACCAACCTCTAACAAGATGCTAAATCGAACAACATGAAATCAACACTATTATTTTTTATTTTTATCACCATCTCTTATACGACCTTCAGTCAATCGATAATCAAGGGTCAAGTAAAGTCAAGTGAAGATGATAGAGGGTTGCCTGGCGTTACTATCAAGATAGCTGGAACCACGAACGGAACAATCACAGATATAGATGGTAATTTTAATTTATCAGTAACTAGTCCTAACGACACCCTCATTTTCTCATCCATTGGTTTTCTATCTCAATCAATTTTGGTAGGATCCAAAAGCCGCATTGATCTTTCGCTTCAGTTAAACGTAAGTGAGTTGGACGAAATAATTGTTATTGGATATGGCACAAAGTCAAAAGTCAAAATCACATCGGCAGTTTCTGTTTTAGATGAGCGCACACTAAAGAAAATGCCTGTGCCATCTGTGAGTAATGCATTAGAAGGGCTAGCCGCAGGTTTATTTGTAAGACAATCGAGTGGTGAGCCTGGTTTTAGTGCTTCTTCTTTTCAAGTAAGAAATTTTGGAACTGCTTTAGTCATCATTGATGGATCGCCTGGAAACTTGGATCAACTTGACCCCAACGAAATAAAGAGTGTGACTGTACTGAAAGATGCAGCAGCAGCGGCCGTTTATGGCGTTCAGGGAGGAAATGGTGTTATTGTAATACAAACAAGAAGAGGAACAGCAGGTAAGCCGAAACTTTCCTACAGTAATCAATATACTTATACAGCCTTTACAGATTATCCAGAGTTTTTAACTTCTGCACAATATGGTAATGTATTAAATGAAGGTTTGAGGAACGCCGGTCAGGTTCCATTTTATTCTGAGGAACAATTAGCACTTTATGCATCAGGAGCTGATCCTATAAATTATCCAAATGAAGATTGGCAGAATCTAGTATTAAAAGATTGGGGATTTCAACAACGCCATAATCTTAACCTAACAGGGGGCAATGAAAAGATTAACTATTTTGTTTCTGCAGGCTATGTCAATCAGGGTTCCAATTATACTGATGATGTACTCAGTTATCAGCAGTTTAACTTAAGATCAAACATTGAAGCAAATATTACCGACAATCTTAGCCTACAGCTTAATCTTGCAGGTCGTCGACAACAAAATGAAGCGCCAGGATATTCTGCTTATGATATTTTTAGAGAGTTAAGTAGATCTTTACCTACAAATCTTGCTTATTATCCTGATGGAACTCCGGCTCGACCAAGTTTCAGCCCTAATCATGTATTAGAAGGTATGAGGGACTTCAATGCTGGGTATTACAGATCGACAAACAACAACATAGATGCTAAACTTTCACTTAAATGGGATGTTCCACAAGTGGAAGGTTTGACCTTAAAATCTTATGCTTCAATGATCTACAATACCAACTATTCAAAAGAATGGGGTAAAAGCTACGAGCTTTATTCACTAAATAGAAACACGGGAAATTATACACCATTTACTGCAAGCCCTGAAGGATCCTTTAGTGAAACAGTTTTAACTCAATCTTTGGGTTTTGACAATCATTATGTATTACAGGAATCTGTCAATTATGAAAATTATTTTGGTGACCATAGCGTTTCAGGGTTATTACTCGGGGAATTACAGAGGAGAGATGGTCAGAATTTTTTAGGAAGGCGTCAGGATTTTCAATCGAATTTGATTGATCAACTTTTTGCCGGATCTAATGAAAACAAAGATGCTAATGGTGGAGAGTTTAGAGAAAGTCGCTTAGGTCTTGTAGGTCGATTTGCTTATGATTTCAGAACAAAGTATTTCATCGAATCTTCCTTTCGATTAGATGGATCCTCAAAATTTGCGCCGGGCAATGAATGGGGATTCTTCCCATCAGTTTCCGCCGGTTGGAGAGTATCTGAAGAGGAGTTTTTTGCACCACTTAAAAATGTTGTAAATAGTTTAAAATTAAGAGGTTCTGTAGGTACCGCAGGTACGGACAATACTGCAGCTTACCAATGGTTGGCTGGATTTAATTACAACTTATTCTTTGCCATAAATGAGACCGCTATTCCCACCATTGATAATACTGCGCTTGCCAATGAAGATTTAACTTGGGAAACCATCACAACCTATAATGTTGGTATTGACGCTGCTTTTCTAAATAATAATCTAACATTATCAGCAGATTATTTTTATCGAGATAGACAAGATGTTTTGGCTTTCGCTTCGGCAAGTGTTCCAAGTACTTTGGGCGTGGGCTTAGCTGCACAAAATTTGCATAGCTATTCTAATGAAGGCTTTGAAATAGCAGCAGCCTATTCAAAACGGATCAATAATGATCTTACACTAAGTGGAGCCTTGAATTTTTCAAGAGCCAGAGAAAAGGCAGAGTTTATAGACGAAGCTCTTTTTGAAGATGATTTCATGAGAAACAATCTGACTGTTACTGGAGGCTATACCAACTTAAGAAGGGGTTATATTTCTGATGGGCTCTTCCAGTCTGAAGAAGAAATCAGTCAAGGTGCCATCCAAGACAATAGCAATAATAGCACTATCCAGCTTGGTGACGTGAAATATGTAGACCTTAATGGAGACAACATTATTGATGTCAGTGATCAGAAGGTGTTCGGTAAGGGGGATAGTCCAGCACATAACTACTCCTTAAACCTAAGTGCAGATTATAAAAGCTTTAGTCTCTCTGTATTATTAACAGGGGCCTCTGGTTATGATATATACATCGATGGGGAAGCACAAAGTCCATTACGTAATGGCTTCAATGGCTACAAATACCAACTTGATTATTGGACTCCAGAAAATACGGATGCAGCATATCCAAGGATTACAGATGGTGGATTTAATGATAATAATTATAGGTATTCAGACTTCTGGATGCGAGATGGTAAGCATCTAAGGGTTAAAAATATCAGACTGGGTTACACTGTTCCCAAATCGCTAAGGGCATTGTCCAAATTTGATGAAATCACATTTTTTGTTACAGGTTATAATCTATTCGTCCTAAAAACATATGATGAAGATTTTGATCCTCAAATGCAATCTGGTACTGGCTGGTATTATCCTCAAACAAAATCATTGACTTTCGGACTTAATATTTCAATATAATGTTAGTAGAAATGAAGAATAAATATACTGTATACATGTTGTTCACCTTGTTACTAATGGTCGGGTGTGACGATGACTTTTTAAACGAGCCACCTTTAGATCGCGTTACGGAAAATGATGTGTGGAATGACAAAGATTTAATGGACACTTATATCTTTAAGATATATGATAATATGCCTTGGGATTATTTAAAAGACTTTGGTGGTGCAGGTTTCGGTGCTCACAGAGATGCCTTATCAGATTTAGCCATGAGTACTTATTCATGGACACCCGCAAACAATACCTTCCGACCTGGTATTTGGGGAACAGCCAATAACACTTGGCCGCTAGATTGGTGGGGATATTTTAATATCTGGAAGATGAACTATTCTATTGAAAACATAGAAGCACTTGGAAAAGAGGTACTTTCCGAGCAAGAAAAGAACAACCGTCTCGGAGAATTATATTTCATGCGTTCATACAGCTACTTTGCTATGGCAAAACGTTACGGAGGAGTACCAATTATATTAGACGCACAAGATCCTAACACAACACCAGAAAACGAATACTTTCCTCCACGTAACACGGAGCAGGAAGTCTATGATCAGGTTTTAGCGGATGCTCAAAAGGCATTTGACTTACTGCCAGAAAGATGGACTGGTGAAAAAGGAAGAGTACCAAGATGGGCGGCCAAATCATTAGAATCACGGGCTGCTTTATATGCTGCAAGTATTGCAAAATATGGGACCCTCGAATTGGACGGTCTTGTAGGTGTACCCACATCCGAAATAGACAAATATTATCAAATATCCTTAGACGCTTCCGTGAAAGTACTCAATGAAGGTGGCTATACGTTGTTTGACCAATACCCGAATAAATCGGATAATTACTATCGCCTTTTTATTGATGAAACAGAGGATGAGTCCATTTTTGTTAAAATATGGTTACCATTTGAAAAAGGTCATTCTTATGATTTAAGAAATACGCCTTATAGCTATCGAGTTGACTGGGGTTCTAGTATGTCTCCTTCAAAGCAACTTGTTGACAGCTACGAAATGTTAAGCACAGGCTTACTACCTACTGAGCCGGGTTCTGGGTATGATCCTTTACAACCGTACAATAACAGAGATCCTCGACTAAAAGGCACACTTCTTACCGACAATGACATGTTTCAAGGATCGAGAATCGAGACGTGGTATGGAACGGAAAGAAACGGAGATATAGATACAAATCCTGATACAGGTGTTGGTAAAGATGGGATGGGAATACATCCTGATGCTACCAAAACCGGATCTTATGTTCGTAAATATCTTGCGGATGGTCCAACGCCATTATTGGTGCAGCAGTATTACTCAGGTCAAGATTGTATTCTGTTCAGATTAGGAGAAATATACTTAAATGCTGCTGAAGCTGCTTTTGAATTAGGTATGGAAGGTGCTGCTCGAGATTATATAGAACCGATCAGAACCAGAGCAGGATTAACCGAGAATCTAAGATTAGAAAGTTTTTCAGGTACGGCATTCAGAGATAGGATTAGAAATGAGAGAAAGATAGAAATGGCTTTCGAAGATCAGCGCTATTGGGATGTAAGAAGATGGAGGATTGCCGAAGAAGCATTAAGCATTCAGGTGAAAGGTATTCGATCGCTTAGACATGTAGCACCTGCGGGACAAGAGTCTTTTACTTATGAAGTTTTCGATGCAGAGACTTTGCCAATGAGTTTTAGTCCAGAACATTATTATATGCCAATCGGACAAGATAGAATCAATAACAACCAAAAGTTATTAGAAAACCCTGGTTATTAATTTTTAAAAATATGCCCACAATAAATAACATAACAATGCAAATGAAATATATAATAAGACTATTGACCGTTGCGCTTGTCATGCAGGTTTGCGTATCGTGTTCAGGTGATGATGATGATGATGAAAATAATGTTAGCGTCGCTCCCCAAAGCGCTGATGCGGTTTTTAATTATACAATTGAGGACGCTGATCCAAATACGATCAACTTCACGGGAGTTCCAGCACGTTCGACTTGGTATACACATTGGTCTTTTGGAGATGGATCATCTGCCGAAGGCTTGGAAGCTACCAAGACCTATTTTAAGAAGGGAATTTATGAAGTTCGATTCAAAATATTCACTGATGGAGGTACAGCAGATTCTGTTCAGCTAATCACCATTGAATCTGATATCGTGGATGAATCCAATTTGGTTCAAAATGGAGATTTTGGAAGTACTGAAGGTTGGTCCATATTTGAAATAACCCCGGGAATGGACATAAACTTAGACAATGGAACAGCACTTTGGAGTGGAGGTGGTGGAGGTCATGTTGGGCTATATCAAGCGATTACTGTAGAAGCTGATGTTGCGTATCAAATAAACATGGATGTTTTTGGTAGCGGAGCGACAGACTCATGGTTCGAAGTGTATGCAGGAGTAAGTGAGCCTCAGCCTAACGCGGATTATTCCGACGGTGGTATGCTCATGGGCTTAAGCACTTGGGGCGGATGTGGTGATGCTGAGTTTAATGATAAGCTAGTGAATATTAGCTGCAATGGTGGTGACGGAAGCGTGAGCTTCACCGCTGCAGGAGTTGTTTATCTAGTCATTAGAGGCGGTGGCGCAGATTATGGTGCTGAAGGTATAGGTATTGATAACGTAGAAATGCGTCCAATTTAGTTTTAAAAGGCATCTTGAAATAAATCAAAATATGAAAACAAAAAATTAAAAATATGAAAACAAAAAACAAATTTCTTAACGTAGGCAAAATCTTTTTAATGTTAACCATAGGGTTTCTTGCCTCTTGTGATTCTGACGATGACGATACAACTCCTGAGCCTGTAGTTGTTGAAACACCTCCTACAGCTAGTTTTGACTTTACAGTCAATACGGAAAACAGTTTGCTAGTAGATTTTACGTCAACTTCCGAACTTGCCGATAGCTATGCTTGGGATTTTGGAGATAATGCGGGAACGTCTGATACTGCTAATCCAACCTATACTTATACGGATGAAGGTACTTACACGGTTACTTTAACGGTAACAAATACTGATGGATCTGATGCGTCTTCTGCCTCAGTTACGGTCACTGCACCTGTCGTGGTTCCTACGACTGTCATTGCCAATGGAACTTTTGATGATGATAGTAACTGGACCATTATTAATCATTATGAAGCAGAAAACCTCAATGGTACAGTCACTATTGCCGATGGTATGGCTAAATGGGAAGAAGCGTCAAACACCGATTGGAAACACTTAGGCATTTATACTTCAGTTACTTTAGAAATTGGAACCTATCAATTCGATATGGATATGACTTATACAGAAATCAATGATATCTGGGGGGAAGTATTCTACGGAGCAACTGCGCCTGTAATGGGAAGTGATTACGGTCCAGAACAAGGTGCATTTTTAATACTAAAAGCCTATAATGCGTGGGATTGCCCTGACATAAAGACATACGATGGTGCTGCTACGACAGGAGGTTGTGATGAAGCAGATAATCCGGGTCAAATAACGATTACTGAGGCGGGAGATTATTATTTATTATTCAGAACTGGAGGCGCACAATACGGTGCGGAGGGAATTGTTATCGATAATATGTCCTTAGAAAAATTATGATAATTGTTGATTAGACGTACTTTTTTCATTGTCGTTAAAAATCTTCATAATTGAGTTTACTGGTTGGGCATTATGCTCAGCCAGTTTTTTCACCCCTTACAGTCAACACTTAAAATTAATGCAGGTTCATCCAGCATATATCAACATTTACTCTCAATAAAGGATAAAAAACTATTCTGGTGCTACTTCCAGATAGCAATCTCTTTGATAAAGATTAAAATAGACAATCGGATATGTTCATTGGATCATGACTTTCGACATAAGAAGGGGGTGTTATAGTTGATGCATTACTTGGAGACTTTCATTCCAAAGGAAAAATTCCACACTCCTGGCCTACCAATGAGTCAGTGTTAAGTGGTAAATAGGAACCCAACTTTTGGGACAAATCAATGAACACCCATATCTAACTGGATATGGATTAACGTATTATACATTCATCTTATGAAAAGACATATCGCATTATTATTTATCCTTTTTTCATGGAATTCTTTTAGCCAAGGTTTGAAGACACAGGGAAAAGTAATTGTTGACAAAAATGGCGAAGAGGTCCTGCTCCGAGGACTAGGCCCAGGCGGCTGGCAGGTGATGGAAGGCTATATGATGCAATCTTCAGATGTAGCCGGTTCACAACATGAAATGAAAGAAAAGTTGATCGAATTGATGGGAGAGGAAAAGACAGAGACCTTTTTTACGGATTGGAGGGCTAAGCATTTTACGAAGCGTGATGTAGATTCATTGGCTGCTTGGGGATTCAATAGTATCCGATTACCCATGCATTACAATCTTTTTACCCTTCCAATTGAAGACGAGCCAGTCCAAGGAGAACAAACCTGGATGAATACCGGATTCGAGATCATTGATGAGTTATTAGAATGGTGCGCACCACATGGTATCTATCTTATTCTTGACCTTCATGCAGCGCCAGGTGGGCAGGGAAGAGGTTCAGAAATTAATGATTATGATCCAGACAAGCCTTCACTTTGGGAAAGCCAAGATAATAAGGATAAAACAGTCGCATTATGGGCAAGAATTGCAGAAAAGTATAAGGATGATGAATGGATTGGAGGCTATGACCTTATTAATGAGACACATTGGGACCTGCCTGGTGGCGTTGATTTACGAAAAATTTATGAAGATATCACTGCTGCAATTAGGGCTGTAGATACCTCACATATTATATTCATTGAAGGAAACTGGTATGCAAATGATTTTACAGGTTTAACGCCACCTTGGGATGATAATATGGTCTATAGTTTTCATAAATATTGGAGTAATACCGATGAAAATGACCTTGATTGGGTTCTACCATTACGTGAGGAACACAACATTCCGCTATGGATGGGAGAGTCCGGGGAAAATTCTAACACATGGTTTACCGATGCGATTACGCTTTTTGAGAACAACAACATTGGTTGGGCTTGGTGGACCATGAGAAAAGTAGGTGACATAGACAGCCCATATGCTGTGGATATAAATCCCGGCTACCAAAAAATCCTTGACTACTGGAGAGGAAATGGTCCTAAACCGACGGAACAAGAGACTTTTGATGGTATGATGCAGCTTTCGGAAAACCTCCTAGTCGATAACAGTCGTTTTAGAAAAGATGTGCCTGATGCTATGTTTCGTCAAGTACAAACGGATCTCACAATTCCTTACGCTAAACATGTGATTCCTGGTATCATTCAACTCTCCGACTATGATTTGGGTAAAAATGGGTTTGCCTATTACGATAAAGATGCGGCTGATTACAACTTATCAACGGGTAGTTTCCAAGCATGGAATTCTGGTTGGTCATACCGAAACGATGGTGTCGATATCGAAAATAGCCAAGATGATGTTAATAACAATGGATTTCAAATTGGCTTTACATCAAAAGGCGAGTGGATAAGCTATACTGTTGATGTGGGGGAGAGCGGATCGTATCAAGCTGATTTAAGAATAGCAACAGATATGCCCAATGGAAAATTTCATTTATCAATTGATGACGAGAGTGTTACCGTTTCACAAAAGGTGATTCAAACAGGTGGTTGGAGCACATTTACCACACAATCAGTCGAAGGTATTATTTTGGAGGAAGGAATGCACCTCTTGAAGATTCATTTTGATGATGGTTCAATCAATGTGACCAATATTGAATTCACCAAAACAGGTGATACCGATCAATTGTCTTTTTCGGCTTTAACAGCCAAAACAGGTCGTGATGAAATGTCGCTCGAACTCACAATGAATAGAGAAATTGCTGATGCGTCACTAACAAATGCAATTGATCAATTCTCTGTTTTTGTCAATGGTGCAATTCAAACAATTAAGGAAGTAGGAGCCATTGGTGATAGGATTAGAACGATGGTTATTGAGTTGGAAGACCCCATACTTTACACCGATGCAGTAAGATTAAGTTATGAAGGAGAATCTATAAAATCATTGAACGATGCTTTACTTGACAACTTCTCTAATCTATCAGTAATCAATGACTTAGAGGAAAGATACGTCTTCCCAGGCAGGGTTCAATCTGAAGATTTTGATGTTCAGGTCGGTCTGGCAACTGAAGAAACGACCGATACTGGTGAAGGGTTAAATATTGGCTTTACAGATGTCAATGACTATGCAGATTACAAGATCTTTGTACGGAACGGTGGTGATTTCAGAATGGATTTAAGACTTGCGGCGCAGAACAATACAGGGAGCATTGGTTTTTATCTTTTAGATGACGAAGAAAATGAATCTGAAATATTGACTGTTTCAACACCAATCACAGGTGGATGGCAAACATGGGAAACTATTTCAGATAGTTTAGCTGTACCGGCTGGAATACATACTTTAAGAATGAAGGTGTTGCGGGGTGGTTTTAATATGAATTGGTTTCAAACTTCTTCTATATTATTGCCGCTACAATCTCCATTTGTTGAAAAGTTTACGGTTTATCCTAATCCTGTTTCCGATCGATTATTTATTGGAGATCAACATGCGGATCAATATGTAATACTGTCTTTAAATGGCAGAGAGGTAATGGCAGGTAGTATACCAGAAAGTCGTTCGCTGATGCTCTCTCATCTTAAGGAAGGCTTTTACATTCTCAATCTATTGAACTTGAAAACTGGTAAAACGAATGGTCATAATCTATTGATCACCAAATAACCAACATCATGAGATCTATGAAATTATACATAAAACAACTCAAAGGGATGTTTTTAGGAGCTATCCTACTTCTCCCGTTAATTAGTTTTACTTCAATTGACCATAATGTGTGCTCAGAAAATGCAATCTGGGGGCAGGATTTCTTTGATGATTTCACATCATTTAATAAGGATAACTGGCAGGATCAACGCATTTGGGTCAACAATGAAACACATTGCTATGTGCCCAATGGCGAGCTTGGAACACGCGAAGTAAGCAATGGCACATTGAAATTAAGGGTAGTTAATGTTGGAAAGAAACTCCCATGTGATAATCTCGATAAGAATGGTGAGCAGCATCCAGAAACTCAATATGTAGCAAGTAGAATTGCCTCGAAAAATCGTCAGGAGTTTATAAAAGGGAAATGGACGGCACGATTGCGATTGTCGACGCAAGGTGAGGCGAGTATGTTTCCGGCTTGGTGGCTTCTTGGTGCTCAAAACAATGAATCACCTGTACAGGAATCAGATGAAAATACCTGTTGGCCTATCACTGGTTCTGGTGAAATAGATATATTTGAGCACCATGGAGATGCTCAAAATAATCACTACACATCAGGCGCCATTAAAAGTTTGGGTGAATGTGATAAAGGAGATTGGTGGAGCCTTCGTGCAGGTGTAGATGCCAATCTTATTGATTTTCATGAATATTCTGTAGAATGGGAAAATAATGATCTTGTTTATCGCTTGGATAATAAGGAGGTATACAGAAACCCTGGAGAAGGAGCTAAATACCCCGAACCCATGTTTGCGATTCTTAATTACGCCAAAATAACGGACTCACCGATGGAAGTCGACTGGGTTATGGAAGTTGACTGGGTCAAGCATGAATACAGAAAATGAGACCAACTTTGAACTTTAACACTTCGACATAAAAGAGACAAATGAAAGAACCATTGATTATTTTCGCTCTAGCCATTACATTATTTTCGTGTACTGATTCTGAAAAGAAGACTGAGCCTCCACAAATGGAACCCTTAAAAAATCGGAATAGTTTGGTGGTTTACGAGACCGCTCGGGACACTGAAACACGCCTAACAAATATTGGGGAGTTTAGCTTTGAAGCTAGAGATCTGGCCTTAGAGTGGGAGAGATCCATTTTCGTTAACCCAGGAAAAAGCTTTCAAACTTTTCTCGGTATAGGTGGTGCCATTACTGACGCTTCGGCAGAAGTATTCGCCAAACTTTCGGCCGAAAATCAAGAAGAATTGTTGAATGCCTACTATTCTAAATCTGGATTGGATTACAGTTTGATAAGAACCACAATTCATAGCGCAGATTTTGGACCAGGTTCTTATACCTACATCGAAGAGGGAGACAAAGAGCTTAAAACCTTTTCTATCGCGCATGATCTAGAGTACCGTATTCCCATGATAAAGTTGGCGAACAAGACGGCAGGTAAAAACCTCCTACTATACGCAAGTCCTTGGAGTCCTCCTGCTTTCATGAAGACAAACAATAATATGCTGCAAGGCGGCAAACTACTTCCGGAGTTTGCCGATGCTTGGGCGACATATTACACTAAGTTCATTGAAGCTTATGAGGCCGAAGATTTACCTATTTGGGGCATCACCATTCAGAATGAGCCAATGGCTGTCCAGCGATGGGAATCATGTATCTATACTGCCGAAGAAGAAAGAGATTTCCTCAAAAATCATCTTGGACCTACAATGGAAGCTGCCGGCTATGGCGATAAGAAAATTGTCGTTTGGGACCATAACAGAGACTTAATAAGCGATCGAGCAAATGTCATTTTTGAAGATCCTGAAGCGTCCAAATATGCTTGGGGCATAGGATTTCATTGGTACGAAACATGGGCAGGAGGAGAGGAGAATTTTGATAATTTGAAAAATATCAAAGAGTCTTATCCTGATAAAAATTTACTTTTCACCGAAGGTTGCAATGAAGCATTTGATACGGAGAAGTACCAATTTTGGCCTAACGCCGAGCGCTATGGTAAAAACATCATCAATGACTTCAACAGTGGAACAGTCGGATGGACCGATTGGAATATTCTGCTTGATGAAAAGGGAGGACCAAACCACGTAGGGAATTTTTGTTTTGCACCGATCCATGCTGACTTGAGCAAAGGGGAATTGGTGTATACACCAACCTATTTTTATCTTGGTCATTTTTCAAAGTTCATCCAACCAGGCGCTAAGCGAATTAGTACGACCACAAGTCATACGGATCTCTTAAGTACTACATGGTTAAATAAAGATGGAAAAATGGCTACTATAGTGATGAATGGAACGGATAACCCTATTGCGTATTCGCTTTACATTAATGACCAAGAAACGAAAGTGAAAATTAGCGCACGTGCCATACAAACATTGATTTACTAAAGTAGCGTCCTAGACAAGGGTTTCTATTCACAATCTTATTCTACAAATATCAGTTGTACCCAGATTCAGCCTGCTCACACGAGTATTTTGGATCTGGGTTTTTTATTTTACCGACGGGTAGTTTTATAGCAATTACGATGACGCCCGGTATGCTTTCAGAATATCAATCACACGAGAAATATTTATAATCACTGGATTGACCATTACTGTGATAGCGATGGCTATTGTCGTTCTGCAAGGAGATGAGGCTGCAAAAGCCAAGCCTTTTGATGTTTTGTATAGTGACTAGTTTTAATCATGCAAGCATTTATTTGAAATGAAAAATCACGAGGATTTGAAGCAAGACATCAGGGTTTTAAAGAAGTCCCTGAATTTTTTTTGTGATCTGAAAGGAATAGCGAAGGTTGTTCATTTGTTCAATCAAAGGGTGATGACTATTCCTTTCTTGATTTTATCGATAAGGTCTTTCGGGTAAACACAAGAGTTGTCAACAATACTTATTATTGGAGGTAATGAGCTCTCTTATTATTTCAAAAAAACAATTCTAATTTATTTGGAGAAAGCACTGCGCAAAGGCCATTTATTGTTTTTTGTAGAAAAGAAGGGTCGGAGCGTGTCATTCCAAATCAGTCACTATGATTATCGAATTAAGAGTACATCAGACGAACAATATCCAAAAGGAAAAAGGGGTAATTACCTACATGTAGAAGATGAATGGTCTATAATTAATCCATTTGGTTTCTTAATAATAGATGAAAGCATTAAGCGTGCTTAGATACAGCTAACAAATTATACGTTATGCTTTTTTTTGACATATTTTTTATATTTTGCGACCATAAAATGGCCATTTGCAATAACATCATTCAATCAACCAAGTGAAAAAAGACAACTCAATGTTTTCAATTTATAAAGAAATCAAAGGCATTTACTTAATGGCGCAACTTCCATAAATGCTATTTAATTCCTTAGCTTTCTGCATATTTCTTCCTCTTGTTTTTGCCGTTTATTGGTATTCAAACAAATCATTAAGGTTACAAAATATCGTTTTAGCTATGGCTAGTTACGTTTTTTATGGTTGGTGGGATTATAGATTTTTAGTACTCATTTTCGTGAGTACGCTTGTCGACTATTTTGTCGCTCTCGGAATGGAGCGTAGTAAAAACAAAAAGAGGCGTAAGTCTTTACTTGGAATAAGTGTTGTTTTCAATTTAGGCCTACTAGGCTACTATAAGTACGCTAACTTTTTTATTGACAGCTTCGTTGATTCGTTTAAATTATTGGGTATTGACCTTGCTTCACCCACCTTAAATGTCATCCTGCCTGTCGGTATCAGTTTTTATACATTTCAAACACTGAGCTATTCCATCGACGTTTATCGAGGATATCTTAAAGCCAATAATAATTTCTTAGCCTTCATGGTTTATGTTGGTTTTTTCCCACAACTCGTGGCAGGTCCGATCGAGAGATCAACGAAGCTGCTTCCTCAAATTTTGAATAAGCGAACATTCGACTATCAAGAAGCTGTCCTAGGCATGAAACAAATATTGTGGGGCCTATTTAAAAAAATGGTGATAGCGGATAATTGCGCGCCCTATGTCAATGAAATATTTAACTCCTCAGAAAATCTCCATGGAAGCACTTTATTATTAGGTGCGATCTTGTTTTCCTTTCAGATTTATGGAGACTTTTCTGGTTATTCAGATATCGCCATTGGCGTTTCACGACTGTTCGGCATCAAACTTACAAGGAATTTCCATTACCCTTACTTTTCAAGAGATATCGCTGAGTTTTGGAGAAGATGGCATATATCATTGAGTTCTTGGTTCAAGGATTATGTTTATATACCTCTGGGAGGTAGTGCAAAAAACCGGATTAACTCCATTAAAAATATATTTACAATCTTCCTTATCAGCGGATTTTGGCACGGGGCGAATTGGACATTTATTGCTTGGGGTGCATTCCATAGTTTGCTTTATTTGCCCATATTTTTATTAAAAAGAAATAGAAAAAATCTCTCAAAACATGCTGGAGTTCGAGACGGATTCGCCATCATTCGAACGTATTTGTTCGTATGTATTGGGTGGGTATTTTTTCGCGCAAAGGACATCAACCACGCACTGGACATATTAACTGAAATAATGTCTAGATCGCTATTTTCTCCAATTCAGGTTTCCTTGAGAGTTATAATTGTATTAGTACTAATCTTAATACTCATTTCTCTGGAATGGATGACACGAAAGGATGATTTTGCTTTAGCCAAGCTGGGCAGCAAGTGGAATACAACCATTTCTTGGTCATTTTATTCGTCGCTCCTTTTTATTATCGTTTGGTTTGCCAAAACGGGTACTTCATTTATTTATTTTCAATTCTAAATGCGCAATTTTCTCATTCGAACATTAAAATTTGGTCTTTTTGCCTTGGTCTATTTTTTCATCATTGGATCAATAACATGGATTAGTATAGGCTTTACGCATGGTTTTTTGTCCAATAGGATCGCAGAGCTAAAAGAAATCAAGAATCCAGATATTCTCTTTTTGGGCTCATCTAGGTGCTATAGAGGGTTCGATACGCGAATTTTCGCAAAGCAAAACATTGAAAGTTTTAATCTAGGATCTAGTGCTCAGTCCCTTGAGCAGAGTTATTTGTTACTGAATAAATATTTAGACCAAGTAAATCCAAAGACGGTGATTTTAGAGGTCTCAGGGAGGTCACTGGAGGCCGATGGGATAGAGTCAACATTAGATTTGTTGGCAAATGTTCCTTTGGACATGGACCTTGGCTGTTCCGCAATGGTCAGTAGAAACCCACGAACATATCTCGCTTTAATGTCAGCGATAGTCAGAAGATGCCTGAGCATAGCGCCAATTACAAGATCAAATAGTAGAGATCATTATGTTTCTGGAGGTTTCGTAGAGCGGGTAGATCCAACCTATCGAGATGAAAAAGTATTCATTCCTAATTCCTTGTCTTTTAAAATTAGAGAGAAGAATAAAGAAAGTCTCGATCAAATAGTGGAGCTCACAAAAAAGCGAGGTATAACCTTGTTTCTGGTGCAAGTGCCTATTCTCCCTGAACGGTATCAAACACATTCAAACAGAGCAGAAATAGATCAATTCTTTGCAAAAAGGGGAGAATACCTGAATTTTAATAAAAGGATATCCATTCTTGACGCAGACTATTTTTATGATAGCAGTCATTTAAACAACCGAGGAGTATCCGTTTTTAACGAATCATTGTTAGACGCCCTTCAGGATAAGGGTTTATTCCATCTTTAGTGAGGTGATATTAAATTTTAAGCTCCAAAAGTCAGGAAATAGAAAAGGGCAAAGGATAACACCATGTAATGACTTATCAAATAACCCCCAGTCTGGATATTCAAAAGCATAGAGGAGAAAAGCTTAAAGAGATAGGCAATTCTCATTTCCTCAACAAAATATTCCGCTTCAAAACGTTCGAAAAAGAGCAGCGAAAAGAAAAAAACCTGCCGAGGCAGGTTTTTTACAATTCGATAAATTTACATCCGCTAGAACAGGCCTTTATGCTTTAGCCTATTCTGCGAGTAATCCAGATCAATCTTTTACATCAAGAAGAAACTTGATAGACTTGCCATTTATACGCAATATGTAAATGGTTTTATTCTTTAATTGATGGTTAACCAAATTGGCTTTATGGCCTGCAAATACAATGTTATCTTCCAATATTTTTTTACCGGCCAGGTTATAAATGGAGAGGGATTGCTGCCCGTCAAGAGCATATTCCATTTGTAGCACATTGGAAGTCCCATACACCTTCAACAATCCCTGATCAACAATCCCAAGGACCCCTTTTCTGGTAAGAGCTATTTGAAAGCGGTCTAATGCTGCACCAGCGTTAGTATCAAATGAATAGGAAGCTGCCTCATGCAATGGAATCCTCGTGTTGTTCGATCTGTCAAATAGCGTGACCTCATACTCATCGAATAAATTCAAGCTTTCAACAACGCTCCATTGATACGCCCCACTATTTTTAACTTCATATCCCAGTTCGACAAGATTTGATTCATCATAGACCAATGTAGGCGGGATACCTTGAATGGCATAGCGCTCATTTCCTATTAAAGAAAAGACAGACATGTGTTCGCTCTGTGAAAACTTAAGAGCGTCGATACCATGATCTCTGTCATAGGTTGCATTTTCCGTCATGCCTATGAGCATCTCCTGAGAAACTAATCCGTCAGAAAGCGAGAGTTTCAAAAGCATTTTTTCTGCTCCGGTTTTGCGATAATGATTGGCATCTGCATTTGCGCCAGCGGTTTCAACCTGCATATCTGCAGTGAACTGCACATCCGTTGCAGTACTTGTATTCACGAAAAAACCCTGCGACGAAGTAATGAATCCATTCTGTGCAGCTGTTGTTCCTTGAAGACCGCTTATGCCATCTCCTAGATCAACAATGGATGTTCCTACCGAACCAAGTCCATTCGTCGTGATGTAATCACCACCGCGCAACTGACCATTGTTTTGTCCACCATCATCCCAGAAATAAACCGTCCCATCAAGTGCCGCTGAGTTTTGACTATTCGCCAGAAATAATTCTATAGAAATCGCTGCTGCATAAGGGTTAGCAATCAAATTAAAACCATCAGATTCTCGCGTAACCATCATACTTTGGGCGCCACTTATAGGCGTACCAGAAAGCGTCACTTCTGGTGAAGCAGCATTATAACCAACAAAATAACCTTTGCCAGGAAGCATCATTCCCATTGGAGCATCAAAAATAGCCGTCGGCTCGGCGTATTGATATAGGTAATCAGCATTGAGATGTGAAACCAAAGCGCCTGACACAGGAGCACCTAGTATACTATAACCACCATTCCCAGTTACATTACGATTGACCGTGAGTTTTCCACTACCTGTAGCATCACCAAAGATTGCGAGTGCACCACCAGATTCGATAGTAATGTTAACATCGGTATTGATATCTAAATCTTTGACCGCTGCGTCTCCTGAAATTACAGGATCATTAGTGGTTGTAGGAATGACTACATTGTCTGAAGCCGTCGGAACAGCTCCACCTGCCCAGTTATCTACATTGGTCCACAACGAACTTTCCGAGCCATCCCAAGTCGAGCCGGTGGTAGTTGCCTGAACACCTGCTACTCTGAAACCAAAATGATCATTTCCTCTATCCTCTTCATCTGAAAAGCGTAAAGCTGACTGCAGCGTTTCTTCATGATAATTCCAAGCTCCGCCTCTCCAGCTTCTTAGTGTAGAACCCTCTACTTCTATCAGGGGATCCGTAACCGCATCGGTAGAATAGGGCGCAACATAATTGTCCGCCATCCACTCCCAGCAATTTCCAGCAAGGTTATAAAGACCAAATGGATTTGCAGTGCCGCTAATGGCCGCACGCACATGACCAGTGGCAGTAGCCAATTGCGCATCATTCCAGTTTGCATCCGTCAAGTCTGTGCCATCGTAAACGCCAAAATCGAAATTTTGGCCTCCTTTGGCCGCATTCTCCCATTGAGCTTCCGTAGGGACGGACATGTCATAATAATCGGCAAAAGCCCAAGCACCGTACCATCTTACAAATGTAACGGGCCAGCTGCTCACCGCTGCGAGGTTGGGAAGCTTTGTGGCGGCCGTTGGATTGGCTTCTGTCCATCCTTCTAACTCATCAGAAAGATTTGACCCAGCACCGCTCCAGTCAGCAAAATCGTTTAAAGTGGAACCTTCAAATACACCAGTATTAGTTTCGCTGTAATTTTGGTAATCACAGAGATTTACCCAATGAAAGTCCGTCGCATTATGAGGATCTTTAACATAAAACTGATTTGTTTGACTATTAAAGCCGATGTAAGATATATTAATTGGATTTTCTGGCTCTACTACGCCAGTAAATGGATTGTCATCTGTATTGTCTTCATGGTCTTTGAGTACGCGAATCCCTTCGAGGTTATACAAAACTTTTCCACTATATTCTGAGGTGGCTGTTCCTCTTATAAGTTCTTTACCATTATCTGGCCCCGCTGTTCCGGTAAAAATTTCAATCAATCCACCAGCAAATGCCTCATTTAAGAAAACCACGTATTGGGCATTTGTTATTTCTGCCTCACTTATGGTATACGCACTTAATGTTACTTGATGTTCAGGAGAAGCGGCTTTTTGATCTGGAGATCCCGTTAAACTGTTGCTTCCCATGGTGAAAGTTCCTCCCGGAATATCTTTCATAATCACCCCAGTGGGAAGTTGTTGAGAAAAAATACTGGTGCAAACGATTAAGCTCATACCAATGAATAAAAAATGTTTCATGGTTTTGGACGGTTAAAGATTAAAAAATAGAAAAGTATAATATAGTTAAATTTAACGGGAACGTTAAAAAGGGCGCATGTGCATTAGGAAGGCTCCTTAAATATTTGGGCGCCTTTTCGAGCTCTTCTCTATATCTTTTTAGCCTAAAAAGGCAAAAAAGGATGCCGTTTCGATCTCGGGCGCTCGCACTCCGAAGGCTAGTGCTGTGGGACTTATAGTTTGCTGTCAAAATGAATAAATTTTTGATCAAGGCATAGGGTTTCTCCGTACTTCCAGATTTTTCTCTCAGTCATTTTTTCGCTCCTAAAGTAAATAAAACCAAGCGCCCTATTCGAGCTTTTCTCGGATACCTTCATATTATTTAGCACCCACTTCGAGCAAGGGAATTCCTGCTCTCGCTGGAATGAAGAGGTGGGGTTTTTGCTTTTAATTTTGAGCTCAATTAAAGGACTATGTATGAAAGACCTTTCAATAGTAAATCCAAAATTTCTTTCTATGTGCGATGGAGCAAGGAAAAACGGCCATGTCGTGCCACAGACCTTGGGGTATAAAGAGTTCTGAATGATACAGGCCATTTCTTTAAGACCGTCATTACTGCGCAGGCAGGAATCCCATCAAAAAAGATTTTATGATGTTTTTTTCTGCTTTAGAAACTGATAATCTTCTCATTAAGGGCTTTGTCTCACAGACCTTTCAATACTAAACCCAGAGCGCTTTTCTGTAAGCTACAGACCAACGAGACAAACCTCCCTGCAAGCGCGTGAGCAATGGGTTAAGGATCATTGCTTTTTATGCGAGGTAAGTACCATTTAATAAAACCCACAAGGATTCAAATCGATTTCCAAAATTCCTTGTTGAACAAGTTAAAAAGGAGCAGTTTTGATCAATATGGCAGCACTAGAGGAGAAAATAATTGCACAAACTGGAGCTTCGAAAATCATCCGCACAGCATCCATTCAAAGTCTGTGGAGTGGTTATGGAGAGATCAGAAAATACTTCTTAAAAGGAGGGAAGTATCCGAGTGTTATTGTTAAACATATTCATTGGCCAGAGGAAAAAAACCACCCTCATGGATGGAATACCGAATTATCACATCAGCGGAAGCTACAATCTTATCAGGTAGAAAAGAACTGGTATCAACATTTCGCACATTGTACCAATGAATATTGCAGTGTACCCCATCGCATTCATACCCTTGAAAAGGCAACCGAAATATTGTTGATCATGGAGGATTTGGATGCCAGCGGTTATGACATCAGACTGCACCATGATACCGTGACTTACGAAGATGCTAAAAATTGTCTTAGGTGGTTGGCTCATTTTCATGCAAACTTCATGGGCGTTGCACCTTCAGGTTTATGGCCTATCGGAACCTACTGGCACCTCGATACTAGACCTGATGAATTGGAGAAAATGGGGAATATTAGGCTTAAGCAGGTGGCACAAAACATTGATCACCGGCTGAATAGCGCAAAATTTCAAACGTTGGTTCATGGAGATGCCAAATTGGCCAATTTCTGTTTTGGAGAAAAAGGGGAAATTGCAGCAGTTGATTTTCAATATGTGGGGAAGGGATGCGGTATGAAAGATGTTGCTTATCTTATCAGTAGCTGTTTTGATGATCGCACCTGTGAAAAGTATGAAAAGGAGTTGCTCTCCTGTTATTTTGAACACCTAGAAGGGGCATTAGATAAGACTATTAATTTTCAGGAAGTTAAAGAGGAGTGGCGCACTTTATACAAATATGCTTGGGCTGATTTCTATCGGTTTTTAGATGGCTGGAGTCCTGGGCATTGGAAGATGCACGGCTATAGCAAAAGGCTCACTCAAAGTGTAATAGACGAATTTACACCATGAACAAGCTGACAAAAAGGGATTTACGAGCACTCTGCGATACAGCCATAATCGCAGCTATACAAGCCGGTCGGTACATCCAATCGCAGTTTGATCAACATTATATAACGCAAAGTAAAGAAGGGGGAGACTCACTGGCTTCCCAAGTGGTGACAGAAGTGGACATCAAGGCTCAGAAAATCATTTTAGCACATTTAGAAGAATCTATAATCGCATATGATTTAGGGTTGTTGACGGAAGAGCTGGAAGACGATCATTCTAGAGCCGTGAAAGACTTCTTTTGGTGTATCGATCCGATGGATGGGACATTGCCTTTCACCGAACGGAGAACAGGTTATGCCGTTTCTATTGCTTTAATTTCAAAAGCGGGAGATCCTGAGATTGGCGTGGTATATATTCCCGACTTAGCCGTATGTTATTCAGCGATCAAAGGGGAAGGTTTGGCGATAAACGATAAACCATTTCTTCGAGGCGAAAATAGAGCCGTTGATAGTTTACACATGTATATGGACAGGAGCTTTACCACTGAGTCGTATTTTGAATTGGTAAAAAATCAGCTCAAGGAACTGGCTGAGCGCCAAAAAGTGACGGTACAATTTCATGAAGATTTTGGGGGAGTACGTAATGCAATAGGCGTTATGACTTCAGGAAAAGGGTGCTATTTCAAATTTCCAAAGAAGAAAAAAGGATGTGGGAGTATTTGGGATTACGCAGCTACACGGTTATTTTTCGAAGAGCTAAGTTTGCCTGTTTCCAATGCAAAAGGCGATAGCCTTTATTTGAATAACCTCCACACCACGTTTATGAATGACGTTGGTATTCTTTATGCGACAGAGGAAAAATTGTCAGCGTTTATCAAAGAACTTGGGAGAAAAATAGCGTAAAAAACCAAGCGTCCTATTCGCGCTTGGCTCGGATATCCTCATGCTATATAGCACTCACTTCAAGGGGGATTACCGCTTTTGCTGGAATGAAGAGGTTGGGTTTTTGCTTTTACTTTTAAGCTCGACTAATAAATATTTAACCAAGCGCTGAATCCTACAGACCAAAGAAAAACGGCCATGTTGTGCTACAGACTTTGGGATAGAATGTCTTCTGAGTGATACAGGTCATTTCTTTAAGACCGTCATTCCTGCGCAGGCAGGAATTCCATCAAAAAAGATTTTATGATGTTGTTTTCTAATGTAGAAACTGATAATATTCTCATTAAGATTTGAATTTCACATAAGTTACAATACTAAACTCAAAGTTATCTGCTGTGTGGCACAGACCAAGGAGAAAGTCTTACTTTTGAGGCGTTGAATTGGGGTGCTATGTGATGGAAAAGAAATTAGATATCCTCAAGTATCATTTTTTGATACGCCAAAAGCACCATTTATTAGCGTACTAGATGCCTGCTCGACAAGTGGATATAGAAAACATTACCTGCGTTATTGGGTTTTTAAAAATTAATAATTTGTAGAACAACAAACATTTCAAAGATGATAAATCAGATTAGGCCATTAGCAAACTTGTTTTTTATCATTTGCTTAGCATTGATTGTTGTCAATTGTAGTGACTCAGGCAATGAACCAGCCCTTTCCAGTGCTGATCCAATAGACGAAACTGTGGATGATCCGATAGACGCGACCATTGATGAACCTCTTTCTGATGTGCCAAGTGATAGTTTATCAAAAGTCATCTACGTGAATAACTGCAGTGGATGCCATGGTCAAAAGATGGAATCTTTTATTGAGAGAGATTGGAAATACGGCAGCTCCAGTGAAAATATACTCAACTCAATAAAAGTAGGCTATCCAGAAAATGGAATGCCAGCATATGGAGAAACCTTTAGTGAAGAGGAGCTGGCGCATCTTTCAGATTTTATACTCATCAATATTGAAGGCAAGACGAAAGCCTCTCTTCTTGACGAAAATCCGGACTTATCTGGGTTGATAACCTCTGATGACTTAAGCTTTAGACTAGAAACATTGACTCATGAAATATCAGGTATTCCATGGGCTATTACACAGCTATCGAATGGAGATCTTTTGGTAACTGATCGGGGAGGAAAACTCTACAGAATTACAACGGAAAATCAACTAGAGACCATAGCCGGAATACCAAGTGTGCAATCCTCTGGACAAGGAGGTTTGTTGGATGTGGAAATACACCCTAATTTCAGCAATAATCAATTGATTTATTTATCCTATTCCCAGCAAAATCCTCAAAACGCTTCACAAGCGACCACTGCCGTAGCACGAGGAAAGCTGTTAGGAAATGATTTGACAGAGGTTGAAGATATTTTTATAGCGCTTCCTTACCATTCGACTAATCGGCATTATGGATCAAGATTGCTGTTCGATAACGCTGGATATTTATACGTTTCAGTCGGTGATCGCGGAAGCAGAGATCAATTTCCGCAAGCGCTGAACAATCAGATAGGCAAGGTTCATAGACTCAATGATGATGGTAGCATCCCTACGGATAATCCTTTTGTCAACGACCAAAATGCGGAAAGCTCCATTTATGCTTATGGCATAAGAAATCCACAAGGTTTGAGTCTGCATCCAGAAACGGGAGACGTGTGGGAAGGTGAGCATGGGCCTCAAGGCGGTGATGAAATAAACATTTTGAATGCTGGGAGAAATTATGGCTGGCCGGTCATATCCTATGGCATTAATTATAATGGAACTCCTTTTACTGACCTGACGGAAAAGGAGGGCATGGAGCAGCCCTTGCATTATTGGGTACCGTCAATTGCTCCATGTGGCATGGATTTCGTTTTTGGTGATTTCTATGCCGGTTGGAAAAATGACTTGATGGTGAGTTCGCTAAAGTTTGAATATTTGCATCGACTCAAAATGGATGGCAACCTTGTCATAGGTCAGGAAGAACTATTAAAAGGTATTGGCAGAATAAGAGATGTCCACATGGGAAGAGATGGTTACCTGTACATTGCTGTGGAAGGTCCCGCAAGAGTAATCAGATTAATTCCTCAATATTAGACTGTTTGAACATTACTAATGAGGTTCGAGTAAGCCTGTCTGCAGGGTAGGAGTATTATTCAAAATGTCCGAGATCAGCGCTGGCAAAGTTCAAGAAATGCGCACTGCTGATGGAATGGGAAGGACATATTGAGAATAAATAGCTAATAAAGCTCTTACTTCCAATAAGTGAAACAGCTATAATAAAATCAGAGAGGTGTGCCTTGCGTCGATAGATTTTTTGGTCCTAAATATGAGCTGCAATTTTTATTAGTCGATCGATACGTCTTTTGTTCTCTTGTTGTAGTAAAGATGGATATAGATTCATTAGTGTATTAATAATCATAATAATGAATGCAAACAAGTATGCAGCATTAGCCAATTTTCCGATCGCAAAAATGGTCACGAACCCAAATCCGATTAAATGACTTATTTCAGAAACAGTCATTTCCTTACGCAAGACATACAATTCAGTTAGCTCAGTTTTTGTTTTTAGATTTAATTTTTGATTGAAATACTTAAAAGGGGTGTTTTTTACAATCCATTTAAAAAGACCAATCCCAATGTTTTTATTGAGCGTTTTACTAGTGATAATATTCAGATTTGAAACGTTTTTGTAGTACTTAGTTTTCATAAGAAGACTATTAAAAATCAATCCGACTATCCAAGAGATAAATGCTATTGAGATACTGAATGTCAAATATTTATTCATAAGTTATTTTATTATTGGATTTAAATTAGGACTTCACCAATCTCCCACATTCGCATTAATTTTTTTTTGTAATCTAATTCAGCCATCCGACTAATGAAACCTGCTGAGATCTCCCATTGGTTTTTATTGAAATAATAGCGGCATCAGCATAACGATGATAGAATTCTCTTAAAGGGAGAATAATTTTGTGACTGATGGGTCAGGAGAGTCGACGGATATATTAAAAACACACTGTTTCGGACTCGGTTACCACAACTAAATGTAACAGTCATGATAGAATCATATGCGTAACCTTCGTCGGTAGATTTTGAAGGTTAAATGGTTCAATTTATAATTCGGCTGAGTCTGGATGTTGCCTAGTATCCCAAACGCTTAATATTTGAATTTTATCAGGTTCAATTCGGTATAAAATTTTGTAATCACTAACGAGTTTGGAGTAAACGTTTCGTTAGTCAAAACGCCTTCCTATATTCGAGAAGTTGGAAATGAGTTTTGCTGATTTTGCAAACAGTTGCTCAAGTTCTTCAGGGTAGATGTCTGATTGGTTACGCATTAACCAATACTGGTAGTGGTTCTTTCGATCAAGAATGGAGTGGGTTGTCCATTTTATTTTTTTAGCCATTCCTTTACCAGTTGGCTTGCTTCTGCGTTCGAATGTAGATTTCCCGCTTCAGCATCAGAAATCCCTTTGTTTATTACTTTCTCCTCAAGATCAGTAAGTACGTCAATATGCTCAATTTCATGTTCGAGTCCGACCGCTTTGAGAAGTTTATCTAAAAGTCGAGGATCGTTAATATCGTTGAGCCGTTCCTTAATTCTTTCTTTGATGTTCATATCTACAGAGTTAACCAGTTGCAGGGAAAGTAGCTAGGAGGGGATGAAATCTAATGCCTGTGTAGGATGAGTACTTTTGGTTAAGATAATGTTTCGCTTATTAAATAGCCTCTCCGTCCGAACAAAATCTGCGAAAGAGTCTATTACTTTTCTATTCTCAATAGGCCAACGCGGCTGCACCAATTCGCAGAATTGGCGGGGCTTACAGAATGCGAAAAAGTATCGAATAACACTGCCCTCGTATGATTTTTTCTACTCAGAGTCACTCGAAGAGGACTCTGAGGTCTTCCTAAAATCAGTGTTCTTGTACAAAGGAAGTTGACTATTTTCATAATAGCCAGCACTCGAATAAGGGTACAGCGTATAGTCCTCCGCCAAATTCCATTTCCATTTTACGGGATTGTGGTGAATATAATCCAGCACCTTACCAACTTCATCTTCACTAATTTCTTTAGCATCAAATGAAAGGTGGAAAATCTGATGCTTCTTGCTTTTTACTGGTTTATTTGGTTGAACTCCCTCTTTTAAGGTTTGTATGAGTTCGTTGTTCTTAGATGCTTTCAGTCTTTTAATAATTTCATAAGCCAAAATTTTTTCAGAATCGGCTAGCGCCTGATTGAAGCTTTCATTTTTTGATTCAACGTATAATATCAGATGAAGGTGATTAGGCATAATGACCTACCCAACCGACTGAACTCCTTTTTCCTGCAGTTTTTCGAACCAAAATGGTGGATAATCAAAGATGTTGATGATCTCAAATAATGGCAACCACTTGTAGCACGTGAATGTCAGGAAATAGTAGGTTCCCTTTTCAGGATGTATCTGATGAGTGGACATTATTCAAATCTAATAAGAATGCTGTTTTAGTCAGAGTGGGGGGTAAAAATCTCCTTTAGCTGGGCAGGAGTGATCCCATTACGAAAACCTTCCTCTCCCATTTCATCATACTTCTTTCGCCAACTATAAAATGTAGCAGGGTAGATGCCATGTTTCTCAAGGGTTACTTTGACCCCATGTTTGTTACTCTCAGTTAGGATTCTGAGCTTCTCAGCCTTGCTGAATTTGCGTTTAGCTCTCGACATAATTACTAATATAAGTATAGAATTATGTCCGACGAATTAAGGGGCTAATACACCAGGGCAAACGCATTTAAAGATTGAGTACTTTTTCTCGAAATTTCTGATCAAATCCCGCTTTGAATCTTCTTTGTCTTTTTGATCTTTTTAGTGGTACTCTTTCGATTAATGCTAGCGCTATTTTTG
>Ga0208646_1000404_pt1 | contig 28450 bp, 30 predicted proteins | sample AntAceMetag02UK8_FD_184762 | JGI IMG/M metagenome (GOLD analysis project Ga0208646, IMG submission 184762) | Saline lake microbial communities from Ace Lake, Antarctica - Antarctic Ace Lake Metagenome 02UK8 (SPAdes) (version 2) | ecosystem: Environmental > Aquatic > Non-marine Saline and... | reverse complement strand
AAAAGCCTTTTTGGAAATAGACTTAACAACAAAAAATATCAGAATCAAAAAGCCGAAATTGAGTTTCGTTTACATGCCTTGAATAGATCTCTTCAATTCCAAAATTAAAAAAATTAATTGACTTCAGAAAGAGTCGCCTTAAGATCTGATTAAAGCAACAACGCCGTTTGAATACTTCCTGGATCAAATAGGCGATGAGTCCAAGAGTCATGATTAATATACATATAGAGGAATGAATAGCCAGCAAGTAAAAGTATTCCTTAATTGAGAATAGGACCTCACAACGAAAAATAAGATCACAAGCACCCAATTGAGATATTTACTCCTCAACTGATAAGAGCTTTTTAATTTTAGAAATAAATTCATAAAATTTGGCTAGCTGTATTGAGTATAAAGATGCGATGCAAGCCTATCTGGACGATAAGTATCAAAGTACTCTTTGTCTTTTGGCCCCCAATCCGTATCCCATCGGTTTATCATCTCAGGAGGTTCTCCCTGACTGCGATCTCTTTCTTTTGCCCGCCCCATAGCTATGTTTTGAGGACAATCTATCCATACACTAATATCAAAACTAGACATGAGTTTGGGTTGCAAGAGTCTTATTCCTTCAAAGATGACGACTTTTGGTAATTCTTCATCAATATGCAAAATATTTCCCTTCGAATCTTTTCCTTGATACTTCAATCTTTTAGTTACAACGACATCTTCAAGAATACGATTAATAAGAGGCCAATTACTCTGATCAAAAATTCCCGGACCATCAGAATTAGGGCCATATAGCTTGTCAATGCAAACCATTTGATTGTCTTGGAGATTAAAGTGATCACGGAGCCTATCCGCTAAATGTGATTTACCCGATCCCCCAAATCCAGATATTGCAACGACAACATGAGGTTGCTTACCCATTAGGTCTTCAATTTTTAAAACTAATTGGTCAAATTCATTCATTAAAATACCTAATTATTAGCAAATGCATGAGGGACCTCAAGAGTGCGCTTGTGTTAAGGAGTGAATAGATATTTTGCTATTCATTCCGAATATTGAGTCCGTACCGAGTATGTCTTAATTGTCCTGTTTTATATAAAGCTTCTTTTTCTACTAAATCCGCTAAATCTCGAGTTGCAGTGGCCTTGGATGTTTTAGTTATTGCAATGTAGTTTTCCGCACTTAAGCCTCCAGAAAAACCATTCACCCCTTCTGCGAACATCCTTAATAAAACTTTATTTTGCCGATCGTTAATGTGACCCTCTAATTTATTCATGAGCAATGACTTTCCCATCAAAAAATGAATCAACATAAGTGATTCTTTTTGAGATTCCACAATTATTTCAGAGAAAAACAAAACCCAACCTTGGATATTTAAAGTCCTATTACATTGCCCAAGAGCTGCATAATATTCTTTTTTTCTCTTCGTAATAACTTGAGAAACTGCAATCAATGTCGGATATCCAAGATTTTGAGACAAAATCTTTTCAACAAGAGCTCGCCCAATACGGCCATTCCCGTCTTCAAAAGGGTGAATACTTTCAAAATAAACATGGGTAATAGCTGCTTTTTCCAATGCTAATGTCTCTTGAGAAGAATAGTTAAACCACTCAATGAAACGAGCCATTTCTTGATGCACAATAGTTGAGGGGGGGGCTTCGAAATGCACTTCATGCTTATCATAACGGCCTGCAATAATTTGCATTGGGTCGCTATGAGTTCGATATTTTCCTATGTCCGAAATTTTTGAAGTTTTTTTCAAAAGTAAGGCATGCCATTCATAAAGCATTTCATGAGTCAAAGGATTTTGAAAAGTGTCATACACTCTCCACATTAAATCTCCCATACTTTGTTCTTCAGGGGGAACTTTTTTCGTTCCAGTAGTTAAACCAAAATGCCTTTGAATTGAATACTGTAGGCTCTCCCTTTGTAAAATTTCACCTTCAACTTCAGCACTATTCAAACCCTCGATACAAAGCATTTCTATAACGAAATCTCTCTTTTTTTCTTCATCTAGGTGCATCAAAATAGCCATTTCTCCACCCTCAGACTTAAAAAACTCCTTTTCTAAGGTACTCAAGGCCAAAGCATCATATTTAAAGTTAGGCCAATCAGGCAGTTGCCAATTCCATGTCATTGTTCACCTTTTCCTCTATAACTCATAATTATAGTAAATAATGATTTATAGAGCAAATGGTTTGGGTATTCTAAAAGTATGAGTTATAGAAAGGCTCTCTATGACTCATAAATATGGCGTTTTATGAGTTATAGGATTGTTCTTAAGTTTTAAAAAATTAGGGAGAAAAAAAATCGGAAGAGGAGGGATTCGAACCCCCGGATGGTTGCCCATCAACTGTTTTCAAGACAGTCGCATTCGGCCACTCTGCCACTCTTCCAAAAAATAGAGGGATAGTTTAGCTAATTTTCTAAGTTAGAATCAAGCAATAAAACAATTAATATTTAAAATTGAGAAAGAAAACGAATATCGTTATCGGTAAAGAGTCTAATGTCTTTGATGTTATAGAGAAGCATCTGGAGACGTTCTACCCCAAACCCCCATGCGAATCCGCTATATTCTTCAGGATCGATCTTACCCGCCTTTAAAACGTTAGGGTGGATCATTCCAGCACCTGCGACTTCAAGCCAACCGGTCTCTTTACAAATTTTGCATCCTTTAGCGCTGCAAACAAGACACTCTATATCGACTTCAAGGCCAGGCTCTACAAAAGGAAAATAACTTGCACGAAAGCGCATTTTAATTTCTCTTTTAAAGATTTTTGTGAAGAAGGCTTTTAGAGTAGCAAGAAGATCTCCAAAGGTGACCTTTTTATCAATGTAAACCCCTTCTATCTGATGAAAAAAAACATGAGATCTAGCAGAGATATTTTCATTTCTAAAGGCTTTGCCTGGACAAGCCACTCGAAGGGGAAGCTTTTCACTTTCCATGAGTCTAGTTTGAATGTTGGAGGTGTGAGTCCTTAAAAGCATCTCTTTTGAGAAGTAAAAGGTATCTTGCATATCTCTTGCTGGATGATCAGCTGCAAAATTTAAAGATTCGAAATTATAAAAGTCAGATTCTATATTAGGTCCATACTGAACCGAAAATCCCATTTCTTTAAAGATCTGAAGAATTTCACCTACAACCTTAGTAATTGGATGAGATCGTCCTTGAAAGCGGCGTTTACCTGGAAGGGTTACATCTACTTTTTGGGATTGTAATTTGATCCGTTCTTCTTGAAGTAAAAGAGTTTCAAAAGTGTGATGACAAGACTTTGCAAGGTCTTCTTTAAGTTCGTTGATGAGTTTTCCAATCTGAGGGCGCTCTTCTTTAGAAACCTCTTTTAAAGAGCGCATTAGATCTTGAATGGGACCTTTTTTCCCAAGAAATCGGACTTTGATTTGGTCAATTTCAGAGGAAGATGTTGCTTTTTCAAGCTGAGAGTCAAAATCCTCTTTAATTTTTTTTATGGCCTCATTCATTGGACCTATCCCTTTGTTTTAGGAAGCTAGCGCCATTTTCGCGGTACTTGCAACTTGTGCAAAACAATCAGGATCATGGACTGCTAGATCAGCAAGCATTTTTCTGTTGATATCACATCCAGCTTTTTTAAGGCCATCGATCATTTTACTATAAGAGATGCCATTGATTTTGGAAGCAATTGCAATTCTTACGATCCAAAGAGATCTGAAATTTCTCTTATTGTGTTTACGGTGGCGGTAGTTAAAAGCCATCGCACGCATCACAGCATCAGAGGTTAGTCTTAAGTGATTCTTACGATCTCCGACAAAGCCTTTTGCCTTTTTAAAGATTCTTTTTTTACGTTTTCTTGACGCAACTGCATTTGTAACTCTTACCATTTTAACCGACTCCCATCATACGTTTGTACATTTTTAATTGAGTACCATGAACAAGGCCTGGCTTTCTCAAGCTTCTTTTACGCTTGGAAGATTTCTTCGTTAAGATATGGCGTTTTCCTGGCTTAGTTCTCTTTAGCTTTCCTGTTCCAGTCAGGGAAAACCTTGAAGCAACACCCTTTTTCGTTTTCATTTTAGGCACAATTTTCTCCTTTAATTCACTTTTTTTGAGCTGATTGAAGCGGAGCCACCACAGCTGAAAGAGTTCTTCCTAGCTGTTTGGCAGGACTTTCTAGAGTCCCAAATTCCGTTAAATCCTCACATACTTTTTGAAAAACTCGAATTCCTATTTCCCTATGAAGCATTTCTCTTCCTCTAAAGGTACAGACAACACGTACTTTGTCGCCTTTATCTAAGAAACCTCGAGCTTTATTCAGTTTAAACTCCAAATCGTGAGTGTCGATATTGGGTTTAAATTTTATTTCTTTAACTCTTACTTGATGAAGAAGTTTCTTTCCTTCTTTCTTTCTTTTCGTTTGGTCGTATCTAAATTTTCCGTAATCGACAAGTTTACAAACAGGTGGTTCAGCTTTTGCTACGACTTCAACGAGATCTAATCCTTCATCTCGGGCCATTTGCATGGCTTCTTCTGTATCTACAAGACCTATCTGTTTTCCATCGCTACCGATGAGTCTAATTTGTGGTACTCGTATTTGATGATTAACTCTCAATATTGCTCTCTATTTTTCGTGTTCTCAGCTCTTGTAAAAGTTCTTCTTGAGTCAAACAAGTTTCCTTCTTACAAGTTCCCTTCCTAAGGGTCAGCTTACCCGTTTCAGCTTCTCGTTTTCCAACGATTGCAATATAGGGCAGCTGTTCTTTCAAAGCTCTATAGAGCTTTGTATCTAATTTTTCTTTTGTCCGGTCTACTGTAACAAATATTTTATTTTTCTTAAAATACTCAAAGACACCTTCGACAAACTTTTCTGTTCCTTGTAGCGGCAAAATTCTTACTTCTACTGGGCGAATACTTTCTGGTAATTCTCCCTTATTTTCTTCAATAAGCCAAGCTACAAGCTTTTCTAAAGAAAGACTGCAGGATCCTTTGAGAAGGTCTTTATCAAAGAGTTCTTCTAGTTCTAAGGACAAAGTAACAAAGCTTCTCCCCCATTTATCTAGGAGCCGAAAATCGATACGGTCACTTTTATTACCCTGAAGCTGGTTGCCTTCAAGGCCGCATTCTTCCATTGCTTTTTCTATTGAGTAGGCCTTCTTTTTACAGGAATAATCTATCTCATAAGAAAAGCCCAAAATTTTAATGATTTCCGAGTAGAATTTCAAGCAATAAATACATTCTTCATGAAGTTGTTCAGGTTCAAGGAGAATTCTAAAGTTATTTTGATTCCCATTTGAGAGTGCAAAGAGGTCTTTTAAAAAAAGATTCGACTTCTCTATTGGGTTTTGAGACCAGCTCATAATTCTACAAGGTAGTGAATTTTTTGAAGAAAAATCCTTCAAAACCTTATCAAAAATCTGTTCTGAAAAACGCGGGCAATGAATTTCTTGAAATCCAAAGTCATCAAAAAGGGTGTTCATTTGCACTTGGAGATTTTTTAGAGCAAGGTTCCCTTTAGGATGAAAAACCCAATCTTGATCGATCTTAGAAAAAAGATTTAATAACGGGCCCCGTTTTTGGTGACTTACCTTTTCTATTTCTCTTTGCTTATGAATTCTTTTTTTGAGCGTTTGTTTATTAGAGGCTGCCATACCATAAATTTGAGTCACCCAGAAAAACCCTCCGGACAGCTCTTTAGTCTCACTAATCAGACGTGTAAGCTTAATAGCCCCATCAAAAGACTCTTGGTACTCTTGCTCTACTAAATCATAGTGCTTCCCTATTTTCACAAGATTAACAAGCTGTTGAGGCTTATTCGCTAAGAGTTCTTCTTTAAAAAGTTGACCTTGATCTTTAAAAAGCTCAATTGCATTTTGAGCCATCATCTCCATAGGATAAAAAGAAACTTCAGAATTTAAAAGTTTAAAAACCTCTCCGTCAATTAGATGTATAAACTCTTCAGGGATTTTTTGAGAGGTTGCTATTTCATAGCAGAATTCGGCCCCAAAAGCAGCGCTTTGAATCAGCTGAGCTTCGGGAAAAAGGTTACAAATAGCTTTTCCCAAAATTAAAGCAGCGCTTTGACTTTGGGATGAATATAAATCTTTCTTCATGAATATTGGGATGGGATATAGCTGATTCGAACAGCTGACCTCCACCATGTCAAGGTGGCGCTCTAACCAACTGAGCTAATACCCCATAATTAAATAAATTGGTTAACAGTCGTGAACAAGTATAGCCGATTTAAAAGAAATATTCAAAGGAGAAAACAAATCAAAATAAAAATTTGAACTTAAGTTTATTGGCCTCCGACTTAGGGGCCCTGTTTTTTCTTTTTTAAAAACTTCAAAAAGTTGAAAATAGCTTCTTTGAATTCATAGGCTTAAGTTAAATAATGATGTTAAAGACCCCGGTGGCTTTAGCCCACTTTTATTGGAGTCAGATTTTAAAGGCTGGAGACTTGGTTTTAGATGCAACATGTGGCCAAGGTCAAGATACTCTCTTTTTGGCCCAAAGAGCTCTTAAAATGGGCGCTGGAGAGGTACATGCCATCGACATTCAAGGAGTTGCTATAGAAAAAACTCGCGCTAGAATGAAGATAAATCTTCAAGAAGTTCTTTTGGGACAGATTTCATATTATGAAATGTGCCACAGCAAACTCGAGACTTTGAAAGCGGGTCTTTTTGACCTTATTGTTTATAATCTTGGATATTTGCCTCAAGGAGACAAAAGCTTGACGACCGCTTCAGAAAGCTCCTTAATGAGTTTTGATAAAGCCTTATACCTTTTGAAAAAGGGCGCCTTTTTAAGCATCACCTGCTACCCCGGACATTCTCAAGGGGCATTAGAGGAAGAAGCGACCCTTAAATGGGCTAGTGGTTTACCTTCTCAGTACGAAGTTTGTCATCATCGCTGGCTTAATCGGTCCGAAAAAGCGCCAAGCTTACTTCTTATTCAACGAAAATTATGACCTCCATCTACGATCGGATAGAGATCATCCTCAGCTTCGAATCCTAAGGCATGCCGAATAGGCGCCATGATAAAAATACTTCCTGTGAAAATAAAAATCGCTTTTGAATCTAGTTTTTGAATTTCTTTAAGGGCTTCTTCAATAGGTAGAATTTGATAGGAGCTTTGCACACTTTCCTCAAGTTCTTTTACCGGCAAAAGTCTTGTGTGAGGTGAATCTAAGATATAAATTTGATCAGCATTTTGTTCGATAATTTCAGAGGTTTTTTTTGCGTCGTGCCCCTGAGCTACGGAATAAAATACGATTTTATTTCGTGTGGGGTATTTGCAGTTCACCTCTTTAAATAAATACTTAAGCCCGCCTTCATTGTGGCTCATATCTAAAATTATTTCTCTATTTTGAAAGAGAACTTTTTCAAATCGACAAGGAGGCTTTTTTAAAAGCCCTTTATCTATTGCACTATTTGGAATTTCAAAGCTCTTCCTAAGCTCTTTGAGAGCAGCTCTTGCAATAGCTTGATTTTCCTGGTCGTATGTTTCAAATGTACCTTCTACTTGAATAACAGGAGCTTTTTGTTCACTTACGCGTACTTGAATGCTTTTTTGTTTTGAAGTAGGACCCAAAACTACCGGTATATCGGGCTTAATAATCCCCGCTTTTTCAAAAGCGATCTCTTCTAATGTATTTCCTAAAAGGTTTTGATGATCAAAACTAATCGAAGTAATCACAGTCAATAAAGGATCGATACAGTTTGTAGCGTCTAACCGCCCACCAAGTCCCACTTCAATAACAGCTACATCGATATTCATTTCGGAGAAATAGGAAAAAGCCAAAAGGGTTGTCACTTCAAAAAAAGTAAGACTGCTCTCAAGCCCTAAAATGGAGGATAGGTACTGAACGACTTCATCTTGGGAGATCATCTTCCCATCTATTCTAATACGCTCTCTAAAAGTTGCAATATGAGGGGAAGAATACTGGCCACATTTGAAGCCTGCATGAGTCAAAGCGGAGCTTACTTTTTCAACGCAAGAGCCCTTTCCATTTGTTCCTGCAATATGAACGATGGGGTATTTCTTAAGCTTCAGAGAATGATAGATCTGTTTAATTTCATCTAAATCAAATCTAGATTGCCGAGCAAAAAGCAGCGTATGGAGTTTTTTATTTAATTGCTTGTAAGCGCTCATTCTCTAAGTATCTTTGGTATAAAAGTTGAAAAGTATCTTCACGAACCCACGACCCCCCAAGGGAAATGTAAGGTTTAATTTCTCCGTGAAAATCAGAGCCTCCAGTCTTGATCCAATCTCGATTATCTGCCAGTCGAACCCATTTCTTTTCATCTTTAGATGGAAAATGAGCATAATAAGCTTCTAGACCATCAAAAGGCTGACTTAAGAGCTCTTTAACAAGGCGATTATTTTTAATTAAATGAGGGTGAGCGATTATACCAAAGGCACGTACTTTATGAAGAAACTCTAACACTTCTGGTACCTCTGGTCTGAACCCAGGAACGAAGCACTTCTGACCTTCTCCTATATATTCATTGAAAGCTTCTCGAATACTTTTGACATAACCAAGTTTCAACATCGCACTTGCAATATGAGGTCTACCAATCACCCCGATATCTTCTTTAAGCTTATTGAGATCTAAAGGCATATTTGCTTCTTTCAGCTTTGCTATGATCTTTAAATTTCTAGCCCATCTCTCTTTTTGAAGATTCTCAATAAACCTATTTAAAAGCGGATCATTAGGAGAAAAACCATAAGCTAGAACATGAACAGATAACCCGTTCAAAGCTGAGCTAATTTCAATACCTGGTAATAGCTTCAGTGGATAGTCCTGAACTTTCCCTATTGCTTCATCATAAGCTTTAATCGTATCGTGATCAGTTATAGAGATTCCAGCAAGTTTGAGACTCGTCGCTATTTCAAAGAGTTCTGTAACTGTTTTTGTTCCATCTGAATAGACTGAATGACAATGAAGATCATAACGGTTTTCGTTCATAAATCCCCCTTAAAAGGAACAAATCGAATTTCTCTTTGCAATTTTAAGTTTTTTGTTTCGAAGGCCTTTGTCTCAATCAAGGTCACAAGATCCAAAACATCTTGTGATTTAGCTTCTCCCTTATTCACGATGAAATTTGCATGGCGCTCTGAGATCTGTGCGCCCCCTATTTGAGTTCCTTTTAATCCAAGCTGATCGATTAAAGCTCCTGCTGAAACCTCTTTCTCATTTCTAAAAACACATCCACAAGAATGTTCTTTAAGAGGTTGCGTCTCTTGTCTTTTCAGTAGGTATGCCTTTTGAATCTCTCTTGCGTTAGTAGACTCTGTTAGCTTCAACTTTGCAGCTAACAGAACTCCCTTTGCCAAATGAAAGCAGGACCATCTATATTTAAATAGGAGCTGATCTTTAGAGAGAACATGCACTCCCCCTTTCGGATCCATAAACTCAACTTCTTCAACAAGGTCTTTAATCTCTTGTCCATTAGCTCCAGCATTCATATAAAGAGCGCCACCCAATGTCCCTGGAACTCCTGCTGCATACTCTAGACCTGAGAGACCCAATCGAGCCGTTTGAACTCCAAGCTTTGGAAAAGAAATCCCACTCCCTGCATAAATCAAGGAACCTTCCCTTTCAAAAAAGTTGAGTTTGTTCACAATGACAGCTCCATCAAATCCTCGATCTTCAAAGAGTGTGTTAGATCCGTTTCCTAAAATGTAATAAGGGATTTGATGTTTAAGACAATAAAGAAGTGCTTCTTTAAATTGTTCTTGATTTTCTACTGTTGTTAGCAGACGAGCCTCTCCACCTATTTTATAGGTTGAATAAGGAGCCAAAACAACATTTGTTTTCCAATAAGAGGGTGCTTTAGTTGAGAGCATCAAGTGTCCGTGAATCGTTTAATTTTTTAAGATCAAACAGTGTATACAGGATTTGATTTATTTTTATATACCTGATCTAAGATTGCATTAACAAAAGGAATTGCATCTTTGACACTAAATTTTTTAGCGAGGCGGATCCCTTCAGCAATAGCAACTTTTTCTGGGACATCTTTTTCATAAAGGATTTCATACAGTGACAATCTTAAGACATTGACTTCTACGGATTGGATACGCTCTAAATCGTAATTTGAGCAAGCTTCTTTTATATGTTTGTCTAGTTCAGGCAACTTCAGTAAAATTTGTTCCACATAAGCTTTAGCTAAGCGCACATTGCTCTTTGTTGTTTTTAGTGCTGCCATATAAAAGCCTTCATCGTTCTCTTCACCTTGCTCAAGAAAGTGATAACGATACAGCATCTGAAAGACTAATTCTCTAAATTTATTTCTGGGTAAACTCATACTTCAAATATTTATTTTATTCTTTCTTACTATTTTAGCATAAGTCGGGTTTTGATTCTTGATTTATTTAGAACAAAATTTTAAGTTACTACTCAGTGTAATAATATTAAATTTAATGAGGATAATAGAATGGTTTTTGATCTCGATATGATTCGAAAAGTTTACAAAGAAATGCCTGAAAAACTTGAGAAAGCAAGGTCTATTCTAAAAAAACCTTTAACTCTCACTGAAAAAATTCTTTACACTCACTATAGCGACTCCCTCTCAAAACCTGCTGAAAAAGGCGCTTCTTACGTCAATTTCGCTCCAGATCGAGTTGGGATGCAGGATGCTACAGCTCAAATGGCCCTCTTGCAGTTTATGTGCGCTAACAAGGAAAAAACAGAGGTTCCCTCTACGGTCCACTGTGATCACCTGATACAGGCTGAAGTAGGAGCTAAGGAGGACCTTAAGAGAGCCAACCATGAAAGCCATGAAGTTTTTAGTTTTCTTCAAAGTGTCTCTAATAAGTATGGAATAGGATTTTGGAAGCCTGGCTCTGGAATCATCCATCAAATCCTTCTAGAAAACTATGCGTTTCCAGGTGGACTTATGATTGGAACAGACTCTCATACTCCAAATGCTGGAGGTCTTGGAATGATTGCTATTGGTGTGGGCGGCGCAGATGCTGTCGATGTCATGGCCGGCATGCCCTGGGAACTTAAATTTCCTAACGTAATTGGCGTTCAATTAACAGGAAAATTAAGTGGTTGGACCTCTGCTAAAGACGTCATTTTAAAAGTTGCTGGAATTTTGACAGCTAAAGGAGGAACAGGAGCCATCATTGAGTATTTTGGAGAGGGCACTCAATCAATTTCCTGCACAGGAAAAGGGACTATCTGCAATATGGGTGCAGAAATTGGAGCAACAACCTCTCTTTTTCCCTATGACTCTAGAATGTCTGATTATCTAACAGCCACTTCAAGAGAAAAGGTTGCAGAGGCCGCTAACCAAATCAAGGAGTGTCTACAAGCGGACCCTGAAGTTCTACAAAATCCCAACCAATATTATGATCAAGTTATTGAAATAAATTTATCAACTTTAGAGCCTCATATCAACGGCCCTTTTACACCCGATAAAGCATGGCCACTTTCTAAATTTGCAGAGGCTGTCAAAGCAAACGATTATCCTGAAGAATTAAAAGTAGCCCTTATAGGTTCCTGCACAAATTCAAGTTATGAAGACATTGAGCGTGTTACTTCCATCGCTAAATATGCCAAATCAAAAAGCCTTAAAGCAAAGTCTACTTTAATGATCACTCCTGGATCTGAACAAATACGAGCTACTATTGACCGTGATGGTCACCTTAAAGAGCTTGAAGGGGTAGGAGGACTGGTCCTAGCAAATGCTTGCGGTCCTTGCATTGGTCAATGGAAAAGACATGATGTAAAAATGGGAGAGAGAAATTCTATTTTAACCTCTTACAACCGCAATTTTTCCAAACGTAATGATGCAAATCCCGCCACTCATTCCTTTGTAACAAGTCCTGAAATAGTCATGGCACTTGCGCTTGCAGGCAGACTTACGTTCAATCCCCTCACTGATACTCTTAAGAACTCACTCGGAGAGGAGATCAAGCTTGAGGCCCCTCATGGGAAGGAGCTCCCTCCAAAAGGATTTGACCCTGGAGAAGATTGCTTTGTGTCCCCTGCAAAAGATGGAAGAAACATTCAAATATCGATTAAAGAGGTCAGTGATCGCCTGCAAATTTTAAAACCTTTTTCTCCAAGAGATCCTATTTCTTTTCAAAACATGGCCGTCCTTATGAAAGCAAAAGGGAAATGTACAACCGATCATATTTCTCCTGCTGGAAAATGGCTTCGTTTTAGAGGACATTTGGACAACATTTCAGACAATCTTTTTATTGGTGCTGTCAATGCTTTCCAAGAGGAGATTGGAAGAGGCAAAAATATTTTAACAAATGAAATACAACCTTACACCACAGTTGCTAGATATTATAAATCAAAGAACTTACCTTGGGTAGCTATTGGAGATGAAAACTACGGAGAGGGTTCTTCACGTGAACATGCTGCCATGGAACCTCGATTTCTAGGAGGAGGCGCAGTGATCGTCAAAAGCTTTGCAAGGATTCATGAGACGAATCTTAAAAAGCAAGGGATGCTAGGCGCTACCTTCGCCAACCCTTCTGACTATGCCAAAATACAGGAAGAGGACCGCTTAAGCTTTGTTGATTTAGATGCTTTTGCACCAGGCAAACCTCTGACCCTATCCATCCTCCACAAAGATGGATCAAAAGAAGAGATCAAACTCAACCACACCTACGCACAAAATCAAATAGAGTGGTTTAAAGCGGGAAGTGCCCTTAACTTAATAGCAAAAGGAGCTTAGTCAAATTTTTACTATTATAAAAAAGAACTGGTTTTTTTATTTAAACTATTAAATAATAGGGTAGTTAATTAAACAACCAATCTTACTATGACTGAAACAACTCTTCGCCTATCTAAATTAATGTCTGAACGTAAGCTTTGCTCCAGACGTGAAGCTGACCGTTATATTGAAAAGGGACTTGTGCTAGTTAATGGCCAAATCGTGGATCAATTAGGGACTAAGGTCTCCCCTTCTGTATCTATAAAGCTTAATAGCTCGGCTCAAAAAGAACAAAGCGGGAAGCTCACAATTCTTTTTAATAAACCTTTAGGCATTGTTTCTTGCCAGCCTGAGAAGGACTACCAAGCAGCCATCGAACTCATTACTGAAAAGAGCCGTGACAAGTCTCATAAAACAAAGCAAAAACTTCCTTCTTACCTTCCCAAAATTGCAGTAGCAGGTCGCTTAGACATCAATTCAAAGGGACTTTTAGTTTTGACTCAAGATGGCCGAGTTGCCAAACACCTCATTAAAAAGGACAGTTCTATTGAAAAAGAGTATCTTGTCCGTGTTTCAGAAGAAGCCAAGGAAACTCAACTACATCTTTTAAGGGAGGGACTAACCCTTGATGGACACGTTCTTAAACCAGCCAAAGTTGACCAAATAGATGCTTCTTTCCTGCGCTTCACTCTAATTGAGGGCCGTAAAAGGCAAATTAGACGGATGTGTGATTTAGTGGGCTTGAAGGTCATCGCTATCAAGAGAGTGCGGATAGGGCAGGTACGTTTAGGTTCATTAAAAGAAGGTGGATGGCGTTTCTTAGAAGCTGGAGAAGGCTTCTAAAGGGAACTCAGCTTGTGTTCAGAACACTGTTTTTCAGGCGTTTCTTGGGAAACAATTAAGCCTTGTTTGTGTAACAGGCTCAAAAAATCAGCCTGAAACTCCTCTTTCTTGACATCTAAAAGATGGGTCATTGTCTCTCTCAGAATCGAATGCAAAGGTAATTTTGTTCGATCTTGTCTGTGTGGTGGTTCTACTATAAGTACATCTGCAGCTGTCGAGTTTAGATAACAGATGTCACTTGATCTTGCATACACAAAAATGTCCTTATATTCATTGATTTCTTTTTGTTTACAACTCTCCTGTAAACATCTAGCTATATGGGTAGGAGAAGAAATAAGGATAAGATTTTTAATTTTTTTAACACGACAAATTTCTAATGCAGCAGAGATCTCTTCCGCTGTATTTCTTTCCTTTTTCAGTGTCAAAGATGCTTTCATTAAGTATTTGGAGACCGTAGAGGGAGAATAAGAAATGGATTTGGAAAGTTGATTTAATTGAGAATTTAGGGCTTCTAAAAGCGTGTGCTCAGATTCCAAAACTCCATCTTTCGTTTGGGTAGCGCCTGATCCCCAAATCACAAACCGAGCCCTATTTTTAAGAGCTTCCTCGATTCCGGCTGTAACACGACCCTTTTCTACTCCATTTCCGAACATGATTTTATTCCAACCCTCTGCCTCTAAATGGCAGCCGTGGATAAGAACTGCGCAAGAGCTCACTTTTTCTCTAAAAAACATAGAATAGCAGCCTACAAGTAAAATAATAAAACTGAAAGAAAAGGAAAAATCTTATAGATAGTATAGAGTCCTTATTCTAAGTATTCAGTTTAATTTCAATACCTTCATCAGTCGATTCTTTGAGATGTTGATGCTGAAGATAAACCCTTCTTAATCGGTCATTTTCGTCAAAGACAAGATCAAAGGCAAGCCACCCCTGATAGATGTGATAAGAAAAAAGAGAGGTGTTTTTGAAGAGCTCTTTTCTTATTGCAAAGTGAAATTTGGCTTCCGCCTCTTTTCTAGGCATATACTTTTTGAGACTTTTAGATCGATGCTCTGGGCTTGTGAGGTAGTCAATACACTCTTGAAAAGAAATCTGATTGTAGAGAATTTGTACTCCCAGATCTTTTCCGATCTCTTCTGGGAGAGAACGAGGGTGTTTAAGACGACATAAGATTTTTTGAAAGATAGGCATAAGAAGATCTTCTTTTAAATAATTGATCTTTTAAAGGGATAGATTGTATAAATTCCACTCTTAAGAATTAAGCAAAAAGTGAACTTTTTACACATATGATAGGAATTTTTTTAGATATAGAGTCAAATGGACTCGACATTCAAAAGCATAGAGCTCTTGAAATAGCACTCAGGTTTGTAGATTTGTCCTCTCAAAAACTGTTGGATTCTTTTGAATCAATTATTAAGCAGCCTGAAGCTATTTGGGAGAAAAGCGATCCTACCTCGTTAAAGATCAATGGCTTTACCTATGAGAAAGTTCTATTGGGACGCTCTGAGTCTGTGGTTTCTAAAGAGGTTCAAGATCTATTTGAAAAACATAGCATCAAGCGTGATCGAGCAGTTTACATCTGTCAAAACCCCTCTTTTGACCGCTCTTTTTTTTCTCAGTTGATTAACCCTCATATTCAAGAGTCAAACCTTTGGCCTTACCATTGGCTTGATTTAGCTTCTATGTTTTGGGCACTTCAGCTTAAAAATCACCATTTAGACGGTTCTCCACCCCCATGGGAAAAAGGGATCTCTAAAAATAAAATAGCCCATTTTCTAGGTTTACCTGAAGAAGGAATCCCCCACCATGCGATGCAAGGGGTTGACCATCTAATACAGTGTTATTTTGCTTTAAATACTTAGCGCCACTCTTAGAGTCCCTACAATTGCATTACGCAGTCCTTGTCCACCTGGATGAATAATATACTGAAAGTCAGGTTGAATTTGAAAGTAATCTAAAAGCGAGATCTGGTAAGTCGCCTCCAAAGCCATTTCAAAATGTTTGGGATAAAAGGCACCTGTAGCATTTGAAAATAGAACCGTTGCCATGCCGATACTCAAAGAATCTTTCAAATGACTGGAAACGTTATTGATCAGTGCTCCAAATCCTAAATACTGTTTCACATCATAAATTTCTTTATTGCAGATACCCCATTGGCTAAAAACACCACATTCTCTAAGGTTCTTTCTATGTTTTTTTTTGCTAAATGGTTCTTCCTTCCAAAGTGTTTGTGACAAAGTAAAATAAGTACCTGCTGTTCCATGAACGGAATTTCCCTGAAAATTTGTGAGTGTATCTGTCAGTCCCCAAACGCCCAAGCCACATTTTCCAGGATGCCTTCCTTTTAAAATCCCCCATTCAAAATCAAATTCATTCATTAAAAGAGCATGCTTTCCCAAATTGTTAAAAAAGCGTCTTGCCCCTTTCTCTCCTGTAATAATGCCTAAAGCAGAAGAAGCGTCAAAAATTGAAGTATTGAATGAGAACCATTTAACAGGCGAATATTGAAGAATAATCCCAACAGCTTGATCTGGGTAGCTAGGTAGCGCGATCAGTGTTGGGATTTCACTAAATGAATTATTAATAAGCACTTGAGCGTAAGCTATATAATTAAAAATAACAGCAGCTCCTGTTTTTCCAAATCGAATCGAAACTCGATCGTTGAACAATTTTTGTTGATACCAAAGCTGTCCCAATTGAATCAGGTTAGGAGATTCTAGATTATCAAACCCCTGCCAATCTCCTACATACTTTAAGCTAGGGTAATCAGTTTGGTGATATTGAAAATTAATAAAAAAGCGTCCCCCTTTTAAAGAAATGAGCTTTTCTGTTTCTATACCTAGTTGAATATCTAATAGGTACTGATTGACTGGAAAATTTCGGGTTTGAATACCACCCCGAGCTGGCCAGTCAAAATCAAAGATATAGTTTATTAAAAAGTTTATCCCTTTCTTTTCAAGTGCTGGGCGGGTTTGAAAATATTCAAAGCCCTGCTCATGAACCGTCCAAACATCGTTTTGAAAAACAAAGGAACTTCCTCTTAAAGAATTAAAGGAAAGGAAAAGAAGTGCGGCAGCAAGTACCCATTTTATTTTGGTATGAAATTTCACTATTTACTACCTAGTAACTGTGAGAATCTATGACGACTTTACCTCTGAATGTTTTATAAAGCCAAAACGTATAAGCTAAAACAAAAGGGATACCAATGGCTACAATAATTAAAAGTATACTCAGTGTTTTTTGAGATGAGCTTGCATTATAGATCGTAATTCCATCCACATTATTTAGAGTAGATCGAATAATCGATGGGAAATTGCCTAATGCACAGAGAACAAAAAGGAATAAGATTGTAGCTGACGACCAAAGAAAAGCTCTTCCTGCCTGATTATGATAGAGAGATCGAATCAGACCTAAAGAGGCAAGAGCTTCTAATCCTGCAAAGGTCAAAAGCCAAGGGTGAGCTCTAAAAATACTGACTAAATGAGGTTGAAGGAACCAAGCTGAGAGGGTAAGTAGTGAAAGTGATAAAATAAAAAAAGCGCAGCAAGGCAAGGCCCAGCGTTGAAGGTTCTTTCTAACATCTCCTTCTGTTTTCATCATCAAGAAAGTCGTTCCATGCATGACGAATAAAGCCACCACTGTCACTGCAAAAATAATGGTGAAAAAGTTAAAGAAACTACTGAAACTGCCTTTAAACACTCCGTATTGGTCAATAGGAATTCCAGAAATGAGTCCTGCTAAAATAAAGCCCACGCAAATAGAAATAACCAAACTTGAAAAAGAAAAAAGGCAGTCCCAAGTTGTTCTCCAAAGCTTCGAAGGTCGTTTACTTCTGAATTCTATTGCAACAGCTCGAAAAATAATTCCACCAATTAGAATCATCGTCAAGTTATAGAATGAGGAGAAGATGGTTGCAAAAGCTAAAGGAAATCCTGCAAAAAGACCTCCTCCTACGATAATTAACCAAACCGAATTCCCATCCCAAACAGGTCCTATTGCGTTTAAGTAAAGACGTCTCTCGTTATCATTGCGCGCTGTGAGGTGGAGAATCCCGACTCCTAAATCAAATCCATCTAATGCTGCAAAAGCAAAGAGGGCGACATAAATTATGCAATACCAAAAATATTGTAAAAAAATAAGATTCATGTAGCTGTTCCTTTAGGTGACTTTCTTTCTGAACTTCCTTCTCTCCCTTGATAAGGATCTCTATAAGGATCCACTGCGTGTTCTTTGTCTTCAGGTCCATACTGAATTTTCTGATTGAGAAGGAATAAAAATAAAACTAAGAGCAAGGAGAAGATACAAACAAACATAATTAAAGATCCTAAAACTTGCCCACCAGTAATAGATTGAGAGAGAGCGTCTTTGGTTCTCATCAAACCATAAACAACCCAAGGCTGTCTTCCAAGTTCTGCACTGAACCACCCTGTAATATTAGCAGAGAGTGGCGCTAAAATAGTGAACATAAGTATTCTTAGAAGCCACTTGCTATTCTCCAATTTTTTTCTGTAATTCTGAACCCAGGCCCAAATAAGCATGATAAACATCCATCCCCACATGTAGATCATCCAACGATAGGTTTGAAACATCGGAGTAACAACAGGCCAATCCTCCTCAGGAATTTGATCAAGCCCTAAAACGGGTTCACTTAGTTTATGATGAACAAGTAGGCTTAAAATACCCGGTATTTTAACTCCATAAGTTTTCTTATTCTTGGCACTAGACCAACCAAAAAGATAAAAGGGAGAGTAGGCTTCTGTTTTATAGACTCCTTCTAAAGCCGCAAGTTTTGCGGGTTGAAAAGTCGCTGCTGCTCGACCACTTGAATCTGCAGACCAGGTTTGCAATAAGATACAAACCGCTCCTACAATCAGCGCGATCTTAATCAATTTTCGTCCATACTCTAGATGTCTTTTTTTAAGAATGTAGTAAGCTGCAACACTTAAGACTAAAAATACACCTGTTAACCAACAACCTAGTAAGACATGACCTAATCTAGTTAAAGAAGAAGGGTTGAAAACGGCTTTCCAAAATTCAGTCAATACACAGTGTCTATCTAGACCTTCACCGACAATTTGGTAACCACTAGGGGTTTGCATCCAAGAGTTTGCAAAGACAATCCAAGTTGCGCTAAAGTGAGCTCCAAAGGCGACCATACAGGTGGAAAAAAAGTGCATTTTAGGTCCAACACGGTCCCAGCCAAAAAGTAAAATTCCTAAAAATCCTGACTCCATTGTAAAGGCAAAAACACCTTCGGCACCGAGCAAGGCTCCGAAGACATCACCAACAAAATGTGAAAATTCAGCCCAATTTGTTCCAAACGCAAATACGTTGACAATACCTGTTGCTACACCTAATGCAAAAATAAGTCCAAAAATTTTGACCCAAAATCGCGTTAGGTTCTCATAAATTTTATTTTTAGTAAAAAGATACATCCCTTCTAAGATAACTAGAAATAAACTAACTCCAATAGTCATTGGAGGAAAAATATAATGAAAACCAATGTGTAGAGCAAACTGGACTCTAGAGAGAATAAGAGGATCTAGCATTTAAATTGTCCGATTTGTTTAATTTTTTTCAAAATACAATTTTACATAATTATTAAAAAGAAGATAATTTTTCTCTCTCGTAAAGCTTCACTTTGTCATTAAATATCTAGTTTAATTTTTCTTTTGCCTAAAATTAACTGATAGTTTTCAAGTTATAAATCTGTTACCCTGTCGTTTGATTATGTAAACTAATTCTAGATTTTTTTATGAAAACCAAGCTAATGGGCATTTTAAATATCACCGACGATTCCTTTTATGAAGGAAATAGGTCTATGGATTTACATGATGCAGTTAAAAAAGCACATATACTTCAAGAAGAAGGAGCTGACATGCTTGATCTAGGAGGCTGTTCAGCGAGACCTCATTCTTTACCTGTATCTGTAGAAGAAGAAATCAAAAGAACCCTTCCACTTTTACAGATTTTAAAAAAAGAATTGTCCATTCCTATTTCCATAGATACCTTTAGATATGAGATTGCAAGTAGAGCGGTAGACTTAGGAGTAGATTTTTTGAATGACATCACAGGATTTAAAGATCCCAAAATGAAAAAACTTGCTAAAACTTCAGCTTTGCCTATTTGCGTTATGCATATGCAAGAGAGGCCAAGAACCATGCAAGTAAACCCTTCTTATCCAGACGGTGTTGTACAAGAAATTAAAAAATTCTTTCAAAGTCGAATTGAAGAACTTCTTGAAGAGGGTGTCAAAAAAGAACAAATCTTTTTAGACCCAGGCATAGGGTTTGGAAAAACCCTTGAACATAATCTTCAAATTCTGCAAGATCTGGACAAATTGAGGGAATTAGACCAGCCTCTGCTTTTAGGTACATCGCGAAAAACATTCATACAGAAATTAACAAAGCAGTCAGCCAGTGGAGCCCTCTATGGAACTTTAGGAATCAATAGCTTGCTTATTGAAAAAGAGGTTGATATTCTAAGAGTTCATGATGTTGCTGCTCATCGCGATCTTTTGACTGTGATAAGCGCATTAAAAAAGGTTCTCTTAAACGTATAAAAGCCTATGCAAACTACCTACATTTATATTCCTATTGTTGAAGTTTTCATTATTGCTTTTGCTCTCAATTGGCTTTTCTCCTTTTTCTGGTACACCCGAACCATGGATCTATTACTAGGCTTTGTCGTCTTTTTGATCTTCTTTGGAGTAGTCTCTTGGCTTAGGCTTCCTGTCTTGAAAAAAATCATGTCACATATTGCAAATGTAGCGGTTATGGCAGTTATCATTATTTTCCAGCCCGAGCTCCGTCTTGCCATTTCTAAACTGAGTGTCAAAAATAGAAAAGGCCGTAACATTTCTGAATTTGACAAATTTTTAGATAATTTAGCTCACTCTATTTATAGGATGAGTGAAAAACGTGTTGGAGCTCTAATTCTCCTTGAAAATCAAGATTCTTTAGATGAGTTTGCTAATAGATCGGTACTTTTAAACGCTAAATTTTCCTCTGAACTTCTCGAATCTTTATTTGTCACGACAACACCTCTCCATGATGGAGCCGTTATTGTACGAGATAATACAATTATCTCAGCTGCGACTATTTTGCCTCTAGCAGAAGAGAGTTCTCAGCTTACAAGATCAATGGGAACAAGGCATAGAGCAGGCCTTGGTTTGAGCCAAATTACAGACACTTTAGTCATCTTAGTCTCAGAAGAAACGGGTAAAGTTTCAATAGCACGAGATGGAATTATGACCCGAGGAATTAAGATTGACCGTTTTAAAGGGATTATTAGAAGTGTCTTTAATCCTCCAAAGATTTCTATCCAAGCGCGCTTTAATCCTTTAAAATGGATAGCAAAATGAAAAGCCTACTGACCGTACTTTTTTTAAGAAATTGGCAAAGAAAAATCATCTCTGTTATTTTAGCTATTATTATATGGATTTTAGTAAATAATTCTTTAATCGCTGAGAAGACGTATACAAATATTCCCGTAAAGCTTCACAATGTCCCCGCTGGCATGAGTGTTCCTAGCATGAGAGCTAATGGCTACCTTGATGAAAAAATAAATTTAAAAATTGTCGGCTATAAAAAGATTTTAGATCAGCTTTCTCAAGATGACATCCAAGTCTTTTTAAATGCAGAGTCTAAAGAGAAGGATTGGGTTGCTATTATTCGAAAAAATGAACTAGTATTCCTTAATAAATTTATTAACCCCTATCCTTTTATACGAACTATAAGCCACGACCCTTTTGTAGTTTCTATGACAAAAACCGCCTTAGAATAAAACATGACCCATGTCACCCTTGTAAAAAGCCGCATTTCCTTTTTAGGAGGGCTCGAAAAAACAGCTCTATCTATTGCAAAATCTTTTGTAAAAAAAGGATGCACAGTCACCATCCTAACAACAGGCAAGCCCCCTCCTAAAATCAAAGACATTGAAATAGTAACTTTTGGAAAACTTCCAAAATGGGGCTATTTTGCTATTCATTCTTTTCATAGAGCATGTAAAAATTGGCTTAAAACGCACCCCACTGACCTAATTTTCGGTCTTGATCGCACTTCAAATCTCACACATTATAGGGCTGGAAATGGAGCCCATAGAATTTTTTTAAAGCGGAAAAAATGTTCGCGAATAAAATCATGGTTTTCATTAGTCAATCCTAAAGACCTTCTGATCTTAAAGATGGAAAAAAAAATCTTTGAAAGTTCAAAGCTAAAGATTTTATTTACTAATTCACAAATGGTACGAGAAGAATTACTTCAAGAATACCATATAGACCCTAAAAAAATTAAAGTTGTCTTCAATGGGATCGATTTTAATAAATTTACTTTAACTAACACTTCAGCACTAGAAGCTAAAAAGAAACTTGGACTCAATCCAGATAAGAGACAACTCCTCTTTATTGGAAATAATTATAAGAGGAAGGGAGTCGACTTTATTTTAAAAGCTCTTTCAACTATCAAATCCGATACTTTTGAGCTTATTGTTGTGGGCAAAGAAAAATACACATCCACCTTTAAAATGCATGCAAAAAAGTTAGGCCTCTCCTCTCAAGTTTTTTTCTTTGGTTCCCAAACAGATTTAATCCCTTTTTATCTCGCTGCAGACTGCTTCGTTTTGCCTACAAATTACGATCCCTTTGCTAGTGTAACTTTAGAAGCACTTGCTATGGGTTTATTTGTAATCACCTCTCCTTATAACGGAGCTAAGGAAATTATTTCTGAAGGCTGTGGAGAAGTTTTACCTAACCTTATCGAGCACGAATACCTAGCGAACCTCCTAAATAAAATCATTGATAAAGAGCTTCCTAAACTTTCTAAAAACCAAATTAGAGACTCTGTTCGAGCTTTTGACTCAGACCTACAGCTTGAGAAAATCATGGAACTTTCATTGAAACATGTCTAATCAAAATTCTTTCAAGCATAACTTTGCTTACTATTGCCTAAGACTCGTAATGTTCCCTATTTCAATTTTACCTTATCGCTCTATCCATGCATTGGGAATTTTTTTAGGAACTATCTCTTACTACCTGGCTCCAAAAAAACTTAAAAAAATCACCTATAATAATTTAGCTCTCGCAAAGAACCTTCAGCTCTCAGAACGTGAAATTAAGAGAATCGCTCGAAAGTCATTTCAAAACTTAGTAACCATTGCTTTTGAATATTTTCGTTTGAAAATGAGTCGTGGACATTTTGATCGATTTGTAACAGGCAGTAATTTAAAGCCATTTCGAGACCTTTTAAATTCTGGACAAGGTGTGATTGCTGTAACGGGGCATATTTCAAATTGGGAACTCAGCTTCTTACATCATACACAAACACTTCCTGGTTATGCTGTAGGAAAACCCATAAAGAATAGAAGGCTCTACAGTTTCATTCAATCCATTAGAGAAATGCATGGTGGTCAAATCATCGATATGAAAAATGCAATTTCTGAAGGGGTTAAAGTTCTCAAAAAGGGAGTTGCATTTTCAATGTTAAATGACCAATCCTTTACTTCTTCATCTTATTCTTATCCCTTTTTTGGAGCCAGAGCCTGGACCTCTCCAGCTCCCGCCCTTTTAGCTTATAAAACTAAAGCCCCAATTGTAATCGTTACAACTACTCGCTTCAAGGGAGGTCGATATGACTATCATATATCCGACCCTATTTGGCCAGATCGTACTAACTCTCTAAAGAAAGAGCTCCCTCGCTTAATGGATTTAATAATGAAAGGGCTTGAATCTCATATTATCAAAAATCCAGATCAATGGCTTTGGCAACACAAGCGATGGAAACAAGAAGGGTTCCACCGCGTCTATTCCCAATACAAAGCAGATTCTATCTTATTTATTCTTCCAGAAGATAAAGCCCTTTTTAAAAAGATTTCAGAAGGAATGGCTATTCTACCTCAGATTTATCGTCGCAGCTTTCTAACATTTATGATCCCTAAAAAATACAAGGGACAATTTAAACTCAATGATTATGAATGCTTATATTATGAAAATGAAAAAGAGCTACTCGTCAGAGACTATCGATTTCAGCTTATTTTTGATTTTGAAGGGAAGAAAAGTGTAAAGAAACACTTCTTAAAGCTTGGAGGCCATAGTTCTTTTAGCCTTGAAGATTTAATTTGTAAAATGCCACCTAGCGAGCAAAGTTGTTATGATGTAAGAGACTTATTTATCAAAGTTCTTTGTTTACCTGGCACGCCTTTTCACTAGTCGTATTAAAGCTAGATCCCTGTTTTTTTACCCAATTTTTGGTTTGCCCATACTGACTTTTAACCTGGCAGGTAGTTTTTTTTGCGCTCTTATAATTTTTATGATTTTTAACCATACTCCAAGTATCTTTTCCAAAAAAAATCAAAAAGAGAAGTATTAAAACTAATAAAAGGTAAAATAAAAACCGAGTCATATTAAAATCCTTAGGTGTAACTCATCTTTACATGTAAGTTAACACCTTATTTTATTAAAAGAGAAATCGCATGCCAGCTTATCGTTACTACATAGATAGCCCTCTAAAAGAAAAAGAAGTCACCTTAAAAGGTGCTGAACATCAGCATCTTAAAAAGGTAATGAAGCAAAGGGAACAAGAACCTGCAGAGCTTATCAATGGCCGAGGATCCCTTGCATATGCAACGATCCAACAAATCGAGAAAAATGAGACTTTCCTCCGAATAGACCGAGTCGATTTTTATCCTATCACCTATAAATTTATACTCTTTCAAGCCCTAACAAGCCCCTCCCATCTAGAAGTCATCGTTGAAAAGGGAACAGAGCTTGGAATGACTGAACTTGTTCTCTTTAGAGGAACAAATAGTACAGGCTATTTCTCAGATCAAAAAAGTAAGAGGCTTGAGATTAAAATAATTGCAGCGCTTAAGCAATCAGGAAGAGTCTACCTTCCTACGATTAAGTGGATTGAAAATCTTGATTCAATCAGATCTAACGTTGATTTTTCTTGTTTTGGAGATGTTGCAAAAGACGCCCCCCCCCTCTTCCAAGTTTTACCCGCTCACGACACTTTAAAGAGTTTTTCATTTTGCTCAGGCCCTGAAAGAGGCTTTACTGAGCTAGAAACAGAGGCTCTTAAAAAAATGGGATTTTTGGGAATTAGCTTACATTCGAACATTTTAAGAGCAGAAACAGCACCTCTCACTTTTCTAAGCCTTATCCACCATTATTTAAGACTTCAAAGAAATGGTACCATTATAAACTAGAAAAGCCTTAGGATCTACAGTGACTTCCTGCCCCTCTTTCAACAGACTTACCGCTCCTTCAGCTCTCACAATCACGGGAATATTGAGGGTCTTTCCTACTAAAATGGCATACTTTTCAGAATCTATGTCATCTGCATGATTTTCTAAAATAATCCCCTTCGCTTCCTTCAAAAAGGTAAGGTAAGAATCATTACAGTGACTCATCACTAGGATTTGATTTTTAATAGGTCTAGCTGTTTTTTCATCACTAGAATTTAAATGAGTGACCTTTTCAGTTACAGAGTTTCCATAGCCCGATTTACCTCTAATTAAAACATCGCCGATATTTTCTACCAGCATCATATTGGTCGAGCCTAAAACCCCAAAGGAAGATCCAGCAGTTACAACTACAGTATCTCCTAAAGCGACAAGCTTGCGATCAAGTGCATAGTCAGAAATGATTTTAAAGGCTTCTTTCATACTCTTAAAGTTAGGGTTATAAATCGGAATAATACCCCAGTTCAAAGCAAGCTGATGATAGACTTTCGGATTATGAGTAAGAACAATAACTGGAATCGAACACCTCCACTTAGAAATAAGTCTAGGCGTATACCCTGTAGAGCTATAGATAAAAATAGCCCTAGCTTCTGTCGTATAAGCTGTATTTACGGTAGCTGAAGTTACAGCTGAGGGTATATCTTTATAACAACTTTGCATCTGAGAATAAAAGAAATCTTGATAATTGAAATAAGCCTCTGTATCTAAAATAATCTCAGACATGACTTTAACAGCTTCAATAGGATATTGTCCCATAGCAGTTTCTCCTGAGAGCATCACACAAGAAGTACTATCGTAAATGGCATTGGCAACATCTGATACTTCAGCTCTTGTAGGTCTTGGGTGCAGGATCATAGACTCTAGCATTTGCGTCGCTGTAATTGCTGGTTTTCCTGCAGTAAAGCACTTGCGTATCATCTCTTTTTGAAGTCTAGGTACTTGACTTATAGGAACCTCTACACCGAGATCACCTCTTGCTACCATAATACCATCAGCTTCTTTCAAGATATGATCAAAATTATTGATTCCCTGATAGTTTTCAACTTTAGCAATGACTAAAACTTCAGGTTTTGCAAACTCTTTTAAAACTTTTTTAATTTTTAAGACGTGTTCACCCGAACGGATAAAAGAGACTGCTAAGATGTCGATATCATGCTCACATCCAAATCGTATATCTTCTAAGTCAGCTGAAGTTAAAATAGGAAGGTCTAGTGCCACTCCAGGTACGTTTACCCCTTTATGAGAAGAAAGTTCCCCTTCATTTTCAATTTCAACCCAAACCCCATTATCTTTGACTTCAACAACACGACTTATGATATATCCGTCATCAAAGAGAACTTTTACGCCAACTTCTAGCTTTAGAAGTACTGAAACAGGATCAATAGGAACATATTGCGGATTATTTTGTTGCTTATCAGTAAGGAAAAGGAGATTTCCTTTTATCACATGAAGAGGGGTTGGTAAATTTCCAATTCGGACTTCTGGGCCTTTATTATCAAGCATAATTGCAAGGGGTTGATTTAGTTCCTCTCTTGCTTTTTTTAGATGCTTTATGACTTCCAGATGCCCTAGATGATCCCCGTGACTAAAATTCAACCTGGCTATATTCATGCCTGTTTTCATAAGGTCTACAATCTTCTCATAGCTAGAGGTACTCGGCCCTATTGTACACACTATTTTTGTCTTATTCAAAGTCACTCCCTCAATAATTAATTTGATTATATTCTTGATCTATTTTGACAGATTACTACAATGGGTCAAATAGCTCAAGCTGGGTATTAGGAGATTATATAATGCACAAAGAAGTTTTATTCCAAAAAAAAGTAAATGCTCTTTCATTTCTTCTTTTTTTCATCGCGATGTTTATTTTGGTATTTATGCAATGGCTCCCCGTTTGGGCAGCAGCTATGGCAGCGGCTTTTATAGCGGTAACTCTCCGTCAATTTATGATTGGAAAAGTTATAGATATTTTTGTGAGCCTCATTATTTTTGGCCTCCTTTTTGTTGCCAACTCCTATTACATATCTGAATTAGCAACAGGTATTCTTCTTATTATTGGAGCAGGCTACTCATTTATTCGAGAATGTTTTGAAATCTATACCTACAAACTTAAACGCACTCAAAAACATGAAATTCAAGAGGAAGTTTACTCTGAGGATGACGAAGATCCTAAAGACTAGCCTTTAGTTGTTGATTGAAAAGGTCGCTTTTTTCGAATAGAGACGAACTCTCCTAAAATACGTTCAACTCCAAGTGTACAAAGCACTATTGGAAGAATAAATTCCCAAGAAATAAAGAAGGGATATTGAACACAAAAGTAGACTCCGCCATAGATAATAGCTGTCGTGAGCATCCTTAAATAAAAGCGGTTGAGCAGGTTTCTAAAGGAAAAATAAACGCCTAGCACCACTAATAAGTTTGGCCACCAGTTATGGGTCATAGCAAGAATACCTAGCCCTATTAACAAAACTCCATGAGATATATTTTCAGTTCTTTGACTCATTCTGTTATCTCCTCTTCAATAATTCCGGTTATATCATAGCCTAATTCACCTTTTGCTGCCAACTTATCACCTACACGATTAAGTTCCTTTATCCATTTACTATTTCCTTCATTCTCTTCCCATAATTGACTAATTTTTTGAGTGAAATTCTTTGAATAAGGTATTTGGTTATTTTTAAATTCATAAAGCCAATGAGCTATATCTTCGATTTTTTCTACTTGATTCTTTTCTCTCAATAAATCCGCTTTAGAAAATGAGTAACAAGAATAATCGGCGCCTGGATTTTTGGAGCAGTAAGATGAGTAAGCATAATTCATCCATTCTGCTCTGATTCTATCCATTCTTCCATCAACCTGATACTTAAGAAATAAGTGTGCATGGCTTAAAAGATTAAACGGATTTAAAAAATTAGAAATTGTAAATGAGTCTTTCCAATCCTTTTGACAATGTGTATCAAGACTTTCAACGCTTATATCACCTAAATACTCAGAATAAACTGCTATCTCTTCATATTCAGGAAGTGAGATAAGCCCCTTAGAAGCACTGTTGATTAATTGAGTCCTTTGATCATAATATGGAGTAAAAAAACGAATGGCATGCATTGCAATTAAGTAAACCAATTCATCTAAAGGATAGGTTTGATCTCTGCAGTAAAGTGTCTTAATTTTTTCCTTAAATACACAATTTTGAGAGCTCTGTAAGGAATCGAAGCGACTTCTCTCTACCCATCTAAGTATAAGTGACTGGTTTGTCGTTCCTGTTGGTGGAAGGAAGCAAGTTAATTCCCCTGGAGCAACTAAAGGACTTGAGAAGCAAAGTTCCAATTTTGATTCGGCCATAAAACCACGAGCTGCGTCACAACGAACAAAGACATCAGCAGCATCGCTTAAAAGAGGATTTATTAAACCTGTAATCATTGACTCCTTCCTTATTTTTAAATTGTATAAAATTATATTTTAAAAAATTTAAAGTATAATACAAAAGACATGCTTTATAATCAATAGTTTATAGAATAAGAACTCTGTTTAATTAAGAATTATGAGGTGATTTTTTCAAAAAAGTATTGAATGCGAGGGCGTTGTTGCTTTAATCAGATCTTAAGGCGACTCTTGCTGAAGTCAATTAATTTTTTTAATTTTGGAATTGAAGAGATCTATTCAAGGCGTGTAAACGAAACTCAATTTCGGCTTTTTGATTCTGATATTTTTTGTTGTTAAGTCTATTTCCAAAAAG
>Ga0208646_1000398_pt1 | contig 28568 bp, 19 predicted proteins | sample AntAceMetag02UK8_FD_184762 | JGI IMG/M metagenome (GOLD analysis project Ga0208646, IMG submission 184762) | Saline lake microbial communities from Ace Lake, Antarctica - Antarctic Ace Lake Metagenome 02UK8 (SPAdes) (version 2) | ecosystem: Environmental > Aquatic > Non-marine Saline and... | reverse complement strand
TGCCGTACAGACCGAGAACTTCAACGCTGTCCCACCATGTGTTCGTGTCGTAAATTGTTTGATCGTTACTACTCGTCCCTACCGTGGCGTGGCTCGTATTCAGCAAGTAAATGTCTGACCAGAAATGCGTGTTCACCAGAGTCATGCCGCGAGGATCAAGCGCGGCTGGTTTCCACTTCAGATCCCACAGCGAAAACTCGTTCACTTGTGCGGTCGTATTACCACCAGCGCGAGCAGCAGCATTACCACCCGGCGCGTAATGGAAACCACCGATAGCACGGGAATCATCTGGAGGCGAAGCAACGGGTGTTGGCCACGTTCCAGTCGCAGCCACAGCACTAATATCTCCCGCTGTTGTCACATAAATGTAGTAGTCGGTTCCAGCGGTGAGTGAGGGCATGGTCACGGCTGTGTCTGTGGCGAAAGTTATCGTCGTGCCGGACACATCAACGTAAGTACCGGCTTTCACACTAACAGTCCCAACACCAGTTTTAGTGAAAGCAACACTTCCGGGGTCGGTCTTATTGAACAATCCGAATGTTACGTTGTTCACACCACCGTCAGCGGCCAGCACAATGTTCGGTGAAGCAGCATCAGGATGCTGAAGTTGAGTTGTTTTTAATGTGGACATTACTCGCCACTTCCTTCAATAGTAGGTGAAACAAACTGATCCAACACCGGGTCATACGTCATGCCTTGCCCGGCGTAGGTTCCCCTGAAGTTGTTGTTGTACGAGGTTTGGAGCCAGTCCCCATCAATACCGATAGCAGCGATGAAGGCTTGCCCAACAGAGTCAGAGTCAGGATAGTCACCACCGCCACAGTCGGAGTTGTTGATCACGATCACGCTGCGGACGATGCCGTCTTGTACTTGCGCGAAATGAGCCATTAGATTGCCACCCTTATTGCTATGAGGCCGGAAGCACCGTTGCCACCCGTTGTCGCGGTTGTGTTGCCACCGCTACCGCCACCACCGCCACCCGTATTTGCAGTTCCCGCTGTGCCCGTAACGTTTCTTGAACCAGCGCCCCCGCCACCGGAGCCACCGGAGCCACCGGCAGTAGACCCACCACCACCGCCACCGCCACCACGGGTCACACTTGAGCCAGTGATACTTGATGATGATCCTGCTCCACCGGCACCGCCGGTTGTCCCTGTCCCAACGCTCCCAACGGCACTAGAACCACCACCGCCGCCGCCCGCGTTTGATGCTCCACCGTTCCCACCGTCAAAGCCTAAACCTGTTGTACCTAAGCCTTTTAAGAAACTGTTTCCAGTCCCGCCGCCGCCTGTCGCGCCACTATTGCCGACACGATTACCGCTGTTGGCAGAGCCGCCACCACCGGAACCGCCGAGGATAATAAAGTTTCCTAGTGTGCTGTTGGTTCCTATCGCGCCTCTTATCCCTGTGTTAGCACCGCCTGCGCCACCCGCCCCGATAGTTACTGTGTAAGTAGCCGCAGCGAAGTACGCCGAGGTTACTGGTAGGTAACCACCGGCCCCGCCGCCGCCGCCCACTTCAATAAAACCGGAAACGCAACCGCCCCCACCAGCGCCACCACCAATCACAAGAATGTCAGCGAACCCGGCCTGATCCACAATAAGTTCGCCGCTAGCCAAAAATTGCACCCACTTGTAACTAATTCCGCCACTCACATAATCGCCGGAGGCCGCGTTCGTAAAGTTCGCTGCACCCGCGCCCAAAGCAACCCACGCCGCACCGTTATACACCAGTGAACCAGTACCCGTAACAAACACAATCTGCCCAGCAACAGGAGAAGCAATAGCCGCGTCCCGTGCCGTCCCATCCGCGTACACCGGAACATCCACCGCATCCAAACCAGTGACACTGCCCGCACCATCAATACTCACAGCCATACTAAGCCACCACCCAATCCGTACCGTCATAAATGTAGAGTGAAGAATCATCCTCCATGAACACAAGTTTCCCCACCGTTGACGACACCATCGCGTCACGCGCTGCCGCGTTCGCGTACCGAGGCGCATCAACAGCAAGTACACCTGTGACTGCACCGTCACCCTGCACAAGTACTGGGGGCATTAGAGCGTCCCAATAATCGCTTGAACTTCAAGAGCGTCAAGGCCAAGGGCAGACAGTTTCGCTACCGCTGAGACACGCGCAGTATCCTTCGTGGCCTGCTCAGCGTCCCTCGCTGCAACAGCCAAAGGGTAAGCGTATACGATTTCTTGCTCTGTCGGTTTAGGTGTGTCAGATAGCCACGTTAGACCGGCGTAGTCGTCACCGTCCAAAGTCCATTCCAAACCGGGGTGTGAGTGTGTGAGGGTGAAGGCTATGTCGGTCATGCGCTTATCTCCATTACCGTAATTGATGAGACAGTTCTGATAAACCCTGAACTGTCTGTATCTGTTGAACCTCTGTTAATAAAACCTGTAGATGCCGTAACTTTTCCTTGTACTTTGTAGGTTGTTACGGAAGTTGTGCCCGGCGAGTCCAAAAAATTGGTAGACGTTGTTTGGTTTAACGCGGCTTCCGTTGAATATAGGCCACCAAATCCCGCATTGCGTGATCCGGGGCTAGTAGGTATTGCAATAGCGGTGCTATTTCTCACTAATTGCAAGAATAATCCCGTCGAAGGGGGATTACCATTGCCCGTAACTGTAACCATAACGTAAACTTCACTCGTAGCACTACTTGGAGTAATTGAAACACTTAGGCCCGTAATGTCAATATATGACGTACTGGTCAGGGTGAACGTGTCACTCTTAGTTGCAGACACAACCTGCAACACTTTCCCGCCAGCAGCAACCGCAGCATCAACATACGCAGCAGTAGCCAACGTCCCCGTACCAGAGGGCAACGTCAAAACACCATCCGGTGCAATAGCCGGTGGTGCGAGTTCCGTGTAACCACTCGTTGAACCGTACAATCTTACGTTACCCATGTTAAACCACGCTCATTTCATGTTGATTGCTCATACGATTGTCCATACGCTTCCGCTGGGAACCGTAACCGTTACGCCTGATTCGATATTAACGGGGCCAAACGTTCCCGCGTTCTTAGAAGTACTAATCGTGTAGTCCGTGTCCACCGCAACATCATTCTCATAAAACGCCTGATTAGTGCCGCCACCAGTAGCACCAGCAGCAGCAAGCGCCCACTTCAAACCAGAAGCCTCAGCGGTATCAGCAGTAAGAACAAACCCGTCAGTTCCAACACCCACACGAACAGGGGTACTCGCTGCACTAGCAGACAAAAGATCACCCTTGGTAGTAAACACAGTCTTAGCGACAACATCCGAACTGTTGGCTTTATCGGAAAGGTCAGAAACAAGATTAGTTACAGCACTCTGAGCGATACCACTAGAAGGAGCAGCCCCAATATCAGCGGGAGCAAGAGTTATTGAAGCCCCAGTGAGGCCATTAACAGTAGTTGGATTACCCTGCGGGCCGGTTGCCCCAGTGACACCTTGAACGCCTTGCGAACCTGTAGGTCCTTGAATTCCATCAGGCCCTTGAGCACCTGTAGGTCCTTGAATTCCATCAGGCCCTTGAGCACCTGTAGGTCCTAGATTTCCTTGAGAACCTGTAGGGCCTGTGGGACCGGTAGGTCCCCCTGACGGACCAGTTGGTCCAATGTCACCCGTTGGTCCTGTTACAGAACTATCTGCACCTGTAGGTCCTAATTCTCCAATAGGACCTGTAGGTCCGACAAAAGGTCCTACATTTACCCATGTAGATGTAGGTACATTCCAAACAAAAAGATCCCCATCAATAACATATGCCTCACCTGGATCACCAACAGGCCGATCACTTTGGAGATCTATAAGCTCCGCGTAAGTTCCAAGAACTTGAATTCCTTCACCAGTTGCTCCAGTCGGACCTGCGGGGCCAGTAGGACCATTTGTGCCTGCAGGACCTGTCGGTCCTATAGGAGCAATAGATGAGACTGTGTTAAATCCTGATCCAGTGTAAAGATTTACTGTCTGATCTATCGTGCTAATCCATATATCTCCAACCACAGGGAAACCCGGAGCAGTAGGGGTATATACAATATTTGATCGACCTTCTTGTTCATACAGCCCTGTAGCAGAAAACGCAGCATTTCCGTTACTTGCGACAACAAAAATTTTATCACCAACAGTTAATGCAAATCTAAATGTCTCAAACGTCTGTCCGACGCCAACAGTTAAGTTATATACAATATATGCTAAAGCATCTGGAGATCCCGGAGATTCTATTGGCTCGACGTAAATAGTTGCGCTTAGATCTACTGCACCCTTGTTTGTGACAATTACCGACGCAACAGATGTAACATCAGCAGTAGCAAGTAAAGTCACTACTTCTGCTACAGGGGCGGTTGCTCCAAGTCTTTTTACTGGCATAGTTGTTTATCAACTTTCCTTTGGGGTTTTATCGTTTTAAGATCTTTAGTAAGATTATATAGGAGTTTCATAGTCAGGACCCTAGTATTTCAAAGGTTTTTTGACCATTCATAGGAAAGTAGGCAAGTCTATTTCCTCCACCAAGAATGCTTCCTGTATTGGCGTAATCATCGCTTAGTCCCGAATCATAGAGACTTTCTTCGGTGTTATTTACTATCCAATTGTAGACCTGACTTGGGGACCAGTCTGGGTGGGCTTGAGTGAGTAAAGCGCATATTCCTGCTATTTGAGGCGATGCCATAGAAGTTCCGCTAAGAAGTTGTTGTTTATATGATGAGTTAAGTTGATACTCAATAGATGTATTGTCATCATTAACTTGACTCATAGCACTTATAACTCTTGACCCTGCTGCATAAACATCTACGCCAGGACCTGAGTTACTAAAACTTGATTTAATATCTAAGCCAGCAGGGTCAGTCACTGACGGTCCAAGAGATCCAACTTCAAATCCTGGATTAGATTTGCTGTTAGGAGACCCTCCTCTATGGTAGTAAAAATTACCGAGAGTGGTTGCAGTAATATAATTGTCATAATCAACACCGCCAAGGACATCCTGCTTTAAAGATTCATTTCCAGCAGCATTACACACAATAATTCCGGCAGCAATAAGTAGAGAAATATCTGCATCAGTAGAAGTTACTGCGTATGAAAAGCCATAGATACCTAAAGAAGTTTGAACTCCAGTATGTCCTTTTGAAGTATCATATGTTGATCCTGACCAAGATGTGCTCCTGTATGACCCACCACTTATTGAGTATGTAGTGCCTCCAGACGTAGAAAAAGACAGAGCGTTGTCCGCCGTTCTCCAAAAAATTAAATACCCCCAGCTATTATTTACTATGGTGGGTCTGCCATTTGTTTTAGCATTGTGCCAACCAAGAATACAGTCCATCATATCAGAAACACTGATACCGTTTCCAGGGTCTGGAATACCTTTTAAGTCATTTAATTTTATAGAATAAATGTCAGCATTTTTTGCCCAACCGAAGGTTTTTCCGGCAACAGTAGCTGCTACATGCGTACCATGTCCGTCATAGTCAGTATAAAAGTTTGACGGCATAGTCCCTGAGACGCCGCTAACCGCGTACCAATCAATTTCTTTAACCCTGCTTATACCCTGCGAATTTTGAAACTCAGGGTGATCTGCCTGAATTCCACTATCAACAATAATAACATCTACACCTGTACCATCAAGAACATAATTATAAGTTCCACCTGGATCTGAGGTAGAGGTACCAAAAACATTAGAAGTATTTATATGTCTTAAAAGTCCCCAGTTTTGTTTGTCTCCTGTGCTTACAGTATCTTTACTAAAAGTTCCATTTTGAAGCGCAAGTTTTACTGGTTTTACTGAGTCTACCGAAAAAACATCTAAAACACGAGGGTCTTTTTTTAGTTCTTCTGCTTCTTGATCAGTCAAGTAGTACGAGGTATTAATTGGATTACTATTTCTAGGATTAGCAATTTCTACTTTTCTTTCAGGTACTTCTTTAGTTGAAGCTCCTTCTTCGATAAGATCATCCCAAAGAGAGTCTGTTGTTTCTGCATCAACTGTGGTAATCATATACTCACGATTTTTATTTGACATAGACTATCCTAGGATATGGAACTTAAAGATTTTATAGACAAAATTCCCACCATACTTGCATGTACTTGACAAATATATCTCCAAGAAGACGCGCTTGTAATAGGAACTTGCCAGTAGACAATTCCACTTGTCTGCCCTTGAGCGCCGGAATTTAGAGTAACAGTTCTGTTGTCTGCTACATGGATAAGTCCTGTAGTAATATTAGCAAACCCTCCACCAGAATTTTCTTGGATTAGAAAAGGATGCGACGCAGAAACGTTTGTTAAATCAAAAGCAATAGTTGCCCCTCCAAGCGCATAAACAGTTGGGTTGTTGCCGGAGTAGTGACTATTAAATGTATAAGCAGAAGAGCTAGCATTAGCAACATCTAAAATTGCAATAGCGTTATAAAGAACTCCTGTGTTTGTGTCTATTGGCTGCCACGCTAGACCTGTAAAGTAGTATGCCTTACCTTCATCTGTATTGAATACAATAGACCCAGCGCTTGAGACTAACGTAGAGAGTTCTGCGTTAGTCTTTCCTACTAATTTAACAGGAGCATTATTAATAATTTCATCAACAGGATCTATAGTAATTGTTGTTGGGGAACTAATAGTGTAAGTACCCACTAAAGAACTTGGTGCAGACACGTTTGCTGTTTGAATCTCCGTAACAGATAAGACTTGACTTGTTGCATTATAAGTAATTCCAGAGTTTGTTTTTCCACCAATAGTTCCTGTTGCATCTTCGTAAAGACCTACAAAAGTAGTAGCATCGGTAGTAGTAATTACATCAACACTTCCACCAGACCCTGCAGGACCAGTGGGCCCAGTAGGACCAACAGGACCTCCGGGATCACCGGCTGCACCGGCTGCACCGGTTGGACCTGTTACTTGGGATGCCGCTCCGGTAGGTCCAGTTGGACCAGTAGGACCTGTAGCTCCTGAGCCACCTGAATCTGTTCCCACCGTCTCCCAGTCGCCTGAAGTTTTGACTTCTAGTTTTTGAGTTTCAGTATTGAATCGTACATACCCTTCTTCAGCACTTAAACGTCTTTCAGCAAGAGTTCCTTTATCAAGATAAATTGTATTATCTAAACCGCGAATAAACTTATTAGTAAATGTTTGTGGAAGGCTTTGCGGTAGCACACTATCTTCTTGAGGTAAACCATTACATGAGAAGGAGGTTGTACCTGCACTTGATCGAACATACAATGTATCACCAGCATTTACGCCAAATCTAAACGTCTCGAAGGACTGCCCAAGACCAACATTTAGGTTAAAACATATGTATGCGTATTGAATATCTAGAGTTGCATTTGATGGTACTACCCATATAGATACCTTTGTCAGTGGTGTAGAAGTTACTGCTTTATTTGCAACCGTGACAGAGATAAGATGCGCAGCTGAAAACGATACAATAGGAGCGGGGAAGTTTGCTTCCGGATTCACTACGCCTAGTCTTTGAATTGACATAGTGGCTCCTTACGCCTGAGCTTCAGACCACGAAAGTTTCGCTGATGTTAGTGTATCTGCACCTGTCAATCGTGATACAGCAATTGTAATAATGTCCGGTCCATCGGGGAATACCGAGTCACCACCAAGAATTGAGTTTGATAGTTCAAACAATGTACTAACATCTACTGAGGTAGTTGCCTCTGCATTGTTTGTTCCTCCCTCGGCCTTAAAGTTGTAGACCTGAACTCCACCAGACACCGTATCAGCAGCCGTGTGCTCAACGATTTGAGTCAAGGATGGTGCATCTACACCTGTAAAGTTTAGGTTATTGAGACGAGGATTGAGAAGCAACTTAACATCCACAAGTTGAGTACTAGAAATACCAATTTCTTTCAGCCTAAGTTGCATTCGGTTAATAATGTCTCTGTCCCCAAGTTTACCTGTCAAACCTGATGACACGGATGGGCTCAGTCTTAGGGATATAAGAGGTTGATAGTTTGCACCAGATGTATTATTAATAGATCCGTCGGGATACAATACATATGTATACTGCGTATTCCCTTGAGTTGTAAAGTTCAACACTTCGGAAATAGCTGCGGAAGGAACTACTGTAGAAGTTACAGTCTGAGACCCGTCGACGGGGAAAGTAAATGTCGTAGTATTTGTGACAGTTACAGGGCCTACATACTGAGTCGGCAAGTTTGTAATTGCAACTCCGTTGTTGAGAATACCGTAAACACCTACGTTATTACTTACCGGAATTCCGTGTGGATTAGCTGTAACAACCGTAACTGTCGATCCAGACCTAGAGAATGTTGCCCCAGATGTAATAACAGCAGTAAGTGGTGTGAGATGGATCAAGTTTGGTGAGTTAACAAATACTTTGTATTTAGCACTATTTGTCAAGTTAGCTAGTGTTTGATTACCGATAACTTGAGTAGCAGGATGCTGAGCATTACTTCCTGGAAGACCGTTAGCCGCTATGGACTGGAACTGAACAATCTCTCCAGTTCGGAACCCATGCGTCTGAACTGTAAATAAATCAGTTGTAATGTTAATTCCAGTGGAAGCAAAAGACTTAGCAGTAGTTCCTAACACATTCAATGTTTGACTGGACTCGGTAAACAGGTAAGCATTGTCATCATCAAACCTGCCGTCCATCATTACCGAAGTACCCCAGTGGAATAGAAATGGGATATATGTTGGGTTATCGTAAGTAACTACTTCATATCGTGCAGGCAAGTTACCTGAGCGGAAGTAGGACTCGTAGAGACTGTTATTATGGACAAACTCATGAACATACTGAACTTGTCCGTCACCTGTCTTAAACCCGAAGCGAATTTTACCAGCGCCGTACCACGAGTAGTCAATGTAGACCATTTGAATTCTTGATAGGTCTAAGTTATACCCGGTCGGTCCTGAACCATCGCAGGGATCAATAGAAAAGTCTTCTTGCGGTACTCGAGTATCCACAGTCTTTGTGACAATAATTCCAGATTTAGCAGGTGTAAATGAATGAACAGTAGTTGTACCTAAACTAGATAAATCTACGTTGACTACTGAATTAGGAGATGACAGTAACTTAAAACTATTATTATCAACAATATCTATGTAGTATGTTCGTCCATTAACAAGACCGCCAATAGGCTCACCGTCAATAGAGTTATACGTTACTGGAAGCACATTAGAGAATCCATGACCATTTATTGCAAAGTTATTTGTAGAAATATTTACAACAGTAGTGGGGTTGAATTCTTTTTCTGTTCCTGAAGAACCTTTATACTCTGGACGAACTGACATTCTAGTGTCAGAATCAATCTGTGTTACGCGATAAGACTGACCTCGCATAACAATATAGTCTCCAACATCTATTTGAGCCGTATATTTTGTTCCCGTTCCAAAGATAAGTTCTGCTCCTTGTTGTGCTGCAGAGGAACCAGCCATTTGCTGCGTTGAAGAACGACGAACTGCGTAGAGTTTTTGACCATCAAACTCGTAAAACATTCCGTTTTGAAAGTCAAACATTCCAGATCGAAGAGCACCATTCTGCCAGTTACGAACAAAGAACTGAGGAAATCCGTATGCTCTTGCTTCGCTGCCCTCTGGGACAGGAGAAGAAGCGGTAATTCTGAACTGAGTTAGGTTGACAGTAGTTACTTGGAATTCACCGTTATACAACTGGCTAGGGATATTGAATGAGTCTACTGCCTGACTTACAACAACGAATAGTCCAGAAACTAGTCCGTGAGGTCGCCGTGTTGTACACGTTATTGTGGTTGCACTAAATCTTTCCATTGACTCTAGATCAATAGATGGCTTAAAGTTAATACCAGCTGAAGTCTGCAACCCCTTACCTGACTGGTAACGGAAGTACTTACGAGTCTGACGAATAATTTGTCCAAGAGATGTTTTTGCTCCAACCGACATCTCAACGCCACCATCAAATGGACGGTGAAGTGAGTACCCTTCTGGGCGAACATAGACAAATGTTGGGTATGAATATTGAACAGCGCTGTATGCACTGGAGTACGGACGATCAACAGTGAGCTGTGTATCGGATCCAACAGCAGTAATCCTACGAATAATTGGTGAAACAGGTGATGTTCTCTTTAGTGAGAAATTTGTTCCTGTACCTTGAGTTGATAGGTCAATTGCTCCAGTATTTGCAGTAGCATCTGCTGCAGAATTATGAAGTGTTACAGCTGTAGCGGATATCTCTCTAATAAAGTAGTAATATCCATCTACTAATGGGCTAGGAGACACTCCGCCATCAGCAGAAAATACTACTGTATCGGCGGTGCTGTAGTTGTGATTAGATCCAAACGTGATTCTATTGGTTGTTGTATTTACATCCCCTGCCCCAAACACTCTAGTAACTGTATTGTTCAGCGGGAAAAGTCGGAAAGTGTCACCTACTTTTAGAATCTTTGAGAATGACGTTCCTACACCGTCTACTAAAACCGATCCTGCAACAATACTTACAGACCCGCCACCAGTAATATTTCCGTTAATTTGATTAGTAACAAATGAGTGTGCAACACCAGTACCATAGTCACTTACAGTAATAGTAATACCAGCTGCTGCATTTTCTGAACTGGTAGCGAGACGAATGTAATCTTTATTAATTGCCACTACATAATAAACGGTCTGATCTGTAAGACCTGTTACAACAGTTGCTGCATCTCCCTTTGAGTATGTCACAGCGGTCTCGGTTAGCAACCCGTGAGAAGGAATAAAGAACGCATCAATATTTAGATCTATAGATGATCTTGGGTTAAATACCTTTGTAAGATTTGGTACAGATCCTCTAGCCTCTACTGTAAATGTGTCGGGTGTAGGCACAGAAGTGATAGCGTAGATACCATCCGGAGTCTTGCTTAACGATTGCAGACTATGTCGTCCAACACCAGATGGAGATGATGCAAGGTCAACCGATATACCTGCATCGGCATTCTCTGGAGTAGTGGCAAGTTTAATATTGTCACCGTTAATAAAAATTACATAGTATGGAGTTGCAGTAGTCAACCCTGCAACTACTTGCTGACCTCTAGAGTCATACTGTACGAGCTCTCCCTGCAAAAATCCATGTTGAGGTAGCGTAAGTATGTTATTAGTAAAATCAAGAGAAGTAACAATCAAAGATTGAGTTCCAGTACCAGCGCCAGTAATATTTACTACGTTTGTTAAAGCACTATTAGTGGCTAGTTTTACAATTGAGTTATCTACCTTGATAATGTAATAAGTAGCATCGTTTGTAAGACCTGGAATAGTGCTCCCGCCACCATTTGAGTATCTAATTGCTTGACCAGACACTAACCCGTGGTTCGGGATATATAAATTGTCTTCGGAGGCATTGACAGTTAAGAAAATAAAACTGTGGGCAGTTCCTGTACCAGCAGCAGCAAAGTTAATTGGTAGTGGTGCATCTAGACTTGTCTTAAGTCTAATCTGATTAGCATTAAGAACCTGAGCTACATAATAAGTAGCTTGATCTTGAAGAGGATTAATAGGCGTCCCGCCACCAGCGTCATACCTGAGTGGCTGATCGACAAGGAACCCGTGATTGTTAATTGTAAGGGTCTCAGTTGATGTATTTACAATTACTCTACTGATTACTGAAGAAGTTGTAGTTTCTCTTCCTGATGGAACTGTAAGGTTTAACGTATTAAACGAAGGACCAGGATTAGAGCTTAGACGGTATGAATAGTTGTTTAGTCTATTTACATAGTAAATTGTTCCGTTTACTAGTCCAGTCGGCGGGGTATTGTTAAATGTAAGTGTCGCAGCTTCTCCACTTATAAGATTGTGTGGAGCAGCACTATGTATGAAATTATTTTGAATATCAAAATTAATTGGTACAAAGGCGTGGTATGAATTTCCAGCAGATTCAATAGCAATCTTATTTGTTCCAGCCTCTGCATCAGGTGCGGTTGGGTAGACCTCGTTTCCACTAGTAAATTTGGAAACAATTGACATAACCACAGAGCCTTCACCTGTGTTAAAGGAGTTTAAATTTGTAATTGATACACCATTAAAAAATGGTTCTCCATCAAAAGTTCCGGTAGATGTTGCTACATTTGTTGCAAATACCGATATAAATGATCCTCCACCGCCACCGCTCTGTTGCGCAATACTCGTACGAGCACCGCCGCCACCAGAATATCCACCGGCTCCTCCAGCTTGACCTGTGTTGGTTCCGTCTGAAGACCCACCACCACCAAATCCACCATTTCCGCCGACTCTAGCGCCATTATCTTCAGATGTAAGTCCGTCTAAGAAAGATCCTCCACCTTTTTCACCGAATGTAGAATTTTGACCGCGAGAATTAAAACCTCCACCAGCAGCAGAAGGTCCTCCTGTTGCTCGTCCGCCAAAGCCAGGAGTAGTTGCGTTAGCTAATGATTCATTTGTCGACGTCCCTGCAAGTTGAGCTAACTCGGCGTCTCTACCACTGCCAGCGTTTGGTTCAGCCGTTCCGCCACCTGCAATAAATAATGGATCATTTCCAGTTTTACGAACGACAAATGTTCCGCCACCGGAGCCACCATATGGTCCTGATGCAGGTGCCTCACCTACTTGACCTACGGCAATGGTAATAATTTCACCCTTAGTAAGAGACACCCGACCTCTAACTACGGCACCCCTACCGATTCCTCCAGCTCCAGAACCGTTAAAACCTGATGCACCCCGCGCCTCAAACTGGTAGATACCTGAGATTGGTACTGTCCAGTCTTGATACCCATTAAAAGAACCTTCTTGTATAAATGTACCATGCCAAGGAGTGCTATATCCAACAGAAATTTGAGCACTACTGGGGCCTTGCCTTCCAGTTTGACCGCAAGTAGAGAACGTGTGAGTATTTCCAGATATTTCATAAAGGGCTTGTGTTCCAGAAAAAGTTGCTTCAACATTTTTTAAGAAGTAAGTATTACCGGTTGTCAGACCGGTAAGAGGGGTTCCGCTGGTGAGATACTTGACGGCTTGATTTGATGCAGTAGGACTATTTATGTTTAGGGTACTGTCGAATATTATTGGTAAATTTAGACTTGTCCCGCCGGCTGTAGCGCTAGTTAGTGAAATTATTTCATCACTTAAGTCTCGAAACTGCAAAATAAACTTAGTAGCTATATCTGCATAGACAAGATCACCTTCGGTAATACCACCAATAGACCCAATACCTGAGGTATAAATGTAGCTAGCACCACTTACTATTGACGTAGGAATGTTGTCAGTACCTAAACTTGAAAAGTAGACATAATTATCAACGGTGTTGACGTTTACTCTTCTAAAGGTGTGAGTACCCGAGGCACCTGCCGCCGTGATGTCAATAGCCATTAATTGCTCTTTTCTACTAAAATGTGGGTCATCTTACGGTTCTAACGGATATAGGACACAAACTATTCCGTTTACTCCATTTCCAGTTCCACCGTTTCCTGCACTACCTCTTAGTGGATCAGTAGAGTTTCCTGGTACACCAGTAAAACTTCCATTTACGATAGTTGTACCTAGACTAGAACCACCGCCACCGCCGTTAGCGGTTACACCGTCTGCATTTGGGTATCGTCCTCCGGTCCCCCCTCGAAGGCCACCACCGCCACCGCCACCCCCTTGAGCATCAAACGGAGGCTGAGTACCTGCGGTACCATTGCTATTAGAAGACGCCCCTGTAATACCTGGGTTGCTTCCTGCACCGCCTGCTCGTCCATTCTCACCACCACCGCCACCGCGACCGTCACCGCCACCACCTTCGGAACCGCCGCCTCCGCCACCACCACCGGAAGCTGCAAGAATTACACCACTTCGCAAGAAAAGACTGCCGCCGCCTCCGCCTCCACCGCTGCCGCCCGATCCCGTAGCGCCAGAGTTACCGCCTCTACCCCCAGCGGCACCATAGAATCCAGCTCCGCCTGCTCCACCGGCGCCATTAGTCAATTGCGCGTCGTTTCTAACTCCACCGCCACCAACGCTAACATTATAAGCGGCAACTTCAATTCCACTAATTGTTGCTTGAACGTAAGCGCCACCGCCGCCAACCGCTCCTCGCCCAAGGGAACCACCTTGAGCACCGCCAGCTCCCCAGAGTCTAACGTCAACTATATTAGAAATATTCCCTAAAGAAGTGACATTAAACGTGTTAGCCCCGGTTGAGGTGAAAGTGTGCATTCTAAAGTTACGACCACCAACTACTATTGAGCTAATAGCCCCCCCTGTTGCTTGCATAGGAATTGGGTTTATGCTGGAGAATGGAATATCGTTTGGTCCCTCGTCTTGCGGGTAAGCAATGTCAACTCGACCACCCGAATTTACAACTACTGCTATATTTTCTACGGCGGCTACTCTAGTACCTTGAGAAGTCACTCCGCCGAATGATCCTCCATCCACTGTAAATTTTAAACTTTGATCAAACGTGCCAGCGTCAGAAATTTGAAGGCTAAACGTCCCTGGTGTAGTAAACCTGTGAATCGTATATAGTCTTCCTAAATATGTAACAGTCTGCGTGACATTTCCGCCAAAGACCGTAATAAAAGATTCTGCAACAGGATTTAATTGATAGTTGTGTTGATCATAAGCTGTCACAACAAAGTAAAAAATTTTTTCATTGTCAGCTTTAAAATTTCCACTTTCTGGAAACTCGTACTCAAGCATGTCTTTAGCAGCATAGGATGAATTTCTAATGTGCACAATATCTTTATCTGAAGACACACCAATTTTAGAAAAAGTCTGAGAGCCGCTTCCCCCCGTAGGAGTTATTACAGAAAGAGAGTCTGGAAACTCTTTTATTGTTATATTGTAAAGATCTGAAGCGGCATTCGGTTCGTAAGTGTCAATAAAATAAGTTCTGTTATTGACAAGACCAGATGCGGCTGCGCCTGTTGTTGTGTACCTAATCATTGCCCCTGTGTAGTAGTCAAGACCTGCGTCTGGGCTAGTACTTACCAAAATAGTATCTGAATATCCTAAAACAGTAGAAAATCCATTAGTTACCTGATCACTTGCAAATCCTTGATTTCCTCCATCAAAAACAATTGGATTCTGTCTTACAACTGTAAGACCGGTTTGAGTTAAAGGATTTACGTTGTTTCCTGCAAAAGTACGAGCCTGGTTTGCAATCTGAAATGTTCCAGACATGCTTGACTCAATATTAATAGCGTCCCCGTCAGGAACTTCACTTACCTGAAAAGTGGATTGAGCCGACCCAAGGCCATCTGTAGTTTTAAGAAAAACTACACCTCTAGGGTTAGTTGCAAAGTATCCTGTAGAAGCTAAAACATTGTAATAAAGAGGAGAACCAAGTGGCAACCCATTAAATGTTTCGGTTGAGTGAGAGACTGTAAGTGTGTCATTAGTTGTACTCACTGTAGAAATTGTACTAACAACACCTCCCGTTGTTGCGCTATTAGACCAGTCAATGTTTGTACTTGAAAGGGTGTTAGACCCATCAAAAGTCTGAGCGGTTGCGGAGTTGGAAGAGTCAAAAGACTTTGCTGCTGTGTTAGTTGCTTCAAACTCTTGAGAAATTGTAGAGTTTAGATTGAGGAAGTAAAACGGAGTGTTTACACCGAACCCATGAGTAGACTCTGTTTTAACTGTAAGAACAGAGGTTGCAGCACCGTCAGTAATAATTCCTTCGGCATTAGCTACTCGAACCTGAGATCCTTGAAAGAACTCTCCTGTAATAATCGAAGTGTATAGATCTTCAATGGAATTGTCACCAACTTGATTGTCTCTACATAGATAGGTGAAGGTTGTTGAGTTTGGAATTGAGTTAATGATATAAGCACCATCAGCGGTGACAGATTTAGTTCCTGTAACACTAATAGGAATTCCAACTGCAAGACCGTGATCTAGTCCTGTTGTAACCGTAATCTCTCTAGTTCCGTCGTTTGTAATAACAGATTGAATGCCATCAATTGTGGTGTCTCCACCTTTTGAGAAGAATGACGGAGTATTATTAATAAGTTCAACAGTTTCCCACTTAGTAGGCTGAAGACCATACTCAAAGTCGGTATCAATAAGGTTTTCAGGTTGACTAACTCGGAGTTTGGTTACCGGATCAATAAACTCCTTGGGAAATGAGATCTCCCCACCACCACCCCCAGTGCTTCCTCCACCACCACCTAAAAATCCTGGCATTAAAAGACACCTTTCATCAGAGAATTTAACGCAAACTTGATACTGATAATATCATGAAATGCTATAGTTAAGTACGTAAAACTGGCTATGAACTGAGCCACCATGCAGATGAGATCGCAAATGACCCTGGCACTCCTCTAGGACCAGTAGCCCCTAAATTGCCTCCAGCTGCCTGTAAAAATACTCCTTCATAGAATATATATGTAATTCCCGTATTAATATCAAACCACGCATCACCGTTAACCGAGGTTTCAATCGGAGGTTGGGTGGCAGAGGCAGTAAATTTTCCAGTAGAGCCCGTTGGACCAGTTGGGCCAGGTACTTCGGAATCTGCACCAGTTGGTCCCGTAAAACCGATAAACCCTCGAGGACCAGTTGGGCCTGTAGGTCCTGTAACAAATGAATCTGCTCCGGTAGGTCCAGTAGAACCAGTCGGTCCTTGAATTCCTTGCAATCCTTGTGGTCCCGTTGGGCCCTGCGGACCTAGATCTCCGGTAGGTCCTGTCGGTCCAGCCACAGTAGAATCTGGACCGGTAGGTCCTACATCACCCTGCGCACCTGTTGGTCCTGTAAATCCAATTGGCCCTGTAGGACCTAAATCTCCTTGAGGCCCAGTGGGGCCAACGGGGGCTGTGCGCTTGAGGACCCATACAGATCCACTCCAAATCCAAGTGCTGCCACCGCCAGTAAACTCTTCACCTACCGATACGGGGGTAGGAAAATCAATGGCAGCCATAAAACAAATCCTCTCTAGGGATACTTAGTATTGTACGTTATTTAGCTAGGCTGTTCCGGAGATACGGCACCTGCATTGAGCGCGTTAACATACATAGTTGCCCATGTTTCAGCAGATTCTTTTGACTCCCAAGGGCCACTAAGATCTATAATGACAGCTCCCTTAATAATTTGACACATAGGGGGGCTCCCTAAAACTTTATAACTATACATATCTATTTCTCCTAAATCGAGTAACTAATTTTTCCCGAGTTGCCTACGGCTACTGCAGTATTAGATCCCACATAAATATCATTTATGCCACTAGATCCAAACTGAGACACTCTCTGTGACCATACATACTTATCAAAACTTGTAGCAAGTTTTCCTGACGCTCCCGCTGCGACAAAAGGGTCACTACCTTCATTATTGACTGCAACTGCTCTAAGACTAGAAGTTACAAAAGTTGTCGTAGGGAATACTTGAGACCAAGAAGTTCCTCCTGAAGATATAGAAATTTTCCCTGAATCTCCGACTGCTACATATTCTGAGCCCCGAGCAGCTACATCGTAGATAGGAGTAATCCCAAACGCAGAGAATCTTTGGGTCCATGTAAGTCCATCAGTGGATGTAGCAAGTTTACCGTCATCTCCTACGGCTATAAGTAGAGTGTCTGTTACATGAATTGATCGAATAAAAGAAATGCCGAAAGATGACAATCTTTGGGTCCAGCTATTTCCATCTACTGATGTAGCAAGTTTTCCACCTCCACCTGCCGCAATCCAAATGCCACTGGAACCGCCAATATTTGGAGCATAGACAATAGTAAGAACTACACCAGAACCAAAAGAAGAATTTAAAGTAGACCATGTTTCTGCATCTGAAGAGGTAGACATTTTTCCTATGCTGCCCCCGGCAATATATTTACCATCACCATAAGCAAGAGAAAATATGGAGCTTGTACCAAAAGTTCCTACCTGTGCAGTCCAATCAAGAATGTTTGTAGATTTTGCTATTTTACCCCCACTCCCAGCAATAACATATTCAGAGGTATCTTCGTTATAGATAACTTTATTTATATTTGAAGAACCAAAGGTACTATTGACAACTCCTGTCCAAAGAGCAGGAGTAAATGGAAAAGGTGTTGTTGACATCACCGCATGGGTAGTAATAATCATATGCGTCTACACAGACAAGTTGCCAGTTAGAAGCCATTGATTTGTTCCAAGCTTAATTAACGAAGTCACGGCATATCGAGCCTTAGTAATAAATCGTCCTCCCTCACTCAAAACTGAAACTCCTGCTTCACCAGAAAAAGTGACTTGACCTATCCCTAATTGAACAACAAGAATTTGAGTTCCAATGGGGAAATTGAACGTAGCATCTGTCGGAACAGTAACTGTTGTTGGAGTGCTTTTATTTATTTTTACTAATTTAGATTGATCTGGCGACTGCAAAGTTATTGAGTCAAAGTATGTGTTTCCTGTTAATTCAAACGTCGGCGGTCCGGTTGGGCCTGTTGCACCTGTGGGTCCGGAGGGGCCAATAGGACCAGTAATTCCAGTAGGTCCTGTTACTTGGGATGCTGCTCCAGTAGGGCCAGTAGGGCCTAAAGGTCCTGTTGGTCCAGCTACAGTAGATGGTTCTGTAGATACACCACCTGTTGGTCCTACTTCTCCAGCAAGAGTAAATTTCCACGAAGTCTGAACGCCAGATCCGCTAGATCTCTCGACAGAGACCGTAATATTAAGACCTGAAATAGCAGTAATAGTACCTTCCATCCACAAAGAAAAGTTTGAGGATTGAATAACTCGTACTCGGTTACCAGAAATATACGCACCGACACTTGACACTACAAATACTTTTGACCCGAGGCTAATTGTTATAGAACTTGTAGATGTTGTGCTTGCATATGATGATCCTTGTGGACCAGTGGGGCCAAAGTTGCCGGTAGGTCCTGTTGGTCCTGTAGGGCCTGGATTAATTGAGTCCGCACCGGTTGCACCTGTAGGTCCCGTAGACCCACGAATACCTTGATCGCCTTGCAAACCTGTTGCACCTGTTGCACCTGTTGCGCCTGTAGGCCCCGTTGGTCCTCCTGATGGACCCGTTGGTCCAGAAGGTCCAGTAGCTCCAGTAACAGATGCACCTGTCGGACCTGCTGCCCCGCCAGGACCTGTAGGTCCAACAAAACCACGAGGGCCAGTTGGTCCTGTAACATTTGAAGGTGTTCCTGGAATACCATTTGCACCCGTAGGGCCAGTTTCTCCCGAAAGACCAGTTCCACCTTGATCTCCTTGCGGTCCTGTAACCCCTCGTTCTCCTTGAGCACCAGTTGGTCCTAATGAACCTGTTGGACCTTGAGGACCAGTGGGACCACCAGCCCCTGTAACAGAAAGACCAGTTGGCCCAGTCTGCCCTCGAGCACCAGTCGGACCTGTCTGCCCCACCGCACCTGTAGGTCCTGTAACAAAGGAGTTAGCTCCAGTGGGACCTGTAGGTCCTACACTTCCTGGAGGGCCGACATTGCTTGATGCTGACTCAACCCATGCCGCGCTTGTGCCATCGTTATAGTAAACAAAAATTTGTCCAGTGGCGGAGTTAAACCACGCATCTCCACTGTCTGCGTCCGCTGGGGGGATGTTCGCAACAGTATTGAAATTTCCTGTAGGTCCTGTTGGGCCTGTTACGTTAGATGGCAACCCTATAGAACCCGTAGGTCCTGTAGGCCCTACAACTTCAGAGATGACGAGGTTCCATGAAACCCCATCCCACTCCCATGTTTGTACTCCATCTACATAAGTATCACTTATAGACGGTAGTGAAGGAAAGTCAATAGCCATTTTTATGCCTAACTTAAGTCTGACTCGTATTGAAATTGCAACAACATTCTATCGTTAGAACTAAAAAGAAATGGTGTGTCTGATGTTGCTGCACTACCCTGGTCAAAAGATGCAACTTGAGTGTGCATAAAAAGCTCTAATCTTTCTCCGTTATTGCTATTAAACAGTGCAGTACCAAAGTATGTAACGCTAGGTCCTTCATCTCGCATAACAACAGAACCTACAGGCTGAAGATTGTCATACACTCCTAATGTTGGAAGAGACAAGTAATATACTCCTGAACCTCTGTTGAACCCAACAACTCCTGCTTGAAGTCTAATTTCACCAATAATAGTTGCTCCGATATTTACATATCTTCCTGTAAGGCTTCCGTTTCCTAACGCAGGCTGAGTACCGCTGGAACTCCATGTAGGTGCGTAAGAAGTCCATGCTGTCAATCCAAAACTTCCTACAGGACCTGTCGGTCCCGTTGGGCCCTGGACTGTGCTATCTGCACCAGTTGGTCCCTGTGAGCCTGTAGGTCCTAACGGTCCCTCAACTGTAGACGCTGGCCCTTGAGGACCTGCAGGACCTGCAGGACCTACGACGAATGTTCGTACTATCCTCCACGCAATACCATTCCACACATACACCTGCGAGTTGTATGTGTATTGATCATTTACGTTAGGTCCCGATGGGAAATCAATAGCCATGTGTCATTCCTTCCTTAATTATCCGCTGCTATGTACGTTCCGGTTAAATACATAAAAGAACTCGTATCTAATGTCGCTGGAGCAGCTCCGGTAAGAGGGGTGAGAAGTCCATTAGCTCCTAAGAAAAACAAAGGAACAATAGCAGATCCCGCATTTAAAACTGCTCTAATATCATATTGAGCTACGCCAGTCGTATTATCAAGAACTCCAGTAAATGAGTCCCTAATAATTTCTTGAGGAAGCACCGGAATCGTAAGTGTGTACTGTCCAGTTCCTACGTTAGAAACGTTAGAAAAATTAACAAAAATTCTAAAATGTACAAGGTTGCCAAATCTTAAAAACTCACCAACTGTTGGAGTTCCAATATATGTGAGTCCTGGTCCAGACCATACTGGAGTGTATGAATTTTCAAGAGGAGTTCCAGCAGGTCCTGCAATACCCGTTGGGCCTGTAGGTCCTTGTTTATCAATAATATCAATAACGCCTGCAATGTTTGTATCAGTAACATCTTGATATAAAATTTGGGTTGGAGCATTTAGGGGAACGTCATACACAATAGTAGGATCTGTGCTTGAAATATTTCTACCTAATGTTGTGCTGTTATTTATTGTGCCCGGCACAGTGGATGTGCTGCCTGATGTAAGGCGTAGTGCTACAGAGTTTGTGATTTGAACTCCTGCTACATCAAAATACAATCTTTCACCTCGAACAGCTACAAGGTTTGGGTTACTTCCCACGACTCCTTCAGCAGCAAATTCGGTCTCATTTGAGGAAACTTTATAAGTTACACCGCCTTTAGACCCTGTTGGTCCTGTTGCTCCTATTGGACCAGCAACCTGAGACGCTGCACCAGTTGGTCCTGTAGGTCCTACCGTTCCTGCGGGTCCAGGAGTCGTAGATGGTTCCGTAGAAACGGGCCCTGTTGATCCTGTAGGACCAGTAACGCCAGCTGGACCAGGAACAGTACTAACTCCACCTGTTGGGCCAGTCGGACCCGTGGCACCAATTAATGCTCCAGCTTCAATCCAACCATTTTCTTGAGTATAAATATAGATAGTGTCTTCATCGTAAATGACCCAAAAGTCTCCTACTGTACCGGCAGTAGCACCAGCTCCTACAGCAAAGTCAAGATATGTTTGATAATATCCCTGCGCCTCGGAACCAAATCCTTGTGCACCAGTTGGGCCTGTAGGTCCTACTACACCTTGTGAACCTGTTGGTCCTGTTACTACGGAATCTGCACCGTCCGAACCATTATCACCAGCGGCTCCCGTAGGGCCAGTAGGTCCTACTACACCTTGTGAACCTGTTGGTCCTGTTGCTCCTCCAAATTCTGAAGTACCTATTTCAACCCAGAAAGAGTCATAGTAAACGTAAACCGCGCCACTTTCGGTGTCAAACCATGCGTCTCCAGGAGTGGGGGAGGTGGGTGGACTTCCAGCCGAGGGTACAAACTCTCCTTCAGGTCCTTGAACTCCCGTAGGACCTGTGGGGCCTGTAGGTCCTAGATTTCCTTGAGAACCTGTAGGGCCTGTGGGACCGGTAGGTCCCAGTACAGTTGAACGGACAACATTCCATGTTGTTCCATTCCAAATCCAAGTGCGACCTCCCTCGGAGTATTGATCTCCAATAGTAGGTGTGCTGGGGAAATTAATAGCCACTGTTTATCACCTAATCGTTGTAGTACGGGATCTTGGCAATGTTTCCATTGACGGTTGTCACAATATATCCAGCTACCTGACCGGGAATAGCTCCATTTGATCCCGTAGTTGCTGTAGTGGCATTAAGATCAGTAATTACTGGATCTCCAATAAGAATCTGACCAACTACTGCAGAAGATGTGGTTGACTGATACACAATTGATGTTGGAGCATTAAAGGGAACTGTATAGACAATCACTGTATTGGTACTTCCAGAAAATCTTCCATCTACCGTACTGTTATTTATTGTACCTGGAACTTCAGAAAGATTTTCACTAGACAACCGTAGTGCAAATGGCTGATCAACAGATACCGTACTTGCATTAAAGAGATATGTATTTCCTCTTGCAAGATGCAGTACCGGAAATGTTGTGTCTGCTACTCCTGTAAATCCATAATTAAACCCAGTCTGAACAACATTATAAATAGGAGCACTAGCAGGGCCAGTAGCACCGGTCGGTCCAAGTCCACCTGTTGGGCCGGTAATTGCAGACGGAGGCCCGGTTGGGCCTGTTGCACCTGTGGGTCCTAGAGGACCTGATGGCCCGATAGGTCCCGTTGGTCCTGGGGGGCCTGTGAGTCCAACAAAACCACGAGGGCCAGTTGGTCCTGTAGGTCCAATATCAGCGGAGGCAGCTTCAACCCAGAAGGAGTCATAGTAAACATAAACACTTCCATTTGTTGAGTTAAACCATGCGTCTCCAACTACAGGATTTAATGGAGGTGTAGATGCTTCTGTCGAAAAAGTTCCATCTGGTCCTGTAGGGCCTGTAGGTCCCTGAGAACCCGTAGGTCCTGTCGGTCCCGTTACCTGTGAAGCAGCTCCAGTTGGTCCGGTTTGACCTATAGGTCCTGTAAATCCTGTAGGGCCTGTCTCTCCTCGATAGCCTGTTGGTCCTGTAGGGCCAAGGACGGTACTTACTGCTCCAGTTGGCCCAGTCTGCCCTATAGGACCTGTAGGTCCGATAGGTGCTGCACCAACCTCAACCCAGAAAGAGTCGTAGTAAACATAAACTTTCCCGTTGGCAGTGTTAAACCATGCGTCACCAATTTGTGGACTTGATGGTGGTGTTGCTTCCGTAGGTGTAAATCCTCCAGTGGGACCTGTAGGTCCTACATCTCCAGTAGGACCTGTTGCACCTGTAGGACCTGTAGATCCTGTAGGACCTTGAATGTTTCCTACATTGTTCCATTGGCTGTTCAGTTCATCCCATACATACAAATCTCCGCCGACGAGATAACCGTCTCCAGAGTTTCCTGACGCAGGGAGTTCAGAAGAGCTAGCAAAACTACCAAGAATTGTAACGCCAGTTCCCTGTGATCCGGTTGCACCTGTTGGGCCCTGCGAACCCGTAGGTCCTGTTACAGAACTATCTGCACCTGTGGGCCCTGCAACACCTGTCTCACCTGTAGGTCCTGTTGGGCCTAAGTCACCTTGCGAACCTGTGGGCCCTGCAACACCTGTCTCACCTGTAGGTCCTGTTGGGCCTAAGTCACCTGTTAACCCTTTACCTGCAAGAATTTGCCATTCTGAAGGAGAGGAGTCTGGAAGATTATTTAAGGTTGTGCTTATAGCGATATACGAAGTTCCATTGTATTGAACAATGTCATCTACAACATAGGAAGTACTGCTATTCCACGGGCCTGTCCATGTAGCTCCGACATTTCCTTGCTCACCTGTTGGACCAGTAGGTCCCATAACTCCTTGCGCTCCAGTAGGCCCAGCGGAGCCTGTTGCACCTGTGGCTCCGGTAGCACCAATAACGCCTTGAATACCTTGATCGCCTTGCGAACCTGTTGGTCCTGTGGCTCCGGTGGGGCCTGTATTACCTAAAACACCTTGCGCACCGGTTGGACCTGTTACTTGAGAATTAGCACCCTGCAACCCAGTTGGACCAGTAGGACCAGAAAGATTTCCAACGCTAATCCATGCGCTTGTAGCTACATCCCAAACATAAAGAATATTTACAACTAAATATGCGTCCCCAAGATTTCCTGTTGGGTGGCCACCTTGAAGTTCTGAAAGATTTGCGTAGGATCCGAGGATGGTTGTTGCTTCACCTTGTGGGCCAGTAGGACCGGTAGGTCCTGTAGGTCCTGGGACTGTCGATGGTTGAGTAGATATAGGTCCGGTAACACCTTGTGGTCCTGTAGGTCCTAGTGGACCAGTCGGTCCTTGAGGTCCTGTAACACCTTGAATACCTTGTGGTCCGATATCACCTGTACGAGCAAAGGTAATGATTACATCTTCATTATTGTCAAACGAGGATGCAAGACCAGACACCCACGAAACAGGAACTTTAAAATATCCAGCTGCCTCTGTAATACTGCCAGTAATAGAGAAAAGTGCAAAGTCAGCAGTATTAGTTTTATTGCTAACTCGAAAGTGTCCTTTTAGTGGACTTGTTGAGTCATCAATTGTTTGAAGGAACGCTTGAATATCAATCGAGTTATCGTCTTCATCATCAATAAAAAGGAAATTAGCAAGCGTTACGTTTGCATTATTAAATCTAAGTTTTCCTGTGCCAGGATCTGTATCACTGACAGAAGTATTAAATGTATAGTCAAAGCTTGCTCCGCCAAACACACCTGCGGGACCTTGTGTACCTGTTGCTCCAGTAGGTCCCTGTGAGCCTGTAGGTCCTGCAACACCCGTTGGACCAGTAGGACCGGCAACTGTAGATGTCGCACCTGTTGTGCCTGTAGGTCCCTGAGAACCCGTGGGACCTGTAGGTCCTGTTACCTGTGAAGCAGCTCCAGTTGGTCCTTGCGAACCTGTAGGTCCTTGAATTCCATCAGGACCGCTAAGACCTGTCGGACCTGTAACACCCTGACCTCCAGCTACTCCGGTAGGCCCTGTAGAACCAGTTGCTCCATTAGCTCCAGGTTGACCAACAGCACCAGTAGGTCCAGTCCCGCCTGCAACACCTGTAGGTCCTGCTACACCTGCGGCACCTGTTGCACCAGCAGACCCAGGTTGGCCAACAGCACCTGTTGATCCTGTAGGACCCGTTACTGTCGAGGCTGCACCTGTTGATCCTGTAGGACCAGTAACACCCTGAGTACCCGCTGGACCCGTTACTGTCGAGGCTGCACCTGTTGGACCTTGCAACCCTGTTGCACCTGTTGCACCTATAGAACCGTTAGTACCCGCTGGGCCCTGGGATCCGGTAGGCCCTTGAGCCCCTGTTGGGCCAGCAACACCTTGTGCACCAGCAGAACCGGTAGAACCCGTTGGTCCGGTTACATTAGAGTCAGCACCCTGAGAGCCAGTAGGACCTGTTGTACCAATAGATCCGGTTGCACCTGTTGGGCCTTGCGGTCCCATGTCTCCTGTGCGAGCAAAAGTAATAACGACATCTTCAGCAGAAGAAAAGTTAGCTGCCAGTCCGCTAACGTATGAAACAGGAACTTTGAAGTATCCTGTTGTTTCAGTTATAGTTCCAGTAATAGCAAAGAATGCAAAATCATTTGCATCCTGTTTGTTAGCAACACGAAGGTGTCCTTTTATAGGAGAAGTGCTGTCATCAATTGTTCGCAAGAAAGCTTGAATGTCTATTGATCCATCGGCTTCGTCATCAATAAACATAAATGTTGCGACAGGTAGACTTGCTTGGTTAAATTTTAAAGTTCCTGTTCCTGGATCAGAATCGTCTGTCTGAGTAGAGAACGTGTAGTCAAATGTTGCTCCGCCAAAAGATCCTGCTGCACCTGTTGCTCCAGTTGGTCCTTGAGTCCCTACTGCTCCGGTAGGTCCTGCAATACCCGTTGGGCCTGTAGGTCCGGGAGTAGTACTGACTGCTCCAGTAGGGCCAGTGGTCCCTTCAGGCCCTTGAGCTCCCGTAGAGCCTAGATTGCCTTGAATTCCCTGAACACCTTGTGGTCCTGTTACACCCTGTGGCCCTGTTGGACCTTGCAAACCTGTTGGACCTGTTAATCCTTGTGCTCCCATTGAGCCTGTGGGCCCAGTAAAGGGACCAACATTTTCCCAAGAAGATGTCTCTGTACTCCAGATATATAGGTTTAAGCCAACAACATACGCATCACCAGCAGCCCCTGTTGGGTGTGCAGTAGTTAGTGCACTCTCTGTTGCGTACTCTCCTAAAAGTTGAAAAGAATACCCGGCAGGTCCCGTTGGTCCTTGAGGCCCTAATGGTCCTCGCGCAATGCCTGAACCGGCTGGCGTTACTGTAGATGGATCTGCAGTGTCGAGACGAGTAATGTCAACATCGCTCTCGTCACCTATAGGTAGATAGAATCTAAACTCGTAGGGCCTAGCACCTCTAATGCGAATTCTGGCGGTGTAGTACCAACCACGAGGACTTAAATCCCGATCGTCCGTGCAAGGAAGCTCTACCGAAAATTCACCGTTAGCATTGAGTGTTGCTTGAACGGGACCAGAAAGAATTACCGCGTCATCAAGATCTTCAATACGACTAGACGCATTAAAAGTGATTGTCCCCGAGGCAGCTAGACCGTTCACTTTTGTGAATTGGCCAACAACTACTCTCGTGGATACGTCAACAGGGTAACTCATACACTCTCCAGCTCAGGCAGGTTGAAGAGACTGAGGTTCTCAGTCTACTGGTACCATAAGTATTGTACGATCTTTTCGAGTATGCGAGATTCAAAAAAGGTCTAAATATCGCTTAAAGATGTGTTGATATGATACTAATGTCTTTCCTTGGGTCGTGCCCGGCACCAATTACTAGGGACAAAATACCTGTAGAAGACTCTAAACCTTGACGATCCCTAAACCATGCAGATCCAGGATCTGTAGTCGGGGCTTGTAGCCAGAATCGTTGACCTATATCCATAGTTTTGAAGTTATGAAAGTGTCCTGAGATCCACAAGTCAGCCATCCCTAAAGAGGTTTGACCGGCTGCTTGGCCAGATAGATATTTAATAACGTCTCTTCCGGCTTGATGCCCATGAAAAAGACCAAGCATTGTTCCATTAACGTCTACGGTTAATGTCTGATGATCTTTGTCCGGATATCGGAATTCAATATGCGATAGTGCCGGATTTTCCGCGCAAGCGTCTTGACATGCACTGGCAATCTCTACGTTCCAGCCGTCTGAGGGGTCTGCAATTACTTGTCTAGTAACTTCATCGTGATTACCGTTTACGACCGGGACAATCATTCTATCGCACAAAGGAGCAAAAGCCTTAAGTTGTGCCATAAGAAGTCTTCGTGCAACCCTTGTCTGCTCTGTTAGTCCTAAATCAGACGCGGCTTGAGACTGTAGTTTTCCATTTTGAGAGACGTTACCTTCAACATGATCTCCGGGAAGAGCAATGACTACTGTCCCCATACTTCTTCCGATCTTACGCAAATCTCTGAGTCGTTCTACACCACCCTCAGTTCCGTTAAGAATTCTTTGGATAGATTGCTCTGTCCCACCGTTTCCGGTTTTTTTACCGATTTGCTGGTCGCTGGGTGCAAATACATACGCCAACTCACCGGACTTAAACTTTTCTGACTTTCTTGGACGCCATTTAGATACCTCATCAACTAGCTTCTCTACATCTAAATCGGTTTCTACATACATTTGCGCCGGTTGTACAGAAACTCTAAAAGCCTCAAGCCACTCTCCAGAGTGACTCTGCCAACGAGATCTACGTAGTCCTACTACTTTCCACGACTCTGGGTTGAGATCAAACTCTTCTAAAATACCAGCAGCATCTGGCATTTCTCCAGCGTGTCGGGGGGTGGATACTAAAAATCCACCTTCAGCGTCTATTTCCATACGAGGACGCCACGACTCGGGGGTATTTAATGCTTTTACATCTGAGCCGCGTTTACCGGGGCTGGCTAGACGTTCTAAACGATTTGAAAGACTTTCATTCATACGGATTGACTCTTTCGAACATCTCTGCCGATAAAGCACCGGCAGTTGTTTCTACGATGTAATGCTACAGATGAGTAGGCAATATCATAACCTTCATCAAGAAGTACTTGATGAAGTTGAACATTTGAAATGTTTCGTGGTTCGTCGAAAAGCACACTGTTTAAGGCTTTTTGATCACTCTCTGAGAGTTTTTCGAGGACTCGTGATACACCACAAGGGAGTCCAGACTTTTTTGGCTTTACTTCTGCAAGTCTCTTAGCAAGACTCATATCTACCTCTTCTGTAACTGCGTTATCTACTCAAGTAGTAAGAGTTGACACGACTTAACGGGTATCAGCAACCCCAACAGTAACAGAAGAATTAAGAAAATTACAGTAGTTTACTCATCTTTAATAAGATTTTTAAGTAATAGTCCCCAAGTTTCCCTATTGTCTTGATGCAAATCCGTGATCATTCCCTCTGAACGCTTAATATCTTCCTTTAAATCTGCTAGAGTGTACTCTAGCTTTTCAACTCTTCGAGAGATGTCTGGGAGACTATAGCCACCATTTGCTGTAGGCTGAATAGGCTTTGTGTATTCTATAACTTCTTCTTTGATAGTCTTTCTAAGCTGCTTTAGCCACCACCGGCCAAGTCCTGTTACAGCACCTATAACGGCAACAATAAATGCAAGAATTACTGCAAGA
>Ga0208646_1000395_pt1 | contig 28697 bp, 40 predicted proteins | sample AntAceMetag02UK8_FD_184762 | JGI IMG/M metagenome (GOLD analysis project Ga0208646, IMG submission 184762) | Saline lake microbial communities from Ace Lake, Antarctica - Antarctic Ace Lake Metagenome 02UK8 (SPAdes) (version 2) | ecosystem: Environmental > Aquatic > Non-marine Saline and... | reverse complement strand
AGCAGTAATATCTTTGACTACTCGTACTACATCTTTAGGGTTATTGAGGTCATAACCTTTCTCTACAACCTTTTCCTTAATCATCGCCCCAGCACGCTCGGGCATTATTCCTGACTTCTTTAGCTGTGAGTAGACATTCTTTCCGTATTTTCCAGCGTTACCTAGAACATCTAACCCCAAAAAGAGAGCAAGGTTCTGACCATACTCATCCATAGATGGGATGCGTCCTTCAGTAGCACCGACTGCGCTTGTAAATATACCTGCTTGAACTCCAGTGTCTAAAATCTTTCCCGCTGCTCGTCCGCCTCTCATTTCAAGAAGTTTTTTTCCTCCGGGGACTTTAGATATTAAGCTAAACTTGGAAAGAGGGCCTAGAATTGCACCGTGACCAGCTGCCTTTGTAGTATCGCCACCAACCTGTTTAGCAGACTTCACAAAATCACCAAAGGTTCCCTTCCCACCTTTATCCATAAACTTCTGATATTCGGTAAGAGAGCTTTCAATCATTGCAGGAAGCGCAAGAGCACCAGCTCCACCTCCAACTATTGCACCAACAGGACCTCCTACGGCAGTACCAGCAGCAGCACCAGCAGCTCCCCCACCCGCATAGAATGGAGAGTCGGTCCCGAATTTTGCTAGTCCGTGAAGAAGATTACGAACCCAGCCCTTCTTTTGAAGCCCTGTTCGTTTTGAAAAAGATTCTTCCCCTTCTCCACTAGCAATTGCAGCAACCCTTCCAGGGATTCCTGACTCAAACCCTTTCTTGGTTGCCTGCCATAAGCTTTCTTTAGGTTCTTGACGAGCATCCTGAAGAACTTGAAGGCCAGTCTGAGGAATTCCCTGCTGTTTTCCAGGATTAAATACGTCCTCCTGGGCTTGAATAAACGCCTGATCTCTACCCAAAGATGGCATGTAAAGGTTAGCCCTCTCAGTAATCTCATTTAAAGAAGAGGCGGGCATCGATTGAACTAAATCTCTGTCTCTTCCTACAGATTGTAATAGCTTTTGCGTTTCAAATACTGAAAAAGGCTTAGAGTTTTGCTTTTGAGAAAGCATCTCCTGTAGCTTCATAGAAAGAAGCTGATTCGCTCCCTGAGATAATCCCTGGCCCAAGGAAGAACCAATTTCTTGACCCAAATCAGACTGTGGAATTATCTGTACCATTCTATTTGCCCCCCAGGCCTAACATTGGAAGTAGCTTCATCATCCCCGCCATGCCACCTGCTTGACCCAAACCAGATCCAAGACCTCCCAACAACCCTCCAAGGGCCCCTGAAGTGGCAGGACGCATCACATTTTCAAAGGTAGGATTCATTCCCTGACCTAGTAGTGACTGTAATTGTGAAACTGCATTTGACTTCATACCGGCTTGTTGTGCACTCAAGTTTTCTGCCAGCCCGGCTCCCGCTTGGCCAAGTTGCTGGCCAAATGCGGAGCTCTTTTGGGCGCCCATACCAGAGAACCGTTCCGCGATGGTTGGGAGGATATTCTCTTGGAACTGTCTCATGGCTGGGGCTTGAAATTGATTCATTAATTCGGGGCTATTACCTAGTATCTGTTGAAGAAATTGCATCATTTGAGGGAACTGATCCTGAGCTCCACCCAGCATTTGCTGCTGTGCTGATTGCTGCTGAGGTGTCAATGTAGATACTTGCTGCATTTGTTCTGGTTTACCGAGAAGGAAGTCGAGAAAGGCCATTTTGCGTACCACTAGGTAGAATTTAATAATCCCTATTATAAGTCGTAAAGTTTGTTTTTGACACTACTTTAATCATATTACTGTTATCCATTCCAAAATAACAAAGCATCGTGTATATGACGCATAATTTGCTGTGGTTGTGGTTATTATTACATTAGTTGCATCCACTGATATTTCTACCGAGTCTGATGGAGTAGCAGTATTAATATAAGGAATTGGAATCGACGCATTAACTGTAGACACCCCAGGATCTGTTGCACAAGCATAAATTTTAACAAAGCTGAAGTTCTCTGTAGTGGTGATTCCATGTGCCACCGTCGAAGAAGCCGATGAGGGTATTGCCCCAAAGTCTACGACCTTTCGCAATACTCCTCTATAGTTAGCATTAGATGATGTATTAGTGCTAAAAGTCGGCAAAAACTTTTGACCCGTTACGGTCTCATTTGAATCGTAAATTCCCGAGTCTTTAGAATTAGTAGCCATAGCTATAGAATTTAGATACTGCCGAAGCATCAGATCTTTTTCAGAAGGATCTTCAGGAATTATATAAGTAGTAGGTAGGATATTGTTGGGGTTGCCCGAAAAACTGCTGCTCATATTATCCTATAATCCTTCCCGATAATTCGACATATAAAATTAATGCATTCATCTGAAAATCACTTTGAGAAATGTCCAAGTCTCGCATTTGATCGTCACTCATAAATATCTTAATCTGGATCATGCTTCCTTCCGTTTGAAGATAATAACGATGCCAAATCCTTACTTGATTTGTCTGCACCGTACTGTTGTCTTCCTGTTTTGTATATAGCACATTGGACCCTAATAAAACGGGAGTAAGCACCTGGTCCTGGATAGAAAATGAAAGAGTAGAATCAATAAGATAATCAACGGAGAGCTGCCCATTCACCGTCTGATCCAGCAGAAAATCTATATAAGGCATTCTAAACTGCCTGCCTATTGGTGTACCTGGGTTCCACTGCTTAGAAGTTATATTAATATTTGAAATGCGAGTAATCTTTCCCCCGCCCGTATATGTGCCAGCAAAAGGGGTATCAATAGTAAAAGAATTGGAACTAACAATGGGAGAGGAAACCCTCACCACGATCCCGTTTAATCCAGTAATACCCTGCGCATTTTCAATGAGGATATAGTCATCCGACTGCAAATTATGATTAACAACTGTAAGAGTGCTAGATCCGGGCACCATATCAGTAATATAAAGCGATTGCTCATTAGAAGATCTATCCGCATCTATAATAAAGGTGAACCCCTGTTGATTTCCCGCCACTACATTACCAAAAGAACTTTGAGATTGTGCGCTCCCCCAGGGTGCGTTCCACTCTTCCCATGTAGGATACCTTTGACCAACATTTGCCCACGTTAAGTCTGATTCATTCTGGAAATACCCAAAACAGGTGAAGCTGTCTTCAAAAAATGCCCACGAATCATTAACATAATTCCACACCAAAACATTAGTAGGGAATACGGGATTGGTATTTTGACTTGGAAATGCCCAGTAAACTAACTCCCGATAGTAATCTCTAATTCCATATACCCTTTCATTTCCATCATTTCCATTATGGATTTTAAATACTTCATCAGGGATTTTTTGGTCGATTCGTTTTACATTTACCCCGTTACAGGTATGAATGCCCACATTACCAACACCAACCGCCCCCTGATCAAATCCAACAATTGAAAACCTACTTTCCGCTCCTAGCTCGCTATTCAGTTGTTGCCAAACAAAGGGCAGACTAAAGTCTCCGATATAAACTAATTGCCAGGTGGACCTCTCAAAATATACTATTAGCTGATCTTTAATAAATTCACACGTAATGATGGACTCAGAAGTAGGCGCGTCAACGTATCCTCCTCGACCAGGGGTGTCATCCAGCCACGCAGTAGCAGGTGCAGTAGGATCTCCATTCTGACTCCATCGAGCCCTATTTACATACCTCCTATCTGATCCGGATTCATCCTCTAGTGTGTTTAATACTACCAATCTATCCTTATAACCAATGATTATAGCGGAGCTTTCCAAAAATCTAGTCGATCCAGAATCAAGTTGAGGTCTTAAATCTACCCAAGCACTACTTCCTACTTCAATATACTTAATTCCATCGGTAATAGGCGGCCCTGCAGCTTGCGGTTTATTATTGACTACCCATAAAGCAGAGGTATAAGGATCAGCGCTTCTATAATTGGTAGTCCAATAAAATTGTGAGTTTGAACTACTCCACTGACCATATCCCGCCGCTGCAGGAATGGGTCCAAGCAATTCCCAAGCACCAGCAAGACGAGTGTATGCAAACTCTAAATCAAACCCAACGGTACCTTCTACATTTACACTTATTGTTTCCCGTTCTTTTAGTCCCATTACCGGCGTAGAAGGGTAAAAATATACGGACGTGGCAGCAGCCGCTCCTAGAATTATAAGAGCTCCCGTAGTCGTGTTGTAGGTGCCCGTTCCAGATCCAGTTGAAAGGAGAGGGCCCGGAACACCTATTGCTACTACCGTAAAAATATCAGTTGCTACAGAAAACATTTGTCCAACAGCAAATATTGTCCCTGGAACAGTCACCGTTAGGTCTCCATTGGCATCAGTTGTACCCACATTCATTCTTAATCTTGAAGTGAGCTCTGAGCCCCCAAGATAGGCAGTACCAAATCTTTTTCTTAGCCTTCCCCTCCAAACATACGCATTTTCCAAATTAGCAAAAGCATCTTCAGGAAGAAGCCAAGGCTCAATATCATTCTGTAATCCAGAACTCATTGGAGCAATTAGATAGGGTTTATTAGGCATTATTGTAATATCATCACTGTTATGGGATTTCCATCTATACCAATGTCAGTGAATCCCCTCTGATTAATCAATACTGATGTGGTCAATCTAGTTGACACTCCTATAATTCCACCAAATGCAAAAGTATCGGACATGCTTGTGGTTGTAATTACTCCATACTGAGCGTTAGGTAAAGTAATTGAAAAATTAACCCTCCATCGGCCGCTTGCAAGCTTAGTAATATTAGTTACATTACTTCCTGCCTCTATGGAAAATGTTCCAGCATTAACTCCATTAAAAACACACCAAGCCTTCACTCCACTTAGCGGAAACTCTGACCCAGCAGACTCTGTTCTAAAATATGCGTCAGTCGTTGATGTTTGGGTATTTTCTTTCGTGTAAATTGCCCCCTCACTTGCTGCTGTAACAGGAGCTGCCACCTGCTCGGGCATCTGCACAAATTTGTGCTTTCCTTGATCAGGGTCATTTAAAGATTCATGATTAACCGATAAAAAAGTATTCAGCTCTTGAAAGTTAGCAGTAATCTTAGGTTGACTCGCTGAAGGATCTTCAGTTGAAATTGCCGGTGTATTGGGATCGTAAGCCATTTATTACTCCTAGAATTGATTTGGGAAATTAGAACCACCTTGACCATTCTGCTCGGAATACAGAGTAGCTACTCGCTGGTTAGTTTTTTGTACAATTGTTCTACGTAGAACAAATCTCTGCTGCTGATTAAACTCAGGCATAATTGAATTTACGCCATCATTATCTTGAGAATCTTCAAATATCTTTTTTGAGGCCCCATATGCCAAATACTGCCACCACTGCCTTAGCTGAGGGGAGTCACCATCACTTAGTAGGTGGATTGGGCTTTTAAATGCATTCACCTTGACCAAGAAACTACCACTAGGAACAGGACGTAGTGTGAATACATTGGTATAAAATAAAACTGACTGTGGAATCCCGGTTACATAGGGAACAGCAGTAAAAGTAACCTTATTCCCACTTGGAATAGTATTATTAAAAGTAATCGTTAGAGCCCCTGTTAAATAATTTATACTTCCAGCAATTGGGGTATTGGTATTTATAAGTTTCCACGTTCCAACTTCACGATTAATAGGGACATCAATGCAATTAGCGGCTGTTTGAGTAGAATCAACAGCACCAACCGTCACAGATCCTGGAACAATAGGAGAATTGGACAACGTAGTCGCATATGGTCCGGTACCATTATTGCCCAATACCACATTATTTATTTGAGCAAGTGGTGGATAAGCATTAAAAAAACCTGTTCTGTCCTGATACCACGCCGCTCTAGTTCCTGCAATATAGCAGGGAGGACTAACATTAATAAAAGCATCTACGGCTGGCATGTTCTCCTGACCATTCCAAACGGAAACAGTATTCATATCATACGTGTCAACGTTCTCTGTGGTCATAAACTCAAAAACAGTCTCTTGAGTTACCAATCGTAAAGACTCTGGAAAATCAAATTGATAAAATGTATTCACATAGTCATCTATCTGAGCATCCGAAATTTGTTGAGGAGAAGGCCTTCCGGTTAGTTTTCTTACCTTCAGTCTTATTTGAGCAAGTGTACTCATTCTTCGCCAATATGAAATTCTAAGCTTTCAAAGCTACATCTTTTAACCTTCGTATTCCTGTCAACAGTAGCATTTCCATTAACATCTAATACGTGAGAATGACGCGGATACCAACAATTTTGGTTTAAATGTTTTGCTACCATCATCGGCACGTCATAAATTTCGCCATCCGCCATCGTGTACTTTAGGATTTGATCTCCCTTATGCTTTTTAAAGCTAAAGGTGAAGGACCCTCCACGAGGCTCATAACATCTGAAGATTCCCTTTACCATTTTGTGATCTTTTTCGACCAACTTCTTTAATTCATCTTTAGTAAAAGTCTTTCTTGGAGATGCTGATCTCATCGTTATCATTGACATAATTATTCCTTTGGTTAAAAAAAAGGGGGTCCTAAAACCCCCTAAAATACTATTTAAGCATTACTCATACTAAAAGACTTTCCGGCCTTCCAGTAAATAACATCACCAGTTGAACCAGCTGGTCCATCAATACCAGCACCAAGCTTAATGCTTAGATTTGCAAGGTTGTTAGTAGCATCTCCTAAAGAATTCCCAGAAGATCCAAAAGGAATTGCAATAGGTGGAGACAGTGGGACTGCAGACGCAGCAGGCCACACAAACGCTGAAAATGCAGAAGAATCAACATCAACAATATACGTATTAGTAGCTGCTGTATAAGACAAAATAATCCCCTGAAGTCCATTTATTTCTGACATCCCATATACCGATGGAACCGAAAACTTCAAAACAGATCCAATAGAATATATAAGCTCGTCTTCTTTAAAACAAAAAGTTACCGCTGTGGTTGTCCCTGTTGCAATAGAAGAAATAGTATTCCAAGATCCTTTCCATGAGAAAGGCGGTATTCTACGAACCACAAATCCAGTCTCAGCTACAAAGTTAGCTCCAGAAGCATCGAAAAAAGACAACTCAAAAGTATTTGCTGTCACATTTCCAATAGTAAAAAGGGCATTACCGGACGATATCTGGGGCATAGTTACAAGATTAGACAAAATGACTATGTCGCCATTTGAATATCCATGTGCAGTAGCAGTACAAACAGGAGGATTCGCGTTTGTAATGCTTGTTCCTGTAACAGGAGCCTCTGCTCCAGCGTTAGGATCTATAACTGTAAATCCTCCTGCAGTAACTTTTTCTGCCTGAAGAGTGTCAGCACCATCTGCTTTTGAGTATTCAAAAGCGTGTCCTGCTGCCATTCCCTTTTGCCACTCAAATTTAACTCCACGTCCTGGAGTTTGCTGAGCTGCAAATTGTGTTTCATTGATTACTTCCATCCAATCTACACCAGAACGTAATGAAAGAACCTCAGAAACACCGTCAGAAGTAAAACGGCCTTGTTGTATAATTGTACTATCCATTGTTTTCTCCTTATGGGTTTAATGTGCAAGAAAGGTTAAGAACCCATGCATCATTTGTGATTCTTGGAACAGTTGCCATCTTGTAACCCACAGAAGAGTTAAGTGCTAATGGACCATCATATACAGGTGGTCTATAAATAAACTGAGAGCTGTATCCGTCTTGCTCAATGGTTGCATATGCTTCCATTCCAACACAGAAAATACTATAGACATCTTGTCCAAGTAGAGAGCTATTTGGGGAAACAGCGCCGATACTTGAAAGAAGGAATCTTAGGTTAGAAACAGAACCCCACTCCTCTCTCAATGCTTGTGTTGGTAAAGGATATTGAGCTTTTGCAATAAATCCTGAAACCTGTTCTAAGTCTCCGATTAATTGTGTAGATGCTAAAGCCATGTACGCATCTCTTACAGGTGCAGTTCCAAAACGGTCTTCACCTTCGATATTATCTGAAATGGTGTAAGCATTGTTATCTGCTAGAGTGCGAATAACACCGTCTACATCACTACGAGTAATTTCAGCAGGATTGTCTCCATTATTACCACCTGTACAGTTTAGGAAAGATGCTGTAGAAGAAAGCATGTTACGAGTTAGTTCATCTTCAGTTTGACGTAAAGAAACCCCTAGTCGCTGTGCTGCTTCGTTAAGTACTGGGTCCTGATTCTGCAAGGTAACTTGCTCGTTCAGGATAATGTAAGTACCATAGAAATCGATCTCTGCATCGATGTTTACTGCACTTAATGTTTGAGCTGGTGGGGTAACCCCTGTATTCCCTAATGGGACAGTAGCTGTTGCTAAAGGGTTATATCTTCTCATACGTAAAGTAGTACCACCGTTACGGGGCATTTGCTTACGCATGGCTGGGATATTGTGGATCATATTAGGTACTGGGACAGATAAAAGTTTATAAGAAAAACTCTGCTGAACCGGTGCCGGTAACAATGTGGTGGTTGTTGTCATCTTTTACCTCGGTAATTACCGAGCCTTAGCCGCTTCACTCATTTCATTCTGCAGCTGTCTCTTCAACTCTGGAGTCAATCCCCTAGCAAACATGTTCGCCTCAGAAAGTGCACCTTGACCACGTATTGCCTGTGTTGAAACAGGCTTTGAATGATTTTGATGTACTTGTTCTTTCTGTGATTTGTAATGATCTTCTTTAACAATACCCATCGCTTTAAGAGTTTTATAAGCCGAAACACCTTTAGTATAGAGATCAGATCCAGATGTAATTGAAGCATACATTTCTGGCTCGATTTGTTTTAATTTCTCTATATTTTCTTTAGTAACAACCTGGTCAAAGTCAGAAAACTTTGTCTTTAGACGGTCGGGAATGTTGGACTGCCTTTCACTCTCATAAGAAGTTCTAAATTTCTTTAGTTCTTTAAGCTCAGTGTAAAGCTTCTTTACAGTCCTTCCGTCTACTAAGTCGTCATCATCAATAGAAAAATCTTCTTCCGAAGAGCTTTCTTTTTGCTGCATTTGACGCAATTCTCTGTTCTCTTTCTCAAGCTGTTCTTTTGCTTCGCGAAGTCGGTAAAGGTTCTCATCTTTAGAATAACGAATCTTCTCCTCTCTCTGCTCAGCTTCTGGAGAATGGTTTTGAGTCTGCGACTCATCATTAGGGGCAACGACGTCCTGTTGCTGAATTTCTTCTACTACGTTTGATTGATCTTCTTCCATGTTCTCCTAGGTGCGTTCGACGATTACGCTTATACGTCAGCTTTGGCACAGCCGGTAACGAGGGCCATTCGAAAAGTACCGCGCATATAATAATTTAAATTTTAATTAACAACAAGATAGTTGTGGTTATTCTGAGACTTTTTCTCTGCTAATTTTATCCGCGTAACGGTCTAATGCTCCGCAGTTAAAAGCCTCTGTCATATACACTAGCTGCATCTGCTCCGGAGGCAGATCCTTCTTCATGTGAGGAAGATTATTGCAAGACACATTGTCTGGAACTGTCCATAAATATTGGATTCGTCCACTCTTTCGGTAGATGCGGTAAACTGACTGATCAAAGTCCGGAGATGGACAGCTTTGTCTATAGAAAAAGTATTGTCTAATTATATTTTGTAACAGGCGCTCTTTCTTATTAAGAACGACCACAAAAAAATTACCCTCAATCTTAGGGTCATTCATGCCCCTCTCAACTGTGGTCATTAGTTCTTCTTCGAATGTTTTCTTCGAATTAGATCCTTTATGAATCTCACGTTGAAGTTCGATAGAATCACTCTGAAGATCATCTTTTTTCTGAAGATCGGTTGCAATTTTGCCTATATTCTCTGTACGAGGGGTCGTTGATTTGATTTTTGTCATAACTTATAGTTAAAAATATAAATATATATTAACCATAGCTTATGCCTTTTTATTTAAACAACAAAAAATAGCATCACTTACCTTGTTTTTCTCTTTACGCATTCCCTGATTCCTGATGGATTTGGAGCGTTGTGGGCCAGTGATAATGCAGCGCGTCTTCGCTTAGGTGTATTGACGGGGTAGCTACCCTTTGGAGCGCCTCCGCTAGGTCCACAAAATCCGCCTTTAGAGACTTTTTTGTACTCGCCAACATTGCTGCCTCCGGGTTTTTTTCTATCCGCTAAAACCTTTTTTGCAGACTCCTTAACTCCCTTAGCAACCGAAACTTTTTTGGAGGGCTTGGCAGCTGTTTTTTTTCTTTCTGCTGATTTTTTTTTAATAACCATTATACATCCCCTTTTTATGCCCCTTAAGTCCGAAAGATTCGCACCTAAATTAAATACTAATTGAAAAAAGAGGACGGCTATTCTAGAAATAGCCTACAGGAGTTTACTCTGATTCCTCTAGGTTTTTACTTTTTATGCATAGCTTTTTTATGCTTATTAGCTAGGAATTTATGATGCGCGTGAGCCATATGGTGCTCATACGCTTTATCCATCCCTTTATCACCTGCATAAGCATGACCCGTGTCTTTCTTTTCCATCGCCTTTGATTCATCACGACGATCTTTAAAAGACTGAGTATGCTTTCCTGAATGACGATCGCCAAGGCTCTCATCTAAACGGTCATTATAACCTTGTACTCTTCTTTTCATAAAATTTACTTAAGCTCGCTAGAACTTCCTTTTATTTTTGATGTTATTCGTTTGCATGATCTCTACACGAGATAGAGACCCCTTACGGCTATCCTTTTCGACAACCTTTTTTTCTTTACCTTGGTTAGCCATTCCAGGAACTACCTGTCTTGCTATCCATAAAGCTTCTCCAGTTGGTCGGGGCATTGCCATAATGTAACCTACCCTTTGGAGTCAGATTCGTATCGACTCATCTTTCTGATATCGTCATTACGAGTGTCATCAAGACCACGAATAGTGTCATCTAATTCAGAAGAATTAAAATATCTTGTCTTAGGGTATGCCTTTTGAATAACTTCTTGAGGAAGATTTGCAGGCTTAGAATGATCCTCTGAAATCATTCCGTAATAACTTGAATCCATTTTTCTGGATTCTTCGTATTTTTTCATGCCGCGAGACTCATCTGCGCGGTCTTTCTTGTCTTGAAAATATTTCTTAACCATTGTTTTCTCCTTGTGCCATTACGGCTATTTCTTCAACGTTTGGGGTCTGTACTCTTACTTTCTCTTCCTGCTCTGAAGCACTCTCGTGAGACTTTATCGCTTCGGTCATCTGGAATAGACGTTCCAGATGATTAAGATCCATAGATTCGAGCTCCTTCATCGCTTTAATCTGATGAAGTGTACCAAGCTCTTTGTCTTTTTCGGACTCTGCTAGACGCTCTACGGCAAGAGCACGGTTTTCAACAACGCGTGACGCTCTTTCGAGTCCAAGCCCAGCGTTTGCCTCTGCCCGTGATTCGAGGTCTTTTATTTTAGCCTGCTGCTCTTTCAAAGCTAGCTCCAGTTGCATCATTTGCATCTGGTTTTGGCTCTGCTCTTGATTTCCTATCGCATCCACGAGCTCTTTTTTGTTTTGAAGCGTAGATGATTTCAAAAGCAGGTCTGTTGGTACAGGGATTCCAACCTCTCTAAGAGCGAGAAGCTGTTTAAATTGCATTTGTCTTTGAGTACTTGTATTGAGGCCTTCCTCAACAGCAGCATCATATTTTCCAAATGCTTTGTTATAAAATTGGGGGGTGGGCTCTTCACCAGTAATGCGTTTCATTTTTCCTGGAGAGAAGTTATTTTGCATAAGAGATATAGTGATTCTCCCAAGTAGTTTTTGAGAGTAATCAAGTTGGTCAAACAAGACTTGAAGAGTTGTCAGGCCCGCCCCTTGTCTTAGCATAGAAAGAATTCCTGACTTATCATCATCAGCAGACCCTAAAAGTTCTTCGTTAACGCCGGATATCTGTTGAATTTCATCGCCAAGCTGCTTTGAAAGCTCCAACATCGACTGAGGAATGGCCGGAGCCTGAATCCTCTCGACATCAGACATGTTTGATTCTTGTTTAAGAGCTAGCCCGCGCCCTTGCCCATTTAGAAACACATCTTCAGGGTTAACTAGAGCGTCTTCTTTGTACTTCCAACCAGAATTTATCTGTGACTCCAGGATATCCAGCTCAATAACTTTTCGTCTGTTGTATAGATACTGTGCGTCTCTCAGCCCTCTTACCACACCCTGAACTCGAAGTGAAAAGTCTGGTATTTGAGGTTCATAATACCCAAGAACAGGGACAAAAGGATAGGTGTCGATACCCATCGGATTATCCCCGTGGTACATCACCTGTCCCTGTACGACAATTCCAAGTTTAACGGTTTGAATTTGGTTATCGATAACAGTCAGCTCGGAAAATTTAGAGGTAAAACGGGTAAGGTATTCATCACTTCCCCTCCACTCCATGGTTTCTCCAGTCTTGATATCAACAAGCAGTTTTTGACTCCGGTAATCTCTATACCAATACTCATCATAGGTGAGTAGGTCCTCCATTCCAAAATTGTATGACTCAGGCATAAACTGGAACTTTCCATCGCGAGATCCTTTGGCAGACATGGCCTCAATATCATCACGCCTCTCTGGTAAAAGAGATGCAATCTGTTTCTTGTTAAGCCATTTTCTAGTCCAAATAAAGTTGCAGTCAGATAGGTCGTGCTTCTTAAAAAAAGGATCAATTAGATAGCCGTTGTAAGAAACGTTATCAACCTTTATGTCTCCATTTATTGGGTCAGCTCTATAGTCCATCCAGACAGACAATAGGTTCATTCCTGTAGTTACCGCTCCATCAAAAGCTTCTGAGATAGTCTCTAGAGTGTTGTCATTTTGCATTGCCCATAGCATTGCTTTTGAAAATAAATTAGCTGTTTCTTCGTCGGAATTTTCGATTGGAACCACCACGGAAGACTTTCTATTTCTGCGCTGATGACCCGTAATCATACTACAAACCCGTCGAATTCGATTAAAGTTGAAGGTTTTTCTTTTGGAAGCTGGAAGGTTGCCGAAAACATCATTCCAAAGGGTCTGATCGCCAGCCTTAAAACGAGCATCCATATCAGCTTCTGACCAAAAACTTTGATTAAGGGTAATGCTTTGAGCATAACTGTCAGCCATGAGCTGCTTAAGCCCTCTCTCGTCTTTCGATCTATCTGCCCAAAAGTTATTCCCCCCAGGATTATTCCATAAAGTCATTATCGTATTCCTTGTTGTTGACTGTCTCTAAATATTGGCGGTAAGTTCGCCTGATTTCCGTGCATCGCTCTATGATATCTTGCGTCTAGCTCTTCTTTAGTTAACCCATCTCGTGTTTTGGGAAGTGAAATAGCCAGATACCTAAAACAATCAGCAAAATGAGAGCTCCAATCATGGAGTGGCCTTGCGTAATAGATGTCTCTCTTGGTGTCATATTCTTTGCGGTAGTTTTCCAAAGCCTTAATCAATGGGCCGCACTTTTTGTCATCAATCCAAAGCTTTGAAAAAAGAGTCCTAGAGGCCTCGATCCCGTCCTGAATTGAATAGTCATCAGCAAGAGTAAATTTAATGCCTAGCTGCCTCGCCTTTTCTACACGTGTTATTCCCGACCCCCACTCACGAACTCTAATGTCGTGCGGTGCGATGTGTTTTCCGTAAGTATAAGGCTTGCTATTGACCACCTCTACATAGTGCTCTATCCCCTCAGAATTGTTCTCATAACAATCTATGATGCGCACCGACTGTCCGATTGTCTGAAAGAATATAATCGTGGTTGAATCTCGTACTCCAATATCCCAAGCGGTGTGTACCTGGAAACCATTCTCCCACTCGACATAACCGATCTTTTGCTCACGTTTCATCTTGTCGATGTATTTAGCATAAAAAGATCCGTCAATACCCATGTCAAACGAAGTATAATACTCTTGTTGGATCATATCTTCAGACATAAGGCCGTCTGCGCGTTCTTTTTCAATTTCTGATAAAGGGATGTGGTTGGTGTCTTCAACTGATAGCTTGATATAAAACCAATCAGGGGACCTTTGAGCAAGCTGCGCTAAGCTCCATAGGTGATTTTTCCCCCTTGGCGTAGAAATAAATAGAGCCCACCCTTGGTTGGCTGTTAAGATAGGGCGAATATATTGATAGGCCCGGGGATCCTGTAGAGCATACTCAGAGAAAACCACGCCACATGGATTTGTACCCATAAGGGAATCGTAGTTATCAGATCCCACAAGCTGGAATAAAGATTCTTGTCCATTTTTCGCCGTCATCCTAATTTTCATTTCTTGGGAATTCTTCTGAGTCACTAGGTCATCAGGGAAGTAGTCAAGAATTCTTTGACCATCGTTGGTCATCGAGTCCCAGATTACTTTTTTAGCCTGTGAGTAAGTTGGAAAGATGTAATAATAAACTCCGGGATGCTCCCACATTTGTCTGATGACATAATTTAATGCGGTGATATCTTTTCCGGCTCGGCGAGGAAGTATAGCTAAAACGCGCTTGAACCCGCTGTCCAGCGCTTTAAGAATCGGAGATTGATAACAACGAGGCTTGAAAGAATTAAGACTCCTTTCCACCTCTACGTTTGTCATCGTTCCTTTCATAGATTCCTCGATAAGGCTGTTGAAGCTCTTCTCTGGCATAGTTATCCGCGTATAATTTCATCTCAGTGGTTGCACGAGTTTCCTCTACTGCCCTTTTCATTTCTCTTTCTTCAAACAGTGCATGCGAGTCGTACAAACGGATGTAACGAAGTACAACCTTTGCCCTATGGGCTGGAAGCTCGTCTAAAGTTAAAACCATGTGCATCCACCTGTTGTGAAGCCTGGCTTTCATCACTTCATACGTGTTTCTCACCTTTTCAGATTGACTACAGAATTGTTTGAGATAGGGAAATCCGAGACCTTTCCAGTCTAGGAATTGAGGGAGGGTATAAGAGTCTTTTTTACTTGACCATTCAAGCATCCACTCGCAAAGAGATTCTAAATATTCTTCCGATACTTGTATGTGGCGCATATGTAAAACCTAAATTTTAACTTTATACTAATCCAATAGGCATTTTATCGCAGTATTTATCTTACCATCATAGAGTTCAGTTCAAAAAACGACTACATTGCACTCTCATCATAAAACAAAGATGCGATCACTGTTTTAATCTTACTCAACGTTCCAAATGTGACATGGGTTGGTGGCTCATCTTCAAGAACTGTGCCGATCTCTGTTTCTAGTTTTCTGGTTACATCCTGGATGTCTCTTTCGTTGACGATAGAGTTTTCTCCTATGATTTCTCTAATTACAGATATAGACTTCCTGATTGACGCGAGTTCGTCTTGAGCTTTTTTAATGCTAAAAGGCTCTGACTTGCCAGAAACATGAACGTACATGGGAGTTTGATCGGATATGCTTTTTCTTTTGAATGGCCTGCAGCAATTACAAGAGTTGTTGAACTCAAATGTAATATCTCGTGCTCGAACGGGGGTTATAGAAGACATCTTCCCTCCGGTGTGAATGCATTAAAAACAATTCTTTAATTACAATATTCTTAGGAGATAAAATTGGCAATAAAAATTAATTTAATGCGGTTGGAATGCCGAATAAGCGCTCACAGCATGCCGAATTTTTAACTAAGTATCAGATTTAACTTCTTTATCAGGGAGTGGAATATGCGCCCATCTATGAACGGTTACAGGCCCTCCGACATCTTCCCACGCATCAAAAATCTCAACTCCAGAATTTAAGAGTTTTCTCTTGGCTATGAAAATCAACTGCCCTAGTTCATCCTCATCTATAGCAAGAACAAGATCACCGAAGGGAGGAAGTTTATCTTTTACATCAAACCACTCCAAATAATTTTCCTTCATTTATTCATTCCTGTTCTGGAGATTAAAACTCCTATTTCCTGCGATAGATCATAGCAGTCTTTTGAGGCCACATCATCGTGCTTCCAGATGTGTTGACATTTGCTATAAATCTCTTTGAGGGTGGTCTCATACATGTGAGATTTAGTGGCGCTGTTATTCTCGTACTCATGAGCTGGGTACTTAAATTCATACCTAGCTATTGAATCATTTCCGATCATTGGATAAGTCCTCGTTCTAAGATTTCATTGGCTAATTTCAAACAATCTTTTGAAGGGTTTTCTTGATACTTCCAAACTTCTCTACATTTTTCATAAATGTCGAGAAGAGCGGCCTCATAATCTTCCGCTTTAGAGAATGTGTCTAGTTCTCGCTTGTGGATAGGAAGCCTGAAACAATAAGTGACAGTTACCTGCTCGTGAATTTCTGAGTCTTTTATCTTCATAAATTAAACACCTCAACATCTTCTATCTTTAAGATAACACAATCTGCTAACAAGTCAAACAATTCTTTTTTTGAGTTTAAGTAGAACGATTTGGACCTGCTTTTAATCAAGACCAGGAAGGGCTGGTATGACTGATCCATCGTATGGCTCCACGGTTAAAATGGTTTTTGGTTCTTCGCTATAAAACTTTCGTGCTTGGAATTCGTAGATGAGTGCGTCGTCTTTCCAAACAATGCCATTTAGCGCGTCGTTTACAAATTTGGTAAGGTTATCGAGGTCAGGAACGGACACGTGTGGCTTTTTAAGTGCCTTTAGACGGGCTTTCTTGCTCCAGCTGTCTGAAAGTGCCATGTGGAACTCGATCGTCAACCTGAGGGGCTCTGTGTGAGTTTTAGAATCTTTCATCTGCTCTCGAATTATAATAGCATAATCTCCCTTTCTCTTCTTCTGAAAATCAAAATACATGCTTCCCCTCCTTCCCGCTCTTCTCCACGCTATCGGTTTTCCTGGAATAGTAAATATCATGCTTCCCTCTCAGTTTGGTTAATAACTTTGTCATATCAGGCTCAGCAAACGCAATTGTAAACGCCCCCTTGCCTAAAGAAATATTCATGCAATGAGTTCCAAGGCTTAATTTAAAAGCCCGGGAACTTTTGAACTCTTTAAAAAACTCTTCACAAGTTTTTTTGCCAACAGCAAAACTCTTCAATAATTTATCCGAACTTTCTTTCGCTATAATTTCATCCTGGTAGTGCGCCAGAATCCATCCAGCCTTGATCCCATTTATCAAATATCCAACCGGACTAGATTTCTTAGAAAAGAGATCCGGATGGTCGTTGTAGTACCTCAAACCCATGTCTAATTTTTTACCGAAAATTCCGGCTTCTTCTAATTTGCTTTTAACAGATTTGGGCTCGGATTTCTGAGGCTGCGAAATAAGGATTTTAGTAGTAGTTGTTTTTACTTCTAGGTTTTCTCTTAACAATGAATGCTCCATTTGGGGCACCCATGATGAGTGCTCCGTTTGGGGCATCACTAAACTTTTCTTTAATTTATTTGGGGCACTAGTAGGCATGAAAAAAGCGATGAATTCTTTGCGAACTTGAGGCGGAATTGAAGGCTTTTGAAGTACCCTATTCCAATAATTAACGGCGTTGGATTTTGTGATAATATGGCGCTTTGAGCCGAAGTTTTTTGAGTAAGTATTGCGATAAATATACCCAACATCTTGAAGGTTTTTAAGGATTTTTACGATCCCTTTAACCCCCATTCCGGCCTGTTCAGCTAGCTTTTCATCTGATATAAAACAGTACCCATACTTAGAAGATAGGGCTTGTAAAATGGCATAAACTACCACTAAACGGTGCCCTAAAGCCTTTAAATCATCGGAATTAATGGTGTAAGTAAAGACTGGATTTTGGATTTCATCGTTCATTTTGACACCTCATTAAGGGTAATGTGACGAGTGCATCCTCTTCCAATAGGCTTGGTATCTCTACTTATCAGCTTCTTATCTTCAAGGAGTCTAAGCCCTTTCTCTATGGCCATCTCTCCTGTGTTTAGCTTACGGCTTAAATACTTATTCGTGGGATGGCAATACCCGTGTTGGTTGATAAGGCTTTCTAGTACAGAGTACAGAATGGCGAGCTTGTACCCGTGTTCTTTAATGAGGGATAGCTTCACTGGGAAGATAGTGTCTTGGTCATTGCGGTTATACATAAAATTCTCCCTGTTGTAGAGGGAAAACACTTGCATATAAGTAAGGATTTGGCGTATTATATTTCAACATTTTACTGATTCCTTGTTGAGTTGTTAAAATTACTGTTTGACGTTTTACTGACTCTTTGTTGAGTTATTAAAATCACTTCTCGGCATTTGAGTGATTCCTGGCTGGGTTGTTAAAGTTATTGTTTGATATTAAGCAATTTCTTGTTAATCGGTTAAAATTGTTATGCGAAACTTGAGTTATTACTTGTTTTGTAATGATAAATTTTCTAGTCATTGAAATATTTCCTGGGTAGGGATGTTAAAATAAAACCGTTCATCTGTGCGGTGGCTAAGAAATGGTAATTCAACATTGTGTCATACCTTCCTTGTTAGATGGAGAATGTAAGTATAGGTTATTTTTTAACATTTTTAATCTTATGCTTCTATAAATTGGGATATCAACTTTTGTTGGGAAGATATCTCGATCTTAGTACTTTGCCTCGTGCTTCCTATATTTGGAAGTTCGGGGTTTTTTTGTATTCTATGGTTACATTTTAATCAATAAAAAGTTGAACGCTAGGAGACAAAAAAAAACCCCAGATTTCTCTGGGGAAGGTCTAACACAACACTATCTGAATTTAATTATTTTTTCGGAAAGCCTTCAATCGCCTTTCGAAGCTGCTCCATGGCCTTTTTGGTCGCTATACCATAAACAGGAATGTGAAGATCTAATGATCTAATGTGTTCTAGTATACCGTTAAGAGTGACACACATTCTTATAATAAGAATAGTTAAGCAGACTAATAGCATCCCTAAAATGTAGGCTGCATATATAAAGGTTTCTTGCATTTTTTTTCCTTGTTAAATAGTTTAATTTCTTGTGATTCCTGTACAGCTTCTTTGAGTGCTAAAGCTAGAAGCTTGGCAAATTGAACTGTACACTTCTTCTTTCCATTTAAAACTGCAGATATGTGCACGGTAGAATATCCGGTTCTTTCTTTTAGCTTTAAATAGGGAATCTTGTGAGATTTAATATAGGAGAGTATCTCTTTAATATTAACCATATGATAACTTTGGGGTTGATTTAATATATGCTCTAGGTTATCTTAAAGCTAAATTAATATCAATAAAGATAACCTAAAGAGAAGAAGATGAATTTTTATACCCCAACCAACATATGCTTTGATCAAAGAGTTGAAACTTTTTTTGAAGATGACTTTGATCTGGGAGATTCAAAATATGAATCAACAAAACAGCTCATAGAAGAGCTTTTGCATCATGTATATAAATCAGGAAGTCTAAAACATATGGAATCGTGCTTACAAGAGCTAGCCTGCCTATGGAACTTAGATACTGAATTTAAAGATAGCAAGCTCAGAACAGCGGTTAAGGATGAACATGAATAAAGAGGGCCCTCTAGAAATTGTTTCACTAGATAAAGATATTACCTTTAGAACAGCGGACAAGATTAATAAAGACCGGAATGACCCTACGCTGAGTATAAGATTTATGGCTTGGCAAAGAAAATATCGACGTGATTCTTATGATGCAAGCATTAAAAGAATGTGCAGCGGTTATACAGATCTAGATCACCGGGAAGTGGGGGTGTTCAAAGAATGGGTTATTTGGAGCGCACGATTAGATGTAGCTTTAATGCAAGAAAATATAAAAATGAAATAGGGGAGGAGATAGAGATGTATAAAGAAATATTAGAACGGCTTGAGGGCATCACCAAAGAGGAGATTATTAAAAAATTTAATACTTTATCCGAAGAATTGAGTAAGGATAAGTTTAGACATGAGTTTTTTATCCTAAAGATGGACGTTGAAACAAGGCTGCTTAGGTCTGAATTGTATAGTGATGAGTTTATTGATTACATGGTAGATTTGTTGACATCGCTGTATTACAAGCGTTTAGAAGAAATTAACTCATGTGAATTACAGGGAGGGTTCAAAGAGCTTGATAAAGAAGATATGAAAGCAGAACTCTCGTTGATGCTATTAAAGCTCTCCCTCGTAGAGACCAATATGAACTCTCTAAAAGATTCGATGGTGGAGCTAAGAAATAATCTGATGGATAAGGAAATTCTAAAATATAGAAAAGAAATGGGGAAGAGCAATGAATGAAGAAATAACCAACGAAGTAAATAAACTGAAAGCTCAGGTAAAGTATATGACCACTTATACACCTAACGCAGCCTCCCCCTACGAGTCCATTGAAGTAAACGAGCTTTACTTAGCCTTATCGAAAGCTCAGCTTGATATGTCAGTAGCTAAAACTGATAGCGTGAACCCTTTCTTCAAGTCTAAGTATGCGGATCTCACAGATTTGGTAAAAGCTTCCCGCCCTTCCCTGTCTAAGTTTGGACTTTGTGTTATTCAAAGAGTACTTCCGGACGAGAAGAATCAGCTGTGTCTTTTTACAAGATTATGCCACGCATCTGGGCAGTGGATGGAGTCTCGTATGCCTATATTACCTCCTAAACAAGATATCCAGGCTATCGGATCATACATTACCTATCTAAGAAGGTATAATTACTCGTCTATCACCGGAGTAGTAGCAGATGATGAAGATGATGATGGTGAGGTGGCCATGAGAAGCACTCGAACACAAGAGCGCATTGAAGTAATGAAGCCCAGCACTAGCATTTCACAAGAGCAGCTCAAGCTGATTAGTAACGAGCTGGAAGGATTTGAAGATATTTTAGATGATCTTTTGTCAGGATATAATATTACTAAGCTATCCTCACTCCCTGAAAAGAACTTTGTAAAATGTTTAGAAAGAATCCGAGAGATTAGACGCGCTAAAGAAATTAATTAAATTAGGAGATATCATGAAATTAATAGAAGCATTGAAAAAAATTAAATATCTAGAAAAGAAATTAGACGATATTAAAGAGAAGATTGGTCTTTTTTGTTCAGATATGGACTACGAAAACCCTGTCTACCCCGACCAAAAAAACCAAATATCAGTTTGGGTGCAATCATATAGAGATATTCTAAAAGGAATTTCTTCTCTGCATTACCGTATTGCCAATACCAATATAAACACCTTTTTAAACATTGAACTTCAGGGTAAAACTGTAAATAAATCCATATATGAATGGATATTGCGACGTAGAAAGTTAGCAAGCATGGAGCTCTCAATGTACAAACAGCTCACAGATAAAAATCTTAGAGAGGGAGAGGTCAAGTTTTCTTCGGGTCAAACTGTAAGAGCTAATATTCGTAGATATTATGACCCAACTGAGAAAGATACTATGACAGCAGCACTTTCAAGCGAACCATTCGAAATAGATGGAAAGCTTGAGGTAGCTAATGCAATAACAGATTTAATTTAATTTTAAAACCCATCTAATGCAAAGAGATAAAAAATGAGATAACTAAAAAAAAATGCTATGGAAGCCGGAAACTGATAATTTCCTTATAGGTTCGATTCCTACCCTTTCGATTAAAGGTTCAAGGCTTAAGTAGTAAGTTCGAAAGATTCAGTTTTTATTATGTCTCAAGTAGAAAGTTAGAAAGGATTACCTTAGGGAATAACCCTAAGAATATCGGCAAAGAGTTTGCATAGTTTACCTCTTCTCTTGCCGCTTCCTTTGTAGGTAGATGGTTTTTTTTATCCAAAAAAAATAAGGAAGGTAAATGTGAAAGATGGAATAAAAGTAACCTTAGAAGAAGTTGCTGGACTAAAAAATATAGTGAGTGTTTTTAAATCAGAAGTAGGTATGGCGTTGGAAAATTGCATTGCGTCAGATAATCTTCAAAAAATTGTGAGAAGTGAAGATTTAGGAAGATTTGTTAAACAAAATTTGCTCGTACAAGATACAAATGAAGCTTGTATGTTTGAACATAACGTAAGTTTTATATATGAAATACTCACACAAACTCTTGTAGCAACATCATTTTTATTTTTTGAGTCAAGAAAGGAAAAAATGGGAATAAAAGATATTCAGGAATTAAATGATAAATTCATGGGAATGGTGAAGTTGCAAGTTGAAGAATTAATTGATAAACCGAGGAAATAGAATGCAAAAAGTAACGTTAATAGGAAACTTAGGAAAGGATCCAGAAGAAAGAACTACGACAACAGGGAAGAAGGTTATTAGCTTCTCTTTAGCTGTCACTGTAAAAAAAGATGAAACTGTTTGGTATGACTGCCAAATTTGGGAAAATAGAATGTCTTTGTTTAGTGGATTACTACCCCACCTAAAGAAAGGTTCTAGAGTGATTATAGGAGGTGACCTAAAGATGCCTACTACATATCAGACTAAGATGGGAGAAACTAAGATTAAGCTTCAGTGTGAGCCCTTCTACATTAATTTTGTTGGAGGAGGAGAGAAGAAAGAAAACAATCCTTTATCTACTAGTGTCTTTCAGTCAGAGCCCACCTCTCTTCAGTCTGCTTTAGAGGATGAGATACCTTTTTAGACATAAAATGTATTCGATACTTTCTAAAACAGAAATTTAACGGCCATAATATTCAAAATATTTTGGAATAGGATTTTTATGGTTCAAGAAAATTTTTCTGAAGTGACTAAGCTTAAGAAATATGCTGAAAAGAAGCCTAAGGATAAAAGAACACTTAATAGTATAATAATACTAAGGTGCAAAGATAAAAATAAGTGTGAAAATTCGGCATGCAGTGAGCAAAACATTAATTTATAGGGTAAAAAAATGAAGATAATTGATCTAGAACAAGGGTCTGCAGAATGGATAGAGTGGAGGTCTTCCGGAATTGGAGCATCAGATGTTTCGGTTTTGACAGGAAGTAATATGTACTCCACTCCCCTCAAGCTATGGGAAAAAAAGTGTGGTTATAGAGAGGAAGAACCCATAAATATTGCAATGGCCCATGGAATAGCCAATGAAGATGTTGCTCGCCAGTGGATGAACAACTATTTTAAGCTTAATCTAAAGCCTCTCTGCATAGAAGATAGTAGTAAGAGCCATTACAAAGCTTCTCTAGATGGATACGACGCATCGACCGAAACATTAGTGGAGATCAAGTGTCCTATTAGCCCTAGAATATTAGCAAATGCTCGGACTCACAATGCTGTACCGGGATATTGGCATGACCAGATGCAATGGCAAATTATGTTGTGCCAGCCTAAGAGGGCTATATTAGCCCTATGGGACCCAGACAACCAGTGCTGCATAACTATAGAAATGTTTGCCATTACTGAGACTATAGAGATGATGCAACAGATGTCTGATAAATTTTGGAATCAGGTGCAGATGGGTAAAGAGCCAGACGCAACCGACGCAGACTTTGTACAAATTACTGACCCAGCACTCCAAGAGGCCCTTTTAGAATACCAGAATATAACCCAAAAAGAAAAGATTGGCTCAGATAGAAAGAAAGAGCTCAAGAAAGTTATAGAGGGATTTGCCAATGAACAAAGTATCCAGGCCTATGGATTTAAAGTTAAGAAGATGGCCCCTAGAAATACTTATGATTTAGAACGTATGAGGGAAGATGGGATTGAAGTAGATAACTATTTAAAAAAGGGGTCCTCTTTCTCGTATAGGATCACGTCTCCAAAGTAAAAACAAGGGAATATCATGAAAACAGACTGGAATAACCAAGAAGAATGCCTGGCGGCTGTTAGGAATAGTGGATATTCTCTGAAATTTGTTGAGAATCAAACCCCTGAACTATGTATGGCAGCTGTAAGAGAGGTTGGATGGGCGCTGCAATATGTTAAAGAACAGACTCCTGAGATATGTATGGCAGCTGTAAGAGAGGTTGGATGGGCGCTGCAATATGTTAAAGAACAGACTCTTGAGATATGCATGGAGGCTGTTATCCAGGATGGTCTAGCTCTGGAATATGTTAAAGAACAGACTCCTGAGATATGTATGGAGGCTGTTATCCAGGATGGTCTAGCTCTGGAATATGTTAAAGAACAGACTCCTGAGATATGTATGGCAGCTGTAAGAGAGGTTGGATGGGCGCTGCAATATGTTAAAGAGCAAACCCCTGAACTATGCGTGGCATCTGTGATAAAGGATGGTCTAGCTCTGCAATTTGTTAATGAGCAAACTCCTGAGATATGCATGGCAGCTGTAAGAGAGGATGGTCTAGCTCTGCAATTTGTTAATGAGCAAACTCCTGAGATATGCATGGCAGCTGTAAGAGAGGATGCATGGGCGCTGAAATATATAAAAGATCAAACCGCTAAAATTTGTATGGTGGCTGTTATGAAACATGGAGGTGCTCTGAAATATATAAAAGATCAAACCGCTGAAATTTGTATGGTGGCTGTTATGAAACATGGAGGTGCTCTGAAATATATAAAAGATCAAACCGCTGAAATTTGTATGGTGGCTGTTAAGGAGGATGGATGGGCGCTGCAATATGTTAAAGAACAGACTCCTGAGATATGTATGGCGGCTATTAAACAAAACCCCGAAGCAAAACAGCATGTAAAAATTAAATATTAACAACAACCAAAGTAAAAAAATGAAGATCGGAATTACAAATTTAAACTATTTAACTGCATTAACCAATGAAAGAAAAAAGGTTACCTCAAAAACAGAATCTGAAGAAAAAGTTACAAAAAAAGCCTTAGATATACTGGAGCAAATTCAAAAGAAACGATTTGTACTGGTACATGGCCCAAGATATAAAAGAGGACAAGGTCCTGGACGAAAATTTGTCAATAAACCTCATCCAAAACCCCCTGCTCCCCCTAAAAAAAAGCCCGTTAAAAGAAATATATTTATTCAGCCATAGCTTATTCAGCGCTGTACGGGGAAAGATCTAAATCTATCCCCGTTTTATTTTCAATATATTGCTCAGTAATTTCTTCAAGAAAATTATCCTGAGGGTAGCATTTAAACATTTCACAAGAACACAAGGTTATCGATATTATTGCTAAAAACCAAAGCACTGAAAGCCAACATAGTGTTTTTTTCATCGTTATCCCCTCACAAATTTCTTGCCAAACTACCTTATAATAAGTTTTTCTATGACTCACTTTTACTCAATCCATTCAGTAATTACTATCAATCCAACAGCTCCATCAGCTCCTGTGGCAGGTCCACCCGCGTTAAAAGAAGCTCCTCCTTCTCCGCCACCACCAAAAGAAGGCCCTATATCCCCATTGGTTGTTGCGAATACCTTTTTCCCAGCACTGGTAGGTGACCAATACGACCCCCCAGTTTGACCAACAGAACATCCAATAGTAATAATAGAAGCAGTATCACCTGTTCCACCTGCACCACCATCAAGAGTGAAATCTCCTGTTCCTGCCGTACCACCCAAACCGCCTACACCACCAGATACCCCTGCTCCCCCGTTTCCACCGGTTGCTATTGCAATTGTTCCCACAGAACTTGGTCCCCCACTTGATCCAGTAACTCCAGCCGCACCACCACCACCAGCAGTACCTCCAGTGATAGGCTGTGACGCTCCAATCTCAGCAGCTGTGGCCGCCACTCTTACATATTCACCACCACCACCACTACCTGCGGAACCAAAAGTACCGGCAGCCGAATTATTAATCCCGCCTCCGCCTCCACCTCCACCAACACACTCAATGATACAGTTAGTCATTCCGGCTGTTGGAGTATAAGTATCGTTTGCATTAAATGATTGAATTACGATATTGCTGTTAATCGATCCTGTGATCGTAATTGTATTCAAGCTACCTGAAGTCGAAATTCCATTGGTTCCAGCAATAGTAATCTGGTTTGAAGCGTCGGGGATTACTGGAGAAGTACCTGAATCAGGAATAAAACTCTCTAAAGGTCCGCCTGTCCCACCGATTCGTGCCCAGATAACTGATGAGGGTGTATTCTTGGCAAGCTTGTACCAATCATTAGAACTTCTGTCTAACCACTCGTCGCCTTCGCGAAAGTTTTTTGCATCTTTAGATGTAGGGGCTCTATTTGATCCTACTCTTTTTATAGGAGACTGAGACCCCGGAGGGTAATTAAGTGGGTTTCCCGATGGTATGCTCATATAAATACTTATTTTTATTAAAAATGTGTTTCAGTAACAGAAATTGATGAAGTATTAACTCCGCCTTGCTGGCCACCCGCAGTCGATTGGTCACTATCAGCACCGAATCTAACAGTAAAAGTAGTAGATGCGGCAGCTACAGAATCAGCCACATAACTAAAATTTAAATGCTGCAATATATTGTTAGCGCTAACAGCCGTAGCATAAATTGCATCTGCAGCACCATCTCTAAATAATCCGACGGTAACAACAGCAGTGGCCAAGAGGGAAAACTGGACATCAATTTCTAACTTAGTAGTAGCGCTTACGGGGGTCATTGTTATTGTTAAATATTCTTCTCCTTCACCAATCTGCGGAATAGAATTATCATCGGCAATAAGATTTGGAGTGGTAACTTGAGTTGTTCTCGTGGCAATCACTTTTTGACCAATTGGAGCCCCACTAATAACAAGAGTATTAGCACCAGGATTCCCTGTTACTGTTAAAGCGCCTGTTCCTGTGACTGAAATATCGTCTGACCCGTCTGGGCCCACAGCTCCACCGGTATTACCAGTAAGAGTTAATGAGACCGTTGATGATGAAGATGAAAGTAAGGCTGCTTGTGACATTATCTCGCCCCCTTCCCGTATACAAGTTCCACCCAAAAATCTCCGACTGAAGAAGCAGCAGAAACTTGTTTAATCCATATTTGGGTCCCTTTATCTAGAAACCATCCATTGTCTCTCGCCTTATTGGAAGTAAAATCGAATAATTTTACAGAGTTAGGCTGTAGACGTAAATTGTCAGTTACTCCATCAAAAGAGATATAGACTGCTTGATCAAGAGCATTATTGAACACAACTTGACGGCATGCATTTCCTACCTTATCTCCTATAACCTGGTAGTTAACCCCAATCGAGGAAAAGGGGACTTGTTTTAGTGCATCGAATCGAACTTGGGAACCAAATGACATAATATACCTATGTTATTAAAAATAATTTTAATAGTAATCCTGCAATCTTTAAGTAGCAATGTTAAGCGTGTTTAGTATATATATGTATATATGAAAGATAAACTTACTCAGAAACGAATCATATTTAATGTAGATCCTAAAGTGCACAAGAGGATAAAGATGATTGCTTCTCAAAATAATTGCACACTTACAAAGTATATTATGGGCGCAATCTACTCTAGAATGAACAATGAGGATGAGACGAATGGGAAATACAGTGAATTTAAGATTGTTTAGCCTGTAATATCTTGATATTTTTTCATTATTTCTTTTATCTCTTTGGGCTTCAATTTTTTCTTTATGTTATTTAAATACTGCTCGGCGTTACCAAGAGATTTTTCTCTATTTTCAACTAATTTTTTAGTATATGAATCCATAACTAAGTCGTGATATTTATCTCTTAAAACGCCTCCCATACCAGTGGCAAGCGCTCTTATTATAGAGTTTGAAGGTATAAACCAAAATCTAACGTAATAAGGTACTCCAGCTTCTGACAATCCCGCCGATATAAGAGACCCAACAGCAACCTGGTATTTAAACGGAAGTTTTCGGTATAGTTGACGAGCTTTATTAATTCCCTTTGAAGGATCATTTTTAAACTCTTTAATAATATCCGAAATTTCAGGTTTTAACTTAGAAACAATGTTTTGGAGTTTAGATCTTGAAACTCCCATTTTTTTAGACTCTTTATTTACTTGCGAATCTAAAGGTTCTTTAGAGAACTTTTGTGATAAGGAGTCAGAATTTTTTAAAGTTCTTTGTCCTGGGTCCGCTCTTTTTTTAAGAATCCGATCTGATAGCTCTTGGTCCACTTTAACTTTTAAAGCATCTTCTCTTTTCACTTGTTTCACAAAGTCTTTTTGGAATTCTTTAATGTCTTTTCGTAAATTTTTCAAATGTTGCTTTACTAATGAGCTACCTGGCTTTTTAAGCTGAGATAAAGCATTAATTTTATCCATCTGACTCGTAATTTTAGCGCTATTGATATCTAAGTTTCTCTTTAAAAGATCAAGTTCGCGGCTAAGAGAGGCCGATGGAGACTCTTCAATTAGACGCTTCACTTTATTTATCTGATCTTTGTACGCTTTCTGATATGGCTCTAAGCTACGAATGCGTAAATCTTTGTACGTATCTTGTGGCAGAGGACCTTTTTCAGATAATTTAAGCGCTTGATCTACATATTTCTGATCTCTTAAAAAATCTTGCTCTAATTTTTTTGAAGACTCTGATGACGGGTCTAAAGAAATTTTCTGTAAGTCTTCTAGGCGCTTATTAGCTTGTTCCCGAACCTCAGACTCTCTAAAAGGACGACGGCCTTTATCGGAAATACCCTTTAAATCTTCATATGATTTGGTTAAAGAAGACATCTCTTTTTGCTTTTGCTCCAATCCTAGTTCTACCATGGATCGTTGCTGTCTAGAAATCTTACTTTCGGATCGTTCTTTTAAAAACTCGATATCATTAGCAACCTTATCAAGCTTCTCTTTAACAACACGGCTCTCTTTTTGTGCAGTTTCACGTTTGGCTGTTTCACGGGCTGTCAGAGGCTTATCTTTTCTTTCTTGAGCCTTTCGCTGTCTATCAAGATACTCATCGATAGGACGCTCCGCAAGGCGCTCAGCGGTCTCTCGTGGAGATCTTACGGGCTGTTTTGTTTCTGTAATGGTTTCGGAGGCTATCTCTCCAGCACGCGTTTGTTCAGCAGTAATATCTTTGACTACTCGTACTACATCTTTAGGGTTATTGAGGTCATAACCTTTCTCTACAACCTTTTCCTTAATCATCGCCCCAGCACGCTCGGGCATTATTCCTGACTTCTTTAGCTGGGAGTAGACATTCTTGCCATATTTTCCAGCATTAGAAAAT
>Ga0208646_1000389_pt1 | contig 28909 bp, 32 predicted proteins | sample AntAceMetag02UK8_FD_184762 | JGI IMG/M metagenome (GOLD analysis project Ga0208646, IMG submission 184762) | Saline lake microbial communities from Ace Lake, Antarctica - Antarctic Ace Lake Metagenome 02UK8 (SPAdes) (version 2) | ecosystem: Environmental > Aquatic > Non-marine Saline and... | reverse complement strand
CAAAACAACCCCACAAATGATTTTCTTCTGGAATAAATAATCCACGAATCATAGGACCTAAATCTTTATTTCTAGCAGGAATTTGTTGTAGGTTAGGATTAGAATAACTAAATCTACCGGTAACGGTTCCTCCTTGATCAGAACGAATAGGATTAATATCCGCATGAATTCTTCCTTTATGAGAATGTTTTAAAATCGTATCAATAAACGTAGTGTGAGCTTTGTTGATTTCTCTGGCTTTTGCTATCTTCTGTACTAAAGGATGTTGATGGGTAGACAAATAATTCTTAGTAAAAGAAGGAGCATTTGATTTTGCCGTTCGTTCATAAGTTAAACCAAGTTTATCAAACACGGTTGCAATACTTCTTGCTGCCCATATTTGTGGTTCTATTCCGGTTTCTCTTTTTATATCTAACAATAAGGTTTGTTCTTTTGAAACTAATGTTTTTTTCAGTACATGCGCTTTTTCATTGTCCACACGAACGCCTTTAAATTTCATATCAATCAAACAAGGAAACAATCTAGTTTCTAAATCAAATACTTCGGTTAAGTTTTGTTTATTAATTTCTACGGATAATGTTTTAAATAATTGTAAAGTTAGTTCAGCATCTTTTTCTGCATAGGCTCCCACATACATTGCCGGAAGTTTGTACATTTCTGATTTAGCATCCACGCCTGCTTGTTCGGCCGCTAGTTTTAAACCTTTTTCATCTTTGACTTCTCTTAAATAATCATAACCAATACTATTTAAGGTATAAGAAAATCTATTTTCATCAATCAAAGAAGCCATCACCATCGTATCTACTAGGTGACCATTAATAGGAATACCTAGGGCACGAATCCAACAAACATCGTACATAGCATTGTGAAATATTTTTACTCCATCGGTTGCACATACTTCTTTGAACCAATCTAATACAATTCGTTTATCTAAGTTACCTTCTCTATGTGCAATAGGATAGTATCCAGACCAGCCTTCAATGGCTACGGCAATACCAATTACTTCTCCGTTACCAATGACAGCACCGGATCCTCTAGTTTTTAAATCAGGATCCCTAGTCTCTAAGTCAATCGCAATATACTTTGCTTTACTTAGATCAGGAAACGTTTCCGGACAATTCCATTCGGTCGCTGCTTCAAATAACATAATACATCAACACCACTATAGTTACTAATAAAGCAAAATTCATTTGCTTATATTTTCTATTTCTAATTCACAGTAATGAATAATTTTTTTAAGATCTTCAATACCATTTTTATCTTTATAACGTACTACGTACTTGATAACATTTCCTTGAAAAAAACTCAAGCCATTGGTCTGTATAAAAGTGTATGGTTGTATTTTATGTTTAGAGTAATGATCTCCTCCCTCTTGTCTCTTAGTAGGAAACAAACGTTCCATGTCTTGTCTAGTAGTCATATGATTTCTTCTCCTATGTTGTATTGGTAATCGTAATCATGACTCATGATGTACAATCGTTCTTTGGCTCTAGTTACTCCCACAAAAAACAATCGGTGTTCTGTGTCTTTATCTCGTAAAGCCGAGTCGTAGATAATTTTTTCTAAATCTGTAAATAAAATAACATTGTCACACTCTTCTCCTTTTACACTATGAATGGTTGCAATTTTAATTCTAGCTTTTTTACTTAGATCCTCGCTGCTCGCCACTAGTTCCTGGATATGTAATTTTTGTTCTTCGGTTACATTCAATAGTTCCCAGCTGCCCGTCACTAGAAGTCCGTGGTTCAGCATCAACTCATCGATGTCTACGGTATCCACTCCGTCCAGAGACTTGCCTCCAGAGAATTTATATTTCACTTGCTCATCTTTAACGGTTAAATATTCATAGACCTGTTGTGCTTCTGCACCTGAAACACTGGCACCTTTGTTTAAACGATTCCAGATACTAATTGCTTGTACTAAGTCATTAGGAAGTAAAGGATTATATTTACATTCAAACCTATGTCCCAGAGACATCATATACTCTACAATAGGTTTCATTTGATTGTTGGTCCTAGTTAAAATCATCCAGTTACCTGTACTAAAATCTAATTGCTCTAAACTGGCATCTTCCACTACCATCCCGGTTGCATCTCTAGGGATCCAAACCTTCTCTCTTCGTTGCTCTACGTTCTCTAAGATAGACATAGCTACTCGATGCACACTTCTAGGGACTCGTCTCGATTCTGTTTGTGGATCTAAAGTTCCTTCTAGGTTAATAAAAATAGTAGGGTCTGCACCTTGGAAAGAATAGATTGTCTGATCGTCATCCCCCGCAATGTAGGAACGTTTACATCGGGATTCAATGTAAAAGAACATATCCCATTGCAAGGGACTTAGATCTTGTGCTTCATCAAGAAAGACTACGTCGAGGGGTGGACATTTATCTTTCTTAACAAACTGGGATATCATGTCTGAAAATTCAAACATGGTAAAATCTCTTTTAAAATCTTCTAGGTCTTGTTTAATTTGTTGACATAAACCCATGTCAATAGAATCAATAACATCTAATTCTAGTGCGGCATCATCTAGTTCAGGGATCTTTTTAGATCTCGCATAGTCAATTACTTTCATATAATTGTTTCGGTACTCTGGAATTCCATTTTCATTGGTAATGGTTTCAAACTCTAGGTCCTGACAAATGCCTGAATAGTTTTTAAATCCTTTCCAGTTGGACCCTTGAAGTAATTGTGTATTGGTATTGATGCCTAATTCTCTCGTTCCTAAAGCATGTAAGGTACTAACCAATACTTCTTTATTCGGATACAACATACTAATTCTATTCCTTGCTTCATTGGAAGCTGCATTACTAAACGATACATATAAAATTTTATCAGGACTGGTGTGTTCTAGTTCACGGGCCAAGTGATGATTGATTAACCGGTAGGTCTTACCCGTTCCAGGAGGTCCAGGAATAATGGTTCTATTGGAATGGAGCATCTTTAGCTTTATTCTTTCTAATGATTACGGTATCTAAATCTATTTTATCGACAGCCCAGATTCGTTCTGTTTTCTCATCAATCTTTTTAAAGACTTGCTTACCTTTAAAAATGTTTTGAACTAATCTCATGGTTTTATTCTTAGGATAGGTTTTATCTGGCCAAGACTTAGTTCGTACTAAAGCTCTCCAGAAATCTTTCCATCTAAAGTAACACACACCTTCTTCTATAAATGCTTTGGACTTTTTAATATCCGATAAAGATTTACCAGGGGCTCTGCTAACAAAATCTACTAAGACTTCTTTTAACTGAACATCAATTCTCATGTCCTCAGGAGCAGGTAAAGGTTCATTCATTTCATTTAATAACTTAGAAATCATTTTTCTCCAAATGAGTTTGGCAATTGGAAGTAATGGTTTGTTCAACTGAGTTAAACATACAATAGAAAACTTTTCAGGATCATGTAATATTTCAGGTTCTACTTCTAAAGTTTCTCCATCTACGGTTACAAAAAACAACGGTGGATCAGAATCTAATTTTTTAATTTGTGTAATCTCCGGCATGGCTGCACCTTCTTTTCCATACTTTCTTGTGTAACAAAGTTTCTCCTGACAAAATCCACAGATAGGTTTGTCATTACATTTGTAATCATAATTCTTTTTTTCAATAGAGTTAATTACACTGATTACATCATTGGCTTTTAAAGGTGGATTTATATATCTTGCGATGTTATATTCTTCGACTTTATTTTTCCAAGTATCTGGATTAACTTTTCTTAAATACACTCCAATATTAAACAGACCATTATTTCTTCCTGCATGATCTACATCTTCTCCTTCTACAATCGCACCATTAGATAAAATGGTTTGTAAACAAGGTGGTCCATCAGGAAAAATAGTTTCTTCGGTTTGATTCTTTTCTAATTGAACATGTATTAGTTGCTCTTTGGTCAAAACATGTTTATTATAATAGGCCGAAAATTGTTCCATGGTTAATGCCTTGCCAACATCATCAAACGCATAACGAACCGAACGATCCCCACCGTGATACGGCATATTTAAAAAATTACCTACGTCTCCTCGTTCTGCTTTCACACTATTTTGTTTAGGAAATATTTCTGTCTTGGCATATCCTAAGATAGATGCCATCGCTTGTAACTTAGTTCTCATTAACGAGGCAGGTACAAACTCACTGGTAAAACAAAACACATGTGCTCCACCGGATTTTGATCTACATAAGATCAAAGGTAATTCAAATTTTCTTATCTTTTTTATAAATGCAGTATGATCAAAATTATACACATCAATATCAATAGCACCCCATTTGCATTCGTTGTTTTCATTAATAGGTACAATTCCTAATGCTGGTTCTACTCCGTCTATATGAGATTGCCATAAGTGATCAGTAACAGGTTGTTTAATAGTAAAAGATCTAACTTCTTGCTTTCCGTTCGGTCGAACTTCAGCTGTCTTTTTGGTTTGACCATAAGCAGTATCTAATCCCTTAAAGATTTCTTTTAGTCTTTCTAACATTATATCCCTCTAGTTGTTCGGGTGGTATTGCTACCACCCGATTGTGTCAATTATTTGTTACTCAAACTTGCATTAAAGTCTTTTGCTCTTTGATACAAGCTAGCACTCGCTACTGGTCCTGCTGTTTTCACAGCATACCCATACCATTGATTCCCTTTTCCAGAATTCAATACAGTAGATATGTTATACATATGACTGTACGAAGCTGGAGTAAAAGTACCCGTAGCATCTGTCATGGTTTGTGACATTTGTAGTGATTGCCATTTTCTACTTACTTTACCTTGAGATGAACTCATAGATATTAAAGCAGTTTCTGCCGATCCATTATCTCCCACGATAAGAACGTAGTTTTGATGTACCGTTAAAATATAATTACCATTTTGTAATCTATCTTTACCGCCATCTTTGGTTGTCTTAGATAAAATATCAGAATTATCAGGATACATTTGTTCCGGTCTACCTGAACCAGTTCCAAACTCTGCCCATTCTTGATACTCCATTCTATAGTAACACGGTATTACGTTAATACCTTGTTCACCTGCATACAGTTTTTTAGTTACTGTATTTAGTAGCATTCCAGGTTCTGCATCTTCTACGTAATTTTGATTACGTTTCTGTGCTTCTCCTGAACTGTTTTGTAAAAGTTTTAAGATAGGTAGAGCAAGAGATTCTTGTCTTACATTCTCAAAACCTTTGTCGGCATCTTCTCTAAATAATATAGTAGAAGGCATTTGTGCCGGTTTCTTTACTTGTACTTCGTCCATAGTTAACTCCTTGTTATTTTTGTACGGTTACCCTCGTAAGGTTTAAAAAGATCAGAAGGCACATCGAGTCCAGACTCGATGCGCTCCCTGACTAACGCCTTGAGTGTCTGAGCATGAACACCAATTTTCTGGATAGGTTCAAAGCCCTGACCTCGTGCAAGGACAGCGTAAGTTGCTGCCTTGTTATCTTCGCCACGACCAAAGGTAACGGTGATATCATTTTTAATAACATCACCTAGACCGTTATTACGAAGCCATTGAAAAGCATCCCCTTGTTTGTCGGCAGGGATAGACGCGCTGTAAAATTTTCCTACTTCTACAGACTCTCCGTCACTTAGCTTTAATTTTGTAATATTCATTTCCTTCATCATGGAAGGAATTTCAAACTCTGCTAAAACTTTTGCTTGCTCTTTTAATTTCTTAACACCTTCTTCAGCATTAGCAATTTCATCCTCTAAATTTTTTAATTCCTGCACTTTATCGGTTAGTTGTTTTGGATCAACCACAGCTTTCATTGCATCTATTTTGTCGTCTCTAAAATCTATACTCATATTATAACCTTTCTAATTTTCTTTCTAATATAATCCCTCAAAATACGTTTGTCAAGCCTCCGAACTAACTTTTTGATATAGATCAATTTCAATTGGATAATATCTTCTTTCCTGTTTATCCCACTTCAATAAGTTATATTTACCGTTGGTAATATCAGAAACAATAGAACAGGCAACACCAATAATAGCGGGATCTCCTGTTAATAATAAATAATCTTGGGGTGTGTAATTTTGTAGCAGTTTTCTTAATTTAAAAATTAAAGGTCCTGCACTTAAAATAATTTGTGCGTTCTCAGGTAATAAAACTTTTAGTGTACCAAATTGAGAGGCACCAATAATATTAATTTTTGGTCTACCTTCTCTTGTCCCTGGGACATCTTGTATTACATATACTGTATTATTCATTCTTGACTTTATATAACCTAATCTATATATCTTTTCAACAGAAAGAATAAGTATATGCATTATAAATTTAAAAGCAAGCCTTTTGCTCATCAATTAAAGGCCTTAGAAATGTCGTGGGACAAAAAAGTATTTGCGTACTTTATGGAAATGGGTACTGGTAAATCTAAAGTTTTGATTGATAATATTGCTATGCTTTATGACAAAGGTAGAATTAATGGAGCGTTAATTATTGCTCCTAAAGGGGTTTATAAAACTTGGACGGACGAACAAATTCCAGACCATATGCCTGAGCACATAGAAAAAGAAGTGGTATTGTGGGAATCTACGGCAGGTAAAAAGAAAGAAGAGGAACTACAAAAATTATATAAATCTTCCGACGACCTTCATATTTTAGTGATGAACGTAGAAGCTCTATCTACTAAAAAAGGAAAAATATTTGCAGCTAAATTTTTATCTTGTCATGAGTCTATGATGGCGATTGATGAATCTACTACCATTAAAAATCCTACGGCCATCCGAACTAAAACTATTTTAGATTTAGGAAAAGATGTTAAGTACAAAAGAATTTTAACTGGGTCACCGGTTACTAAATCACCTCTTGATTTATTTACTCAATGTTATTTTTTAGATCCCTGGTTGTTAGAACAACAATCGTATTATAGTTTTAAAACTAGGTACGCTATTACCAGACAAATCAATGTGAGCGGAAGAATGATCCACATCGTAAGTGGATACAGAAATCTTGGCGAATTATCTAATCAGTTAAAACCTTTTTCTTTTAGATGTTTAAAAGATGATTGTTTAGATCTTCCTGCAAAAACTTACATGAAACGAATCATTCAACTGACATCGGAACAACAAAAAATATATGATCAAATGAAAAAAATGGCTCTTGCAGAATTGAATGGTAAACTTACCACGACCGCAAACGTTATTACTCAAATGATGAGATTACAACAAATTACTTCAGGTCATTTTAAATCAGATGATGGAAAAGTTCAGGTGATTAAAAATAATAGACTCAGTGAATTACTAGATGTGTTATCAGAGATGGAAGGTAAAGCAGTTATCTGGGCTCACTGGAGACATGACATTCAAACGATTGTAAACGCTGTTAAAAAAGAATATGGAGATAATTCAGTGGTTACTTATTATGGAGATACTTCTACAGACGATCGACAAAAAGCAATTAAATCTATTCAAAATCCAGATAGTCCTGTGCGTTTCGTTGTAGGTACTCCACAAACGGGTGGTTATGGTATCACACTAACCGGTGCTAGTACCATGATTTATTATTCTAATGGATATGATTTAGAAAAAAGAACTCAATCCGAAGCAAGGATTGACCGTATTGGTCAAACTAGAAACATGACCTACATTGATATCATTGCAGAAAAAACAATTGATGAAAAAATTGTATTAGCTTTACGAAAGAAAATTAACATTGCGTCCCAAGTTATGGGCGAAGAGTTAAAGGACTGGATTTAAATATTTTTAGTAGGAATTTGAATATGTCTCAGAACTTTCCCTTTCTGCGGACCTCCCTTAATAACATATCCGGTAGTGCCATTACCATTAATTTCTACTTCTTTTCTACTTCTTAAAAGAGTTTCGTCTGTCAATTTTTTTAATTTTCTATCATTTTCTTTTATGATAAAACTTGTTAATCTTTCACTTGTCATTTGGACATCCTATCTATGTGATTATAGATTCTACCAATAACCTTGTCAAGATCCATTAATTCTTGCTGCACCATAGCTGCCATTGTCTGAAGCTCTATAAGTGACACTAATACCCAAGTAGATAAACCCATTAAAATAGTACCTAGTAAAGCTATTAATAATGTGTTAGTTTTTCTACTCATTTAATTACTCCTTTTTAATATTTGTATACACCGCCTTTAAGGTCTACTAAACCCGTTTCGCGGTTTAAAAACTTGTATTCGATTTTAGTTATATCAAAATCTTTTTTAATTTTTTCACATATCACTTCAGGGTCAAATTCCCCGCAAGAATATACGTCAAATTGCATTAAAGCTGGGGAAGGTTCATCCCAGACATGCATCACAATGTGTGATGTTTCTATGATAGCTGCGCCGGTAATACCTCTATTACCTGGAACGTTATGGTAGATCACATACGGACCCATCAAGACCTTCATGTTAATACATTTAATGAAGTCTTGCAACCATTCTTTTAAGAAGGTTTCATCCATCGGTGGATTTACCGCTTCTGCTCGGACAATAAGATGTTTATGAACGAGTAGACTATCTTTCATGGGAAACTAATTAATTTGTACAAATGCAATAACTCCACTAACTAATGCACCGATTAAAATGTATAATAACTTATCTACCTTGCCGTGTATTTTATCTATGTCTTGATGAATATGTTTTTGTGTACAACGAATATTGTCTACATCTTTTTTCACACCAGTCACATGACCATATAAAGATATGATATGTTCTCCGGTTGTTTGTGGTTTTTTACCGTTTGCCATAATTAATCTCCTGGATCACTGTGAGTTCCTGAACCTGAATCCGCTCCACTTCCACCTTCATTTTCTCCAGATCCTTCACCGCCCCCATCTGTACCATCATTTTCCATTTGTTCTCTTAAACTAAACTCCTCATCTGGTCCTCTTACATTTCCGAAGCCCATAGCTATTGCATCGTTAGCGGTCACTTCGTTTCCACCAAAACTACCCATTGATCCACCTGGGTAATCAGGTTGTTTATTAAAATCAATTACATTTCCAAAAGGATCCCTAGGATCATTATAACCAAGAACCCCCCTACCAAAATCATAGATACCTTTACCTGTATTATACATTCCCAACAAAGCTGCCGCTTGTGGAAAAGCTAAACCTATTCCCGTATTAACAAGACCTCTTTCTAAAAAACTTGCATTATTGTATTGATCCAATAAATCTCCAATACCACCTGTGCCGCCTCCACCTGGGCCTCCACCTATACCACCATCTCCGTCATCAGAAGGAAGAAGAACATCTCTCGCAACTTGTGGAACTCTAGAAGTTAATCCAGCAATACCACTATAAACATCACTTGCCGAAGGCACATACTCTCCTATGTCACTTAAATACTGTTGATATGCTTCGTAAATATTAGTCATTAACTTAATCCTCTTTGTCTTAAACGCATTTGTTGTTCATCAGGACTTAATAAAGCACTTTCCGTCGGTGTCAATCCTTGATTTAACGCTGCCATTGGAGGTGCAGGTGGAGTAACTACTTGAGCATTAGGTTGAGGTTGCGGCGCTAATGGTGGAACCATAGTCACTTGCTGCTCGCTGCTAGCTGCTGGGGCCTGGCTTAAGTAATCTGTTAAAGGTATCTCTATATTAAAATCGTCATTTAAATCAAGCCTAAACATATCTCTTCTCATTTCTTGAATGACTCTAAATGTTTCTCTACTTAATCCAGCTGGAATTTCTAGATCATTAAACTCTTCTCTCAATGCTTCTTCTTGTTCTTGAAATTTTTTTCTAGCTGTTTTAGTTATATCAAAAGGAATAAATTTATCTCTACGAATAGCGTTGTAGTTTTTACTTTCTGCACGTTCTTTAAACAAAACAAACAAATCTTTTCTATCTGCTTCTAATATTTCTGCAGCTTGTATTTTTCTTTTTAATGTTTGAAACTCTTTAAAACGTTGTTGATTCGCTACATAATATCTTGAAATAATAGTGTCTTCATCAATAGCACCACCTTTTAATACATCTGAAGTAAATAAATTTCTTGTTTGTCTAATTCCTTGTTTAAAGTCATTAATTTTATAGTTAAGACTTTTAATCGGATTTAAAGGAATAGGTCTTAATCCTACTAATCCTGCTAATTCTTTTCCCGTGTCATATTTTTCTCCACGTTTTCCTGGGAGTTCTGCCATAGCTCTTACTAGTCGGTCGGTTTGTTTATAAGATAAAGGAGCTACTTCTATAAATGCATATTTAGCAGCCTTAGCTATTTTTTCACCCCAAGGAGCCCTATCATTCCATAACTGTCTTCCTTCTGCAGTTCGACCATTTCTAATAATTAAATTATTCATAACGTTAAACCAAATAGACTCATCTACATAAGGTCGTACAAATCTTCTTAAACCTTTAGTTAAACCTTTTAAAACTCCTACGGTTAAGGGAGCATCAGGATTAAACGCATCTTCTGAATTTACTCCAGCGATGACTGATTGAAAGGGATTGACTACGGTATCATAAACTAAAGCTCCCGTACCATCGATGTAATTAAAACTACCATCTTCGTTTCTAGTTAAAAACAAAGTAGAGGTTTCTGAAAAATCTGGAATAAATTCTCTAGCCGCAGAAATCATTTCTTTCGTAATTCCATACATTCCTGCTACCATAGCGGTAGCTACTACTGGTGCCGTTGCTGTTGCAGCTCCAAATCCAACTAATCTATTTAATCCCACTGTTTGTAAAATAGGATTTTGAGCTTCTTTTAATCCTAACTCCGCAATATTAGCAGCGGTCCTGGTTACTTCAATAGGAAATGATACAAAGTTTCCAGTAGGTAATCTTCTACTTGCTTGTCCAAATTGTCCTACGTATGCATAATTAGGAACTGTGTTTCTAACAATATTAGCAGCTTCTTTCATGATAGAAAGATCGTCAGGCATTTTTTTAATTAATCCTTTTTTTAATGCTTTAGTGTACGCATTTTTATAGGTATCAAATTCTCCTAAAAAGTTAAATATTTTCCATTGGTCATCTTCTGCTACATATACATCGGCTGCTTTCTCGTATATTTTTTTCATGGCTTTTCCAAACTTGCCAAAAAATTTCATATACACATCTCCACCGCTTCCAATATCATCTAATAATCCTTGAATATCTCTTGCAGAAGCAGAAGAACTTACGACTTGTTCTTCTAACAAAAATTTATACATAGCCTGATCTTTAGGTGCATTACGATACAATATTTGTGGTTGAATCGTGTTAAACGCTTGTTTAAAATTTTTTACCATAGTAACTGGGTTTTTAAATAAATTACCGGTCCCTAATGCAAATTGAGCGGATGTTGTAAAGTTTCTAGCATGGGTAAAAGGACCTAACATTGTTTTAGATATTTGAGTTAATCCTTTAGGAATTAAAACTAAATTTCTATAAATAGTGGTCTTTGCCATATCGTCAAACAATAATTTTTCACTAAAATTAAATGCGTCTTGTAATTCTCTAGTAGTAAACTGACCATTTAAAGGATTGGTATAAATAGATTCTCCTAAAGGAGATTTTATTTGCATACCTTGTGGGTTAGCAATAACCGGTTGATTTCTTAAATTTTTAATAGCTTGTACACGAGTAGGATACACCGCAGCACGTTCTCCTTTTTTTATTAATTCTTTAGATTGTTGTAAGACTCCATTATAAAAATCATCCTTAGCTGCCAACGTAGATAGATCGCTCATGGTGTTAATAATGGTATTTCTTATATCTCTTTTTTGACCAAAAAATCTTTGAAAAGATCTTAAATCTTTTTCAGATTGAATTAACGTAGTAGGTTTAAAAGTACCCCCTTTAACATTATCTGCAATATTAATAAGTTGAGTTGCCTTATCATCTAATACGCTTAATACGGTTAAAGGAAATTCTGGAGTTTTAGTAAGAGGATTAAATGTAATATTATTATAGACATCATCTATAATGTCATCCAAATCTTGAGGACCTAGATTTACTCCATTTTGTTTTGCATAACGTTTATATACTTCTTTAACTCCATCAATAGCAGATTGAGCTGGTTTATAATTAAGCATAGGAAGAATACTTTTACCTTCTGCTATTCTATATTCGGAATTAAAAATATTTCTCATTCGGTCATTCATAATTTTGGAAAACTCTGAACTAGACGCATTGATATTTTTCCCTTGTAATACTGTATTTTTAAATACATTCATTTGATTTCTAACTTTCATCATTTCTCCTACTAAAACATTTCCCTGTTTTTTAGTAAGTCCTATTTCATCTAAGAAACCATAGAATTGATTTAATTGTTTACCATCAAATCCTTTAAAGACTACATTGCCTCCTTGAATAACATCATCCGTAGAAGTTAATAATTCATCTAATCTTCCTGTTAATCTTTTCCAAGCAGGATTACGACTAGACATTCCCGATTCTTTAGCAATGTTATATAAACTTTTATCAATGTCTTTAATTAAATCTCTAGCAGTAATTTGACCTCCTGCTATTTTTCCTTCTACTTTTTTTACACCTTCAAAACTTAATTGATCTTTAGCTCCCCTAGGTCTAAAAGGTTGTGCTATATATTTATCAATTAATCTATCTAACTCATCATCGCTATATTTTAAATTTTTTCCAGCTTCGGATATTCTTTTTACAACTCTATTAATTCCATAAGCAATAGGAACGGATACGATTGCTCCTTCTGCTCCAAATTTAAACCGATTCCACAATCTTCTAGCTGCTTCATCTTGTGTTGTAAATTTTTTGTCTCTATCTAAAGCACTGGGTCCTCCTAACACATCTCCCCAAGTTCCAATTCCTTCTAAATCTGCTACCAGAGCAGTTCCCGTAGCTCCTCCTAAAGTAACGGCAGCAAAATTTTGTTTTCCTGATAATTTGTTAAAATTTTTAGCACTAATAGAAGCCTTTACCGCCCCTGGATTAGCTCTTGCTACTTTATTTAATTTAGCAGCTTTAGACCATTTGCCATAAATTTGTTTTGCTTTAACTGCTGCTTTAACTCCATAACTTGCTCCTACTCTTCCAAAAGCATATAACTGACCTAAGGCAGAAGTTAATTTTCCTACCGCAGAATCTTTTATAATATCTTCTGATCCTTGTACTATTTTACCAAATACACTGTTACTAAAATATTCTTCTAATGCAGCTATTTTTCCTTGATCGGCTGGAACTCCTTCTTCAGCTAATGCGTCTGCAATTTCTGCAGTCAAAGATACTACCCCATAAGGAATTTTAATAGTGGAATCTATAATTCCAGCTACAAATCCATCTAATGCATTAACATTTCCTAAAGGAGTTAATTCACTTTCTGGAACACCTTGTACTCGTTCCGCTATTCTTCTAGCTGTTTTTCCAGCTTTTAGAAAAGTATCTCCTGCTAATTCTACGCCCTTAGGTCCAAATAAAATATCTGCAACAGGAGTAGGTTCTCCCGTTCGTTCTGGTACTTGTATAATTTTTTTAGGTTCTTCTTCTAATTCTTCTGGAATTAATTGGTAATCGGACTCGATATAGTCTTCTATATTATTAAATTCTTCCGCCATGGAACCTCCTTAGTATCCTGGTGCTTTTACAAATTTTGTTCCGTCGTATATATAAATTTTTCCGTCCGCTGGACTAACGTATGCTCTGCCAGGGCTATACCTAGTTCTTTTACTATCAGTCGCTTCTGTTTTAAAGGACCCTATTCCAGTTTTAGGATCTACTATAATTATTTTAGTATCTAATATGGTATTGCCTACATCTAATTTTGCTCTTAGATCTGGTGGTATTTTATTAGACTGAAGAGCTATTTTATATTTAGCTAAATTAATTGCTTCAATTTCATCATATCCTGCTTCTTCATATTGTTTTGCTGCTTTAATCATTCTATTTTCAGGAGAGTCTCCTTTTAAGAAAGGAGAATTTTCTTTCATGTAATTATCTAATACTAAACCTAACGCTTCATTGTAAGGTATGCCTCTTTGTTGAGCTACTAAAGCAGCTCTTTTTTCTAAAATATCTCTATCATCTTTAGTTAAATTTTTAACTGCTTGTATTCCAGCTTGTGTTTTAAATTTATTTGCTTCTGCAGTTTGTTGTGCATTTAAACCAGCACCTATTTTTGAAGCTTGTCCAAAAGCGCTTCCAAACGTTTGAAGTGCCATAGGGTCTTTGGCAGCACTTGCACCAAATCCAGTTATATAATTTCTTATGCTATCTCCTTGGCTCGGAAGCATCTTTTGATATTGGTTTTCAATAAGAATCTCGTAGGGTTCTTTTTTTTGTACGTTTCCTTGCTCTTGATAGTTTTGTCTAGGAGTTAATCCAGAAGTAATACCAGTACCTTCGGAAGTAGAACCTCCTTTTCGAAACATAGGTCTTTTAAATATATTAGGCATGGTTACCTACCCATCAATGACATTAATCCACCGTAAGCAGCTGTTGGTCTTGGATTGAACATTCCATATAAATTAGCTAACGTTTGTGATGCTGCTAAACCAGGGCTAGTCATAATCGGTTGTTGAGGGCTTTGAGGTGTACCACTTGCAATTGTTCCATATATACCTGAAGCAGTTCCTAACCTTTGTAGTGGATATTGTTCTTGTAAAATATTTCCTTGTTGAATAGCATCTAGAATAGATTGAGAGTAATTTTGCGCTCCTGCACCTGTAGCCCCTAATTGTCCGGTGATACCTGATTCAAAAGCTTGTTGTTGTTGACCAAAACCTAATTGATTTTGTAAACCTTGTTGTTGTAAACTTTGTGCTTGTGTTAAACCTTGTTGTCTTAGTGCCGCTAGCTGTCCTGCATCTGAAATATCTCTACCTCTTAAATATTCTGCTTCTCCAATTTGTCCTCGTCCTTGTCCATAAGCTCCTTGTGCATATTGACCTCCTCGTAATGTATTTAACCCTGACGCTCGCTGCTCGTTCATTAGTGCTTGAGTCGCGTCAATGACTTCTGTTTGATACGGAGACATATACGATTGATATGCACTTGGCGCAGCTAAATCTTCTGCTGCTTGTAAATAAGGTTGATATGCTGCAACACCGGTTCCAGCGCCTACTCCTGTTACATCTCCTTGAGGAGAAAATTGTAAGGATCCTAATCCTGCTTGCGTTGCGGTTCTTTGTTGAGATGCTTGAATTAATGGATTAACTTGGGAAACCTTAGGCGCCATTCCACCTATATTAACTGGTTGGTTAATTTGATCTATGGTAAGATCTGTTATTCGTTCACCCGCTGGTTCTAAAAAAGGAGCAGGGGTAGTAATATTATAAGCCATTAAACACTTCCTCCGTTTTCAAGTTGTTTCATCATAGAATACATTTTCTGAGCACCTAAGTTAGTGTCTCCACCGCCTGCATTTCTTACTGCATCGGCTGTAAATACAAATTCGTTATTAGATAACATCGCAGGGATATCATCCTCCTTTTCTTTTATACCAATTGGCGGAACAAATCCACCCTGATCTCTATAATCTAGTTCTGCAATTCCTTGTTGATTTTGTCTAGGGTTACCTACCGGCATTCCCATTTGATCTGCTATTTGAGGAGCTGACATAATTCCGTCTTGTACTGAATTTCCATATGCATAACCCATTCTTCCACCATTCATTGCAGGTGCTCGTACTACATCGGCTGCAGTAAAAGATGCTCTAGGAGCATTGGTTGCTTCACCTGGATTATATTGTGCTCGTTTACCTGCTTGAGCGGCTTCAAATTTTGCTTGAATTTCTTCTCTTAATTTATTAATTCTTTTTTGATCTAAGTAACTTAAAGTCGTACCTGCAAGGTAAGTAGCTGCTTTAAACAACTCTTGCAATGTTTTTGGATCAGCATTCATTAATGAGTTAAATCCTTGTGAAATAAATTCTCCTACACTAGAAGCTCCGCTTTGAATACTCTCTAGTATGTCTATGCTTTTTACAGATTCAGGTATTAAATTAGTAATCCCGTCAACTCCTCCTGAAATATTACCACCAAGTCTATCAAAAAAAGAAGATGTATCTCCAGTTCCTGCTTGGACTTCTCCTCCAAACATTCCCGGTACATTCAAACCATCTGCACCAGTTGCTTTTCCAAAACCATACGTTGCTCCCGCTTGTTTTACAGCATCGCTGATACTTCCTCGTTGATCAAATCTTCCAATACCTCTCATTGCTGCTGCAATACCTGGTTGAAAAGGTGCAACAAACGGTGCAGCTTTCACTGCAATATCTGCTATTTCATTAGGTATAATGTTCCTTACGAATTTTTTAAATTTACTTCCAAAGCCGTAGTTCTCTCTTGCTACGCCCATAATTCCGCCGTTTTGATATAATTGTCTGCTCATCTGTGATCTAGATATCATAATCCTTTAAATATTGTTAGTAATGAAGCAGGCGCAAAAGTCCTGAAAATACATACTTTACTTGTTTTTACAGTATAGGTCAATCTTTTTTAAAATCAAGATCATCCATAAACCTACCGGTATATCGATACTCACCTATATGAGTAATATATTCATCCACTAAAATGTGACATTTACCACCTATTTCAGCCCATCTTTTACAGAATCCAAAGTCTTCTCCGTAGTACTTTTTGGTTTCTGGTTCATGATAACAATCAAAGAAGTTGTACATAAACTTCTTCTCAACCATTTCACCATTAACAATAGTGGGTTGATTAATTTTTAATTCTGGTAACTTCTCAATCATGGTATCAAACACTTCTTTTTTAATTAACATACATCCGGTAGGAGCATGACTTACTTCTGCTACTCCATTGATTGCAGTTATTTGATTCTTTCCATCTAATTTTAACGGCCAAGTAAATCCTTGTTTAGACATAGTAGCACCGTCTTGTATATTTTTATATTTAATTCTATTAGCAATCTTATTCCAGTCTAAATCTTTTAATGGATAAGGAGCAGCTATTACATCTTTTTCTGCTGCTACTAATTTCATAATGGTATCAAAAGAAAACTCAATATCGGAATCAATAAATAACATGTGAGTGTAGGGATGTTTTTCAAATTCTTCCATAAACGCATTGACACATAAGTTTCTACCTTGCGTTACTAAAGAAGATTTTAATAAAGAAAAAGAAACTAGAATACCATTGACCATACATTTTTGTTGAAATGCTAATAACGCTTGAGTGTAATGAATAGAGCATTCGCTATGAACCGGAGTAGCTACAAAGATAGAAGGTAGTTTACTTACATTAGGTACTTCTTTTTTGTTATCTTTTACCCAGATAGGTTTACTTGGATCTTGCATTGATAGCTCCTTTTAAAAAGTTATTCCATAACGAACCAATACGAGTCCAGTTATAAAATCGGTTAGTATAAATAATTTGATCTTGTAAATGTTTTTGAACAATCTCGTTGTCTAAATTACCTACCGCTGTTTCAATAGCATAGGCAAAATTTTTAGCTAAATTTGCATACGATTTTTGATAAGGAATATAGGCCGCATATTCTGCACACGTTTCATATAAAGCTCCATAATTGGTAGTAATACAATAGAGTCCTGCCGACATAGCTTCGAGCGCCGAGACGCAAGAGGTCTCTTCAAAGATACTAGGATAGGCAAAAATATGATAGTTTTTTAATTGATCTACAATATACTCATTCGATTTATATCCAATGTAATTAACATTGGATAATTTTTTTGCTTGTTCAAACAAACCTTCAAATTGTTGATTGTTTGCTTGTTTAAATTGATCTCCGTAAATTTCGGTAGAAGAATAAACATCTAAGGTGATGAGGGGATTTTGAATCATTTGCATTGCTGCTAGTATCACATTCAATCCTCTCCAAGGAGTAGGTTGAAAGATAAGTTTGATGGGATCCCCTTTTTTGTAAACTAAATTTCTAGGTGTAATTTCTGGAATTCCGTTTTTAATAACCAAACATCGTTCGGTAGGAATATCAAAATGCATTCTATATTTTTCATAGTTCCAATGAGAATTAAATACATACCAATCATATTTAGAATGATTCGAAGTATCTTTAAACCAAGGTGCTAAATTAGCTTGATCATATGAATTATGTTGCCATAAGATATTTACTTTATCTTTAGACAAAGGAATTTTTTCAGGAACGGAAGTAGTAATTTGAACTTGATCTAATAGTTCTTTATCTACATGTCTTTCTAAGAACTGCATTTGCAGTTCGGTTCCACCAAGTGGCTGCATTATTTTTGTCCCATTATTTTCTGTAAAAGATTTAATCCTTCATTGGTAACGGTCACTGCTGTATCGACTGCTAAATCGTCTTCAGCATGATGTTGTAAAAACTGTTCCTTTGTTTCATACGTCTTATTAGTAGACTTACTTCTAAAGGTGTGTTTCGTGGTCGTTTCTATTTTATCCATTCTCTTGTGATCTGTCTATTAACATGTAAGACACTGCTCCGCTAACGGCATCAGCAGTACTCGCTTGCACGCTTATAGCATCTCCTGCTTCTAAATTCAAGGTATCTACTAATAGATTTGCAGTAGATTTATTTAATTGTGCATGACCTATTTGAACCGCACTTGCACCATTCTTAGTAAGAAAAAGATCTGTATCTACATTACTAGCAGTATCATGAACCGCTTGTACCGTTTTAACAATAGCTACAGAAGAAGTACTTACGGATAATACAATAGTTACATTAGTAGTGGTTAAATCAAATGTATTGCTTTTAAAAAAATTTGCCATTTACGTTAAAAACCATTCTATTTGCGCTTGTTCATTTTTTAAATCTTTTTGATAACCAAAGTTTAACTCATTCTTTAATGTATTCAACCCTTCGTTCAACTGTCGTTGATTAAACACATCATATTCTTCTCTTGGTTCTGGAATCACTGCAGTAATTTTTGCCATTATCTTCTTCCTCCTGCATGAATATCTAACCTCAAGGTTCCATATCTCCAAGTTTCATCCTGACCATCGTTTTCTATTTTTAAACTAACCTGCCTACCTCTAACCCTAGTGCTTACAAAATTAGTAGTGGTACTAATAGTAAAAGGACCAGTAATTAAAGATCCTGAAGCAGATGATTGTGAATCGGTGGCTGGATAGTTAGTAAAGAACATGGTTACTTTTGCATTTCCACTTAAGTTTTTAAAGTCTGGTATAAATCTAGATACTCTCATAATATATTCACCATCTCCTGCAATTCCTTGTTCGGAAATATCATAATCCCCTGACAAAATATAAGAAGCAATAGCAGTAGTAGATCCTCCAGCGGTTACTTCATTGGTCCCTGTTTCTTGAGCCCAGTACTGAGAAGAACCATATCTATTGGTTACCCCTTGAATGGCTGGGAAGCTCGGAGTTCCATTAGTAGTAAATTCAGTAGCGTAGGGTAAATCATAGGTAGTAGCATCATTATAGGTAGTTCTAGATAAAGAACCGGTAGTCCAACTTTGTTCGATAAAGTTATATACTACATTCCTATTAATTTGTTGCGAGCCGCTCGCTGCATAGTACCAACCCACTTCATTAAATAATGAGTTGTGATATCCATAGGTAATTTGATTAGCATCATAATTAATTCCTAATCCATCTCCTTGAGTGGTAAATACAAAATCTTCTACTAAGGATGGAAGTTGTTTTACCGTTCCATCGTACATAAAAAATCCACCACCAAAACCCATCCAGTACACCGCTCCTTGTGCATAGACGGCAGTGTGTTGCCCTAAACATCCACAGTTGGAACCAACTTGTCTTAATGAAAAAGTGTAAGGAGTTCCCACAAATTGTATTACATAAGCTGCTTGATCGGTTAACACTAATACATAATCTTTTCCTTGTACGGCTGTTACGATTTCATTTCCTTGGTCAAGCAAGAAAGTACCTGCTGTATTAGTCGCGGTAGGAGCCCAAGTATTAATATCTTCTTGATTAGAAAAACGTACCAACATTTTGTTTTGTGTAGAAGCATCTCCGACAGTAGTTTCGGTTCCCATTAAAAATAAATGTCTATCTCTGTCAGAAACTAAACTCATTAATGATCTAGTAGGAGCATCTGCTACGATAGCAGCTCTCGTTTCTAATGCTGCAGGCTCTCCTGCTAAAGGAGTCCAAGTATAGGTAGAACCGTTTCTAGCAGTTGCAACTAACAACTGTCCATAGTTATCGAGCGACCAGGAGCCAGGATCTAAGACCACGGTAGAAGCAGATCGTGCAGTTCCCCATGCTTCTCTTCCATAAGGACCGGTTCCAAATCCATAAGCGGGGGTTTCAAATACAGGACCAATGGTTACATAAGGCGTAACCGTTGCAGAACCTTGAGTAGACATACCTGAACCAGATTCGGTAGTAGACATAGTAATAGTAAAATCATCATCATCTGTGGAAGTAACTTCATAAGTATTGTTAGTAAATTGACTAGCTGAAAAACCTGTTTCACCCCCAGTAGGTAAGGTAATACTAGTAAAAATAATATAAGAACCGTTTGCAACTCCATGAGCTACTTTATTAACCGTAACGGTTGCTGATCCAGTAGTAGAAGTAAAGGTAAATCCTGTAATAGGGGTCTCTAAAGGAGTAATATCATAAAACGCTCCTTCATAATAAATAACTAGCACTTTAGAAGTACCTAGTGCTGCGTATCGAACACCAGTTAAATCAGTCCAAGTGTGTTGTCCTCTGACAGGTCCTGCTATGGTAGAGTTAACTAATTCTTCCCAACCACCTATTTTTTCAGGTTGGCCGTATCTAAAACGTACGTTATCACCGTCTACCCATTGCCCTTCGGCACCGGTTTCGGTCTGTTGTTTGTTGAATCCAGGCTTAAATTGTATCTTCTGTAATGGCATAATAGTATTTATAATACCTTTTGAACCTAAAATAAAGATGTTTTATCTTGCTGTTCCTGGTATTCCTGTTGAAGTTACAAAAGGAGAAGAAGCAAATGCCATGTAGATGTAATTGTTTCCTGAAGCATTAAAGTCTGCATTAGTAAATCTCCATTTAAAACCATTGGATAAGAAATCAGCAAAAGTTGTATTAGATGTATCTTCAGTACTGTTTGTATTTGGAGCAAGAATATCTGATTTACTATTATAACCTGCTCGTCTATTGTCAAACATAGACCAATTTGATGCATAACCTGTATCTTTAAACATTATAAAAGCTGGTTTAAATCCTGTGTATATAAATGTACCATCAGCATTTCCGTTCCCTGTGTATGAGCCAAATTTTGAGTAGCCTTTAATTTCTGCAAAGCAGTAAGCTATCATAGTATTATTATTATTGGTTTCGTTTCCAGCACCAAGAGTAACTACTGAACTAGATGGAGTAGTATTATTCCACCCACCAATTGATGTATCTCCAGCACTAGTACTGTTTAAAAAAATTCTTCTAGTATTACCTAAACTTGAGTGATAACAAGTCCAATCCCATGCCGCAACAGCTCTATTTTTAACTATTACCATTGAAGGTGCAACACCTAACCCATGTCCAATAGTTGCACCAGCAGTTAAATTACCCGTATAACTTACAATACTAAATCCAGCGGTTGTATTAGCTGAAACACTAGAAGTAATTGAACCATCAGAATTAGATGATGCTGAACCACCACCTAACCAATTCCAAGATGCGTAAGTTGCTGAACTTGTATTATAAGAGCCATCTGTACCAACTGTAAAACCATCTGTACCAAAAGCTGTTAATCCTTGTGCTACAGTTTCTTCTGCACCAGTATCATTTGAACTTAATTCTTTTGTTACTCCTCTTACTGAATCTGTTAATACATGCTCAGTTGCACCACTTCTACCTTTAATCCATGTAAGGTCTGGGGTGAAGTTGACCCCAGTTATTGATTGTGTAGCACCAGTACCAGTGTAAAGTTTAGTATTAAAATAATCTGAGGGTTTATTTATTTGTGCCATTAGCTGTACTCCTGTGCGTTAATTGATTTAGTCATAATTAAACTCATTTAAGTTTTTTGTACAAAGTGCATAAAATTTTTTTGCTGCACCATCTCCAGTAATGTTTGGCGAATATTCAAACGCACCATATCCATTATCATCTGCTATTGCTGTGTCTGCTAAAGCTTGAAAACCATTACCAAAATTAACTTCAAATACAGCCGCACCACCAGTATTATAATCTCCTACAAATGGAATATAATGACCTGTTCCATTACTTGCCAAAGCAGTTAAAGCAATACCAGTTCCACTATTTTCAAGTGTACCATTTTTACTCCAATAAGTTTTCATATCTTCAAGATCAAGATAAACTCCTAAAATATCTCCAGCAGCATATGAACTTAATGTAGCAAGAGTAATGCTACCACCAGATCCATTACCTGATTGTAATGTTCCACTTTTATTCCAAGTATGAGTAAAAGGTGTAACACCCCCAGATTTTCCATAAGAAGAGTTTTGATGAGAAGGTGTTGCAGTTACACCAAGATTTGCTGTACCACTAGCACCTATTGAAATACAATCAACTTCAAAATACCAACGACCAGCAGATACAGCAAAAGTTGCTGTACTCATAGCTTCTGCACTAGCATCAGTTGTAAGTTTTATATTGCCTTCTGCAAAAAGAGCACTAGCATAATAATTATCTAAAGGATTCATGGTTGCAAAATTATTAGTAGGTGTGTCGGTAGTCTGGTCTACTGCTGTTAAATTATTAACTGTAAAATCATTACCATTACCTGATGTATCTGCACCTAAAGCACCGCTATCTTCAAAGTCTAAATAGAATCCGTTAGTACCAAAGGTTAATCCAGAAACATCTATTGGTTTCCATATTCCACTATCTTCATCAAATTCTCCAAAGTCTGTAGGTGCTAATGCTTGACCATCTATACCATAAACATCAGACATGTAGCCGTCTAAATACCCTGAACTTCCTCCATAAGAACCTAAATAATAGGTATATGAACTTGTACCAAGTCTTAAGTCTTCATTTAATGAAGGATAAATAGCTGTAACAAAAGAAGTTTCTTGAACTCCATTAACATATATTTTAACTCTATTAGAAGCTGTTGCTTGTGTAGTGTCCATAGCAACTACAATATGATACCAAGCTGATACATCTCTAAATAATCTATTTGTAACTAAAATTATTGTGTTACTACCACCACTTCTATTACCGATACTTAGTCGTTGAGAACTATCAAATAATATCTTTATTCTTTCATCTATAGAATAATAACTTAAGAATAATGTATTATCACCGTCAGGGTTTTGACATTTTTTAACCCATGTTGAAAAAGTTTGTATTTTTCTATTAGTCCCTGTAGTTGGAACTTTTGATAAATAATCTGAACTAGCAGAATTAAATCGTAAAGAATTATCTACTGTATAACCACCTGCTGATAGAGAGTTAGCTGGTAAGATAAAAGGCATATTAAACTACCTCTTTTGGAAATTCTCCAAGAGGTCTAGTAACTGTACCATCATCTTGCATTGTGTAGGTAAGTAAAGTTATAAGAGTATTTACATTGGCACAATTATCTATTGCAGTTTCCATTGCATTGACTTTAGTTCTAACTGCTGCTCTGTAAGTAGTAACAGCACTAGGTACTGAATAATCTGAAACTTCGGTTGCCTTAACCACATACCAATCTGTAGGAGCTAATAGACCAGCTGCTTCTAAATTAAAACCTGTTTTGTATTTTGTTTTTAAACCAGTGGTTACAATTTGATTGCCTTTTTCATCATTCATAGGATCACCTGCAGAAGCACCTTCTGGTGAGCTTTCGTTATCTACATCTTCTTGTGTCCAAACTTCATTCGTGTCTGTTAGTTTTTTACCAACAGCAGTTCCATAAGAAGCAGTAACTACTCCATCTGCATAATTAAAAGATTGATTTGTATTAATGTAATAGTCTTCATCTTTTTTATTAGAACTATCAAAGACTACTTCATAAATTCCAATAGCTTCTTTTTCAGCTACAGACCATTTACTAAATATGTCTGCTGGGTATTGATTACCATTAAGAGTAAATCCTTTAGGGTAACTAAAGTATTTTGTGATTGTTTCGTCTATGACTAATGTGTACATAATATTCCTATGATAAAGTTAATGCTAAATTTCTTCCAACTTCTAACCATTTTGTTCCATTGTATCTAAAAGTAAATACATCTCCAAGACTAGCTGTTGCTGTTAATGTTGGTGCAGTATCCGCTGCAAATTCATATATTGCGTTCCATGTAATAGTTCTTCCGCCAGTTCCATCTTGAATAACTAATAGAGAAGCAAATTGACCTGTACTTCCATTGGTAGGTGCGTTTAAAGTTCTGTTTCCACCGAGTGTTACTGCGGACACAGCTTGTGTTGCCATATCCCAATCAATCGTAGCACCATCTGTTAAAGTGGTTTCAGCTAAGTATGCTTTGTCAGCTAGCAGTGTGCCAGTAACATCAACTACCCCTGTTCCTTTAGGAGTTAAAGTTATTCCAATATTAGAGTCATCCCCTGTCGCAGATAAAATAGGTGCAGAACCTGTTGCATTATTTGTAATAGTAAATTCATTAACTGCACTTGCGGTTTCTGTAAAGTTTAAGAGTTGTAAAGTTCCATCACCTAAACCAAATGTATTAACATCTAACATACCACCGAGCTGTGGAGAGGTATCTTGAACAACCGCTGTAATACCTGCAGTTAAACCTGTATCCACAACATTAGTTCCATCAGAATACAATAATTTAGTACCTTTATCAGTAGTACTAAAGGTAGCTCCCGTACCAGACGCTGTTTTAACTACTACGTCATGAGCTCCTGAAGTTGAGTTTCTAACGATATAGGTTTTTTCAATTGCATCTGGAATAATAACATTAACAGAAGTAGTAATCGTTCCTGTTAAATCAAGAACTGCATTTTTACCATCAGAAATAGTTCCATTGGAAAAAGTTAAAGTTACACCGGTAGTCGCATTTAATGGAATTGCTTCATAACCAGCAATGGCTTGTTGTACGATGTTTAAATTGGTATTAGTAATATCTCCCCATAGACCGGCTTTTTCACCAGTGACCATGAGTTCTAGTTTTAAATCTCCAGAATAGCTTGATGGCATATTTTATATAATTCCTTAATTAATAGTTTTTATTCAAATTATGCGGCTGTGTCAATATTATTCCAAGTGACATTAGATCCGGTAGAAACTTCAGTATACGCTACAGAGGTGCCTGTGTCAACGATTGTCCATATCTGAGACACTTCATTTCCAAGCTCTAAAGTTAACTGATTTCCTGTTAATAGTACGGATCCTGAGATCGTAAAAGTAACACTTCCTGCAGTCGTATTAATCTGTTGTCCAGTAACATCTACTAGAGTATTGGCATCTAAAACAGCGGTTCCTAAAGTAGCACTTATTTGTTGACCGGTTAAAGCCACATCCGGTGCTACATCTACGGTTCCTACAGCTGTTGATAATTCATTTCCTACAACCGGTATATTTGCAATACCTCCTATGACTACATTTCCAGTATCGGTTTCTAAAACAAAACCAGTTAAATCTGCAAAGGTAATAGCATCGAGCGTCGCGGTGCCAGAGACAATAGATAATTCATTACCGGTAACATTAAATGCTACATCGGTTTTACCAATAGCATCTCCTAAAGAAAGTGGGATTTGATTTCCAGATGCCATAGCATCCGGTGAAGCGTCTACAGAACTTAATGCAAAAGCAGCAGTAACACCTGTTGGTGAAGCAATTGTCAAAAGATCTAATGTAGTATCTCCAAGATCTAAATTTAATTGTGAACCGGTAATAGGAACTTGAGTAGATATAGAATTGTTTCCCCAGTCAAGAGTACCCCAACCGAGTTCTCTTCCCCATCCTGAATTTAATTCTACAGTAGTAGTTACGTCTCCTTGAGACGTACTTAATTGAGTACCAGTGACAGATATACTTACATCACTTTGTTCTCCCCAGCTGTTTATTCCCCAGGTTAGTGTACCCCAAGTATTGACCATAATAGGTTAGCTCCTATTAGTTGCCGATTCTTAGAATAGCTGCTGAAGTGGTAAATGCTGGAAACTGAATTGTAAAAGTTCCTGAAGTCGCTGCTTTGTCTGCACCAAAATCTAATACTGCCACCGCTTTGTTAGTCGATGAAGTATTATAAATTAAAGCTCCTCTAGCTGTGATCGTTACACCCGTAAAAGATAAATCTGCAAAATCAACAATCGCAACACCTGATGAGACTGAAGTACTTGGATTTGGTTTTACTAAGGTTCCACCGCCGGCAGCATATTGTCCAGAATTTGGAACTTCATTGGTAGAAGCATATGCCGTAGTAGTAGAATTTAACGTTGCATCAGAAGTGTACAGAGCAAGTTTAAAAGTATCACCACCAGAAAATTGAAACGTATGTTCCCCTTCTAGTAGTTCTTGTTTAAAACTGTTTGCAACCGCTTGTGTTATAGCCATAGTTTACTCCTTATTTTTGTTTTCCGACTTTCGGAACTCCTGTTTGGAATTCATCAGTTCGTCTTCTTCCCATTTGCTCAATTGTAAATCCTTGTAGAGCTTGTTGATATTTACCTTCATAATATTGAATCATATCAGCTGGACCTTTTAAAAATCCAAAAGCCTCTACTAGGCATGCATACAATAAGCCATTAGGAAATTCTGTACTTAAGTATGTAGTGGTATTACTACTAGATAATCCCTCTGGTTTCAAGATATAATTTATCTGCATGTTATAATTTATATCTGGGGTAGGAGCCACCACAATGGTGTTCTCATCCCAATAACTGTAATATCTAGGTAATCCTTGTACTCCAGTAGGATCATACTCCGACATGAAGCTGGTATCCCTAAAATCTAAAAAATATCTATCTGAATTATCTGCTCCACCGGTAGAGTTAGTAATTTGACAAGACCTGATTATTAAAGTTTGATTATTAATAAGAGGGGTACTTACAAATCGTTGCCCTGCTATAATATCTGCTTGTGCATATTGTCTATTATTATCAGAGTCTACGTCTCTTAAAAGTCTAAATTCAGTATCTGAAAGAAAGCCATCTACAATAGTAGAGGTAAATACATTGGCATCTACTTCACAATAATCTCTAATTTTTTGTACTAATTCTGCATATGTCATTATGGTTGTAAAGTAATTGGTCCTGAACTACAGCCAATTCCTCCTCCTTGTACATTTCCAAAAGTAGCCGTTCCCGGTATTTGGAAATAATAATAATTTAAAACATCTCCTACAATTCCAGAAGAATTTATTTGTCCTACGGTAATAGTATAACCGTTTTCATTATCAATGTCACTGATTGAGTCAAAAGTAGGAATCGGATTAAAGTAATATAAATCGTTATCATTAGTTGGATCAGGTATAATAGGACCGGTAGGAGGACTACCTGCTAAACCTCTAAATCGAACTGTATTGCCAGTGCTTAATCCATGATTTTGAGAGTTTACATTAATATAAGTACTTCCAGAATATAAAATAGTTTCAAATGGATTAGGAACTAATAACACAGTAACCGGTGGTTCTTTACGATCGGGTCTAGCAAATTGTAAACCTTGTGCATCGGTACCTGCTGGTCTTGGATTTAATTGAGGTTGTTTTGATTCAAACTCAGAAGTATGAACTCTTGCTCCATTCCACTCTACTACCATTTCTTTGTAAGGAAATGCCATACCACTTCTATCGGAAATAAATTGTGCAAATTTTCCTCTCGATAAATTAGTCATTAGACTCCTGGGTAATAAGTTCGTGGACTAATATAAGAACTAGCAGAAGAACCATCTTCTTGTAAAGCTCTTAGTAATTCATCCTCGTATAATAATTTTAATTCTTGTACACGTTGAGGTGCTAATTTTTGTGCTAAATAATAAGTAAGTCCTGAACACATTGCCGGAACAAATCTATACACTATATCCGAAGCGTTCGTGTACGATCCTGCATCTTGTATTCTTTTTACAAAAAAGAAGTTAATAGTATTTCCTGCTTCCGTAGCACTAGGTGCTAGATATAAAGTAACCGATACTCTATCAATAAGTCTTTGAACAAAATATTGAGTAGGAGTTCCTTGTTGAGACTTAGCCGATAAACCTTGATAGGTTGATCTGTCAATTTTAGTCAAAGGAAAATCTACTTGAGTAGAATTTCTATAAGAAGCTTCTAACATATCGTCATAACCATATAAAATAGTTGCATGGTCGTATACGACATCATCATCCGCGTGACTAGCTGCGGAAGTACTATTCGCGCCACGAGTGGCTCCGGTTAAACTAGTAGTGTCTGAATTTTGTCCTGAGTAAGTAATCTGTTCTGTTCCAATTAAAATAGTTCCAGAAGTAGGAAACCCTACTAAAGAATTTAAAGGAATAGTGGTCGCTGTATCATTAATGGCTGCGGATAAACTATTGAAAACCCCACTGGAAGTTCCATCAGAAGGAGATCTATAAAAATTATAAACGATTTGACCTTGAACTAAAGTAAAAGAATTATTTTCTACTTCCCAAAATTTAAGACCTCTGTTTCCCCATTCTGAAAATAAAATATTTAAAGAACGTCTAGAAGTTCTCATGTTATTTCCAGACATAGGATTTAATCCTAATCTTTCAAAAGCTTCCGTGATAACGTCATCAATGAAGAAATTCTTATCCCAAGTATATGTGCCGGAAGTAATGTTAGTCATTTAGACTCCTACCCTGCTGTTAGACCTGGACCAGAATATTTATCTGTTAATAAAGTAACTGCAGCTACTGTAAAAGTAGAAACATAAACTCCTTTTGGAAATAAAATTCCATCTTCAGGAAAAGAAAAATTAATAATATCTCCTGCAGGGACATCCGCTTGGAATAATGTGTCTCCAGTTGCACTGGTAGTTTTTAAAATAACAGTACCGGACGTTGCTAGTCCTGCAACAACAATTCCTCTTAGTCTTACAGGTGGTGCTACGATTACATTGGTAGTTGCTCCTGCAATTCTTGTTGCTTGTATGTCTGCTTTATATGAACCCATTTTATTCTCCTTAGTAAAGAGCTCCCGAAGGAGCTCTTAAATTATTTAAACTACGAAGCAGCTACTGCTGTTCTAGTGTC
>Ga0208646_1000388_pt1 | contig 28984 bp, 29 predicted proteins | sample AntAceMetag02UK8_FD_184762 | JGI IMG/M metagenome (GOLD analysis project Ga0208646, IMG submission 184762) | Saline lake microbial communities from Ace Lake, Antarctica - Antarctic Ace Lake Metagenome 02UK8 (SPAdes) (version 2) | ecosystem: Environmental > Aquatic > Non-marine Saline and... | reverse complement strand
GATAATCACCCTATAGAGCCATCTTGGTATGAGCCTGTGTTCTGGTTAATAGTGTTATCTATTTTCCTTATTGTAACTTGTGCTTTATGGTATGTAGTATTTAGAGCAATAGGGATAGTATTATGAGCGATGATAATCCATTAACTGAAATGCTTAACTATACTACAGGTAAAAGGATAAGACTGAATACATGGATCAAAATGGAAACTGAAGGTCTAGCTTATGACTATGTGGAAAAGTTTGGAAGACCACCATCTCCAATACAAGTTATTAATTGGATGAGGAGATTAAAGCAAGCGTATAACACAGGATTAGTTGTGAAGATAGAAAAGAAAAAATAAACCCGACACAAAGGAGTCAATGGGTGAAAAAGATATTAGAAATATTAAATGAATTGCATAATAACAAAATAAATTTCTGTCTACAGAGTCGAACTGCTGAAAGCTATTACAATCTAAAAGTCAATACCCCTCAAGGTAAAGAACATTATTTTCATTCAAACAATTTACAAGAGATAGAAGAAGGTCTTACAATAATGTGGGAACACTTAATCGGTAGTACGATGACTGTCATAGAAACCTCTGCACCTTTAAGTGTTCCCATTCCTCCACCAATGCCACCACCACCTTTAGGATAATTTATGAGCGGAGTAACTCAAGAGCAAGCAGCACTATTTAAAAAGATGATTGATGAGAATAGATATGACTTTTGTAAGTTAGTCTATCTCATCTTTCCATTTGGAGAAGCTGAAACTGACTTAGAACACATGGCTCCTTATGAATGGCAAATGGAAGAGTGGCGTAAACTCTCCGATCATTTATCAAACATAGAAACTCGTTACGAAACTTATCGACTAATTATAAGCTCAGGTAACGGTGCTGCTAAAACTGCTTTCGGTGCAATGACTTTAATGATGTTGTTGTTCACTCAAAGATTGAAAGCAAGAGTAACTGCTAACACTGATCCGCAACTCTCTCAAATTATATGGCCGGAGTATGATTTATGGTTTAACAGAGCTAGGTTCGTTGATCACTTCTTTGAAAAGTTTGGAACAACTATTAAAGCCAAGAACCCTAAGTTCGCTAATAACTGGAAGATCGACAGGTTCACTTGGAATGAGCAAAACCCTTCTGCAGTATCAGGACTTCACAATAAAGGTGGAGCTTGTGTTTATGTATTTGAAGAGGGCGCAGGTATTCCTGCTAAGATATGGCAGTACGCTTCAGGTGCATTTACTGAGACAGAAACTATCAAGTTACATTTAGCTTTTGCTAACTCTGATGATCCTGAATCTAAATTTGAACAGAACATGACTTCACCAATTTGGAGGTCAAGAAGAATTGATACAAGAGAGTTATCACATATTGATCCGAAACAAATTGAAGCATGGCTTATTGACAGTGGAGGAGATGAGAACTCAGACGACTTCAGAGTCCGTGTAAGAGGTTTACCAAGAAAGTCAGCTAAAGACTCGATTATTAAATTAGAAGCAGTGGAGGCGGCTCTAGCGAGACGTAAGGACTTCGATAGAGCAAGTGTCTCACATTTCCCTGTCATTCTATCCTGTGACCCTGCTTGGACAGGTGGAGATGAGACAACAATCTGGTACAAGCAAGGACATTATAGTTGTCTACTTGAGCGTTATAAACTTAATAAGCAAATGGGAGAGACTCACCAGAATACTTATAACAAGCTTTGTTATTGGGAGAGACAGTTAGGTGCTGATTCAGTTCACATAGATCAAGGTGAAGGTACAGGTATTTTTACTCTTGCAATGAACGCTCAGAAATATCATTGGGTATTAGTTTCGTTTGCTAACTCTCCAACAGATCAACCTGACCCTAAAGAGTCTGAGTTCGGAAACATTAGAGCTATGATGTATTACAAATTACAAACTGCTTTATTCCAAGGTGGGGTACTTGATTCTAAAAACGAAGATTGGATTGAAGACATTAAGAAACAATTATGTTGGACCAAGGGAACTCGTCACAGAGTAACCCATAAGAAAATGGCTGAAGCTAAACAGGACATTAAAGATCGCGTTGGTAAGTCTCCTGATATTGCTGATGGTGCTGTACTTTTATTCGCACATGAGATTATTGATCGTCTTCCGCAAAATGAAGTCGGTGCTGATGGAACAGCTTTTAGTGTTGGTGAAGAAACTTTTAAAATGCCTGATCATAACATTGAAGATATTTATGGAGACGATGATGACTTATACGATTGAGAGGTATACTGCAATAACTAAAGAGCTTGCAGATTTCTTATTAGAAGTTCTACCTAAGATAAATGAAATGTTTGGGAATAAATTCGACTTTAGAAATGCTAAGTATAAACTTATGTTAACTAAAGGTATATTCTTGGTAGTTAAAAGAGACGATGAAATTAGAGGAATCATGATAGGAGCTAAAACAACTCACCCATTTGACACAAATGTTACATTATTGCAACAACAGCTATTCTACGTTAAACCTGACTCAGGGAGAGCTGTATATCATCTATTTAAGAAATTCATTGACATAGGAAAAACGGAAGCCGATCATATAATTACTATGTTGACAAGTCAAACCAACATAAAACCTGAGACTTTAGAGAATTTAGGTTTTGAAAAGTTGGAGATATTATATCGAATGGAGTGTTGAAAATGGGAAGTGCTAATCCTTTCAGTAACAATGATGAAGACAATGATGAAGACAATAGTAGTAACAATTTTTTCGGAGATATTTTAAATGCTGCTGTGAATGTTTCAACAGGTGGTCTAGTAGGTTTCAATGATGATGGGTTCGGAGCAGGTGTTGCAAGTAGTACTGCTGTAGAAGGACTTAAAGAAGTGACAGGAGCTAAGGCTGCTGAAGAAGCAAATGAAGAATCACGTAAACGCTTTGAAGAATCGAAAGCAAACGCAGAACAAAAGAGAAAAGATAATCAAGCTCTATCAGCTAGAGCTGAATTACAGAAATCCCGTTCAGCAGGTAATGCAAGAGGAGGAGTTAAGTCGTCAGCCTCAAAAGGTAACTCTAGGTTTTCTGATCTAGGAACTGACGAACAAGACTTTCTAGGATTATGAAAAGTACAAAACAAAATTGCGAATTTTTAAGACACCAAGCTAAGAACACTTTTAATAATGTTCGTAGAGATTGGTGTGATCTTTTACGTTGGGGTTTACCTCATCGTTCATCATGGATTTTATCTCAGACTCAAGGTGAGAGAAAGAATCAACACATAGTTGATGCTACTCATGTTTTAGCACTTAGGTCTTTCGTTGCAGGTTTCTTAGAAGGTAACACTTCAGCTTCTCGTCCTTGGGCACGTATAGGAACTAGAGACGGTGAGATGGATGAGAACTTTGAAAACAAAGAATGGCTTCAGCATTTTACAAATAGAGTAATGAATTATTTAGGTACTTCAAATTTCTATCATGCTGCAGGTACATTTTATTATGACTATGGAGTTGTCAACACAGGCGCACATTATTTTGAAGTGCTTGAGAATAACTTCCACGTTCATACTCTTATGCCCGGCTCTTACTATGTAATTAATGATTCATACGGTGAAGCTAAAGTTCTTGTAAGAGAATTTTCAATGAACGTTAAGTCTATTGTAGATTCATTCGGACTTCAAAAAGCTACTGGTCAAATTGAATGGAGTAATATTTCTCATGGTGTGAAGAAAGCATATCAAGATGGTAACTACTCAATGTGTATGGACATAGTTCATGTAGTTAAAGAGAATCCTGACTTCGATCCACAAGACCCTGATAATATCGAGAATAGAAAATGGTTAGAGCTTACTTACGAAACAGGTAGTTCTAATAAAGGTTCAGACTCAGGTAATCTTCAGACAGGTGATACAGCTCGTCTTGATGACACTATCTTCTTAAAGAGATTCACTTCCAAGAGAAAACCTTTTGTAATTGGAAAGTCTACTAACTCTTCAGAGTATGGAGAGAAGGGACCAACTATAGATGCTCTTGGTTGTATTAAATCTCTTAACAAGAAAGCTATAGGTAAAGATCAAGCTCTTGAACAAATGCTAAGACCTACATTACAAGGTCCTGCCAGTTTAAGAAAAAGTTATATCAGTAATGCTCCAAACACTTTCATCCCTTTAGATGCAAGGTCAGTAGGTGCAGGACATAAGTTAGAATCAGTCTTCCAAATTAATCCTGCTATCGGTGCTGTGATTCAAGATGTAGAAGACTTAAGAGGTCAAGTAGATAAACTTTATTATGCTGACTTTCTTTTATACCTTTCTAAAAATCCTAAGACTCGTACTGCTACAGAAACTTCAGCCATTGTTGAAGAACAGCAACGAATCATTGGACCTAATTTACAGTCTCTAAATTCAACTTATAACGTTCCTGTTCTTGAGTGGGTAATGGATTATGTTTTATTTGAAGACCCTTTCTTAAGACCGCCACCAGAATCTTTAGCAGGTCAATCTCTGAAGCCTGAGTTCATCTCAGTTTTCGCTCAAGCTCAAAGAGCTGCAGATTTACCTTCTATTGATCGTTACGTTCAAGCTATGAGTAACGTTGCTCAACTTGATCCTAGAGTTTTAGATAAAATTAACTTAGATAAGTTTGCCGATCTTTACGAAGATCGTTTATACTTACCTTCAGGATTAAATAATCCTCAAAGTAAGGTGGACGCTATGAGAGAGCAAGCCCAAGCTCAAGCCGCTAAACAAAGAGAGTTAGAGCAAACGCTACCTGCAGTAGCAAAAGCAGCTAAAGATATGTCAGGATTACAGCAACAATAATAAAATAACTTGGAGGTTATTATGAAGTTTTTAATGGTTACAATTTTCGCATTATTTTCCCTAAATGCTTCAGCAGGATTTGAAGGTCTAGCTGATGGTACAAGTCTTAAGATTTTTAATCGTATCAACTGTGGAACAGGTCTTAGTTGTACTAAGATTGGAGATAAATTTAATCTCGATGCAGGTGAAGCTTCACAAGTTTCTCAAGATGAAGGTCTTAATTTAGGTCGTATAGCTATTTTTGATTATGACTTTGCTGTTGATGGTGGTGTTATAGGTACTATCGCTACAGGCGTTAGCTTACCTGCTAAAGCTATCATTGAGAAGTGTTGGTTCAGAGTAGAAACTCAAATTGTAGATGCAGGATCAGGTACTCTAGCTGTTCAGTGTGAAGACGCTAACAACATTCTTTCAGCAGCCGATCAATCAGCAGTAACAGATGGTTCATTCTTAGCAAGTGCAGTTACAGGTACAGCAGCAAATATGGTTGATGATATTGCAGCATCTTGTGATATTAGTTTCGTCATCGGTGGTGCAGCTATTAGTGCAGGAAAACTTAGAGGGTACTGTAGATATAGTGTTCATGAATAATGAAAAGTGAAGTAACAGCTACAGATTATTACAATGAAAAAGCTCGCCAAGAAAGTATCGAACATAGAGATGCTCTCTTGGCTATTGCTTCTATTCTTCAAACCAAGGAAGGAGAGAAACTTTTTAGATTCTTATTTAAGAACTTTGAAGTTAACAACCTCCCTGAAAGAAATTTAAAAGGTGATGATTTATTTGAGTGCTTAGGTTTTCTAAGAGCAGGTAATTCAATTTATAAACTCGTATGCGAAGCTGATGCAGAAAAAGCAGCAAGCATATTATCTAAACTAGAGAGAGAAAGATATGACAACAAACTCGAAGAGTACCGAATCGAAAGAGATGCCAACACCACCAGTAACGACTGAAAATGAAGTTGATGATTTAGGTTACACAACTCCTGAAGAGAAGACACCTATTGATCTTGAAGAAGAAACTCCAGAGGATAAGTCTGATGAAAAACCTGCACCTACTGACGAACTTACTGTCGAGAAAAAAGCTACAGGTTATGGAGAAGAAGACGAACCTGAAGAAAAACCTGCGGAAAAAACTGCCGAAGAACTTGCTCAAGAAAAGAAAGATGAAGAAAACAAAACGGACGAAGAGAAAGCTGCAGATAAAGCCGCTAAAGAAGTAAAAGAAAATATCAAAAAACATATTGACGAATTACCCGACTCTGTTAATAAAGAAACAGTAGCTAAATTTGCTGAAGAGAATGGTCTAAATGACAAGCAAGTAGAAGCCTATGTCAAGCTTGCCAAGAGTGATAATGATTCCTTGGTAACTGAAAGAGAAAATGCTGTTAAAGAGCAGAGAAAGGCTTGGAAGAGTGAATTAGAGAGTGATGCTGATTTCGGAGGAGAAAACTTCGTTAAAAATGTTGACCGAGTTGAAAAGGTATTAGACAAATATATGCCTGATACTAAAAAAGTCTTGACAGAGCGAGGAACAATGCTGCCTCCTTATATTATGAGGGATTTTTTGAAGTTGGATAAGATATTAAACCCAACAACGAAACTAACCACAGGTGAACCTCCTACTGTAAAAAAGGAAGAGGTAAATTTGTTAGATGAATTATATAGTTAATTAAATTCGGAGGAATACTATGGCAGCAAAAGGCGCACAATTTTTAACTTTAGCAGATGTAGCTAAAGGCAAGAACAAAGTTATCGGTGGAGTTGCCGAGGTTCTAATGAATCAAAATGCTATGCTAGAAGACATGATATACACAGAAATGAATGAAGGAACTATCCATAAAGAAGATATTCGTTCAGCACTTCCTGAAGTATATTACAGAAAAGCTAACCAAGCTATTCCTTCAAGTAAAAGTACAATCGAAGAAAGAAGCTTTACAGCTACTCACTTTGAATCTAAGTCTCAAGTTGATCGTGCCGTTGCAGAACGTGGTGGGATGGATCGTGTTTCTTACAACAGATGGAACCAAGCTCAAGGTCATCTTCAAGCTCATGCGAATGAACTTGCTGATCTTATGATTTACGGTTCTCCTGCTCTTGCTAATCGTAAAACTGCAGGACTTTTTGATATTTATTCAACTCTTTCAGCTTCAGAAGAAACATCTAATCAAATCATTGATGCAGGTGGAACTGATTCTGATAACTGTTCAATTCTTAAAGTTCATCATGGTGAACGTTCGATCTTTGGAGTTTACCCAAAAGGTACAACTGCAGGTCTTACAAGAAATGATCACTCAAAAGGTGGAAAGGTTATTAAGATTGAAGCTCTTGATACAAACGGAGCTGCAGGTTCACTATGGGGTTATGAAGAAGAATTTCTAACTGACCATGGTTTAGTTGTTAAAGATTATAGGCAAGCTGCTCGTATCTGTAATATTGACGTATCGAACTTAGTTTCTGGTACTGGTGCTGCTGATCTTATTGATCTTATGATTTCTGCTAACTACAAAATTGAAAACGTACAAAACGGAAAAGGTGTTTGGTATGTTAACAGAACTGTAGAAGCTCATCTTCATAAGCAAGCTCTAACGAAAGTTGGTGCAGGTGGTGGTCTTAACTTTCAAAATGTTGAAGGTAAACAGATTCTTCATTTCCTTGGTGATCCTATCAAGAGAATGGATGCCTTAGTTAACAGTGAAGCTAGAATCGTTTAAGTTTTAAGGGAGTTGAAAGGCTCCTTTATTTATTTGCTTTATTTTTTATTTAATTTTTCGGAGGTTACTATAATGAGATTTGATATTGAAAACCAGTTGTCAGTCGCGCAAGCCTTTACAGGTTCAGCTACTGTTTCAACTCACTCTTATAAGAAACAATCTGCAGCCCAAGATATTAGTATTGGACGTAGAATGGCTCTTTTAGTTTTACCGACTGTTGCTCAGGGAGCAGGATCGACTATGACTGTTGAAGTAATTCAATCAGCCGCAGCAGCTCTTACTTCTCCTGATGTATTGTCTACAGTTACTGTTCTTGCAGCAGCTATGACTCTAGGTGATCAGTTAGAAGTTCCAATCCCACAAGGGACAATGAGTAAACAGTACCTAGGTGCTAGAGTTACTCTTAGTGGTGGAACAACTACTATTACTACTGATATTTACTTAGTACCTCAAGATGAGATTGCTCAGTATAAGTCATTTGTAAAAGTAAATGACGCTACAGTTTAATAGTTAAATATTAATTAACAAGCCCTTCTTCGGAGGGGCTTCTTTTCGTTTAAGGATAAATTATGAGTGAAATGCCAGTACAAGCTGTCATCACCCCTTCAGATTCTGAAGAGAAAATTGGTGAGAGTTCGTCAGAAGGTTTAATACCTCCTGCACATGAAGAAAAAGTCAAAATAGAGTCTCCTGAAGATGACAACGACAGTATTGTTCCTGTACAATTAAACAAGCAAGGGATTGAAGTTATCGCTGACAGGAAAGGATTCTTTGGACAACAGAGAATTTCTAAAGGTGAAAAGTTTAACATCAAATCAGAAGAGCAATTTGGTGAATGGATGATTTGCACTGATCCAGAAATGGAAAAAAAGAGAAAGCAATACTTTAAAGAAAAAAAGGCGAAGAAGTAACTCTCGCCTTTTAAGCGAGGGTGAAAATGAGTTCTACAAAAGTACAGATTTATAATTTAGCATTATCCGCATTACTACTCGCCAGTGAGATTTCAGATACTGAAACAGATGAAAGTCTTGAAGTAGCTATCTTGAATACTCATTGGGATGTAGCATTAGAAACTACCCTTAAAGATTTAGATTTAGATTCAACTTCTGAAGAAGTCACCTTAGAATTAATCGAAACTTTACCTACAAATCACTTGTGGACTTATGCTTATAAATATCCTACTAACGCAGCTTTCTTCAGAAGATTGAAGTCATGTGTTGCTAGAGATACCAAGAGAACTCACATTGCAAAGGCCGTAAAGATTTACAATGGTGTTAAAGTTATCTTCACTGATGAAGCTAGTGCAGTAGCAGAAATTATTCCTAAAGATGTTTTAATTGAATCACTATGTTCAAATGCAATCATGGCTTTATCTTACAAACTAGCTTATTTATCAGCTCCACTCTTGGTAGGTAAGGGAGCTAAGACTTTAAGAAAAGAAATTAAAGAAGATTATATCATTGAGAAGATCGAAGCTCAAGAGACTGACACTAGAGAGAACTTTGTTTACGAAGCAGATTATGAAAGTTCAGAATGGGTACAGGAGAGAATGTCGTGAGTTTAAAACCTTTAAATAGTTTCTCATCAGGAGAGCTTGATCCTATTCTTCACGATCACGTAACTTTAGATAAGTTCAAGAAAGGTTTAGCTACTTGTAGAAATACTTTAGTCTCTAAGACAGGTGGTTTACTTTCTCGTTTCTCAAGAGGTTATTTTAAAAACGGTAAGAACTCAGGCGAACAGATTAAATTATTCTCACCGCCTAACTCTTCAGCTCTCTTGGTATGGGGAAATCTTTATGTTAGAACTTATGCCTTTGATGGAACTTTAGTCAATGAAGTAGCTCATGCTTATAATGAAGCTCAAGTTCAAACTATGCACTTCACAGCAAGTGGAAAATATGTTTATGCTTTCGTTGCAGGTCAGGAGATGCTTAAGTTTCTTTACGATGATGCGACTCCTGCTTTCGTAACTTCAGCAGATGTATTTGCAATAACTGAAGCCCCTACATCAATGTCTATTACTGCTAACGGTACTCCTACAGGTTACTCGGTAGATTATCTAGTCACTAAAGTTAAAAATGGTGAAGAGTCTTTACCTGTAGCTATAACTGGTACTACATATAAAAAACCACTGGCGGCAGGTGAATCTAATACAATTACTGTAAATATAAATACAACGTTTGCAGGTGATATAGATGAATACTCAGGTATTAGAGTATATAGAAGACCTAACAACGGTGGTTCTTATGGTTTCATAGGTTCAAGTTCAATCACTCGTAGTGTTAGTACTAATTTATTTTCAGACTTTGAAGACTTAGGAGGTAATGCCGACTTTACAAATAATCCTCAAGAGTTAATTACTAAATCTAATTTTAGTGGAGTTGATTTAGATACTCTAAACCCTAAGACAGGTGTTGTTTATCAACAGAGATTATTAATCGGTAATATAACTGACGATGAAGAAGCGATCTTAGCTTCACGTCCTGCTTTCCAAAATAACTTCTATCGTGATCGTCCTTATGATGCTGACTCAGCTTTAAAATTTAAGTCAGGTACTTCAGGTAAAGCTTCAGTATTAAGAATGGTTGAGAATGATGGACTAATAGTTTTTACTAACGTTGGTGTTTTCGTTTCTGTAGGTTCACTCTCAATTGATAACATTGCTCTTGAGAAAAAAGGCAACTGGATCATTGATGAAAATGTAGAACCTCTAGCAGTTCCTGGGGGTGTATTCTTCGTTGATAAATCTACCAACAGTGTTAGGCAATTAATTTATTCTCAAGACATTTTAACTTATCAAAGTTTAGATCAATCTATATTCAGTGATCATTTATTTAAAGAGAGTACTATCACTTCTTGGGCTTATCAAAGTGGTGTTGTACCAATGATCATCGTTACTTTTAATGATGGAACTTTCGCTTCATTTACTTATCATTATGAACATCAAATGAGAGCGTGGACAAGACATGACTCAGTTTATCCTGTTGAGTCTGTAATTGGTACTGGTGTTGCGGATTCTACTTTCTTTGTAACTAACAAATCAGGAGTCAGACAAATAGAAGTCACGTTACCAAGACATACACCTGCAGCAACGATCTTAAGTAACCCTGATTATAAGATGTTTTCTTCTCATGCTTTCATGGATGCTATTAAAACTTATTCTTATTTGTTAAATGATAGTCTAGTAGGAACTGATGTATTCACTTTAACTCCTGTAGTGGCTAACACATGGGATGGAGATTTAACTTTAGATTGTGGAACTTCAGCATTATTAACTACAGGTGGAGCCACAGCTTACCTAGATGATGCAGGAGATGTAGGAGCAGTACATAGAGTATTCGCTTCCGATGGTACTGCTATTGATTTAACAATTACAGCAAGAGCTAGTAATAATTCAGTAACAGTTACTCCTGACTTTGAATATCCTTCAACTGAAGCTTCAAGTTTTAGACTCTATCAGACCTTCTCTAGTATTAATAATCTTGATCATCTTGAAGGTGAGCAGATAAGCTTACTAACAGATGGCGCAGTAGCTAAGTCTCCTAATAATGATATTGAAAATTATGGAACTACTACCATTTCATTAGGGGTATTAATATTACCTAAACCTTCTGAAGCAGAAGTAGCAGAAGTTGGACGACATGCTATAGTAATAGCAGGTCGTCCAATTACTGCAGATATTAAAACTTTAAATATTAGTACAGTTTCTCAACAGCCTACTTTAATTGAGTCTATAAATATTAATAAACTTTATATTAGAGTCCATAAGACTAGAGGACTTTATGTTTCAAATGAGTTCCCTGAAGAAGCTGAAAATGGAGTTGACGGTTCTAGTGTCCTTGGTATGGAGAACTTAGATATTTACCAAGTACCAAGAGGAAATGATATTCTAGGGAACCGATTCCTTGCAGCTCAGTCAAAAAGAATTGAACAAGTTTTAAAAGGATCATGGAAGTCACAAGGACAAATTGCTCTTAGACAAGTTGATCCGGTACACTTTGAAATACTATCAATCATCCCTGATGTTGAAGTACTTAACAGGAGTAATAGATAATGGCAGCAGCAATGTTAGGTCTAGCAGGACTTCAATTAGCAGGTGGTTACTTCGCAGCTCAGAACATCAGAGATACCGCAGAGTTAAATCAAGAGATAGCAGATATGAACGCTGAGTTCGCAGAGCTTGATGCTCACGATGCTATTTTAGACGGTGAGACAGCAGCAGCGAATTATCAAAAAACTGTAGATGCTACTCAGTCACAACAGAGATTAAATGCTGCAGTAGCTGACGTTGATATTAATTATGGAAGTGTTGGAGAATTAGTTAAAGAGACTAACTTCATTGCTGAAATAAATAAAATGGAAATTGAGAAGCAAGCACAAGAGAAAGCTCTAGGTTATGTTCGTCAAGCTAGAGACTTTAGATTGGGTGGTGACGTTGATAGAGCAGCAGCAGAAGGTAGAGCTTCAGCGACTGAGTTCGGAGCTATCACAGGAGCTGCAGGTACAGCTCTCAAGTCAGGTTACAGAGGTCCATCAAGATCAACAGATAGTTACAATGAGACAACTACTTTAACAGGTTACAGAGGTAATGGTGGAAGCTCATCATTATCAGGAGATTTTTAAAATGGTTTCAATACCTAGACTTAAACAGATACAACCTTCAAGTGGTCTTCCTAGTAATGATAGGATCAATCTTAATGTTCGTGATCAGTCAGCTAATATTCAAAACAGAACTAATCAATTAGTTAATCTTGGTGATACAGCACTTAAAGTAGATAAGGCTTACGAGGATGACAAGATTGATACTTTATCTTCTGAAGCTAATCAAGCTTACAACGAGTGGAGTGTTCAAAAACTTCAAGAGTTAAAGAATCATAAAGGTGATCCGACTGATGCTTACGCTCAATATGATTTAGATGAGAAAGAGTTCTTCGATGGTCTAAGAGATTCAAGACCTAATCTAAATGAGAGAGTTCGTAACGGTGTTGAATCTAAACTAGCCAAGAGTCAAGGATCACAAAGAATTAGAGTTCTTGAGCAGCGTGGTTATCAAAAGGAAGTTTATGAGAATAATCTTTTCGAGTCTGATGTTAAATTAGATAAGAAGCATCTCTCTGTGGACATAAGTAGGTTCAAACTTGAAAACGCTACAACTACATTTCCTTTTGATAGAAGATTAATCGATCTCAAAGAAAAGATTGTCAAGAGAGGAATCAAACAGGGTACTGCTGAGATTGTAGATGACCCTGACTCACCTGCTAACTATACTTACACTAATGAAGACGGTGAGGAAATAAGAGTTAAAGTTAGTGATACGGTCACAAACAGAGTCAATAAGGAAACTAGCGAAGGTGTCTATGAAGCATTAAATACTATGATAACTTCAGGTGAACTTGATAAAGCTAAAGCATTAAATGTTAAATACGCACCTCATTTAACGTCAACTCAACGTACTAGGATCAATACCAAGTTAGGTAAAGAAGATATTAAGAAGCAAGCTAGTGAGAAATTAGCTAAGTTATCTAAATTGACCGAAGAGAAAAAGATTCAAGCTATTGAAAATGAAAAAGACCCTGTAATGAAGAAGGAAATGGCATCGTTGAAACTACATGGTGATAATGCAATTAAAAGTCTTAGGAATAATCTGTATGATAATAATACTAAGAAAGCTCTTACCATCATTGCTGAAATGGATAAACAAGGTAAGGTAATTAGCGAACGATCAATCACTGAAGATAAAAAACTTAAAGCTTTAATGTCTGAAGGTAGAATGAGTTCTACACAAAGAGAAATGATACTAGAGAGATTTAATACTCCTAAGATAAGTAGAGATAGTTCAGTAGCCAAACTGAGTAAATTAAAAAGAGGTAAGATTGAAGGTATGGATATTAGTACTATGCCAGTTGAGAAGTTTCAAGAGTTCTTGGTAGGATTAGATGAAACAGACAAACGTAGAGAGATGAATAGTTTTAATAAAATGAATGACGTAATGAAGACCTCGAAAACTAAAGGTCAATCTTATCTAAGTACTCAATCTAACGGATTAAAACTTCTAAAGATTAAACTTAATAGTAGAGTATTTAAAGTTAAGAGTAACGCAAACTTGAGCAAGAGAGATAAGAAAGTTATGAACGGACTACAGGATGAATTCTCAGAATTCATGTTACCTGAAGATGGTAAAACACCTACAATGATTGAAGCTAATGAGTGGTTAGATGGAAAGGTTGATAAACTCGCTAGGAATAAGACCTTTAGTATAGGTGAGTTTTTAGGAAACAAGATACGTGGTGGTGAAGAGAAGAAGAGTTTCGATGACTTGACCTACTTTGAAAAGTTTCAAATGAGCAAGAAGCTCAAGTTAATCAATAAAAGTAAAAAGTCCTCAGTAAAAAATGGACAATCCGGAATTTAAGAAATTCGTAGAAGGTGAACTAAATGGATAATTTCTCAAGCGAAAATACAGATCAAGAAGTAGCAGACATTTTAAGAATGACTCCTACTCACTCTCCTGAAGATTCAGTTAAGAATATTGAAAGAGCTACTAGAGCAGGTGTTCATCCTGATGAGTATGTTAAAATGAAAGAAGACTACGATCCTGAGTTTGACATTCAGGATAGAGTTCCTGCTTCAGTTGACCCTGTGATAACTAGAAAAATGTCTGAGTCTTCTGAGGATGCTAACTTAATTAAAGAAGATTTAGGATTATGGGGTGAAATTAAAAAGCGTGTTGATTATATCGGGTACAATCTCCTTGGTAAGAGAGAACTAGAAACAGAAATTACAAAATTACAAATTGAAAACTGGAGGTCAGAAACTCCTCTATCTGAAGATAAGCAAGAGTTTCTTCAATTCCTAAAAGAACAACGTCAATCAGAACTTGAACCTTTTGAAGACTTAGGAACTACTGCTGAAGTAGTAGGTCAAGGTGTAGGTGTTGTAGGGGATATGGTTCAAACAATCTTCGACAACAAACTCGAAATTGCTTCTATAACTGCAGCAGGGTCTGTCATTCCCGGGGTTGGTACAGGTGTTGCTTTTAGTGCAGCTACTACAGCAGCTTTCATGGCTGATGCGTATAAGAAAACTTCAGCAGCTACATTTGATGAAATTAGTAATATGACTGATGAAGAAGGTAAACCTTTAAACTTACCAAGGAATCAAGTTAACAATATATCCACAGGTGTTGGAGCTGCTGCAGGGGCTTTAGAAGCTATTACAGGTAAGTTCTTAACTAAAGGGTTAGGGAAGTTAATCAAACCTAAAGACCTTGTTAAAATGGTTGTGAAGAGTCCTGCCAAAGTAGCAATGATGAACGCTTTTGGTGAAGTCAGTAAGACAGCTATCGCCAGTGGTGGTGAAGAAGTATCGGCTGAGATAGCTTCCATACTAGGTGAAAATTACGCTAGAGGAGCTTTAACTGAAGAAGGATTATTTAATGCTATTGTAGAAACTACTAAACAGATTGGAACAGATAAAGAAACCCAGAAACGTCTAGGTATGACTTTACTTGTAGGAGCTGTAGCGAGTGGTGGTATTACTGGAGTAACTGGCGCAGCTACATTTAAAAGAAATGTTAAAGCTATTGAAAATAATAATCAATTCATCGAAGAACGTACAATCTTTGAAGAAAAGAATAAAACTAAATTAAAGAAAGTAAACGAAACTATTAAAGTAATAGAAGCTCAGAACGATTTTCTAAATACTGCTCACAGCTTATCTCAAGCTAAGATCAATGAATTATCTCCTGAGAAAAGAGGGGAATTATTAAAAGACATGTTCGACTCAAATGAGTTTGAAGGTAAGGTTCATTTCAATCAATCTGATTTAGATATGCTTGCTAAAACTGATCCTGAGTTATTAGCTAAGATGAGAGAGTTAGACATTACTGAATCTACAGAGAGTGAAACAGAATCAGGATTAGCTCTTGATCCTCATAGGTTTTTAGAATTAGTTACTGAAGCTCCTAGCTTAACAGAGTTTATGAGAATGAACCCTACAGCTCCGAATCCCTTGGAGTCTAAAGTCCTTCTTAAGAAATTAAAAGAAACTGAAGCTAAGAAGCAAGCTATATTTGAAGCCAAGGGTGTTGAGGGAGAACTTACTCCTGAGCAAATTAAAACTTTAGATGAATTAGATGCTGAAGTTGAAGCTACTTTAAACGATGGTCTAGATGGTTACATTGATGACTTTAAACCTTCTCCTGTCCTTAACTTAACTCTTAATAAGGAGAAGGGTGGTACTAACTTCCTAAGTGATCAGGGTGACATTAGACTTGAAGTGGCTAACATAATGGTTGATAAGTTTAATAGAGATGAGCGTTTAATTGAAAATAGAATCATCAAAGCAAATGATAAAATATTATTAGAACAACAGTTAAGAGATAATAAAGAAGCTAATGAGGTACTTACTAAATTTAAACCAGTAGGTGATCAGACTCATTCTGATTTAGCTATCGACCTTAAGAAGTTATCACCAGAACTTAGAGAGAAGTACGGTAAAGATAAAAAGCTAAGATCAAGGAAAGTATTCAAGAAAGATGGTATGTCACTTGAGGAATCAGCAGCATTAGCAGGTTTTAAAAGTGGTGAGGAACTACTTCAGGTTCTCTCTGAGACTCCTAATAAGAATGATCTATTCACGGCTAGACAGGACACTCTTAGAAAGATTAGAAAGCAAGTTAAAGAGGTCAGGGAGAAGTCGTATGAAGATAGACTCAATAAGGTATTTGATCAGGTAGTTAAACTCCACGCTGAGGAGATGAAGGTTATCAAGAAGAATAAATGGGGTGTCTTCAAAAGTGGTCTTAGAGATACGCAAAAGATTCCTAACTTCAGAGATGTAGATTTCAAGAATAGTAAGAGAGTTATTAATTTACCTGACCCTATCTTGGCAGAGTTAAACAATAAGGCTCGTTCTATTGTTAAGAAGACTAAGGTCGGTAACATATCTCCTAAACAGTTCAATGCTGCAGAAAGAGTTCTTCAGAAGAGATACTTGGATCACATGATGAACAATGAGGTTGAGCAAGGTTACGCTACTAAAGAGAAAGTTATTCTTAATGCTGAATTAACTAGAGAATCTCTCAAAGCCAAGAAAAGAATAGGTGACGCTAAGACCTTTGTTAAAAGATTAACTAATAAACGTACACAGAAAATGCTCAAAAAGTCAGGACTTGATGTGCAGGTTAATGAACTGTTAGATATTTTTGACATTGATCCTTCAAAGAGAAAAAGAAACGATAGACAAGCAAATTACTTTGAACACTTAGCAAGACTTGAAGCTAATGGTGAAAGTATAATAGTACCTGATACTCTAACTGATGTTAGACAACGTGGTGCTGATATGACAGTCGATCAATACTTAATGGTGATTGATAAACTTAGACACTTAGAACATCAGGCTAAGTTGGTAAACAAACTAACTGTGATAAATGATAAAAGAGAGAAGGCTAATAAACTTAATACTCTCGAAGCTGTCAGCAATGATCTATCTGAAGACTTAGTTTTAAATCATCCTAAGCACGACTCCAGTAAGACGGCTGAAGATGTTGATAATCCTAACTCTAAAGGTTTAAGACAGTGGGTAGGAGAAAAGTTGTCTCTTGGCGGTGCTGCATTTACTAACTTTAAAAACGTATTCACTGAATTAGATCAAGAAGCTTTAAATGGAGTTCACTATGACACTGTAGTAAACAGAATGGTTGAGCGTGAAACATTTAAAAGAGAAAGATTAAGTGGCATAGTAGATCAGATAAAAGCTATCGGTGAACAATATGGTGATAAAGATTTCAAAGCGGCTTTCAATGAGTTCGTAACTATCGAAGAGTTTAAAGGGTACAAGGCACTAGGTAATGGTAAGATGGCTAAGTCTGATTTATGGACACTCTTAGCTTACATGGGTGATCCTGATGCACTTAACAGGATGGAGAATTTCAAACACTCTATTACTGGTGACACATTATCTAGTGCAACTATCATGCAAGCCTTAGAATCAAGCCTAAATGATAAAGATGCTTTATTAGTTCAGAACTTCGCTAACATATTTAAAAGCTTTGAGAGCGAAGCTAAGGACTTACATCTTAGAAGTACAGGTGTTGAGCCTACAATGATTGTAGGTGTACCATTTACTTTCAAAGGTAAAGTTTATGAAGGTGGGTATATACCTAACAATTATTTAAACAATACTACTGAGCAAAGGATTAAACAATTCCAAGAAATAATGGGTGAGAAGTCTGCTGCATTTTTCGGAGAGACTGACGGTAGAATAATCGCTCAAATGAGAGCGGCTGAACAAACTGATCAAGGTAGATTAATTCAACGTAAGGGGTCGAATAGTCAACTAGACACAGACTTCAGAAAGATTCTCCAATCCTTTGAAGAACATGTTCACGATGTTGCGTATCGTGAAGCAGGATTAGATACTCTTAAAATATTAAAAGATAAGACTTATAAAATGGCAATAATAGATACAGTAGGTGAAGCAAAATATAACACTGCTGTAAGTGCTGTTATTGAAACTGTAGGGAAGGCTGATAATACTGATAATAATGGTGTATTCGGAGCAGAGACTAAATTTATTAATGATATGTTTAAAGCTTTTGAGCAGAACTTCGCAGTAAATGCTCTAGGTGGAAACTTAAAATCTGTAGCTATGCAACCCCTTTCCCTTGGTACTGCAGCACTTAGAATGGGTCCTAAAGGTAAAAGATATTTAGCTAAGGCTGTAGGTGTAGCAATACAACAATTATTAACTGGTAAATATAATAGTGAATATTTCAATAGAGCTATCGAAGTTAATAACGATCTAAAAACTAACAGAGATGGAATAGATGATACTCTTACCTCATCTACTTTCGATCATCTTGACGTTACTACTAACTTACCTCCTAAATTGAGAGGACTTAAGAATCTTAGAAAGAAGTATGTTGAGAAGATGATGATTGGATTAAGTACCTTCGATCTACATTTAAAAGCTGCTACTTCTCTTGCGGCTCATGCTCAATTTATTAATGGAGATGTTAAAAATTTCGATAACGCTACGTTAGCTTCAATGTCTCAAGCCGACATTGAAGTAGCTGCTAAAAAATATGTTAAACAGTTATCAGATTTAGCATTAACTACAAGTGCCACTATTGATAAGTCTGCTGTAGAAAAGATTACACAAATGAGAATGTTCACTAGGTTCTACACCGATGTTAGATCACAATTAAATACTGGGTTATCTCAAGGTAGAAAGATTAGAAACGCAACATCTCAAGGAGATTATAAATCAGCTATGAGAGATGCAGGTAATCTATATTTAGTTTATACTCTTAATAAATTGTATGTTGATCTTCTATATCAGGAAGAAGAAAACATCGTTACAGAGTTTTTAGACATTAGAGACTTTGATGATGTTAAAAGTTTCGCACTCTCTGCAGCTTTAGGTCCTGCTAGTGTCTTCACAGGTTCAATACCTGTAGTAAGAGATATTCAATTCGCAGCTCAAAGTTATTCAAGTAGAAAAGATGTTAACACTTGGTTAGGTAGAGCATTGACTGATGTTACTATGGGAGGTCTTGCGGTTTACGATTATGTAACTGAAGGTGAGACTTCTGATAGTAGAGAGAAAGGTTTCTACAATACAGGAAGTGCTGTAACAGGTATACCTACTAAAAAGATTAGAGACTATTATGAGTTCATCTCTGATGAGACAGGTGTTGATCCTGTTGAACTTATATCTGATCAAATGAGTAGAACTTCTGAAGCTATTATAGAATATATTTTAAAGAACGAAGGTGATCCTTCAAAGGCTGAAGAAATTGAAGCGTTGAAAGAATACCAAGGGCAAATAGCTCCGCAAGATGTTCAAGGTTTAGTTCCTGAGAATACTATTGAAAGTTTAAAGCTTAACTCTTGGCAAGATGTAAACCCTGATACAGGTGCTGCAGGAGTATTTCAATTTACTGAAGCAAGGTGGGAAGAGATTTCTGAAGAAGCTGAAGACTTAGAATTAAGTGAAGAAGGTAGAATTTCTAAAGATGATTCTGAGCAAGTTAAAGCAATGGAATGGAGTCTTGAGCAAAACGCTAGGACTCTTAACGCTTTCGGTATGGAGACTACTACAGACAATTTATACGGTACTCACAGGTTCGGAGCTGATGATTTTACTGCTATACTATTTGCGAAGGACTCTGACAAGTTAGAAGGTATAGTGTCAGATATGGGTCTATTTAAAGGTTTTAAGACAGTTAAGCAAGTTAAAGATTTCATTGCTAAACAGGTTAAAAATGTCAATAATTAATTAAACAAGGATATACAACATGTCACGTTCTACTTATGCACCTAAAGAAAGCTACACTGGTAACGGTATACGTTCAACATACACTTTTGATTTCAAGATTGAAGCTACGTCTCAATTACTAATTGTTATCTTAGATAATGCAGGTCTTGAGATTCAGCGAGGTTATGGAACTGCAGCAGCTTTAGTTTCATCTATTGCATTTAATGCAAATGGTGGCGGTACTGTAACACTAACAGGAAACTTAACTGCATTATATAAAATACATTTACTCTTAGCTAACGATGCTCCTACTCAACCTTTTGAGTTTCGTAACAAGACTAGCTTTACTTTAAAGCGTTTTGAAAATGCTCTTGATTGGATTCTTGGTACTGTACAGAGATTAAGTTTCTTATCACTGTCGTCAATTAGACTTCATGATGCTGACAATGAAACAGCTTTCAATGCTCAACTTCCAATAGATGCTGCAGTTACAGGTGCTGATAAAGTTATCGCTATAAACGCAGCAGGTACAGGACTTCAATTCGGTCCTACCATTGCTTCGATTAGTACTCTTGTCGCTGATGCTGCTGCTGCTGCAACGGCTGCTGTGATAACTGCTCAAAATGCTGCTTACGCTCCTACAGCACTTCAAACTTTATCTTCAGGTGAACCAATTGTGATTACTCTTTTAAACAGACAGCACGTTAGAGTTCAATCTGATGGTGGTAACGTTGCAATTTCAAGTACACCTTTTGGAAGTAACGCTGCACTTTTTCAAGACGGTATGGAGATTGTAGTTGAAGCGGATAGCGCAACAGACTTTTTAACTCTGTTAGAAAATAATGCTAACTACGGTATGCAAGGTAACGGTGGAATAGAAGTTAAATTTCCTAACGTTATCACTTTTGTCTACAATGCAACTAAACTTAGATTTCTTGTTAAATCTACAGGAGCTTTTTAATATGAAAACATTATTTAATTTACTACTCTTAGTAGTAATAACCTTTTGTACTCTTGGTAACGCTAGAGTCATTAAGTCGCTTGAAGATTTATATTTAGAACCTGCTAGTGGTAATAGTGTCATAATCACTAGTCCTTCGATAACTGCTAATCAACCTTTAAAGTTCGGAGCTTCCAAGGAAATAACCTCTGGACTCATTGACCTTACTAGTGATGTTACATTGGTTTTACCAGTACTTAATGGTGGTACAGGAACTTCAGCTACAGCTCATACTAACTTAACTACAAACGTTAATGGTATCTTACCAGTAGCTAACGGTGGTACAGGTAGTACGACTCAGAACTTTGTAGACTTAACAAGTAATCAAGCTGTCTCAGGTACTAAAACTTTTAACAATAAGTTCTCAGTAGTAAGTACGACTGAACCTTCAATTCCTTGCCCTACTCAAACAACTACTCAAAGAGATGCAGTAGGTTCTCCTGTAAGTGGAGACTGTGTTTATAACTCTACAACTAATGCTCTTAATATTTACAACGGATCATCATGGACTGCAGTAGGTTCAGGTGGTGGTGGAGGTGGCATAGCTGAGTGGGTAACTTCTACAGGTTACTCTATTGATGATGTTATCTTTACCGATGATAAAATATATGTAGCTCTTACAAATCATACAGCAGGAACTTTCGCTACTGACCTTACTAATAATGAATGGTCAGAGTTAAGCCCTTTCTTAACTGATGCTCAGGTGAAAACAGCTTATGAAAATAATGCCGATACAAATGCTCTTACTGATGCTTTCGTCACAACACTTAATGCTACATCAGGAACTAATACAGGTGATCTATCTAACGCTCAAATTAAAACAAACTACGAAGCTAATGCTGACACTAATGCTTTAACCGATGCAGCTCTTGTTATTCTTGGGAATACATCAGGAACTAATACAGGTAATCAAGATTTAAGTAGTTTGATGACTAACCCTTTAACTACTACTGGTGATATTTTATATGCTACGAGTGGAAGTACTACAGGACGATTAGCGATAGGTACTGATGCTCAGGTATTAACTCTAGCGAGTGGAGTACCTACGTGGGCATCTCCTGCAGGTGCAGGAGTAGGATCAGGAGGATCGTCTACAGACAACACATTACCAAGATGGAATGGAACAGCAGGTGATACTCTTCAAGACAGCTCAGTACTTCTTAGTGACCTTGATGCACTTACAGGGATAACTTCTGTTTATGTTTCAGGAAGTGATGCTTCAGTAATTCCTTTTACAATTAGAGGAGCTAATCAAACTGCTAACTTTTTAGAAGTTGAAACGCACGATGGAACTAACGTACTTGAAGTGGACAGTAATGGACATTTAAGAGGTAAAGTTTTCGCTACTAATGCTGACGGATTTAATCTTGCTCCGATAGGTGGAGATAGTAACATAGGAATAGTTTTCGCAGGTACAGGTGACAACTCTACAGTTACTATTAGAGCAGGTGCTGATAATGTATGGACATTTGGAACTAGTGGTTTAACTTCTTCAGGTTCAGGGATTTATGGCTTTAGATCAGGAGTGGATGGCCTTTCAACTTCGCCTGGCTATACATTTGACAACGATAGAAATACAGGAATGTATAGAAATGGTAGTGACACTTTAGCTTTCTCAGCAGGTGGTACAGGTAACATAATACTTACCACTACAGAGGTTCAATTTGGTTTACCTTTAGAATTATCGGATGAAGAAACTGCAGCAACTCCTCCGAGTGGAGAGATTTCGATACATAATGATAGTGAAGTTTTAAAAGTTACTAATGATGCAGGAATAAAAAGAAGAGTAAGTCACTTCGAGCCAAGAGATGTATTCACTAATCCTAGCTTTGAAGATTCAGATATTGATAATGGATGGACTATTACAAGTGGTACTGCATCAGCAGAGCTTACTACGATAGTTCCTTCAGAAGGTGAGCAAGCTTTAGAATTAGCTGTTAGTGCTTCAGCTTTTGAAATGTATCAGACTTTTGATTGCTCTGATTACGATGGTATTCCTTTAGGTTTCTCAGCTTATGTAAGTGCTACTCCTTCATCAGAGTTAGAAATATGTGGGTTCGATGGAACAACTGATTTAAATTGTACTTCACTTTACACCTCTTCAACATCAACAGCTATTCTTGGTTATCAGAAAGTTCTTGCCGAGAATACAGGTGGAGGTACTTGTGGAATCAAGTTTAAATCTGATGCTACAATAACTGAAACAATTCATATTGATGGTGTTCAGTTTACTGATACTCCTTACTTGTACGTTAACCTCGCTACAAGTAATGATTTCAGAGCTAGATTAACAAGTGGTGGTGTAGTCTCTGATGAGAATGAAGATTTTATAAACGGTAATTGTACTAATGCCCACCCTTCTGTATGTACTTTTGTAACTGGTAAATTTACTGAACCTCCTCACTGTACTGCTGAACATACTCAAGATGCTTCAGCTTTCTGTTTAGCTTATGATGTAACAGCTACAGGACTTAATATAAAATGTTATACAGATGCAGGTGGTAGTGCGAGTAACTCTTACTCGAAAACACTACAGTGTTCAAATACAGGAGCCGATTACAAAACTACAGAGTCTAACGTGGTTACTCCTACCAAGAGTAATATGACAGGATGGACAGCTTATACTCCTACTACTCAAGGTTTCGGAACTGAGACTTCTACTCAATACTTTTATAAAGTAATTGGTGATGGAGTAATGATAGCAGGTAACTTTGATTCTGGTACAGTAGCCGCTTCAGAGGTTCAGCTAGGTCTACCAAGTATTGATGGTACTCAACTTACTGTTAACTCGGCTTTCACTATTGCAACAGTTATAGGTGAATTTCATAGAAACACTTCTACAAGTACAGATATTAGAGCTACTATTACAGGTGGTGACGCTTTCATAAATGCTTCTCAGGATGATGCAGGATATAAAACTGCTCAAAATGGTTCAACCATCTTCGGCTCTACTGAGAGTATTACCTTCTCTACAATACTTATCCCTACTAATGAGTTATCAGGTGAAGATTATTTCTTAAGTATGATTCCAATACTCACACCTAGTGTGAATGTTAGTGCGACTGAAGTACTTACTGAAAACGATAACAATTTCATTACTTCCTGTACTAACGCTGATCCTTCAGTGTGTACATTTAGTACATCATATTGGAAAGCTGATCCTAAATGTTGGGCTAATCCTACTACTGCAGGAGAGATCGCAACAGTTACTTTAGATACTACAACTTCAGTTACAATAGATAGGACTAGTGATGCAGGACCGTTTACTGTATTTTGTACAGGTAAGAAAAACTAATTAAAGGTGATTACTATGAAGATTAATTGGAACTCAGTAGTTACAACTCTAACAGGGATTGCAATTTTAGCTTTCCTTGGTGGAGTCTGGGATTTTCAAAATATTAAAGCAGAAGTAAAGAACATTAAAGAACACAATATTCGAGTTGATAGAACTATCAAAGCTATTGGAATCATTGTATGCGGTTATGCGATCAAGGACAAAATGGCTAATGCAAGAGAAATATGCAAAGATGTTTTTACAAATTAAACACTCCAAGGAGGAGACTATGAACAAAAGCTACTTAACATCTAAAACATTATGGACTTCGTTAATAACATTGTTATTACCATTAAGTCCTGAGCTTATGGAATTAGCTAAAGAGAATCCTGAAATAGCTACAACTATTGTAGGTTTAGTTTTCGGTATTCTTAGATTCTTCACTAGTAAGAAGTTAGGTAAGAAGTAATGACTAAGATAATCTTAGAATTACTATTAGGTGGGATGCACATCTTCTCTGATGAGAGACGTAGACATTTCTCTAAAGAGTTAAGAGAGTTAGACACTGAAGTTAAGAAGCAAGAGAACGCACGTTTTCCTGATTACAACGGTGACAAGTTAGGACTTGCTAAAGAAGCTCTATCAACTTTCTTAGTAGCTTACAAAACTGAGTTCGATATGGAACTTGAAAAGAAGGAGACGCAAAATGCTTAAGCTTATTATGATTGTAACATTGTTGTTAACTTCGTGCAGTTCTATATCAGGTGAGTGGGGACCGTACAAGCGTACAGGTGTTGCTCAGTCTAAAGAGGTGTGGCATTTCTGTAATAAAGAGTTACATGGTGAAGCTCTCCATGGGACAGGAGTTTGTTATCCTGCTCAAGAGTGTAAATTTAGAAAGACTATTCTTGGTAACGAGAAAAGAGAGTGCAGAACTAAAATGTTATTTTGCAAATGGGGAGACGTACAATGTCTTCACGATAACAATATTTTTAACAATGTTATTTTGAACAAAGGAGTTCAGTAATGAAAGGTTTTATTTTAATGGTTTGTTTAATGTTAGTCGCATCTTGTTCACTATTTGAAAGTGCCAAGAAGCCTGTAGTTAAGAAAGCTTCTACTATTGCTAAAGAATTATCAGTTAAACATTTAAGTTGTGAAACTGGTGATGCTGTTTATGCTGACGTAGAAAAACAACTTAACAAAATGCTTAAGGTTAAGAGTGAAGGTTTTAAATCAATTGGTGGAACATTGTGTTTACTATCTGTAGGTCCAGTGATTGCTGAATTAATTGATTTAGGAAATAAAGAGTTACCAGAATCATGGTCCAAGGATGGATGTTCATTAGAAGGATTTTCAGGTGATGCTTCAGATTTGGCAAACAAACTCTGCGGTAAGTTATAAACAATTGGAGGAGTTTAATCGCTCCTCCAATTTATCTTAAATATTAGGTAACTATCCCTTGACAACAAGTAAAAGTCAAGGCCTAATATAATTAAATAGTTACAAGGATAGCATATGAAAAGAAAATTGATGCTTGGAGACTGTATAGAACGAATGATGGAACTACCCGATAATTCGATAGACTTGGTGATTACTTCACCACCTTATGATAAGTTACGAACATATAAAGATTCCCTAAAATGGGATTTTGAAATATTTCAGAAAGTAGCAAATGAATTAAAACGTGTACTAAAAAAAGGCGGTGTTATTGTATGGGTTGTAGGTGATGCAACGGTTAAGGGAAGTGAAACAGGTAGCAGTTTCAAGCAAGCCTTATATTTTAAAGAGATAGGCCTTAGTTTGCACGATACAATGATTTATAGCAAAACTGGCCCACCGTTGTCTCATAACAGATACGAGCAGTATTTTGAGTATATGTTTATTTTAAGCAAGGGAAAACCTAATACTTTTAATGGGATAAAGGATAAGCCAAATAAAAGACATGGTGAAACCGTAACAGGTAGCCAGCGTAGCGGTGATGTTTCTAAACAATTAACTCATGCAGGAAAGCGTAAGATAGCTAAGTTCGGGTTAAGGGGAAATATTTGGTTTTACGATGTTGGGAAATGGAAAACAACGAAAGATGAAATAGCTTATCAACACCCTGCTATCTTTCCAGACAAGTTAGCACATGACCATATTGTTTCATGGTCAAATGAGGGTGACACGGTATTAGACCCGATGATGGGTAGTGGCACCACTGGCAAGCAATCAAAATTATTGAAACGTAATTTCATAGGTATAGAATGTGTAAAAGAATATTTCAGAATTGCCAAACAAAGGATTAAAGATGCCTAAAACCAATAAGCTACGTTTAACAATGCCAAAAACAGGCGTTTTACCTTCTGCACCACGCCCACGTTTCCCACGCCTTTTGCCACCAATATAAGTTTCATCGGCCTCAACTTCACCATCAAAAGGTTCATCGTTATCAGCTTGTTCAATGTTAATTCTGTTCTCAGACATAATTATTCCCCTTGGTAAGTGTTATATTATTTAAACAATTTAACTCTTCAACTAATGATAAGTCACCTGATATTCTGTTAGGTACGATAGAATCTGTAACATCAGTTCCAATGTCCATTCTGTTAAGAAGTTTCTCTAGTGTCTCTCTACCCCTGTAAGCTGCAGTCATAGGTAAATCATCAATCGCATATTGAATATGCTTTCTAATATTTACTAGTTTAACTTCAATGTTATGTGCTGCTATTGATAACTCCATTACTTAATCCTTAAAGTTAGTGGACCTTCTGCTCTACTTCTTAAGAGTGTCCATTTCAGTTTATACTTCTTACACTTCTTCTCTATTCTAGTGAGACTATTATAAATTGCGTTCTCTGCATCTAACAACTCATCCTTCTTGAATATCTTTTTAACTATCTCTTTAACATTTATACCATCGTTAGCTTTAATAACTTTGATGATCTTGTTCTCTCTTTCACTGAACTCTTTCATTATTTACTTCCTATGATAAGTTTCTTAGTTGTTTCTATATAATAATTCCAATCTACATCGTTCCAATTAAAATCTGTAGCAACGTTACATTGTTTAACAAGCCATCCTGCTTGAACAGAAGTGACTACAGTTTCATACTTACTTTTATTCTTTGAATGGATTCTCTCATCCCATACGTTATTACCAATCTCTTTCATTATCTTATTAAAGTATTCATCTTTTAATTTGTTCTTACGTTTGTACTGACCTTTCTCACCTTTAGGAGGAGCTACCTTGGTCATCTTTCCACCTGCAGTAGATACATAGTACCTAACTGTTTTGAGTTGCTTAACATTATCAATAAATAGTTGAGACTTACCAGTGGCTTTATATCTCATCATAAAATCAAACGGATTAGTGCAGAGTCGTAAAGCTATTTCAGTAGACCAAGAATCAGTTAAGACCTTCTCACAGGCTTTCTTAGCTGCTAAGTTAGAATAATCCTTGTTCCACCATCCAGTATAGTCCTTATCGCTCTTAGGGAAGTTGTAAGCACCCTTAGATTTAAGCTTACCGTCCATAGTCTCAGCAATATAATTATTTACGTCTTTTATCCACATACGACTATAGAGAACATCTTCAAGGTTTAACCCTGTCATCTCTTCCCATACCTTGCACCACATCTTAAGTAGAGGCATATTCTTTTTAAGGACTCTAAGAGTGATACCATCCGTATTAGCTTGGATCAATTCACAGTCAGGTATGAGGTCCATCATCTCTACAAGTTGTAATAATTGTAGCTGACCATTCAACGTAACTTGTAACATATATTTAGGATCGTAAAATGGAGAGTAAGGATTATTCGAGTTACCATAAACACCGTTAGCTGCAAGTTTTAGTACAGCATTTTCTGAAGTACCCTTAGCATAATTCTGCCTACTGGTTAATACTTCTTGATAAACTTGAACGAACGTCTCTCCAAGGTGTTCAGGTGCGAAGCGATTAGCAATGGCAACAGAAGGATACATTGAGGTAACGTCCACATCAATAATTTGATAGTCATCGTCACTATGGAAGATTTTATTATCTGCTGAAGCATGGATTCCTCCGACTCCGAAGTGAAATTCTAAACCTGCTAAGTCTACTTGTAACTTCGCACGATCCTTTCCTGACATATAAATTGATTGTTGCATGAACCAAGAATGAACAGAATTAAATTGCTCTGTTTTAAATTGTATCTTAGGTAGAATAATATTCTTATACTCCATGAAGTCTCTTATTGTTTGACGAGGTTTACCACCTGAGTAACATTTACCTCTTCCTATTTTCTTAATGAAGTATTCAACGCCAATCTTAGTATCGTTATAATTTAAAACGTCACCGTAAAGCGCACCACTCTCAAGGTACTCTCTTCTCATTTCTAATAGTTGTTCGTTCTTCTCAAAGAACTTCTCAGTCTCAGTAACATCATGAACGTTGTATTTACAGAGTATATCTTTCTCTTGGTCATTAAGAGGACGTATATCAAATGGTAAATCTTCTAGTGACTCTGACCTCATGTTAAACTGTAGTGCCTTAAGAGAAGTTGCTCTAGCTTTGTTATCGAAGTGACATAATTTCATCATATCTATTTGAGGTATCAATCTATCTTGAGGCTTGATACGTTGTAACTTTTTAGCGAATGGTTTCTGAGATTCAATTATCATCTGACACATTTCTGCAGCTCTTTGATAAGTAAATGCATAAGGGTTAATCATTGCTTCATGGATGATGGGATAATCGAATCCTATATTATTGTAACCAACCATCTCAACTTGAATGTTCCTTAAGTAACCTAGCCACTCAATTAATTGTGGTAGTTGGTTTTTACGATCTGAAATTTCAAAAAGTTGTACGTCACTAGATGATCTAAACTTTCCACAAAACGTAAAGATATTTGGATAAGTTTCTAAATCGAACGTATAATATTGTCTCATCTCTTCCCTTTAGTTTTAAAATAGCCTGTCTTTCCAAGCTGTCAGATGGTTTTTATTAAG
>Ga0208646_1000369_pt1 | contig 30179 bp, 38 predicted proteins | sample AntAceMetag02UK8_FD_184762 | JGI IMG/M metagenome (GOLD analysis project Ga0208646, IMG submission 184762) | Saline lake microbial communities from Ace Lake, Antarctica - Antarctic Ace Lake Metagenome 02UK8 (SPAdes) (version 2) | ecosystem: Environmental > Aquatic > Non-marine Saline and... | reverse complement strand
GAGAAATTAGAGAATCTATACGAATAATGGATCTTAATAAAAAAAAACTACAAGCTGCTGCGAGACAAGCTGCTGCGAGACAAGGTGCTGCGAGACAAGGTGCTGCGAGACAAGCTGCTGCGAGACAAGCTGCTGCGAGACAAGCTGCTGCGAGACAAGCTGCTGCGAGACAAGCTGCTGCGAGACAAGGTGGTATTAAAAATATCTTTAAACGATTCAGAGGTTTTGCACCACGTCCAGCTGTTGTTGCACCAAAGAAAAAGAAAAAGAAGAGGAAAAGATTTGGCTTTTGGTAGTAAATCATTATCAAATATAATGATTTTCATAAAGTAAATAAATAATATATGTATGATATTCTAATAATGAATATCACATATAAATTAGAACAATTAAATTTACAAAACCTTTTTTTTATGGATAGTAAGAAGAATATAATTATGGATGGTAAATTCACAAAGTTATTATATTCTGACAATTGTATAACTACAAATGGTATATCAATTATGATCCCATTCCATAATACTATATTAGATAAAACATATAATAAGACAATGTTAAAATTCCAAACTACACATCATGTAAACGCAAAGTTATCCAATCAACTTGCATGGATTGAAAAATGTATATTAGATAGTTACAAGCAAACGACAAACACTAAATATATAACAACAACATTGAACGACCACATCAAAAATGGTAATGTAAAAATTTACAGGGATTCTAATGCGATTAACGTAAATCATGTCATTTTAAAGATTTCAGGAATATGGGAAGATAGCACACATATCGGACTCACCTATAAATTTATGGAATCCGTATCCGTTATATAAACATTTTCATTTTTACAGAGCTTCTACCTGTATTTTTGAATGGAATAACACCCGTACGTAAATCAAACTCTGAACGCGATGTTAGATTTTCTTCGCGGTCTGTTTTAAAATTTGTTACATCTACAAAACCAGTTTCATCTATTATATTATACTCTAATTGATAAATAGATTTAATACCTTCATTCGTTTTCTTTTGATAGACGTCAAATTCTGTTCTATTTACAACTCGTCCAAAACCATCCTGTAATTGTAAAATATTTTTATCCATAATCGGATAGAATTGACTGCGGTCAAGACGTAAACCACTTTCAATAACACGTCGATTGAGTTCATTATCTTCATACCCCCAAGCCCAATAATTTGGAAAACCGTTCAGTTTCTCAAAATCACCTGCATTCATGGATACGATTCCTCCTAGTGTATATTTAAATCCGTAGAAATGTTTCACGACACCAGGGACTGTTTCATAGTTAAGAAATCCAGGAGTAAATGGCATTGTATCAATATCATTGAATACAAGAGTGATATTTGTATAATCTTTTGGATATAGGTTTTTCACTGTTATAAATCCAATGTTCTTCATAGCACCGCGATTGAATGCCCTTGTATCCTTTTGATGGATATAGAGAATACGATACGATAATCCTACTAAAATGTTTGCCATATGTTGTGCGAAAAAAATATAATGTTGTTCGCGATCCCTATACGGCACAATAAATATAATTTTTGGACAAATCTCTTCTATTACCTCTTTAGACATGTAATATAGTATACTCATAAAATATTACACTAAATATAACGATCTCAACTAATACCACTCCCACCCAAAATATAATACAATCATGCATATTTCTCCAAAATACGTAAGGGAATTAATTTGTCTTTCATGTTTTCTAGTTTTTTGTAACATTTGTTGATTGTTACTTCACTAACCCCACTAACCATCTTTATATCGGTTTTACTAATATTCAGATTACAATTTTGCGCGATGAGATATACGATACCAGATGCAATTGAATGCGGTGTATTATCGTTAATTATACTTTGTTCGTCAACTTTCTTTGCAACAAATGTTGATAATTTTGTAAGTTCTGTATTAATATTTAATCTGCTACAATATCTATCAATAAACGCAGCTGGTTTTGTCGTGCCAAGCATAGTCTTTTGCGAAGGTTCGTAATTACGTTCTATATTATGTAGAATATTCACTGCCATAGAGCAACCATATGTCGCACTTGTCTTGTCTAAATGGAATATCTCTGCAATTTCGTGTGCGGTTCTGGGACATCCATTCAATCTACAGCTGATATAAATAGATGCGGATTTTATACCATCGCGATTCATTCCACGGAACATTTGTTGTTCCGAAATATCTTTGTGTATCGCCATAGCATCGTCGATAAATATTTTAGGAATACCTGAGTTCTGTGCCATAACAGTGATAAATTGAAATTCGTCATATAATGATTTCTCGCGATGAGGCATAGATTGCCATTCAGTCCATTTCCTAATTTTGCGCATTTCGTATGTGGATTTAGATGAACATATAACTTTGCATCCATAGGATGATTCCACTAAAAGAGGATTTATTGGGTTTCCGCATCTAGATGGGTCTTTCGCGTTTCTATCATCCGACCCGTAAAAACGCCATTCGGGTGAGTAATCAAGCGTATTTGTATATATAATTCCACATTGAATATTAGAACATGTAGGAAACCCTTCTTCTGTAATAACTAGTGTACCGCTTTGACAAATACCACATATCCCAGCCTCCTTCATAATTGGAGTGGGTTCAGTTGATTTATTATCGATATCAAAAATCGCCCATAATTTATCTTTTTCCGTGCTAGAAAGATTAGTTTTCTTTTTATGGGTTTTTGAAATATCACGTTTTGCCTTATTGATAATTATATGAGATGTTTCCATTATACTATTTGTGAAGTAAATTGATTTCATATAAACGCAAATCAATTTTATATAATTATATATTATATATATATGGAGAAAATAGCTGAAAATTTTCTTAAAAGTGATGCGGGAAGTAATATAATAAAAAATATGACTAGTTCACAGGGTGGAGTCACGCCAAATCCAATAGTACCTAAAACAACTGCCGAGAGAACATCCGCATCGGACGATTATATATGCAAGGGATTTCAAGAAATGTTTATGAAAAATCAACGATTATACGGTGACAAAGTATTTGATAGTTTGGCAACATATTTTACTGATGAACCAGTGAAGACTAAATTGACTTCCATGTTAGAAAAACATATAGGCGGATATATCGATTCCGAAACATTCAGAGGAACTACTTCGAAAATAATCGAAAGTATAATTGGAGACGTTATTCGTAAATCGCTAGTGAAAGAACTTGAAAATGGAAGAAATTTCGAAGGAATATGTGGTGAGCTATCTAAATTCAATAATACGGTTGGGGGTGCTACTCGTTCGAAACGCAAACGTAGAAAGAGAACTGTTAAACGTCGAAGCTAATCTTCTTCTCAACTTTTGCTAAAAGATCCTCGCCGTATACAGAAGGTTTATAACTCTTGATCGGTGTGTATTGTTTACCATCCTTTTGTTGCTGTATATGTTTAGGCTCTATATCGGGTTTTTCAATGACATTACCATTTTCATCAATAGCAACACCCATTTTTTTTTTAATTTCATTTCTCACATAGGATGGCACCCAATTATGCCAAGATATAAATAATGTGTTCGGATATACATATTTTACAAAAAAACCATTGTGTTCTAATTGTGATACTAAATACCCTGTACAATCACCCTTATCATATATAGGTTCTCCTATTATGTATTCCGGAACATTAAACCAGATAAAAGTATCATTACATAACTTATTTTTTGCAGTATGTTGTATGCGTTTGTGTATTCGGTTGAGTATTTTATTGAAAATTTCAAGTTGTTTCAAGTCGCGTCTATGTCGTCGTTCATATAGATCATCTATGTTGACTTTACTATTATTTGCTTCTTCATGATCAAACAAAAATATAGATGACATGTTTTATTTTTTATGTATTATATAGTATATTACATAAAAATAAGGTTATATTCCGTAATATGGAAAATAAAGAAGAAAAGGAGAATGAAACAAAAATACAACATTTGGTTATTTCAGGTGGTGGACAAACTGGATTTACGTTTTATGGGGTTCTCCGAGAAGCTTCTAAACAGGGTTTTTGGGATATTCAATATATAAAATCTATGTATGGAACTTCTGTCGGAACATTTTTATCGGTGATATTATCTTTGAAATATGATTGGGATACAATTGACACTTATTTCATCAATCGACCGTGGCAAAATATATTCAAAATTGATATATACACTATATTACAAGCATTCGAGAAACGTGGTGTGTTTGGGATTGATGTTATGGAAAAAATGCTGGGACCATTATTTGCGGGGAAAGATATCCCAATTGAAGTGACATTAAAGGAATTTTACAAGATTACTGGAATTGATTTGTATATGTTTACTACTGAGCTTAATACATTTAAGTTATGTAATATATCACATCATACACATCCAGATTGGCGAGTAATTGACGCTGTATATGCATCATGCACATTACCTATTATATTCGCACCTATCATTAAAGATAATGAATGCTATATTGACGGCGGTGTCACATGTGGTTATCCGATGAATGCATGTTTGGATGCTGGAAATCTACCAGATACTATATTTGGTATTAAAAAATTATTTGATGGTGCAGAATTAGTCACTAAAACATCATCCCTATTTGATTATGTATTGATTATCCTCAAAAATATTATCACTCTATTAAACGGGCACGAATATGGACTTATTCGGAATGAAATATTACTCAAAGGAGACCACACGACCATAGAAAATATACTTTCATTGGCATCTTCAAAAGAAGAGCGCGAAGCAAATATTGAACTAGGTTGCACAATATTCAACGATTTTTTGTTAAAGCGCTAGACTTCTTAGTACATCTAAAATTAGCATTGCGTAAATACCCATCTTTACATTTTTTTACACATCTACGAGTATTTGGATTAATTTCTTTATCTTCTGGACATATCTTTATGATTGCGCAATTAAAATTAGCATCTCGTTTATACCCGTCTCCACATTTTTTTACACATCTACGAGTTATTGGATTTCGCTCCCTTCCTGAAAGTTCACATGGAGTTACAGACGTTCCGACGACAGATGGTATTTTTGCTGGAGATATAGTCGTTCCGACGACAGATGGTATTTTTGCTGGAGATATAGTCGTTCCGACGACAGATGGTATTTTTGCTGGAGATATAGTCGTTCGGACGACAGATGGTATTTTTGCTGAAGATACAATTTCCAAATCAGAATCTGGTATATTATATGGTAATATATCATGTGACTCAATATACAATCCATTTCGTTTCAGAATTTCGTTATTTGTTAAGATAGATTCGTATTCATTCAACAATTGATCGACATCGTAACGTTCAGATATTCTTGGATTAATTGCATTAAAACCTAGACTTATTAGATCATTGAATACATTCTTATCTAATAATCTTGACGAGAACATTGGTCCAATTATACGTAATATTGTCATCCCCATTCCATATACATCTACTGTATTAATGGATTTTGTTAAGAAAAAATTGTAGTTGTCCGGTGTCATGTCATTTACAAACATATCATAAAATTTTTTCTGTAACAAATCACAATAGGACAAATGTCGTTTATCATCCGAAGTAAATTTTATATATCTATAAAAAGGTGTAGTATGTTTTTTTAGTTCTTCTACTAATTTAGGAAACAATCGTATTCTTTTATCTATTGTCATATTAGCACAACGCATATATTTTTCTTTATTTTGAAAAACTAATTCCGGAGGAAACGACCAATGCGAAACAGCGTGCGTATTAATTGATTGTATACTTTTATTTTTTAACGAGTCTATCATCCTCATATGACCAAAATCGATGAAATTCATTCTAATTTCTTCTGAATTGTATACTATATTTTGCGGTTTCAAATCGTGATGAACTATACCATTTTGGTTTAATGTGTTAACACCCAGTATGACGCGGTGGAGTTCTATCAATAACATATCAATATCTTTTTTTGTTCTTTGTTTAATATTTTTCATGTAATCATCTAAGTTTAGACCACCGTCTTTCATTATTAATAACTTCATATTTGCTATATCATTACTTTTTACCCAATCGCACTTATCTATCGATTTAATAGTTTCTAAATCATCAGAGGGAGAACATACATCAGGTTTACCCATGTGATATTTGAGGTCTTTGTCTACCGCATTAATCACATCGTATTCTTTCAATTCGGTAATTGCATCCACAGTATCCATTATTTTGGATATTTTACCATCATACGATTTTGATGGGTCGTTTTTACATTTCAAACTTGGTTTATGTACGCATCCATATGCTCCCTCGCCTATTACTTTAGATGTCATCTATATATTATATACACATACAATAATTTCTTTATTCATTAGTTATTACAGTGGTTACGAATTTATGCAACGAATCCTTGGTTATTTTAGAGTCAAACTCAATTGTTTCACCACCATCGATGACTAGTTTTACTGTTGGATACGATTGAATATCATATTTCTTTATCATACTAGCAATATTTTCTTCGTTTCTTGTCTTGCTATCTTCACCTGGAATGTCACTGGTACAATTTACTTCTACACACTTTAGCTTATATCCATTTATTTGTTGTCCATTGTATGCGTCCTTAAACTGTTTCCACTGTGGCATAGCAGTTTTACAATGAGGACACCAATCAACATGAAATAACATTATAGTTGCGTTACGATTCGTTCGATCCGCATTAGCTACATCATTAAATTTGGTTCTCTTCGCAATATCCTTTGTATATTTTTTATATCCATAATAGCCAGCAAGAGAGAACACCAAGAATAATAGGATAATAAATACAACTCTAAAATAGGGTCTGATGAAATTTAGGATGGTATCAACGATCTTTGACATTAAGTATTATATATTTAATAATATATTAAATTCCGTGCAACTAAACTATTCTCATTATACTATAAATAAATGAAGAAAACTAGAAAAAATCGTGTATTTTCAAATTCCGAATACAATAGTAACGACGGTATGCTTACAACTGTATGGGGACCTAGTATGTGGCATGTATTACATACAATGAGTTTCAATTATCCGGTAAACCCTACAACTGATGATAAGCATCATTATCGCGATTTTATTCTTAACTTACGATGGACGCTCCCATGTGGTAAATGCCGAAATAATTTTAAGATGAATTTACAAAAATTACCACTTAAAATGAAATGTATGGAATCGCGTCTTACGTTCTCTACATATGTGTTTGAACTACATGAATTAATAAATACCATGTTAAACAAGAAATCTGGATTAACTTATGACATGGTTAGAGAACGTTATGAACATTTTAGGTCAAGATGTACTAAACAGATTGTATCCAAACCAATAGAGAAAGGATGCGTCGAACCCCTATATGAAGGTGAAAAGGCAAAATGTATTTTGAAAATTGTTCCACAAGATGAAGCATGCGATACTTTCCAAATTGATAGTAAATGTATCAAAAAAAATGGGAGGGAAAGGTAACAATCATATTTAGCGTTTTCTAACGATTGTAAAAAATAACTCATCATATTATACTATGTCAACTGCTGATAATGAAACACCCTTTTGGGGAGATGACCCGAATGTAATATTTCAAACTATCGATTTCTTTCCGGTGGAAGGCATGACCCATATTCAAAAGTTAAATGCAATTTCTCGTGGTGTAATTATTTTATGTATTATTGGATTCATACTTACACAAAGTGTCCGTGTCTTATTTGTTTCGGGTTTAACCCTCGTTTCCATTTACTTATATCATTTAAATAAGAAACGAGAGAACCAAAACGAAACCTTTGAAAATCCAGCCGATCAAGTATTGAAGGACGCATCTGTTCTCCGAGATGTCAATGTATTTGATACACCAGATTCTTCCAATCCATTTGGAAATGTACTCGTGACTGATTATAAATATAATCCAAATAAAAAACCCGCGCCACCCGCTTTCAATGAAAAAGTGAACGAGAAAATTCTGGATAAGGCAATGAAATTGGTTAAAGAACTAAACCCCGATCAGCCTGATATTTCAGATAAGTTATTTAAGGATTTAGGAGAACAATATGTATTTGAACAATCACTTAGACAATTTACATCGAATCCATCCACTACAATCGTAAATGACCAAACTGGATTCGCCGACTTTTGCTACGGTTCTATGACATCGTGTAAGGAAGGTAATTTGTTCTCATGTGCACGTAATCTACCCAGATACACCAATTATTGATAAGGTATTGTAAATATTATATTATTATATGATATATATAATATGACATCTACTGTATTTAACATGATGGATCGTTTAGGGGGAGATAGTTCCCGCCGTAATGAATCTAATACCAAATATGCAACATATATGTTGGATAGCCAATTGACTTCATCCAAATCAGACGAACATGTAACATTTGCTACACTCAATCCAAATATTAATTTTAAAGGAACTATGGGTGGATTGCCAGGTTCGGCAGTGGATTATGATTCACTACTTACCATTAAAGCAGAACAACAACGTGCATTTGAAAAGCTACAATTACATCAACGTCCGTTTCTTACCATTCCGTATTTAGGAAAGGGAGCAAGTGACCCAGTAATGGAATCTCGTCTCCAACAGGGAGAAGTGGTAACTGATAAAAAAAGTGTTTCCACTATCATGGACAAACCATATACCGAACATCAAAATTTCCCTATGATGGATAGTTTAAAAGGGCGTGTTACAAACCCAGCTTTTTCTGTAGAGGAAGCTGCTCTTAGTGGATGGGTTCGTGGAGGACAATCATCCCGCGAGGAAGTCGTTTTCAGTAAAAGATAATTGTATTCATCTATAGTATAAAAAGGTATATATGAATAGCACGGTATTAGATAAAATTCAAGGTTTAAAAACCTCCATAGAAAATGGTAATTCAATAGAGTTTGACTTAGATAAATACATCTCTAAATTTATTGAAATTATAAACACTGAGTATAATGATAAAAATCAAACCATTACAGAAAAAATAAATTATTTAACAAAAATCACTGTACCTATCGAATATAATGAAGAAAAAATGAATATTTTTTTAGACGAGTATTATAATAGTTTGAAAGGCGCCATAGAAAAAACAAATATATCGAAACCAACAGAACTTGTCAGAACTGATGTTGTTATTGGTGATATAAACAATACACAGCCCAATTTAACTCTAGATGATACTACATCACCACTCCAAAACAAAAGGTTAGACAAATTTAATGGTTCTTTCGGTCAGAAACAAGATGCATTAGGCTGTGGCAGACATGCATTAAATAACTTATTAGGCGGTGCATATTTTACAGGGTATAAAACTGAAATTGACGACAGTCCATATAAGTTGGACGAATTGAAAGATATTATAGAAAATATTAGCGATAAACAATTGAATTTACATAAATTATGTAAATATCTAAATATACGCGAATCAAATACAACTGGTATAAGCGAAAACGAATCAAGTACAACTGGTATCAGCGAAAACGAATCATGTCCTGCTGATGAAAATTATAATATTACAGTATTGATGATAGCACTAGGGTTAATAGGCTTTGAAATTAATAATACATTTCAATTAAATGAAGATAATGCTAATAAGGATAAAGCGCCTGATATTGATGATCCCGATGTTTTTGGTTTATTAATAAATATAGATAAAGCACATTGGGTTTCAGTAAGAAAATATGAAACTAAAAAAACTGAAACTGAAAAAACTGAAAAAACTGAAATATACTATATGGATTCTCTAGCACGTGACAATGTTACTGCAAAAATAGGAAAGGAAGCATTAAATCTAATAATAATGAAAGCAAACAATACAACATACACTATTATAAATACTGGTGAACGGAGAAAGGTTTTTATTCATTTAAAAATAGATGATTTTATTACAAATAAGGTGGATGTCTCTAAGAAGCAAATATTTTACAATAATCTATATAGTAACTATATAAAGGAATTCAAAGATGAAGAAATGATAGACAATCTATATAGTAAAGAATTTCAATATAACAAAGAACTGATATCTCTAATTGAAAACGATATAAATAATAAAAATTATGGAAATGAAGAAAAAATACTCAAACTACTACTAGGAGAATCAAAAACTAAAAATGACACTCAAAAAAATCAATACAATACTCGCAGCAAGAATCCAGATCTAGAAAAAAAATAACAAAAGAATAAATCACAAAAAAAAAGAAGTTAAAGATTTAAATTGGCTATAGCTATATGTACGATTACACAATAGAAATAAATTATTCAAATGACGACGAATATCGTAAATGTTTATCTCAAGCATTTTGTATAAATTCCTTAGATGTGAATGAGAATGAATTCATATATGATTATAAATTGATGAGTGATAATATGGATTATATTTATGATATAACGAAGGATATTCCTGAATTCCGTGAAATATACTTAATTTACGCAGGTCAGATGATGAGCACTGATCCAGATATCGGTATAGCAATTGCATTTTCATATGATAATTTTGACATATTTCATTTGTGTTTAGGTGATTACATTAGAGACGGCATCATTGGAATTGACAATTACGCAAAACTCCGTAGTAAAATATCATAACGTATTATATATATGGCATCCACACGTGATAAAAATGCTCCAGGAAATTATAAATTAGAACAGAGTGAGAATACAACTAGTTCTAATTATCTAGTAAATAAATATGTGCGTCCGTCGGTATCCTACCACCCAGGAGACGGTCTCCTTCCAGCAAAGACACCGCGCACAGAAATGGCAAACAACTCATGTGACATTGAATCCATGTTATTTGGAATCGGTTCTAGTGATTTAGTGAATTCACGTCCTGTTATTCAACCTATTCTCAAAAAGATCAAGAGTTTACATTTATATGATCGCCCAAGCCTAATTCTACCGGAACCTGTTTCGGTAAATTCGGCAAATCGTCCACTATTTTTAAACTAATCGTTTTTCTGTTCTTCATAGAATAACGATTCATTTTACCATATCTATGTTTAAATGTATTATTATATGTAACGTTTCTGACGCTAGGTTTCACCATATGTTTTGGAATTAGTTCGGTCGGTAAGTATTCGCCTACATTTATAAATGAACTCAATACTGCTGACAAATTATTATTTTCTAATGGGTCTATACTTGGTAGTTTATCACATGGTTCAAACGTTATTTTTACATACTCTGGATATGGTTCATAGTTACCGTCTGGGAGAACTTCCATTGGTATGCGTATACAAGCATTAATATATCTTTTCGACATTTTTACTAGTATAAATATTTATAACTTTATATTAGTTAAATTTCACAATAATTTTAACGATTTCTTTCTTAATACATTTGCATGCCGATATAGAAAGTTCTTCTCTTTTTTTTCGAGTCTTGGTGTCATTATCCTTACGCTTAGATGTGCTATTACGTGAGTTCATATCGTTCTCAATATCAGTGTAATTTTCTTCAATAAACTCAATAATCTTGTTCTCGATCGTCCATTTAAAAAAGTTTAATTGTCCGATTGTGGTTTCCATAGATTTCGTTTCATCATATGGAATTTTAATACGATCCCAACGACAGAATGGGTCAAAACGTTTTTTGCTGTATGCCTTTAATTTTAATTTGTAATCATTGTAAACCTTGAATCTCCTAGGTTCTCCGTAACTGTCCTTTAATTCGTATACTGTAAAGTTTTTCTTCGCATAATTTGTTACAAACCAATCTACGATTCGTAAAGATATATTAGATTCGCCATTTATTACTGAAATTGTTTTACTGAGATATTCACGGTTCTCGTAAAACGTCATTAAGTTTTGTAATAATAATTCATTTTGAGTATTGCATTTGGTCGCCATATCTTTTCTCTGAAACTATATGAAAGCAGTATTTTATATCATTTCAGAGAAAGATAATATACATATGTGTATATAGCATATAATGAAAAAGGTTATTTTAGTTCGCGGGTTTAATACTTCGATCACTGAGAATAATACTGATATTTATCAACCATTCAAATTGTTTTTTTCAAATAATAATGAATATACACTAGAATATTTCGATTATCCTACTTATGAAAGTTTAGATGATGTTTACGAAAGATTAAAACAAATAGTTAATAGGTTCGATATTATTATCGGTCATTCCATGGGTGCTTATTTGACTAATAAATTATTATTAGAAGGTATTATAGATACTACTACTAAAACGGTTATAACTATTAACCCTCCTGTATTTTATAATGTTTTTCAAACCACATTAGCAAAGATACCTAACATAGGTAATCTATATTTACCGGTATCTTTGTTTATTACTAGTAGTGCATTATTCAGTAATGGCAACATCTTAAATAATGATTATTCGTTAATTGTATTTAAGCAAACTACTGCGATGATTAATAACCCATTAGATATAACAAAATTATCTACTATAATAAACAATAGTAATAATATTTATATGATGTATAGCAAGAAAGATACTGTTACCGTTTTCCCTTCATCTTATGTATCATTATTTACTCCAGATAAATTAATTCATGTTGACGGTTTACACCAACCATTCTCGGAATGGTCAAAAAATAATGATTTTTTCGATAAATTATCTTTAATATTATCCAAGCCCATAATATAATAAAAATTATACATAAATTAATTTTTATTATACATACACATTTTTTTCATTTCTAACTCTCTAATTGAGTCTCTTCTTTATTTCGGCGATTGCTTTACCTGGATTCAAATGCTTGGGACAAACTCTGGAACAATTCATAATAGTATGACATCTATATAAAGCCATGGCATCGTCTAATTGTTTCAACCTCTCCGCACCATTTTGATCTCTTGAATCTGAAATCCATCTATAAGCTTGCATTAGCACTGCTGGTCCTAGATATTCGTCTGCATTCCACCAATAGGACGGACATGCTGTCGAGCAACAAGCACATAATATACATTCATACATACCATCCAGTTTCTTCCTATCTTCAACTGATTGAATAAACTCTGTTGAAGATGAAGCTTTTGGAACTTTATCTGCATGTAACCAGGGTTCAATACTCTTATATTGCTCGTAAAAATTAGACATATCGGGGACTAAATCCTTTATGACGTACATATGTGGCAACGGACTGATCTTTGTCACTTTTTGAGAAGATTTATCTATATAGCATAGACATGCTAATGTGTTGACACCTCCTATATTCATAGCACAAGAGCCACAAATTCCTTCTCTACAAGATCTTCTAAACGTTAATGTTGGGTCTTGTTCGTTCTTAATTTTCACTAACGCGTCTAATACCATTGGTCCGCATTCTTTAATGTTGACTGGATATGTCTGTAATGTTGGTTTTGAACCGACTACTGATGGATCATATCGATATATTTTAAAATATTTGATTGAAGCTGGAATTGTTATTGCCTTAGATAAAGCAAAATTAACATTTCCTAATAAATAGTTGTTAATATAACTTCCTGTTCTCAGTATATGCGATGCGGCTTTGTATTTTTGAATAGGTAACATCACTATATTATATATATATACACTTATTATTTGTATTTACTTTTGATTTGTAATTTGTTTTGTCTTTATCTTGATTTGAATATATATTATTACAAACATTGTAGTTTACTTCCGATTTTCCTATAATTATATCCATTGTATACTTGTGCATTTTCCAATGATTTTCTAAGTGTTTTGTCGCTTAGTTTCATTGTTTTGATACAGTCATATTTGCAAATGAATTCGCGTACTAAATTGTTATTCACGTCGTATTGCCCTATACCGTTTTTATATAAGATTGGTTCTCCATTTATCTTTTCTGTAAAATCATATTTCAGTTCATTGGTGCAAGAATCATACAATGTATAATAAAATCCGTTAGTTAAACTGAAATTTTTCACTGGATTATCCAAAGCAGAAGATGATGTATATCCGTCTGATTGACTGGCGCTTTTTCTATCTAGATATACATTGAGGATTTCGCTTTTTCCTCTATTCAATTTGGCGATATATCCTATATTCTGGGATTTTATTTCTTTGGTTGGTTCCAATGAAATAATTATATTTGGGTCGAGTTCTCTATCCACCAATCGCCATCGGACACCGTGATAGATGGTGTTTTCATTGACCGCTTTGTTGATACTAGGTCTTTTGAGTTTATTGTTCTCGCGTATACACTCGCTTACTGATTCGTATACTTTAACCAACTGTAATGTTTCGGGGTTGATTTTTTGTAGACGTGGTCCCAATGTCATGAGTGGCATGTTGAAATTGGTTGTCGTTTTTGTTTGCATGGAATTTACTCGTTCCACTATATTTTTGTTTATTTTTTCCAAATTATCTATTTTTACAGATAATTGTTGGACAGTAGAAATCAGTTCTTCGATAAGTGGATTGAAATTTTTAGTATTTCCTATTTCCGTCATCAGTTTCAGTTTCTCGTTCTCCAATTCCAATCTCCCAATATCATTGTCGTTGAAATACTTTATATTATGTGTAATTATATTCAATAGCGTTTGGTAAGATATATTTTTACCAATCATAAATAATTCTAATTCCGTTTCATGACCTTTCAATGTCTGAACTCTATTTCCTCGAACGGATTCATGTTCTTTCATAAACGTTTCAAAATCCTTACTCTTATTCACTGTAAAACAATCCAATAACAAACACTCCTCATATTTACTTTTGTGTTCTTTGTACCGATCAACAATTCCTTTCCTACTTTCTCCGATTTTGATAATATATTGTCCGTTCTCCAATGTCTTTACCTTGATAATATAAAATATGGAACCGATTGTTGCATATTCATTCAATAATATTTTTTCTCGTTCTAGGATTTTTTGTTGGGATAATTTTTGATCCAATTCGTTGTTCTTTTTTTCCTCTAAATCTAGTAGTTGATTATTTTTCTCTATAATTACTTTTTGTAAATCATACACACCTTTTAATCGAATTTCTTTGATAACTTCACAAACCCAGTTTTGAAATATCTCTGCTATTGGTTTTCTTGATTTGAATAATACTTTATACAACCCTTTTTCGGTAAGAAATGTTACTTGTTGTAAGCCGCCAAGGGTGTCAATAGTATTGACTACCTTTTCACTTTCATCAAAATTTACTATATGTGCTCTAATATTAGACATTTCTAAAATTTCTCCAATGTCACTAGCACGAAATAAAGGATTATTATAATCACCTTTTATCACGATATTAGTATGTAATTCATTCGAATTGAAAGCTTTTACTATGTCCATGGGCTGTATATACATATATAACACCCTTTATTTAAGTTAAAATTATATATATTTCTTTATTATGTCCACCTCCAGTATCTTCTTTTTGCTTTACCTTTGGGTAAAACAATATCGTTTTGCTGTGTAGGTAGGTAAAGCAATAATTTATAATCATTTTTTTTGTCTTGATTAAAATTTTATATATGTATAAAATTTTATATAAACCAAACAATAAGCGACTCCAGCCATCCCATCAATTTGAGTAGGCTACTCCAGCCATACCGCTCATAACACGGAGAACGTTGTAATTGACAGCATAAACTCTGACCTTAGCAGTGCTTGTTCCAGAAACAGTTGGAGACGAGAGAACAAGTTGAAGAACAGCGTTATCAATTCTAGAGAAATTACACGTTCCTGAAGGTTGATGTTCTTCTGGTCTGAGTGCGAAGGAATAAACGTTAATACCAGTATCTGGTGCTCTGGTATGATGTTGGAATGGTTGAACTACATCAAAGTAAGAACCTTCACGTTCAGAGAAACGATCTTGTCCATTAAGTTGGAGTTTGGCAGTAACAACTGGGTTCTCTCCCCAACAATGCATATCAAGTGCAGATTCAGCAAGAACAAAGGTTCCAGCATCAGATAAACCAGCAGCAGTTCCTACAGCACCAGCATCAAAACCAGCACCACTAGTCCATAAACCATCAGCAGATGGTGCTATATCAACACCTCCAGCTTGTTCAAAGAGACCAGCAGAGTTAATGAAGGAACCAGTAGAAGCACCAACACTTTCTTGTGATCCAAAGGCATGAATAGCATTTGGAAGAGCATCAATGGCATCAGTATAATTGAATGGTTGAGCTCCAAGTGTCTTGTATAAGGTGTTTCCAGGAAGTAATGAAGAGCAGTAGTCGACGTTACCATCTGGTTGAACGACCCAGATAAGTTCTTTACATGGGTGATTGAAGTTGAGCTTGATCTTGTTAGAGGATGAACCAACTGATTCATCTCCAGTGAATTGAAGTTGTTCAAACAAGTATTCGTGTGGGTTTTGCGCCATCTTTCTTCTCTCATCAGTGTCGAGGAAGATGTAGTCAACATACAAGGAGGCAGCAACGAGTGATTGTTGGTATGCGGAAGTGACGGTAACGGCACCGGTGCTAGCACCAATGCTATTGACAGCCCATAAACACTCACCAATTGGTCTGAGATCAAGGTTGATCTTGACTTCGTGGTATTGAAGAGCAATTAAAGGAAGGGCAAGTCCAGGGTTTCTGCAAAACCAAAATTGGAGTGGAATGTAAAGAGTGGTTTCTGGGAGAGCGTTTCTTGGAGCGCAAACTTGAGAAGGAGCACCTGAAGCAGCACATGGTCCAGAAACACCAGCGAATGATGGGTCAGTAATGTAGGTAAGTTGAGTGGTGTTTCCAATCATCTTGAAATATCCTCTTTGTTGTTCTGAGGTAAGTGTGACTTGATTCCAGATATGCATCCAGTCTCCGTATTGTCTATCAATACGTTGTCCACCAATCTCAACCTCAACTTGTGCAACAAGTTGTTCTCCAATGAAATCCATCCATCTCGCATAAACACCTCCTGTGGAGCCTTTCATGGATTGATTGATTTCAGGTAAAGTAACTTGAAGGTAGGTTCTGTAAGCAAGATCTCCGTTTCTTGAGATAGTACATGTGACACGTCTTCCGAAGTCAGCTTGTCCTGAAAAGGTTTGTTCGATTGACTCCATAGCGAAGTTAGTGTGACGTCTGTAAGAGACCTTCCAGAAAGTGATTTCTGGGGTACCAGTAAGGAAAACGTCCTGTGCGCCGTAAGCTACAAGTTGCATTAGTGCTCCACCCATGTTTTTATTATATTATACATAAAGATAATAATCTGGAGAAATAATAATAATTACTCGTTTAATTATTCCTAAAGGGTTTTCTCATCCAAGTTCATATTTTTGTAAATAAATCTCTCTAAATAATCCGACATGAATATTTCCCGTTTCCCTTCGTGTTTTTTCGTGAAAATATAATTATCATTATTTTTTTTTACCGCCCATCCACCCTCTATAGCATTGATTATAAATTGCATTTTATGTAAAGTTGTTACGTCTATATTCATTACACGTTTATCCATAAATTATACATACTAAGGTTACTATAATAATGCGTTTTTTACCTAAAAAAATATATTATGTATTTCAATTTATATAGAAAAATGACAATGTATCTAAATATTATAATGAAAAAAATCGATCTTGTGCAACATACAATAGACAAGAAACACAGTCAGATGTTGGAAGAATTTCATAAAAATGAATCTTTATATATTCCCGAATTACTTTCACAAAAAAAATCTCTAAAGATACAGTTACGTTCTCTAAACTCCGATCAAATAGAAGAGTATATGGAAATAAAGGATCAAATTTCAATTATAGATATAAACATTAAAGACCTGAAATTACATAAAAAAAAATATTTGCTGGACAATTCTAAGCATATTTTCAACTATTTTGAAGAAAAAAAACAAATATCAATAGGTAGTGTTAAAAATATGAATGTCCTAAATGATTTCTTTAAAGTAAAACAATCGACTCATGATATACAAGACAAAACAACTACATCAAAACATTCGATTATAAATTATTGGAAAAATGTAAATAACGAGATCATAAACCCTCAGGATTTCGTTACACCAACCGATATTTGTAGTTATTGTTGTAAGGGTGAGATGATTCCACAGGATGAAGAAGGGGTTATGATATGTAACAATCGAGAATGTGGTAAGTTCATCAGTTACATTATAGATAGTTCAAAACCATCCAATAAAGAGGCGCCAAATGAAGTATCATATACTGCATACATTAGATTGAATCATTTTAAGGAAATTCTTTCACAATTTCAGGCAAAAGAAACTACTCAGATACCTGAAAAAGTGATTGAGAATATTCGCACACGAATTAAAAAAGAACGTATTTATAATCTAGCCGAGGAGATAAATTATGACAAAATGCGCGAAATACTTCGCAAATTAGGCTATAATAAATACTTTGAACATATTCAATATATTAATACTATATTCGGAATACGACCACCTATTATGAACGAACATTTACATGAAACATTATGCGTTCTCTTCATAGAAATACAGAAACCTTGGGCTATTCATTGTCCAGCAAATCGCACCAATTTTTTTAATTATACATATACATTGTATCAATTGTGTGTTCTCTTAGATCAAACACAATATCTACCTTACATTCAATTAATGAAGGATAGGGAAAAACAACTGGAACAAGACCAAATATGGTCTAAAGTATGTAAAGATCTTGACTGGGAATATTATCCTACGGTTTAATTTAATAAAATCGAAATATTTATGTAGTAATAAGTATTACATGAATATTTATATTCCAACTCGAGGGAATCCTACCAAGTTTGTACCTATACCGAACCCAGCACCACCGCGTGCAGATGCAGCCATTGAAGGAACAAATACATCTAGAACTGAGAATGTGGCAGCTGCGGTCAATGCGATAACAACAACTTCCTCGACATTGAGTTGCTTCTTTGGTATGGCGAAAGCGGCAATAGCAACCATAATACCTTCAACGATATACTTAATCGCACGCTTAAGTAGTTCACTAAAATCGATAACAGACATCTTTTTATATATTATAGTATAATAAAATAAATCTATAATATATTATTCAATTTAAAACACTTAAATAAATGCGCATCTAATAAGTATATATACTAAATGTCTTTGTTTGAGCGAAAGAATCTTGAGAATGGCGATGCGAATCCTAAATACATTGATTTGTGCGATGAAGACCCTCCAATTGCAGGTCAAAAGTTTGCTTGTATATCTTTCGTGTCTCCCGAAAAAATACTTAAAAAACGTGAAAATTATATATTTGGTGAGTTTTTAAAACAATGGGATTTCTCTAAATGCATGGAAAAATCTATAGACTTTGTAAATTTTGTATCGTATAAATATCACCTAAAGGTCGAGGATGTCATGGCGGATTTTACCGAGTTTGTAAAAGAAGAGGACCTAAAGATTAAAGAAAGTGGAGTGGATGATGATTTCAAAACATATATGGAAAAAAACGAGGATAAACTCAACGAGCAGTTCAACCGTGCTAATGCATTTCAGACTTCAGTGCGTGGTATGAAATTACGCGGTGTCTTTCCAACCCAAGATGAAGCAGAGATGAAATGTAAGAAGTTACGCGAAGTTGACCCAAATCACGACATTTTCGTAGGTCCAGTAGGTATGTGGATGCCTTGGGACCCAGATGCATACAAGACGGGGCGCATTGAGTTCATGGAAGACGAGTTGAATCAATTGCATCATGAGAAATTGAAGAATGAAATACAAGCCAAAGATGAATTCGAACGCCGAGTCAAAGATACAAAACAAAAGGCAATCAAGGAAAATATTGAACTCGCTAAGAAGAGTGGAAATGTTCTTACGCAAACTTTGAACGAAGATGGAGAATTGATTGGAGTTAAGGAAACGGTTGATTTTGAAAATCGTGAAATTTCGGATAGTGTTAGTGTCAATTTAAGAAATGAGTTACTCCGTGATAGTGTTACTAACAACGATAAGTAATTTATCTTTTATTCTTTTGATTTTTTTTTGATTTTCTACCACCCTTCTTAGTCTTGTTTTTCTTCTTATTTTTATATGCTTTTCGTCTGCTCTTACCACCCTTAAGTGGGTTTTCGTTTTTTAATTTGGCTGCAGCAGCATTAAGACCATTTACAGCCTGTTCTATGTCTGGTACATCGGAACTTAAGTTTTCAGTTATATCATTCAAGCTTGTTACAGTTTCTTTTAATAAAACTGTAATTTTTGTTAGTTCTTCATGTTCTTCTTTTGTTGAAAGTTCTTTGCCTACCGGGTCGACTTTCGGTTTGAGGTTATTTAACTCGGTATCTTGACTTTCTCCTACAATTAGTGAGTCTATTGGGTCTATTGGGTCTATTGGGTCTATTGGGTTTATTGGGTCTATTGGGTCTATTAGGCTATTATTTTGTACACCTACAGTTGTATCTATATTTTCACTTGACATTATTATATAATAATGTCAGATAATATTTTATTTATTTAGCTTTATTTTCTGTATGTATTCCTTTTACGTTTTTTATGTGTATTTTTTTTACCACCCTTAAGTTTTTTGCTAAACTTTCGTTTGCATGATTTTCCGCCAGTTGCAGGAATTTGTGTATCAGCGGGTAGTTCTTCTTTTGATGCTCCGTCGTTAGATGCTCTGTCGTTTGATACTTCTTCTTTTGATGCTTCGTCTATTTCTACATCAACTGCCTTATGTTGATTTTCACAATTTGTAGTAATAGCAGCCTTTTTTGCTTTCGCTGCATCCATCTTTGCTTTCGCATTATTTTGATTCGAACCAAACAAATTACTAAAGAAACCCATTACTTTTTATATATACAATATCAAAAGAGATTTTACTTTTTTTATGTGCATTTTTTTTCCTCGTCCACTAACGTTTTCTGCCTTTCTTGTTTTTTTTAATAAACTTATGTTTAGGTATTTTTTCACAGACCATATTATGAATCGGTAGTAATACAGCTTGATCATTGGTCTCATGTTTTTCTACATCGATTGTCTCTTGTTTTTCTGTATCACTTATTAAGATCCATCCAGATCCATAAGGTAATTCATTACAGCGTGAATATTCTTGTATTTCTGTCTCGTGTTTTGATGTGCATTTTCCGACAGTAGTATTATTATTTGATATTGATACGCTTAATTTAGGACCAAATAATATGTCTAAAAGCCACATTACTTATTATATATAATATCGAACAATATTTTACTTTTCGTATTTGTTTCTTTTTTGTATACTATATTACGTGTTGTTTGTGTGTTTTTTTTCGCCGTTACGGAGCAGTGTGTTCCCTTATTGCATTTTCCTTTAGTGACTGTCTCTTATATTCCTTCATCAAAGATCTCCTATATTCTAACATTAAGTTAGTTTTGTAGGTATTTATCAGGTGAATTGCCCTCTCTCTATGACATTTTTGATGAATAGTATCGGTATTTGTTTCATCTGACATTCCGTTAGGTGTTGTAGTTACCTTATCTGATTTAGACGAGAATAATCTAGTAAAACAATCAATAAAACACATTCTCTTATATCTATGTGATATTTAAAAAGGAGTTTTTGCTAAATCACATAAAAGGATAAGAACTTATCATGCTATAATATGTTTTTATCCTATTATTTCCACTCGGTTGTAGATACAGTTTACCAATTCGTTTTTTTCACATTAATATTCGCCCCTTTATTACCTTTTCGGTTTTTCGATGGGTCATACGCTTCATCTTCATCGTCAGAACCCATACTCTTTGAAATTTCCCAGAATTCTTTAGAACCTAATCGGAATTTAGGATGATCTTCAGCTTTATACCAGAATATTTGGTCGGTCAATTTATTAGATTTCGCATTGTTATTAATTACCAAACACTCATAATTCTCTGTTGTGTTATCCATTACAGCACAAAACGATTCCAGTGTAGGAAACATACTGGCATAGTTCTCCCATATTCGCTTACGATTGGTCAAATACGGTTCTCGCAATATAAACACATAATCAATATTTGTTCGCAAATTAGGTGGAATACCTAATGGATATTGCATGGTGATTACAAGCATTACTTTCCAATGCCTTCCATTCATGAAAAGGAGTCTCATCATTTTATCGCGTGTCCATGTCTGATCGTATAAACAATCATCCATAATCACAAATGTGCGAGGGTCAATAGTAGTTCTTTTATAAGTTTCAACTTCCTTTTTCATTTGTTTCATTACACTTTTCTGCCTACGTAAAATGTTTTCAATTAAAACCGTATTATATTCATCATGTATGAATAATTTAGGAACATGTTCTTTATAAAACCCATTACCTGCTTCTGTTCCGGATATAACTGTGCCAATCGGTATATCTTGGTGGTAAAACAACAAGTCACGTACTAAAAATGATTTACCTGTATCACGACGACCAATGAGAACAACAACTGGACCCTTATTTTCGTCTGCTTTAAACGTGATATCACGCATATTAAATCGTTTCAATTCCAATGTCATCTTATAGACTTAGCTAATAAATTATAAAACAGATTTGAACGTTCTAATTCACCAAATAATATATGGAATAAAATTATAAAATGTTAGAATCCATAGATCAATTACAAAAACTAAACTTAGAATATTTAGAAAATCAATTTATCCCTACATCTGATGATTTGAAACATGGATATAACCCATTTCATCTAAATTCTTTTCAGTATTATCAGCCTATTTTTAAATTACTTTTTGATGTAAATCTACAAAATTATAACTCTGTACAATTAAATCATCAGTATCATATCAATAATCTTACGACAGTTTTTGATATTACTACCAATGAAATTATGGAAAAACCTATTTTTATTAAATACTCACCATTATTAGACCCTATCAGTTACATGATTGGTAGGTATGATACGGAAAGTATGGATATTCGCACATTGCCTACAATAGATGGTGCAAAATTTGCGAAATTAGCAGATACAAATAATGCATCATATGTGGATGGTTTTTTTTGTTTATTATCTAGTAAATTACTGGAACTCCATGATATAAAAAATTCGATTGAATATTATGGTTCGTTCTCTGCAGTCCAACGAAAATTTAAGATGAATATTGCCGATGATTATGAATATTTAAATACATCAAATTTTTTCTTGGATAATTTGAATAATCTGTTCCGCATTAATAGAGGTCGTGTATCTTCTATATCAAACCATAATTCACGAGGAAATCGCAGTAAACTAATAATATCAGATGAAAGCAATGTTATTTCGGATGTATTAAATCTAGATGTCATGACACCTATAGTCGATCCATGTATTTTGGAAGAGATATATGTCCAATTGAAAGATGAAAATATAAAAGATGAGGATACCGATAACGACGAGGATACCGATGACGATGAAGATACTGATGAGAATGAAGATACCGATGAAGAAGAAGAAGAGGAAGATGAAGAGGAAGATGATGAGGAGGATGAAGAAGAGAATGAAGAGGATGATGATGGGGATGAGGAAATATTTGCATACGTTGATAATTTCCCAGTGCAGATGATTTGCCTTGAAAAATGCGAAGGAACATTAGACGAATTGTTTGCAAAAAATGAAATAACAGAAGATATTGGGGCAAGTGTACTATTTCAAATAATTATGACATTATTAGCATATAAGAAAGCATATAAATTCACGCATAACGACCTCCATACTAATAATATCATGTATGTATCCACGAAGGAAGAATTCTTATATTATAGGTATAATGATATTTGTTATAAGGTCCCTACATACGGGCGTATATTCAAGATAATTGATTTCGGTCGTAGCATTTATACATATAAAGGAAAAATATTATGTAGTGATAGTTTTGCGCCAAAAGGTGACGCCGCTTCGCAATATAACTTTGGTCCGTATTACAATAGCAAATACCCTATAATTGAACCAAATTATAGTTTTGATCTGTGTCGTCTAGGATGTTCTATATATGACTTTATAATCGGCGATAAACCACGCGATGAGCTTCAGAAAACCATTCACAGATGGTGTTTGGATGATAAGAAAATAAGTGTATTATATAAAAAAAATGGTGATGAGAGATATCCAGAATTCAAGTTATATAAAATGATCGCAAAGACGGTTCATGAACATACACCCGAAAATCAATTAAACTACCCATTTTTCAGTCGATTTAAAAGCACAAAAATACCGAGTGGGTCAACATACATGGATATTAGTAATATACCATCTTATGCATAAAAAAAAAATATTCTAAGCAAATTACAAATTATTATTTTGTTTAGAATCCAGGAACATCTGTGAAAATCTGGGTACTAGCTGATGATGTAAAATCACTCGAACCAAGCATCTCAGCAACTGGACCAGTCGCTTGGAAAAAAATCATAATAGGTATGAAAGAACAAAACCAAACTAATAGCGTATCCCTTATAATAAATTTCAGTGGTTTGTTCTCTTTATCAATGAACTTCATCTCTATTAACTTCGCAAAGAAGAATAACACAGCAATTGTAATTGTTATAATGATTGGTTTTTCCATTGGTATATTAAATTGTTAAACAATTTAATTTACGTTTTTACGCATTCAGTCAAGATATGGTTAATTGAGTTCTACAATGTCATCTAATGATAAAATGTCACCAATTGAACTGGTTTTATTTATATCAAATACATCCATTTCGTCTAAATTAATATTATCGGTAAATATCTTTATTTTGTCGTTATCGAAATCGTCTTCTTCTTCTTCTAATTTGCGTTGAATAGCCCTTGCTGTGCTTATCTCCTCTAATCTATCGACACTCTTTGGTGCATTTACATCCGACACTGTTCCGGTTTCAGAGTCCAATACGCTATCATAGTCATTGAATGACAACTTAGTCACGACTGGTTCGTTATCAATATTGGAAATAGACGGTACTATTTGTGGGGTATCTTCCAGAGCTTCATCTTTTTTGTCTATTGTATTTTCCGTTTCTTTAACTGGTTCTTCAGGTTCAATATTCTCTATGATGACTTCCTCTTCTTGTTCCACGGCTTCGTCCATGTATGCACGGATGATAGCCTCGGTTGGAATACTGTCTCTAATAGTATTCAATATACATTCTTGGATGATCAATTCAAGATCTCGTTTGTTTCGTTGTATTAGGAGCGGAGATATGTTTTTTTCCGATGTAATATTATTCTCAAATAAATAGACGTTAGTATAGCACTTACGAGCAACGTTGATATATACTTTATGGATGAAGTTATCTAAATTCGGTGTGTTAATATCTATCTTCTTTTGTCTATTACCTACACGAATACATGTGAGAACCTTCAATTGAATAATATGGACGCAAGTGATTAAATCATCTAAATAATTACAACCGCTACGTTCAATAATACGTTTGCGTTCCTCTTCAATAATGTTCGCATTCCATTTTGGAACTCGTGAAATCAGATTCTGAAACGTCATTAGGTATTTCCCAGATTCGTTGTTATCTAAACATAATTTACAAGATTCGTTAAATATTGACCGAATACCCTCTATAATTAAAGGTGTAAATATACTTACTAATCTGCTACACCATTCATTTCTGGCTTCTTGTAAGTTTGAGATCACAAAATCGTCCATATTTTATAGAAACAATGTATATTTTAATATATCAATATTAACGAACATTATTTTTTTTACATAAAGGAAATTGTATGTAAGTCCGTATTTTCACGTAAGAATATGAAATTCAATATATACATCATTAGCATTTTTTCGCATCGGAATTCGTATTTTATCTTTTGGTAACACATTTGAATATTAGCCTTATTATAATCGTCCCATTTTTCGGATTGTTTAATATAGTTCATGATATCTATACATGAGAACCCCATATCATATAATGCAATACTTGTATTGGAGCAACTCCGATTGTCCGTGAATTCGCGTGTGTCTATATATTCACATAACCGCTTCATGTGTGCATTCGAATACTCACTTAAATCCATATTATTTGATAAATTATATTGATGTAGGTTTATAATTTTACCATTTGCGATTTGTTCTGGAATATAAATTTCACAGAATCTGGAAATAATCGGATTTAATAATTTGTCTTTGTTCTCTACAATAATAAAAAAACGTGTGTTGAAACTGAAAAGTTCTATACATCGTCTCAATGCGGATTGTGCGTCGTTTGTTAAACTATCTGCGTTATATAATACAATAGTTTTGAATTTCACGCCTGTAGTGGATTGCAAGTTGGTTTTTGCGAAAAATTTAAGGTCTTCGCGTATAAATTTTATACCTTTTCCATGGGAGCAATTTACTGACATCACATTATTTTTGATTTTTGTTTTATCCGAATCATATATCTTATTAAGAAAATAATGTACTATTGTAGTTTTTCCACTTCCAGAAGAACCATTAAATATAATATTAGGTATTTGATTTGAATTATAGAAGTAATCCAGTTTTTCGATTATATTTTTAGGAAGTTCCATTACTCATATTTAGGTTATTATTTTTATATTCCTATATTGTATAATATACAATTCGATGTCCGATATAACAACGCCAGAAACTGAAAAAAAAGAGGGTATTCTTGAAAGAGTAACTAATGCATTATCTTTCAAAACATCTGATAGTGAAGACCCAGTCGAACCCGACGCTGTAGTTACACCTTCTATTCCTGTAGTTACACCTTCTATTCCTGTAGTTACACCTTCTATTCCTATAGTTACACCTTCTATTCCTATAGTTACACCTTCTATTCCTATAGTTACACCTTCTCCATCTTTAATTCCAGATGAAACATTTACACAAGAACCATTTATGACGTCTGATTCTGAAGAAATCTCGGATAATATGGGATCTCTTCCTGCCTTTGCACCATTAGATGCTCCATCTAACAATACAAAAAAAAAGGGAAGGAGGAAAAGGTGTAAATGTCCTACAAAAAAACAAAATAAACTTACGAAAAAAAGACCTAGATGCAAGCGTGGTCGACGAAATAAAACAACTAAAAGATGTGAATCTAAAAAAAAATGCGCTAAGGGTAGTCGCGTAGAACCAAAAACGGGCGTTTGTAAGTCAAAGTAAAAATACTAGGATATAATAGAAAATGAATTTTCAAATTCCTTTTTTATCATCAAATCCAGATAATAATTTAACGGAAGCTGATAGAATAATGAGTAAATATCCAGACCGAATTCCCGTTATCGTAGAGCGAAATCCAAATTGTTCGAGTGATACACCACAATTAGATAAACGTAAATATTTAGTTCCAATTGATCTAACTATGGGACAATTTTTATACGTTATCCGTAAACGATTACAAATGTCGTCAGATAAAGCGATTTTCATGTTTGTTGGTGGTTACGTAACATGTAATACCGACCTAGTTTGCAAAGTATATTCTAATTATCACGACCGTAACGATCGATTTCTTTATATGAGCTATAGTTGTGAGAACACATTCGGATAACTTTATCTTATACATGTGTATATGACGCAATTACGAAACTATATAATTGATACTCCACAGTATCATTTTTACAAAGAACAACATCGACTGCAAACATACGAATATGTAAATAACAAAACAAAACAATATCATAATTTAGGGAATGTGAAGTTCGAAATGAGTATACACAGAGCATTGTTCCTGATGGATTCTTTCGTCGACCCAAGTGACCCAGACACACATTCAGAGAACTCTCTCCATGCATACCAAACCGCCGAACGTATTCGCAAACAATACCCAGATGACAAAGAACTCCAAATATGTGGTTTAATCCATGATCTAGGAAAAGTGCTTTTCATATTTAACGAACCCAGTTCAGTAGTGGTCGGTGATACGTATGTAGTTGGATGTAAGTTTCCTGAATCAATTGTATATCATGATACCATGAAAGATAACCCTGATTTTAATAATCCATTATATTCTACTGAATATGGAATATACAAACCAAATTGTGGAATTGAGAACCTAAAATTGTCGTTTGGGCATGACGAATATTTGTATCAGGTTCTCCAATATAATAAAGGTAAGCACCTAATATCAGATAGATATCAAAAAATAATCAGGTTTCATTCGTTTTATCCTTGGCATACAGGAAAGGCATACTCTCATCTTATGCAACCTGGAGATGAAAGGATTATGCAGGATGTTATAAATTTCAATAATTTTGACTTGTATTCTAAAGAAGATACTGATTTCACCGTAAGTGACGAGATTCGCAGATATTACGAGAACCTATTGAATGAATATTTCCCAGAATTATTGAAATGGTAATTATAATTATTTCTTTACAATGACAAGCTGTTTCGTGAATATAAACCGTTCGTGATACATGGTGCGTCTATGTAGATTACACGATAAACAAGCTATTTCTAAATTTCCTATATTATGACCAAAATCATTGTTAATTCGCTCTAAAGTCCATTGTTTAGGTTCTCTCACATGTTCATATAATACTTTAACTAATCCTTTACAATAATAACAATTCAACTTACTTTTTATTAACAACTGGATAGTAGACTCTAAATTTATGATTTGATAACAATCATATATTTTCTTTTTCTGGTCTTGTGATTTATATCCATTTAGTTTACATTGTATTTGTTGCATCATTGTCTTGTATATAGGATTATTACTAGAATCGGTCGCGAGTAATTCCAATTGTATGCTTGGTTCGTACTCGTGTTGCCAGTTATCTCGATGGGTCACTACACGTGCTTTCTTCTCTTTTATTGTTTCGACCTTCTTTGACGTTTCGTTTTTTTTCGGTAGTTCTATTAGTTTGGATTCCATAATCATTATATGTATTTAAAAAAAGAAGATAGAACGATTGCGATATAATATATAAAGAGAACATGACAGAAGAAGCGAAAGAACCAGTTTATACAAGCAAATATATCACAAATACTTCCACAACTACATCCAATATTACGAGTGTAAATTTGGACTCTTTACTCGAGAGAGAGAAACAAAACAATAAGGCGGATTCTTGGAATAAATTGGATAAAACCGTTAAAACTCAAGCGCTACATTCATTTGCTGAAACATACGGTAAGGAAAAATCATTATCAGCCAAAGACATTAAATCCCTAAAAATGTTTTTCAGTGAGTGTTTGAAGGCAAACAAAATCAATAAGACCAAAGATGTGAAATATAATAAGGATACTAGAACGGTTATCAGTATACCAGCATTATCATATAATGCAATCACTCATAATTACACATTAAAGAATACGGATACTAAGCGTGTTTCTACATTGAAGTCATTAACCCCAAAGCGAGTAGTAGTAGAAGATAAATTGAATTGATATAGAAACTATTTTATATATATATAAAATGGTATTAGACACATCCTATGGAATTAATGATAATGAAGATAAAGAACTATCGTTCGAAATGAATGAAGACGAATATAGTGATTTAGAGCGCACTATACACGAACTTATGTATGACATTCTTATTGACGATGCTTTATTATATTCAGACCCCGATTTTCACGAAAATATATTAAATGATATCCAATATTTATTTAACGAGGATTTAATAGAAGCAAACATGATTACCCCAGACGAAAATATTGACGATTATATCAGCCAAATAGTAGAAACATTTTTTGAATTGTATTATCCAACGCGTTCAATAACGGATTCTAACTTAATTTCATATACGGATATTGAACAGACCACCCAAACGATTATGGTCCTGAAATCACTCCCACAACCAACGCAAAAAACGACGGAATGGTATGAATATCGTCACAATCTATTAACTGCAAGTAGTATATGGAAAGCATTGTCGAGTGAATCGCAAAGAAACAGTCTGATTTATGAGAAATGTAAACCATTAGCCGATGAAAAATCGAATTGGTTCGGTGGCGGTTCATTACAATGGGGTATTTTATACGAGATGGTATCTGTAATGGTTTATGAGAAAAAATATAATACCCGTGTAGCAGACTTCGGTTGTATCCAACACATCAATCACAGTTTTATAGGGGCATCACCAGATGGAATTAATGTAGACCCTAAGTCAGACCGTTATGGACGAATGATAGAGATTAAGAATATAGTGAACCGCGACATAACCGATAAACCAAAGGAGGAGTATTGGATTCAAATGCAAGTACAAATGGAAACATGTGACCTAGACGAATGCGATTTCATAGAAACGCGATTTAAAGAGTATGAGTCACCAGAGGCATATGCGGATGACATTAATCAGGAGTCTAAGGGTGTTATTTTGTGTTTCCTACAACGGAATGTGCCCGATTCCAAACCTATATATAAATACATGCCACTTGACTTGGATATGACATACCAAGATTGGATCATAAATACAAAAGACGATTTCAAAGATACTCTGGTTTT
>Ga0208646_1000357_pt1 | contig 30491 bp, 36 predicted proteins | sample AntAceMetag02UK8_FD_184762 | JGI IMG/M metagenome (GOLD analysis project Ga0208646, IMG submission 184762) | Saline lake microbial communities from Ace Lake, Antarctica - Antarctic Ace Lake Metagenome 02UK8 (SPAdes) (version 2) | ecosystem: Environmental > Aquatic > Non-marine Saline and... | reverse complement strand
ACATTCCCACTCCCTCTATACACATCAGAACCATTGAGTGTCCAATAGTTTGTAGATGAAGCAAGTGTAGTTGAAGAAGTGATGTAGTCTGCAACACGTTGATTGGTGTAGTAGAGATTTGTTCCTTCGGTAAGATCAGTTGTTGTGAATGCTGAAAGAGATGTATTTAATGTATTTCCTGTCCATGAAATACCTGTACCTGCAGTGATGCGGTTTGATGGAGTTGTGAAGAATGTATTCCATGCAGAAGTTGAAGCAGTGAGAGAAATGCCATATCCAGCTGTTGTTGAAAATACTCCTGTTCCTGAATTGTATGAGAGTCCTGTTGCGGTGCTTGAGAGTAGTCCGCGGGCTGTTGAAGAGAAGTCGCTAATTGTTGAAGCGGTTTGTGTACCTGTATGGTTTGCACGACTCTGATACCAAGTTCCCTCTTGTCCGTCAAATGTTCCGGTCCAATCACCTGCTGTTGAAAGTGAGAGAACATTGCTTGTGATACTGAGAGGAGAAGTTGCAGATGTGATGCGATTGTCATATGCAGTGTTCCATTGTGTTGTTGATGCGGTGAGAGGAATATTGTATCCACCAGCGACAGAGATATCACCAGTTCCATTGTTGTATGAAATTGGTGATGTACCACTGATCATTCCGCGGATGGTTGTTGTTCCTGCACCGATACGGAGATCAGCTCTGTCGTCTGCACGAATGTTGGTGAAGTATAGGTTTGTTCCTTCTGCAACGTTTGTGGTGAGGAGGCCAAGAGAAGAAGTTGCGAAAGAAGTGATGTTTCCAGATTGACCGAAGAGTACTCCAGAGATTGAACCGAGAGAAAGACCAGAGGTTGTTGTGGTACCTGTGATGTTTGCGGAAGAAGCGGAGATGTTTCCTGTTGTGATGAGGTTTGCACCGCTGATGTTTCCGGTGAAGAATCCGTTTCCTGATACTGAAAGTTTTTCAGATGGAGAGGTTGTGCCGATACCGACGTTGCCTGCACTTGTAATTCTCACCGCTTCTGTACCTCCCGTAGAAAATCCTATGGTATTTGTTGCAGGGAAAAAGAATCCTGTATCAGTATCATTAGTATATGAAAGTGAAGGAGCTCCCTCTGAACCAATACCTGTCAGAATAGCACTACTTCCATTCCCTGTTAAACTATTTCCTGCAAATGTCCATCTTGTAACTCCTGCTGTACCAACTCTGATTTGGTCTGCTGTAGGGGAATAGAAACCTGTATTGGTATCGTTGTTAAATGCAATAGATGGAGCACCGACGCTTCCTAGAGGTACAGTAATCTGACCACTATCGATAGTAAGAGCTCCTTGAGGAGTAGTGGTCCCGATCCCAACATTTCCTGTATTTGTTATCCTCAATCGTTCAATTGTACTTCCAGCACTATCCCCTTTAGTAAAGAAACCTAATCCATATGCTGAACCAAAAGTACTTTCAGAAATTGAAGATATTTTTGTTCTTACTGAGTTATTAGAAACACCAGAAGGGTCTGCTGAATAGAATTCTATCCCACTGCTTTCAGTTAGAGATGCGATGTCTCTTGTATCAGATATACGTAGATATGGATTACTTCCAGATATTTCAAGTAGTTTCTGAGGACTCGTCGTCCCGATGCCGACGTTGCCACTTTCTTTTACATAAAATCTTGAAGTTGAACCATCTAAGAGATTCATCAAATCTAATCCTGTAGAGTCAATCACATCAAGCATAGTCCCTGGTTTTGTCATAGCCTCACCAGATGCCGATGCTCTTTGAATTCCACCAATTTTAGTTGAACCGTCATACCACGTTGCTAATTTAATGTTTAAGTCTGTTCCAAACCCTACTATTGGAGCAGAAGTAAGAGCATCTTCTGCACGATTTACAGCGTTAAAACTAATTGCGGGATAATATCTTCCTGATTCTGTAGTGTCTTCTACATAAGCGTTATTGAATAAACCACTTCTAGCATCGTCCCCATTATAACCAATAACTGTAGGTAGAAATGCCCCAGCTATACTTGAACTGTTTTCAATCGAAATATAGCTGGAAACTGCGTCTGCTACTCCAAACTTGGCGATTATTTCTTTTGTTGCTATTGGTGCAATAACTTCAAGAGAGGCTGTCGGACTCGCCGTCCCGATGCCGACTCTGCCTGCACTTGTAATTCTCACCGCTTCAGATGTTGTAATAGCACCACCAAGAGTCATTGCCTGAGATGGAACAGTTATAAATCTAAACGAACCATCATTTATTATTTGTAAAGCACCTCCTCCTGTCGTTGCTGTATAACCACCTTCAAACCCATTTACTATAGAAGTGCTAGGCTTAACACCTCTACCGAAATAAGCACCACCAGAACTGTATAGTGTTCCGACAGTTGTTCTGTAAATATCTGATGTTTCTCTGCCGCGTATGATTACTTGACCAGACGTCCCAGACGCTTGGTCTCCTGCTGTAACCACTCCAGCTACTTCTAACTTGCTTGTTGGTGCCGTCGTCCCGATACCAACGTTGCCTGCACTGATTGTAAAAGGAGCAGTTGCTGGGTTGCCTTGGTTGATAGAGAAAACAGTCGATTGTACTTGCACACGATATTCCGCACCGTGGTTAATGGCAATATATGAATTACCACTCACGCCTTGAACATTAACGTTTCCTCTGATATCCAATTTAAACCCTGGACTCGCCGTCCCGATGCCGACGTTGCCATTAGTACAGTTCACATTGAAATATGAACCTATTTGAAAGGCTAGACCTGAACATACACCTGATGAGTAGATAGGGGAAACTATTGCACCTGATGTTGTTGTGCCTGATACTGTGAGGTTGCCGAGGATGTTTATATTCTGGTCTACACCATTAACTTTAGCTGGGGTTATTACACCAGCAGTTGTTGAAGTTGCAAGCCAAGGCACAGCTGTTATTGCGTGTGCTTGGAATGGGAAGAGTGCTATTGCGAGTAATATAATAAGTAGTTTGTTCATGTTAAATTGAAAATATGCTAAATGTCGGTGCTACGTCTAAGGTAGCAACGTTTCCTGATAATGTGAATCCGTCACCATTTATAATCGTGCGGCCTTGGTCTACTATGATAACTGTTGGAGCATTTGTGAATGTGAATGTTTGATTCATGCCGTCTATTGTACCTGTTGGTATTTGAGCATTAGCAGATATACCGGAAATAACCCATGTTCCTGATGAGTCTTTTGTGACTGAAATATTTGCCCCTGCCCTTATTGGTGTTTCAATAAACCCGCCACGCTCAACTATAATCCTTTCCATTGTCTTAGGAAGATTTTTAATAAGACTAGCATCAAGCTTATCCACTTTTAAATCTTCTTCCAACTTACGTCTGATTTGTTTAGGTGTATCAGAAGAACCATCTTTACCATCACTACCGTCTTTACCGTCTGAACCGTCTCTACCATCACGACCATCTCTACCATCCTGCCCATCTTGACCCTCCTGTCCGTCTTTCCCATCTTTACCATTAATTCCATTATCCCCCTTATCACCTTTATCACCATTTAAACCTGATTCCCCTTTTCTAACATAACCCTCAATCATATACCCTTTATCAGAAAGGTTTTTTATGATTTCCTCTTTATTAAGATTATCTGGTGATTCGTCTATAATCTTCTTTATTTCACTTTTTGTTAAAAACTTTACAGGCATTATAGTCCTAGGTTATTTAAGTAATCTTGTTCTGGTGATAATGCATTAGGCACATTTAATGCACCTCCGACTTGTGTTGGTATATTTCTACCCTGTGTAGCAATTCCTGTTTTTAATACATCCAATCCTCCTGACAATCCCCCACCCACAGCAGGACCAACACTTGCACCAATCGCTGTACCGAACCAAGGGTTTATCATTGAACCAAGATATGCACCCATCGCACCTGACGCTATCTTTCCAAAGAATCCTATATTGTTTTTATTCTTTGTAATATCAAGTATCTTCTTTGCGTTGATTCCGCTAGCATAGTTCTGGTTGAAAGCTCTGATGTCTTTGTTGTTTATTTTAATACCTGCATTTTTCAAAGCTTCTGAAAGACTGTTGTATGCAATTTGTCCAACCTGTTCATTAACAGGGTCAAGCACAAGGTTACCTTGTTTATCGTAGGACTTTTTGAAAGAAGAACGCTTAAAGTTATTTAATCTATCTACTGGTATTTCATTTGGGAACAGTTCGATTCGTGCTTTTGTTTTATCAATCTTTCTCTGTATCTGTAATAGATTAACATCATCAGCAAATAAGTCAGACGCTTTTAATTCATCTAGACCTTGGACAAGAGATTGTTTTGGAACAGTTACATCTTTACCAGCCTTTTGAAGAGTTCTTTCTATTTGTGCCTCATATCCGTCTAATATGTTCTGAGTTTTTTGAGCTCTACTTGTAGCGGTTCCCACTACCTTGTTTTCAGATAACCATTGAGAAGCATTGTTTACGCTTTCGCCCATTTTACTTGCTTGTGTTGGACTAAGTTTGAATGTACTTTTTTGAACGATATTTCTAAGAGCTGGGGATACTTTGTTTAATGCACTTACTTCATTAAGCACATTAGCTTTGCCTAAAAGACCTGTTGCTCCACTTATGATACCGAGCAAATCAGCACCGAATCCAAAAGGGTCGTTTGTAGCGGTTAGTTGTGCTTTTTCTAGTGTTCCGTATCGTTGTTTATAAAAGTCAACAACTGAATCAAAAGACTGTTCCCTTCCCTGTTGTCCTGGTATCAATTTTTGAACCGCACCAAGTCCTATTGAACCTATGCTTTTTACTGTATCTATTGGATTTGCCATCGCACCAACCAAACCCTTTCCAACATTATAAAGAGAACTTGGAACATTACCTAGAGACTTTAAACCAGCCTGTGCTGGATTCTCTTGTCCTGTTGCAGGAAATGTTGGAGCATTTTGTTGCTGTGATATTTGTGCATCACTTGGACCCTGAGGAACATTACCTTGCTCAAAAGAAACTATCTGTTCTACAGATAACCCTTTACTATAAAGCTCGTTGAATTGTTCCTGTGTTAATGCCATATTATTTTGCTATCATCTGCTGATAAAGTGCATACGCTTGTGCTTGGTCCATTCCTTGATTTTGGTTTGTTGGGGTTACTTGTATCTGTTGTGAGGTTGAAGAAGTATCTCTTATCACATAAGAACTTGGAATACCAAAGGCTGCAGCTCTTTCTGAATATGTCTTATTTGTTGATTCTTGTTGTTGTTTTGCTGAATTAAATAGTGCTGTAGACCTATTAACAAAGTCATCTCTTTGTGTTTGAGATAATCTTTCTCCTGTCCTTACACTATTATATTTAGCTCTAACTATATCTGATATACTTCCAGAGTTTTGTGCTGTAGCAAATTCCCCTTCTCTAACAGTTGAACCTGGGTCAAGAACTTTCATGTAGTTGAATATCAAAGCTAGGTCTCCCGCTGCTGATGGGTTTTTTGCCGATGCAATTACTCTATTGTAAGCATCTCTTTGTGCAAAGTAGCCTCCAGATGCTTTTTCAAAATCATCTGAAAGTTTGAAAGCTGCTTGCTGTTGTGCTGGGCTTAAATCACCTGTTATTGAAGCCTTGCCAACTCCAGATGTTTTCCAAATAACTTTACCTGTATTCTTATCAATACCGCTAACATTACCCGCTGAGTCAGTTTCTGTGATGATAGATAGTTCAGGACTTTTAGATGAATCTTTTGCTTTTCTTATAACCTCAGCAGAAACACCTGTTGCATTAGCATATTTATTTATATCTGCTTCTGTAAATGCTCCAATAGCACCCGAGTCCATAAATAGTTTAAGTTTAGACAGTTCTTGCTGTTGTGCGTTCTCATTAGCATTTTGAGAAAATTCTACGATACCAAAAGCACGATTAACGATTTTATCTTGGTCTGAAATTGATTGATTAGTTAATTCTAACTGATTCAGGAAACCTTCAAGAACGGTCTTTTGTTTCTCCTGTACTTGTTCTAGTCTTCGTGAAGCGAGAGCTTTAGGAAGGTTAGGGTTATTTTTAATATCATCTAATATAGGAGAATAAGCTTGATTAAGAGCTTGTATATTTTTAATAACATCTAAACGAGATGTTTGTAATTCTGCAAGGTTAGTATTTTGTGCTTTGAACTCATCAAGAGCTTGACGAACTCCGAACGGGTCTCCAGAAGCTTCTGCAAAAGCAGACTGTTCTGGTGTGTCTACAATAGGATTTTGTGGTGTTGGAGATTGTGAATCTATAAGCTGTCGAGATAAAGCGAAAGCTTGGTCTATGTTTTGATTAAGTGAGGCAACATCACTAGAAGTCAAAGCCTCTGGTGTGTTGATTAGTTTATTTAAAAGCCCTTTTGTTGCCTCAAGGTTACCTACATTTATTGAACCACTTGGAACATTAACACCTAACTGTGCCTGGGGTTGTATTCCTGAAACATTAGGAAGTACAGGTGCTTGTGCCTGACTACCTGTTTGTTGTGAAATTGTTCGTATACCATTAGCTTGGTCTTGTTTTTTTGTTGCTTTATCTTGTGATGGTACTGCTGTTGTGCCAATAGGATTAAATACACCAGAGCCACCCATACTAAATGGTGTTATTCCTGATGCACCAGTTGCTGGTGTTGAAGATATTGATAGTCCCCCACCACCAAATCCACTTAAACCAGAGAAAGCTGTTTTTGGTGTAACTAACTGGTCGGCTCCAAATTCACTAGATATTTTATATTGCTGACCGACATCTCTATTACTAACTCTTCCGTATTGGTCTGTTGCCCCTTTAATTGTAGTAGAAGGTCTGGAAACTGTATTTAAGTAATCTAGTGATGTTTGATTTTTACTTTGAGTATATTCAGGAGTTGGTGTGAAGTACTGAGGAACAGTAGATTGATATGTTTGATTTTGTGCTGGTTGTGGAATTGTTGATTGATACTGAGGTGCTGGTGCGATTGATTGAAATTGAGTCTGACTTGATGTCGGTGCAGGTGCAGGTGCAGGTACTTGAGATTGGTAAACACTTGCGGCATTCGAAGAACCTCCACTAAAAGCATTTGATAATGTAGAACCAACATTATTAACAGTGTTATAAACACCAGAAACTGCTTTCTTTCCTAAATCCATTATTGACGAGCCTAAGTTTGAGAAGAAGTTCATATTTTGTAAATATATTATATCGTAAATTTCGTGTTAAGTCTACAAAACTGCTACCTGTAATGTAGAACCTGTTAAGCCAGCTGTACCTGCCACACCATCATTAGCTGGACCTGCTCCGTTATATCCAACACCCCCTCCTGCACCACCTGTACTAGCAGAACCTCCGAGTGATTGTAGTGTTCCAGACCCACCATAAGTACCATAAACAAGAATTGCAACACCGCCAGCCCCGCCTGCTCCTCCACCTCCTCCACCTCCGCACGATATATTACCAAATGAAGGGCTACCAAAACATCCACCATTACCACCGTTGCCACCATTACCACCGTTGCACTCTATTGCCCCGTTATTAACAATCTTTGCAGCAAAAATGACAATGAATCCTCCTGTGGCTCCTGAACCACCACCTCCACCACCACCTCCTCCTTCGAGTGTTGTATTGTTTGCAGAACCAGCTCCACCACCACCTCCAGAACCAGATGATGCTGAGTTTGTTAAGGATGTTATGCTTGGTTGAGTATCTAGTAAATAATACGCTGCCTGAGGAGAACGGGGTTCGTTAAATACTGTTCCTGTTTTTGAGCCCCCATTTCCTCCTGTACCGCCAGCATTTGTTGTTGCACCCACAGTTCCTCCTGCACCACCACCACCTCCACCAGAACCTGCTGAACCTAAAGACTTTGCAGAATCCGAACCAGCGGGTCCACTTGAACCATTTGCACTACCTCCACCTCCACCACCTGTTCCTCCTGTTCCTCCAACCTTTCCTATAAGTCCAGGTGGTAGTGAACCCGAACTCTGTGATATTGCACCCGCAGTTCCTCCTGTACCGCCAGCATTTGTTGTTGCATCGCCTTCAGCCCCTGTTCCTCCTGTACCTCCGTTGCCTCCGTTTGAAGAAATCGTACCATTGTTAGTTACAAGGTTTTTTACAAAAATACGATAACCGCTTGGACTTAATGTAAATCCACTACCAACAATTAAGTTCTCGTAAAACATATCCCTTGAAAGAGAAGTGTTGCTTGATATTGTTACATTACCATCAGAACCATCTCCGTAAATGTTTGCACGAGTTGCATTTCTTAAAGCAGAAGAAGATATACCTGCTAGGTTGCGAGGGTTTAATCCTGATAGCTGATTCTCTAAATCAAGTAACTTTTGTTTGATTATTGCCATCTCATCCTGTCCTGTTGAAAATATATCTTCTGCCATATTATTTTGGTGATGGTAAATCGTCTTCGGTTATCTTCATAAGTACCGCAGTAAGTTTTGGAGAAGAAGAACCGTTAGATGTTATTTGGAATTTACACTTAAATACTTTTTTTCGTGCGTGTCCTGTTACTTTGTAATCACCCACTACTGCTGAAGTTGTGTTAAGTGATGTACCGTCTTCTCTGAAGTATTCTGTATATGAACCATAATCAGAAGCGATAGAAAAGTTTATGTCAGTTGAAGCTGGCATTGGCTGAACACATACATATGCTCTTGTTAATGATTTGTTTGTTGAAGGGTCATCATTATCTATAATTACAGATTCATATATTGCATTTGAACTGCGGGTAGGGGAGTTAAGTGTTTTACAGGTAGTTCCGGTATTTGTCCCATTATCAGAATAGATACCATAAAAGTTAGGACCTAATGTGAATAGGGAAATAGGAGTATGTAATGAGTAATCACTTGTGTGATAGCGTTTTGAAAGTATATATGCGATTGGTTTATCGTTATCTAATTGACCGATAGCATAAACACCCGACTTGTCTGTTTTCCATAATCCGAAGTATAGGATTGTGTCTTTAACCGCTACTGTTTTAGAAGATGAGATTGCTTGTGTTGTTGTTTCGGTTGCAACATTATCTATAACAATACCTGGTAATTCTATTGGAACAGCACCTTGAAAAGCACCAGAGAGTTGATACATTCTCCCTGTTCCGTTTATTGCAGTAAAAAACTTAATAGTTTCTTTATGGTTTATAATCCATTGAGGTCCACCAGAAGGAATATCAAAAGAGTCATCAAACTGAGTTGGTGATGTTAAGTCCCACCAAAAGCCTTTGCAGAAGTTTACATTTATATTTATATTACGAGCTAGGATTATTCCTGAACTAGCGGCGATACCAATATCAACGGAAGTCCATTCGTTAGGCATTTCAAAAGCATCTTCTGTGAAAACACCATCTTTATCCACCTTTGAAATATATTTACCATTAGTTATCAAAAGCTCTCCGAAAACTATCCTCAAAGAGATTTTATCATTTGTACCATCTAACTGAGTTAATGTTCCTACGGTAGCATCTGCATCTCCTGTTATGTCGTATCTCCTAAGCAATACAGTCGTACCTGATGTTTTTGTACAGTAATAAAGGTAGTTTGTGTTAGATTCTGTTGTTTTAAAGAACTGAACAGGGGATACGGAATAGGCTAGGTTTGTTGCATCTGCAGATGTAAAAAGAGTTGATAGGGTAGACGGGTTAGTAGCTGAACCTGTAGCTGCAGATAGTATTCTAACTTTATCCCCAGCAGTCTCTTTTCCATAAGCATAAACAGTATCATCTGTTCCTGATGTGTAATCATATATTTCGGTTGTAGCTGGTAGAGCGTAGTTAGAAAATATCTGTTCAGCACGAACCCAGTCAGCGTTACTAAAAATATCTATTTCTTCCACATTAGAGGCAACTCCAATAGTCTTGGATTTATCATCTCTTGTATTTCCTCCGTAGAACTTATTTATTATCTTTAGTTTTTCTTTTGCCATAATATTTTATACTCCCATCATTGATAGTGTTCCACCTTTAACAAGTGAAGGGAATGGATATTGCAGTCCTGCACCTGAATTGTAAAGTTCTGTCACTTCTGATGAAGATAAAACACGAGACCAGATACCGACTTCGTCTATAACTCCATCTAAGTATCGGTTCGTTCCTTCATTGTCTGCACCGATAACAAAACTAGCCGTGTTGTCATATATTGAGGTAGCATTTGAGTAAAACTTAGTGTTTGAAACTTCTGAACCATTTTTATAAATATGAAAAGTTTTTGTAGATGCTACATAAGTAGACACAATATGAACCCAATTACCAACGTCTCCACTAACAAATATGGCACTACTACTGAATGTTTCAGTAGTAGTGCCAGCAGAATATGTTCCTGTTGAACTTGTAAAGATTTGTAGTTTATTTGAAGACGGAACGTCTATCGTAATTCCTCTTTGATTTGTTGATTCTCTGTTCTTAGACATTAGACACATAATTGTACCTGTGGTTGAGGGTAGTTGTTCTAATTTTACCCAACAAGAGAATGATATTGCTGAAGTTAAAGACAAACTTACGTTGTCTGCTACTGAAAAGTACTGACTTAAGCTTAAGTCTAAGTCTGCTCCGTTATTAATTTTTCCAGATACATACGATATTGAATTATTATTAGTCAGTGTATTACTCTCTGCACTATCACTAGCATTACCTGATGATTCATCAAATTTCCAGTATGCGACTATGTTATCTGTTAGTGCCATAGTTATATATTCTTAACTGCCAACATTGTTATTATTACTGATGCAACAGAAGCTGATGATGTTGCTGTCCAGTTATTATTTACGGTTGCCTGATTATGTCCTGCTGATTCGTTTAACATAAAGCCTCGTGTTTCACCTGCTGGTACATAGATATTAAATCGTGTTGTACCTGCTGTAGCGTCTTTAAAGGATACATTTGTTGCTGTTGCTGATGAGTTTACGACTATTACTCCATAAACATCCAAAAAAGTAGAAGCGACTGCTGTTAGTACAGTTGTTTCTGATGTAGACGATGTGATTGTGGTTATTTGTGCAACCTTTAAATCACGAATAGAACCTACTACAACTTGTTTTCCTATTTTGTCAAATACAGCATTAACCCTGTCGGCATCTGCTACGGCTGTCGGATTTGTAGTACGAGCTTGACCTCCAACTTTTACAGGATTACCTGAATCTGCCGCATCACTTGCAACATCACCCGCTGTAGTTGATTCAACAACAATGGGTGTGCTGTTTGCACCTGTGTTTGCTAGGGTTACATTTAAAGGTGCGTCACTTGATACATCTGTTGCTGAACCATCTGCACCTTGTGATATTTTTACACGAGGGTAAAGTACGCCAGATATTTCGTCTGCCGCTCCTACTGACCCTGAACCTGCTGTGAAATTAAAGTTATCAGCCATGTTAATTTTTATTTATTGTTGAATAATTTGTTGTATTTTTTGTTGTTGTATTATAAACAGTTTGTGTATTACCTGGCTGCGTGAACCAAAACAACCATCCGAAGAATACCTCACCAGCACCAGTAACTCTTTTTGATACTGAATTGAATGTTGTCGTATTCTTTGCTGTGGTGTTGTATGTTGTCATTATAGGTAGTTTCTAGTGCTTAACGCTGGTCTGAATTGTGTACGGGAGTTTCTGTTTTTGTCGCCATAAAACTGTCGCATTTCTGTTCTTAGTTGCTCATATTCTTGACGAATCCTGTCGGTCTTATCAGTAGTCCCATTTATCAAAAGCCAGTCATAAGACATACCGAGGGATACTATTCTATGGAATGGTTCTGCGAATCCAGGCTCTTGTGTTGTGTCATCATAAGTAAAGCCGTCTATTTCTCGTGAAAAGTACATCTTACCTCCATTTGTTAGAGTTACATCTGTTGATGCCGGAGCTGGATGTAGAAAGGCTGAATCACCTCTCAAATCATACCTTCTTGGAATACTAGGAGTATCCTCAAAGTCTGTAATAGTGGTTTTCATATCGTCTATGTCCACCTCTGATAGTTTTGTCCAGTTTCCTGCGGTATCCCTAACTTCAATAGCCCATAATTTTAAAAGGTTTGTTGGTAGTGAATAATCTTTTTGAGAATCAACAAGTGTGAAAGTGTATTCTGGTAGCGTTGTATGATTAGAATCATCAAACTGAACACGACCTGAAACTTTAAGTATGTCAATAACCGCCTTATAATAATGACGGTTAGCGTTCCTAGCTTTGTCTGCTAATGGATATGATGTTGAGTCTGTTCCACAAATATAATCTGTGTCCTCAACTAGACCTTGTTTTCCTGATGTATCACTAAATACCAATATATATTATGGAAGCTCATGGCTCTCTATTGAGATAATTTTATCACTTATATTACAATTAGTCAAAGAGAATGTATTTATCATTTTACATTTACACTTGACCTCTATTGTTCCAGATACCTTGCCAACAGATATAAACTGTTTCTTTCCGCAAGCAAAACATCTGAATGATTTTCTTATATCTTGTTGAACCATTTTATAAGTGTTGATGGAATACTTTTAAATAAACGAGCATTAGGTACTACACAATGCCCACCTATTTTACCCTCCACATATTTCAAATAAGGTCTCATAACTTCATCACGCTTTAATTTCCTGTAGCCCTCATTATAGGTCTTGTTTGCATCTGTATAGACAAGGTCAAAATCAGCATCATTCTCATCACACCACTTTTTCATATATTTGTTGAGTAAAATCATAACCCCGTACTGTGTTGTATCCCACAATTTAAGAGCTTCTGTTGTACGGGCGAATTGAGTAACAACTGTTTTTATACCATGAGCTTCAAATAGCTTAGATGCTTTTCTTGCTCCTTTACCACCGAAATACTTTGTAAATGTTTTGATTCCTTTATCTATATTAGGGTGAACTCCACGAACAGGAGAATGAACTACACCAAGTGAATCACAAGTTCCAACTGGAACAGTAGAATGTACGATAGTTAATTTTGTATCCCAAAGGTCCTCATACATCTCAACATCTTGAATGAATGTGTCTGAATAGGGAAAACAGATGTGCATTACATCGTAACTGTACTCTACTCTGTCAGAAGTCTCACCATGTACATCATAGTAGTCTCCTTTTATTACTTTATGTAATCCCCGACCTATTTCTCCAAAACCTACAATTATTTGTTTCATATTTTTATATAGTTACCTTTCTTTGAATAATAAAGTGCTTTAGGTGATTTACATTTACCACCAAACATAGGGAAGCTCGATAAAGGTTTAAAGAAAGGTCTAGTATCTTCTCCTTTGATTTTATTTAAACTATCAAAGACCCAAACAACATCTCTTTCTGGCATTGTTTCCCCGTACTTTTTAATATAAAGAGATTCCATCTTTCTTCTTCTTTTAATCTCCTTATCTACACGAGCCAAAGATTTAATCGCTAGTTTTGCTTGCGATTCTGGCATCCTGTAGTTATATCCTATATGTGAATGAAAATAGTTATGCTTTTTATTGAAACACATATTCTTATAGTAATTCATTAGCTCAGAATACTTTTTACTGTTTGTTGTACATACACCGCCCTCCTCAGCGTTTATTATTTTGTTTTGGTATAAGGAGAAACAAGTTATATCAGCTTTTGAATTAAATACAGCACCATGAGCTTCAGAAGCATCTTCTATAACCTTGAGTTTATATTTGCTGGCAATCCTCATAATTTCTTTCATATTACAAAGCCTTCCATAAATATGAACAGCCATAATGGCTTTTGTTTTCCCTGTTATCTTTTTCTCTAACAAAGATACATCCATGTTTAAAGTGTCATCACAATCTACAAAAACAGGTTTAGCTCCTGTATATGCTATAGCGAATCCACACGCAGCCATTGTAAAGTCTGGAACAATTACCTCATCACCTTTTTTAATATCAAGAGCAAGTAAAGCTAAATGAAGTGCTGAAGTTCCAGTGTTACAACTAACAGCATATTTATGCTGTACATACTGAGAGAACTTTGATTCAAACTCTTTATATTTTGTAGCACCAGCCATTTTTTTCATAGTCTTTAATTGTTTTTATTAAACCGTTTTCAAGTTTCATCGATGGTCTTGCTTTGATTGTTTTATAAAGCTTTGTGTTATCTGATTGAAGATGCCATATTTCCCATGGTCTCATTCGTTTTTTATCAGGAACAACTTTAATATCTTTCCCCATCAATTTACCTATTATACTCGCTAGGTCATACATCAATATAGTAGACTCGGAACCCATATTATATACATCTCCGAACTGTCCTTTCTCTAATAGCTCTGTTGCCATCTTTACTGCATCATTGGCATACTGAAAATCTCTTGATGAATTATTACCAAGATATATCTTTCCTTTTTTACCTTTTATATTCGAAATCTGTTCTATGATTACAGGGATAACATATTCATGTGTTTCATTTTCTCCGTAACAGTTAAATTGGCGAAGTGCGATAGCTGGTGTTTTTGCTTCTTTCCACCTTGCTTGTATAAGCGTATCTATAGCAAGCTTTGATGCTCCATAAGTTGAATGAGGGCTAGCGACATCTGTTTCTTTAATCATTCCATCTACTTTCCCGTATATTTCAGCAGACGAAACTTGTAGGATACCTTTCACTCCTGCTTCTTGTGCTGCGTTAAGGACCATTAAAGCTCCTCTAGCGTTTATATCAAATACATGAAGTGGTCTTTCAAATGAAACAGGTATATAAGGCTCAGCTGCGTAATTAAACACATACTGAATCTTGTTGTCTGTAAAAATCCTTCTTAGTGTGGACTCTGACTGTGTGATGTCGTGGTATGTAAACTTTGCTTTGTCGTGTACGAAAGACTTTTGTCCTGATATTAGATTGTCAATAACAACCACATTACATTTTCGGTCTTCTATTAGATGTTTAACAAGATGACTTCCTAGAAATCCTGCCCCTCCAATAACTGCGACATTACTTTTATATATTTTTCTTTTAGGTTCTCCCATGAATTATATTGGTTAAATAATTGACCCTGTTGTGAGTATGCTCTTATATCTCTATTGTACCACTCATCAATCTTCTTGGCTATATCTGTTGGTTTATAAATAGCAGAATCAAACGAAACAGATAGTCTTTCTTTCTTGTACGAATCAACTTTTATTAAAGGTTCTTTCGGTAGCCATGTATTTATGGGATAACGGTCTCCAGCCATAACAAGCATTCCACTGGCAAAAGCTTCCTGCAAGGGAAGTGATAAACCATTAAACTTCTCGGGAAAAATAAATACATCACCCTCATCCCATATATCATTAAAAGTACCTATACGATATTCAATCCTATTGTCTTTAATCTCTTTTATTGGAACTTGGCTTCTTATGATTAGTTTAATAGGGCTTTTAACATACTTCATAGACTCTAGTAACTCCTTTGTCCCGTTTCTACCACCAAGACCACCATTACCCGCATTATGAACAAAGGTTATAGCCTTTTCTCTTAGTTTCCATTTAACATCAACAGGAACATTCAACCTCTCCCCTACCCTATCGTAGTAGTCATAATCTAGCTCGGATGGGCTTAAAATAAGGTCAGGGGAGTAGGGGAGGGGAGAGCGAGTACATTCATACATTGGCATGAGTATTGTCTTTATTCCTTTCTCTCTGGCTCTAACAATAAGCTTCCAGTTAAACACTTCTTCGAAGAAGAACAGTACATCACATTCCAATAGACTATCAATGTTTATTAACCTGTCAGGATACCATTCATAATGATTGGTCCTAGAACTATGAGGGTGAACATACACATCAGTTATGATTCCATTGTCATAAAAAGACTTAGCTAGATAACCAAGACCTTGCTCTGTAGCTAATACGATTGAGCCAACTTTAAATGATTTCAAATGGTTCCGGGTCTTCATACTCTAGAATTATTACTTTCTTTGATACTCTCTCAAGTTCTTTCTGCATTAAGTTCCATTCTGCTTCTCCTAGATTATCCATAACCATCTTTTTAATAGATACACAAAAAGACCAATCAAACTCCTCGTCTTTAAATGGTAGTTCTTTTAAATTACCGACAATAAAGTTTTTATCAGGATATGATGATTTTGCCTTAGCAATAAAATCGGGGCTGAAATCTATTCCAGTATAATCTTCAAATAGTTCACTCCAACGACCATACCCACACCCAGCATCTAAAACTTTACCGGAGCAATTATTTAATAATATCTCTTTATGTGTTTTGTTTATCAAATCCCAATGGTCTTGCTTTGTAACATATACAGAATAATGTTCTCTACTTTTACTAGCCTCATCAATCCTCTTTTTCCAAAAATCTAATCTATCTATTGGTTTTGACATATATTTAATAGTTCTTTAACCCTGTCTTTATAAGTGAACTTACTATTACATAAATTATAACCCTTTCTCCTCATAACTTCTAACTCACTAGGATTATCTAAGTAATACTGAATCTTTTGATGCAACTCCTCTGTACTCTTGTAATAAACAAGATTGTCTCCCCATTCCTCATATAAACCTCTTAAATACGGGTGAATAAGGAACCCACCAGAGCCAACCAAAAGATATACACGATTAGACCAATAATCATTATCTGAAGGGAAGTCTGGAGCTACTATTATTTTTAACGATGCACACAGGTCATTAAGGTCATCATTATAGTAACCAAAATAATTATGTATATCGAACTTATCTTTTAGGTCTTTAAACCATTGTATTCTATCTTTATACAAAGAACCTATAAATCCAACCTCACTGCCTATCTCCTTTTTGTTACCGACAAACCCGTTACCTATACCCTGTCTTAAAACTTTACATTTTGGATATTGTTTTGCCCAAGTTCCATCTGTCATGAATATTGTATCTGTAAGAGGGTATATATCGTTAAACCATTTAATTCTTAAATCCCATATCTTGTCAAAATACCAGCAAACCTTTTTACACTTAGCAACTTTTAGTATTTCTCTTATTTTTTTTCCTCCTTTATGGAAAAGCAACATATCGTAACTTTCAAAGTCCTCAACAAAAACATTGTCCTCGTGTATGCGTAAAACATTATGCCCAAATGATTCTAAAGCACGTGTAATATGTCCTTCTGTATTATCTGACATTCTATTACCATGTTTTCCTATGTATACGATTCTCATTTGAGTTTTGGTGTTTTCCTAGGTTGTGTTTCTTGTGAAACGCTAAGTTTGTTTAAAAGTTCCTTAGGATTCCATTTACGCATAGTTAATTCCCTTTGCAAGTCATTATAGTACTCGCCTGCTTTAAATCTTTTGTTAGGGTCAAACTGTTGATACCTTTTAACTTTCTTTGCCCTGTCTTCTGGGTTCATTAGTCCGTAATGTAAAAGATAGTAAGGGGCGTGCCAGCCATATTTATAATATATAGGAGGTGCAAGTCCACAGTGTAAAGACTTCCTTAAAAATTGGAGCCCATATTCTGGTAGAAACTTATAAAAGCGTATATTCCAAAATCTCTGTATCCCAACATCATGAGCAAAGTGTTTTTCGTCATTATAAAGATTAACAACAAGGAAGTTGTACGCTATTTCGTCTGACATGGTTAATTTCTCAGCTTCTTCCCGTGTGAACTCAGGTGCGAACACCTCATCCATATCTAAAGCTACAATCCAATCAGGATTCATTTCTCCAGCCTTAGTTAATAAGTCTGTTTTTATATCGGGCTGATATACGCCCCATTCTCGGTTGTCTTCGTAGTATTTGAAGCAATACTTGTCTAGTAGGTCTTTCTCGGCTTGTGTGGCATTACAGAGGGCAATAAGAACATCATCACAGAGTCTTTTAAACTCATCTAATGTCTTTCTCATGTATCTTAGTGATTCACCACCACCACAGACACCTATTCCGATGATTCTAATTTCAGAAGTTCTTTGTACCATGTTATTTTCTCTAAAGCCTTTTCCATGTTACGAGTACAAGCATCTATTTGTTTTCTTTGTTCTCCATTAGGTTCTAATACAGCATCGAGTTCTTTTTTAGCCACATAATTAGTAGCATATTTATTCTCAAGGTCTTCTATAACTTCCTTAATCTTCTTTTGTATTGGTTTTTTCATCATTTAAATATAATTTTCTTGGTAAACGCCCGGCTTTGATAGCTTTCTTAATCTCTCGATTAACATAATTATCAATCTGCTTTGCGACCTTTTGATTTTCAATAGTTTTGGTTCTTGAAAATTCGCCAGCATCGTAAAGGTTTTGTATCTTTTCTTTTAACTCAGGGCGGACTTTATCGGAAGTTAAAGCTTCCTCCATAACCATTTTCATTGTCGGAGTTGCTTCTTCTTCATGATAAACAGCCTTCCTTAGATTTTCTGGAACACTAGCTTGTATTTCTCTTAAAACTTTATTTACTTGTTCTTGTGTCATTAGAATTGTGATGGATTCCCACGATTATCCATTCGGTCATGGTTCGGTGGAGGAACAACTGTTTTGCGTGCAATTTCTATTTCTTCCAACATAGCATCAGAAATTATTTTCTTTGCTCCTTCCATATCTGTCTTTGCCACCAGATTAGCTTCAGCCACTTTGGTATTGAACTGTTTACCGTCAGATGTTCCTATTAGTCTTGGAGGTTTTTCTCCAACATAAAGACAGCGTGGATGTGCGTACTGCTTCCATGCTTCTTTATCTCCGTCTATAGGAAATATAGCACCGTCTTCCTTTTCAAAAAAATAGATTCTGCTCGAGACTCTAGGTCTTCCTTTAGGATTCATATATATACATTATACATAATCAAAAACCACCTCGCAAGAGGTGGCTGTTGATAACTTTTTAAAGTTAAGACTATGAACCGATGAAAGCAGACGAACCGTTCAATAGAACAGCAGCTTCTTCTCTCAATACAGCTACACCGTAAATCATGTCTACGACTGCAAGCATACCGAGGTTGCGAAGTTGATTTTCCATCTGAACTCGAACTCTGTTTCCGCCCTTAGTCTGAACAGCGAAGCCAAATGCACTCTTATGGAGCAAAAGGTTTCGATATGTCTGAAGACCTGAAACGATAACAGTAGTTGTGAATACTGGAATACCATAAAGTGTTCCTTTGTAGTTCATTTTATATCCTGAAGTACTTCCGAAGTTACCAGTCATTACCATACCTTCTCCTGTTGAAGAAACAGAATACTGTTGGTAGTACTTAGTAATTGCATGAAGTTGATTCCAGAAGATATAAGGGTGAACGAAGAACGCACACTCTGATAGTCGGTATTTCAATGATTCAAGTGATTCAATCGCCTGACGGATTTCAGCATCGGCAAGAACTGTTGCAGTATCTCCGATAGTGTTAGTTGTAACACTTGACCAGAGTCCAGCAATAGCTGACTCCAATGATTCAACGAGCAAACTAACTGCTTCTCGAGCGTAAACTTCGTTTACATTGTACTTAGAAGCAATTTGCTGCAAGTCTTTATCTCCGATAATCCAAGCTACATACTCATGTGTGTTGATAGCTAGAGTTGTATCAACTGTTGCAGGTCCTGCAGTAGTGATTTCAGCTCCTTGTGTCGACTGAGTAGAAACTGTCAAAGCGTTGGTATAGAAGTCAGGTACATGAAAAATGTCTGAGCCTTCTGTAGCGAAAGATGATAGGTCAGTTACGAAGTTTGAGAGAACTGCGTCATCGAAAGTTTTTTCGTTAACAATAGTTGTCCAAGTTTCGCTAATAACTGAGGCTAAATCTGTACTTGTGAATGGGTCTGTGGTAACAGCCATAATGGTTTAGTAGCCCTTTATTTATTCGGGGGTTACTGTGATGAATTAACACCAGTCTTTCGGAATCTTGATTCAAAAGCTTTCTGTTTGTCCTCTGCTGAGGCGTTGGAGTCTTTTAGAACTTCATGAACAGGTTTGCCGTTGTATGTTGGGATTCTTCCAGATGGTGACGGAGTCGCTTCATTTGACTTATTCACTTCGCGATACTCTTTAAGGTGAGATTGACCTGATTTACTTTTAATGTATTTAATAGGGTCAACTCCTAAATCTTTGGCTTCTGAACGAAGCTCACTGTATTCTTCCGAAGATAGATTACGCAAAACATCTAGGTTATCAGCGATAATGTCTGAGTCCAATGCTTGTGGCACTGTTTCCTTAGGCTTCTCCTCTTCTTTTAATGTTGGTTTACTTTTTTCCAGCTCGGCTTTAAGAGATGCAATTTCATCGTCTTTTTTCCTTGCTTTTTCTCGCCACTGTTGTTTTTTTGCGATGGTTGTTTTTAGGTTGCTCTTTAGAGCTTCTGTATCAAATTCATCGACTACAATAATGTCGTCATTGTCATTTTCTACATCAGGGACAACTTCCTGTACTTTATTTTCATTCATAGGTTTTATCCTTATATTTATAACTAGGTTTTTATAGAGGTTTGCCTGCCTCTGCTTTTTTAATTGTACGGATTCACTTCTACTGACTTTGGTTTGCTTGTATTTTTAATCTTGTTTATCAGATGTTCTTCGATTATCTTAGATGCTTTAACGACTGATTCTTTTGAATCCTCATCGGTCATATTTCTTGCATCGCAGATATGAGACACGAGTCTTTCTGAATAATCAACTAGCCAGTTACCTGTTTCAGTACCTGAAATTGACTTAAATACCTTTATGTCTTGTTCTGTTAGTTTCATTATACTGTTTGTGATACTTGACTAAGTCCTTGAACCGCTTGTGGGGAAGCCAGAGACCCTCCGACCTGTGGCTGTTGTCCTTGCTGTGGCTGGTCCTCAGTTAGGTTAAGTTCAGCAGGGGAGATTCCTCCAAGTGATAGAAGATAGAAGAGAAGTGAACGAGAAGGGGAGTTAGGTTGTAATACTCCAGGATTCTGACCTACAATCTGCAAAGCAAGCTGTACAATCTGAGAGCGAGTACCATTGTCAATAGATTCTCCTGTAATGTTCACATCAACCGTATATTTAGCTGACTTGTAGAAGTCTTTTGGAATATCGTAGTAACGATTCTGTTTTTTACCTAGTTCTGAGAGAATACGAGTTTTCGCTTCATCTCTCTGAGCCTTGTCAGGATAGAAGCCATGTTTCTCTGCATAGTTTATTGTTGCATCTGCTACTAGGATTTCTGCAACTGCTTTATCTAGCTTATCTCCATCAGCTTCTGAACCGGAGAAGGTGAGTGTGTGTTCTTTTGCTGATTGTTTGACACAGTCAGGCAAAAGGTCATTTAGAGTTAATTCTTTTATGAAAAGACCGTAGTTTTCACGCTTAAGTTCAAAATATGATGTCGCAAATGAAGCTTGGAGGTTTGCTACACCTAATGGAGTTCTAGAAGGGAGGTTTGCACCAGATGTTATGTCAGATGTGAATGTTTTTCGCTCTGTATTTGTAGACCAGTTGTTTCTTGTATTATTAAATGCACCAAGATTCCTTTCTTCCATAGCAACTGCAGTGATTTCTGAGTTAGGGGTTAATATATCCCCGTTCTGTGTTCCTGTTAGGAGGTTAGCACCTTTGAGGTCACTATCTCGTGATTGATATAGTTTTAGTGAAGTGAATTTCAATCCGGCACGCTCCAGGTTCTCAGCTTCGTTAATGGCTACCTGATTTTCCTCAAGATACTCAACAAAACCAAAACCTAACCAGCGACCTGGTACTTTCTCCCAAGAAAGCTCACGATATGGCAATTTAGCATCTTCTTCCTCAAACAAAGTAATTCCATCAATAAAATCGTTAGATTCGTCATTCAAATCTGCTTCTGTACCACGAACAGTACCTTCTTTGGTCTTTCTATCAAAAAGATTTCCTGTAATATAGCGTTCCCATTTAGAACCGTTACGGGCATAGCAGTCGTAAACTACAAAATCCTCATCATCTGATGAATTAAGCAACTCTTTAACAGAATCTTTCTCCCATTTCATGTTTTCAATCTCTCCTCGAGACATTGTTATGAGTTCATACACAAAAGGAGATTTTGCGACACTCTTTGCACTAGGGTGTATACGGATATTTTGGATATTTACCTTTTCCCAGGTGTTTTTTACCTTTTTAATTATTACTGAACCATATTTAGGATAGTCAAAAGAGATTTCGTTTAATAAAGTTCCGAAATTCTCATTTTTTAGATACTGCTTTAGCTTTTTCTGTAGAAACCACACCTTAAACTCTGACTGGTCAGATTCAGGTGTCAAAATAATGTCCTTAGTGTCTAAATCTACGAACTTTGTTGCTATATCACAAGCTGGTTTAACTACATTAAAGAAGAATTTGCGGAATCCTAGGTCGTCATACTTACCAGTCTTAAATTGAGAGTTGTAATATAGGTCTATTAGCTTAAGTGTCTCAGGTATATTATGTGAATAACCCCCCGGCATTTCTACATCAGAGTAGTAAGCTTGTATGTTTTTTCTTGTTGAAGTGTAACTCAGATGGAATTAAGGCTCTTGAAGAACTCTTTTTTTAATTGTAAATATATTTTACCACCTTTGTCTTTTTTTGTCTAACTTCCCTGTCAAGCATATTCCTCTCTCGAACAGTGATAGGTTGAATATTCCAGTAAGCGAGCATCGTGGACATCAACTGGTCATCATGATAACCATTCTGAGCTCCCGCACCTTTTTTCTGAGCCTCATTAGAATAAATAAACACTTTCATTTCATCTACAGTTACAGAATCTCTAATAACTGGGAACTTTTTATCAAACAATGTCCTCATGTGTTCAATCAAAAGATTCTTAGATGAAAAGTTTGTAGAGAATCCTAGCTTCTTGGTATTCTTTCGTTCTCTCTGGTCAAATATTTCCCTTTCGTAAATCCTATCGTAGATTTTTTTCAAATCATTTACAAACGCCTCCCCTATCCCAGTAATCTCAGGGACAACTAAAGGCTTCTTAGATAAAGAATACATCATAGCCAACTGAACGGTCTTCTCTACCTGTACATTAGTCGGTACATAGCCTTTATAAGACGCTACAAGCTCCCCGGTATCCTTATTGACTACTTTAATACCACATGGGTCATTAGCTCCAGTAGATGGGTCTACCCCTATCTGATACTCATTGAGCTTAGGCTCTTCCCATATCTCAATCCCATCCAATACCCTAACAGCCTTCCTAGTATGCAAATCTTGATATTTTATATGCTCCTCATCAAATACCCCACCCTCAACCAAAGTATCAGGACTCCAAATACCATGAACATATCTATCCACATACCTCTTCGGCTTAGATAACATATCCGTAATGAAATCAGGACTAAGGTTCTCCTTATTATCCAGCATAGAGGTTTCAATCAGCTTAGTCCCATGTCTTGGATTAACCTTAAAATAATCATAAGCCCAGAAATTGGCTGGGTTAGTAGTGAAGTTCATTTGCTGAAAAGGTACATTCCTTCTTAGACGACCCGACAACCCATCAAACACCCTCATCTCAATCTCCTCCAACTGGTCAATAAACACAGCTCCTAAGTTCAAAGACTTAATCGCCTGTTCCGCTTTCTTAATATCCTGCCCTGCCCCAGCCTGCAAAGCATCCAGCCCAAAAAATATAATCTCGCTACCATTAGCAAACACAATCTTTCCAGGACCAACCTTATGAATAAAAGTACCAGAAGGAAATATATCCATAATATCCGGCAAAGTAGCCCTCTCAACATCCTGCCTACTCTTCCTCCCTAACAGGATACGATTACCAGGAAAGAATACACTCAATAAATATAACTTAATAATAAACCCAGTAGTCTTACCAGAAGCAAACCCTCCACAAACCAAAGTATATCTCTCCTTAGAATTAACGAAATCTAACTGCTTAGCATTTAACTTCACACCATTAAAATCCTCAATATCAACCTCTCCATCAAGCCATCTCTTTCCTAGTGCTTCCCATGCTGACCATTCGTTGTTGTTTGACATGATATTGTTTGTATTGTGTTATAAAAAGTGATTTTGGTGATTTTGGGGAGGGGGCTATTTATATCTAATTCGCCACAGAATAAGTGGTGATACCGTACCCCCCCCCGTATAGCCCTCGTTTAACTACCGACAATGTATATTGTGCGACACGGGCTAATCATTCTCTTGTGGTATGTCATATGGTGGCTTGGTTGAGCCATCGTTGCGTTCCTTAACAGTTACATTCAATATAGGTACAACTGTTTTACCTTGTTCTTCATCACCTAAATCAACTGAGTATTCCTTTGCTAGTGCCTTAACTACTTTTAACCTTGTAGATAGGTCTTTTTCCTGTTGTGCTAGCCATTTAATGTTCTCCATCAAATCATCCTTACTAATTCCGACACGTTCTGCCATTGTCTTAACTTCCTTGATATTTAACTTACTTGTATCTACTAACTTAGCCTTTGCTTCTTCCTCTCTACTATTTAACTCATACCTTAAAGCCGATGCTAATATCCTTTTCTGTTGTGTGTTAGAGGTATGTTCTGAAAACCCTGCCTCTTTAGCTGCCTTAGTAACCACATAATTATGCTTTGGTAATACTTCTAAGAACTTCTTATACCTCATAGGTGAACTTGCCATGCCGTATATTATACCTAATAGTAAGTTAACTGTCTAACTCATTAAAGACAACTTGTCTATAACTTACCTATAACTTACCTACGGATTACCTACGGATTGCCTACGGATTGCCTATAACTTGCCTACGCGTAAAGCTTGAACACCGGGTAGGGGTAGGGGAAGCTATTGGATTGGAGTTATTCATATCAGCTTATCGTAGGCTATCTAGTAACTCGATACGTTTATCCTTTAGGCCTGGCTAGGCTCGATAGGAGGGCGGTGTTAATTCCTCTGATATTATTATTCTAATTGTAACATTTATAGTACCAATATCCAAAGTAAGACCATTATCATCATAGTAATTACCCTTGATTTCCTTGTATCCTTCATAAAAAATACATTCATGACCATTAAGACCAGTATTGAAAAGTCTATTAGTATTTTCATAGTGTGAAATGTCATATCAAATTCTTTATCATCCTATCAATACACTTCAAGCAAATGTATATGCCCAGTAGTTTATGTGCTGGCTCGTGGTACTTTTCCTTTTTGCAGTATTGGCAGTTTTTAACCATCTTTTTAGTTATCTAAATCTACATCCAAGTTTAAAGGCACTTTCTTTTGTAATTCTATTCCCATCTCTATTGATTCCTTTGCATCTCTTACGAGTCTTTGTAGCAAATATGGTTCGGCGAGTAGCTCATTACATTCTTCTGAACCTATCGTAGCTTTAACATTAACGATTGAATCGCCTGCTTGGTCCGTTATTACTATGTATATTTCGTTTAACATATTCAAGATACTAAGAGCTAAGGTCGGTACTAGGGTATGACCGATTGCTTAGCGAGGGAATTTAATCAAATTTTCGTTTTTTATATGCGTTGAGACCTACTGTGCTTAAATGCACAAGAACAACCCTAGCTCTTAACATCCTGTATAACTATTATAGCACTTGTGTATCATACGCATAGTAGTTTATCCACAGGTAGGTAATTACTTTTTATTTGAAAGTAGTATAATATCTTTGCTGGAAAAATAGTTTGCGTTTTGTGCATAGGATGGAATGGCGAAAGCTATGAGTTGTCGCAAACACTCATTCAATTCCGTTCTATGCACAGAAAAAGATAACAACAGCGATTATAAGTTAATCGTAAAACAAATGGCTCAAAGAAGAATGACTAGCTTGGATGTGATAGATACAGATGCGTTTCTTGATATGCCACAAAGTTCTCAACTCTTGTACTTTCATTTGAACGCAAGAGCTGATGATGATGGTTTTGTGTCTAGTCCAAAAAGAATAGCAAGAAGTATTGGTTCACAAGATGACGATTTGAAATTATTATCAGCCAAAAAATTTATAATTCCTTTCACAGATGGCGTGTGTGTTATTAAGCATTGGAGGGTCAATAATTTTATAAGAAAAGACATTTACAAAGAGACTCAATACCTCAATTTAAAGCAATCTTTATTCATCAGAAGTAATGGTTCTTATACAACCACAGATAATGACCGTTCTGTCGAAATACCCAAAGGACACTTCACTTTGGAGAGCGTTGACGTTACGTTAACGTCTCGTCAACCTAGGTTAGGTAAGGTAAGGGAAGGGAAGGTAAGTATAGTAAAGGATAAGAAGAGCGATAAATCGCGGGTAAAGAACTTTAATGTTTTAGGAGCAGAAGTCATTAAAGCCTTTGAAGAAGTTGATGCTAAGAATAAAACATATTACGCAAACAAAACTCAAAGAGCTTGTGCAGACTTTCTTGTTGATGAGTATGGATTAGACAAAGTCCTTAAAGTTATAAAACTAATTCCACAAACAAATGGAAAAGATTTTTATCCAAACATAACTTCTCCTTACGACCTAAAGGAAAAATGGATGAAACTAGCTAGTGCATTACAAAAAACCAAAAATAATCAAACAGTAATTTTATGAAGTATTTTTTCAAAGTTAAATTCGGTTTTGGAACACAAGACTATGTTTCCGTTGAAGGCTCTGAATTAGAGAAAGCTATTTACGCACAACTCAAAAGGGTTTCAGTTCGTTTAGGTAATTCTTTCGTGAACGGAAGTAATATAATTTCAATCACACCACTTCATCATAAATACACAGGTTGGAATGAATCATACGAACCTAAAGAACCAGATGACTTTTTCCAAATAGAAAGAGATTGCCCAAATTTTGATGGTGTACTAGAAGCTTATACCGACAGGGTGCGTGATTTGATTCAAACTGGAAAAGATAATTTGATTGGAACACTTGAACCTTTAGATATTAAACAAATTGAAGTTTCAAAAAGAAGTGATGAAGTACAAAGCATTTCAGACATATTAAAATTACAATAATGGAAAAAGAACCAATAGGACAAACAGAAAGTGAAAGAGAATATGCCGTTCAATGCCTTATAGATTTAGGGCTAACGGAAGACGAAGCTATACGAGAAGCTGAAGATTATTATGACGAAAATTATTTGTAATTCGTTTATACGGCTGTATGTATAGTTTTATATGTTGATGTGAAGTTATCCACAGGTGGTACTTGTACTCCTCTGTAGATGTGCTATTCTTTAGATGTAAGAGTTTAATCAACAATTTTTTATGAAAAAGCACGAAATACTAGATACAGGAATATACTCCCATTATCCATACGAAATACACGAGAGCGTAAACCTAGAATCGGATAAGTATGATTGGTTGTGGGCGTTTGTAGCGATACCTCTCGGATACTTTTTAGCAGTTGCGATAATGTTAATTAAATAATATGAACTTAATTTTTACAGCAAAAGATTGGAGAAATGAGCTTGGATACAAGCTGAAAGTAAAGTCAGACTCAAAAGAAAACTATGTGCCAATGACAAGACAAGTTGAATACGCAGTTTCAGACGGAAATGGTTGCATTGATTTTGAAAGAGATTTTATAACTAAATAAAACTATGCTTAAAGAAATAAAAACAAAACTTCCAACACTTGCCGAGCTATACGGAAATGTTGAAGCGGTAAACAAACAGAATAAACTAAACCTTATTCTAAACGCAGAACCAAAAAAGGAATGGATTAAACAACACCCTTTCGTTAAAAATCTAAACTACCTCCCTATCGAGCGTGTTGAGTATCTTCTAACTGTTATCTTTTCAAAATGGCGTGTTGAGGTTAAAGAAGTTAAGTTGCTCGCAAACAGTATTGTTACAACAGTGCGAGTTCATGTGAAAGACCCTTTGACAGGAGAATGGGATTATCAAGACGGAATCGGTGCTATGCCAATTCAAATATCAAAAGACGCAGGAAGTGCGATTGCTTTTGAAAAAATGAATACTTCGGCTATTCAGATTGGTGCTCCTGCTTCTGAAAGTTTCGCAATCAAAGACGCTTGTGAAAAGTTCGGGCGTATCTTCGGAAAAGATTTGAACCGAAAAGACAACATAAGCTACGACAGAATTTACGCCATGATTGACGGAGCAGAAACTTCTAACAATCCTAGTATCTCCGAAGAATTGCGAAAGGAGGTAAACGATTGTAAGAACGAAAATGAATTGAAAGCGATATGGGACAAAAACAAGGGACTTGGAAAAGAGTTCAGTAAATTGATTGCAGACCATAAGGATTTCTTACAAAAGGTTAGACATGAAGAAGAAAATGCGTAAAATCCACACTGAAATAGTGCAAGGCACACCTGAATGGCACGCATTACGCTTAAAATACCCACTGACGGCTTCTAAAGCTCAAGCAATAGGAAATCAAGGCTCGGGGCTTGAAACCCTCGTATACGAGCGTTTAAGTGCCAAATACAGCAAGTATGATGATGAGAAGTATTCAAACAAAGACTTAGAGCGTGGAAAAGAGCTAGAACCACAAGCCAGAGCGTTATATGAGCTTGAAACAGGTAACGAGGTGGAGGAGATAGGCTTTGTAACTGATGATGAGATTTCAAAAGTCGGTGGAATTTCGCCTGATGGAGCTATCATCGGACAAAATGGTGGAGTTGAGATTAAATGCTTTGAAGATAAAAAACATTTCAGATTATCTTTAGAGCAAGACTTCGCCATTGAGAGCGTTTATGTATGGCAAATGCAACAACAAATGCTGTTTATGGGATGGGACTTCGTGGACTTCGTTGCATTTAATCCAAATTATCAGCGTTCACTACTCATAAAAAGGGTAATGAAAGACGAGGTAATGCAGAAAAAAATAAAGAAGGGGTTGGTGATGGGGGAGAAACTTATTAAAGAAATAGAAACTAAATTAAAATAATTATGGAAAAACAAGAAAAAATATTTATCAGTGGAATGTACTTTAATTTACCAAGTGAAAAAGCACCTGATTTTGTAAAGGGACAAATATCAATCGAGATACCAGAGTTCCTAGCGTTCCTTTCAAAGCAAGGATTGAATAATAAAATTAGAATTGACCTTAAAGTTTCAAAAGCTGGAAAAGGTTATGCAGAACTTAGTACATGGAAACCTGAAAAGCCTGACTTTATGAAAAAAGAAGAAGTTAATGCCCCTGAAGAAGATATATCAAAAGATATTAACCCAAACGACATAGACTTAGGTGCAGAGGAGACCTTGCCTTTTTAAACCATGAGACCAGTACCATTAAAAATCCATAGACGAGATAAAGGAATACGCTTTGAGATTTCTGAATACTGGCAAACCATGTTGAGCAAGTTATTGACCGACAATGGCAACGACCCGATAAACTCTCACATAATTCCTTTGGCTACCGATAGTCGCAATCAACGGGGTTTCTTTCATGGTGGATTGATACCTTTACAAATCGCACTTGACGGAAACGATTACAAAGATAGCAAGGTGTGTGCGTTTTACTTTGATACTTTTATGGAAGAAATGTTTCCAGAAGTAATTAAAAGAAACGGAAAGATTTGTGTGATGGGTAAAAGTTCAAAAGGAATACTTAAAAGAGTAACTGATGCGTTTATAACTTATCTTGTGGAGGATTACGGAATGGAATACACATCAGAAGTTTTAGACCCTCAAAACTATAAAGATTGGCGTGATAAGTATTCTATGACAATAGAATATGAAGACTACTTTGAATATGCGAAATCTATGAAGTGGTTAGAGTTTAGTAGATTAAACTAAAGTGTTATGACTCAAAAAAAAATAATAATTGAAAAATTAAACAAGGAAAGAAAGATAGATAACTTCTACTGCGTAGACAACAAAATAACCTTAAGACTTGGAAGTTATATCAATATGTTAAAGAACGAAGGGTGGCAATTCGACAGAAAATATATCGATGGTACAAAAAACTTTCAGTACACAGTTATTAAAAAACCTGAATTAACATTGTTCCAGTGAAAAAAACAAAACTAAAAAAGGTCAGCAAACAACCTATATCAAAAATCCAACGGCAGATATGGGTTGAATGTAAAAGAATTATCAGAGCAAAGTATAGGAACACTTGTTATACCTGTGGCAGAAAAGGTTTAGAAGGCTCTAATTGGCACACTGGACATATGTTAGCAAAAGTTTCTTTATCAGCTTACTTGAAATATGACCTGCGAATACTACGCCCTCAATGTTATTTTTGTAACATAAATTGTGGTGGTCGTGGTGCAGAGTTTATTGATAATATGCGTAGAATTGAAGGTGATAAATATGTTGATGAGATATTGAAAGATAAACAGAAAACAATTAAAGCATATGACCATTATGTACTGCTACTTATTCAATACAAGAATATAAAATAGTTATCCACAGGTGGCACTTGTACACATTAAAATATAATATATAATATAGTTATGGACAAACAAATTAACAAACTTATTCCACAAAGAATAAAAGTAAAAAACAACACAGTTGTTGCGTTGAAAAATGAAATTAAAATTGAAAAGAAAATCTCATCAAGAACGATTAGTTACGACAGCGTGGTAAACAGAGGACTGGACTTTATTGTTGGTATGCGACAGTTACAAAGAAAAGAGCCCGAATTATACAAAGAAGTGGTTAACCTAATTTTCAAATAAATAGCAAGACTTATAAAGCGGTGTTACTAGATAAATAAAAATATATGACCACACAAGAACAAAAAGATGAAGCATTGAAAGCCTACAGAGCAATCAATGACTCAGCATGGAAAGCCTACAGAGCAA